>JAAUYK010020650.1_pt1 | contig 12230 bp, 14 predicted proteins | sample 7278021 | NCBI WGS metagenome assembly JAAUYK01 (sample SAMN14350223, study PRJNA611818) | marine sediment metagenome | isolation source: surface marine sediment (1.8m) | place: French Polynesia: Moorea | collected 2018-08
CGGGCGAGCGGTCGCGGTCGGTCGGTCGGGCGCGTAGAGAAAGCGCGCAACTTGGGAGGGACAGCTAGACTTGAATTGCGGCGGCGAGCACTTCGACTTCGAGCTAGCGAGCGACTGTCGTCGGTTTGTCGGCCCGAACCGTCACTAGCTATTTTTGTCGCTCGCTCGCTCGAGGAGAGTCCGCTCGGCCGAACGATCGAACGCGCATCCTGAAATTTTCTGCGCTGGGCATCGCTCCAACTTCGTCCGACGTCATGCAGCCAAGCTAGGAAGGGAAAGTGCTTCTTCCCAGGAGCGCGGGCCCAATCAATAGGGGAAGGAAGACACTATAGGCAAATGGAGCTGGGGTAACTGAATGAATTAATACTTATAGCTTTTATATATATACGCGTATATGTAAGGCTACAATTTTGCAGTACTAACAGCTAGGTCCTTAGGGCTGGAATGTCGTGCACGAACCGGGCAAATGTAGTAATAATTTTATACGATGTAGAAATAATAAAATCATACTACGTAGTACAATTAACCATGTCCACAGAAAGGTTCCTTAAATTATACAAGATCATGTCTACTTTTTGCACCTCTCCTTCTGGCTATTACTCCTGCGCGCTCGCTCGCTCGCTCGCTCTTGCCCGCCCTCCTAGCTCTCTCTTGAACTGAAGAACATTGCGATCTCGAATCACCTCAGTCAGCAAAAGTCTCTCCTAAGGGAGGGGGACGCGATCGAGAGCTGTTCCGTCCGTCCCCCGTCCCATGCGTAACGTGATCGACTGAGTGAAGAGCTCTGTAGTACAGTTGAAGTCGATCTCAGTGCCCGGCGACGCCATGTACAAGGTGTCGGGGAACCTGAACAGCGCCTACGGGACTCCGGGCGGCGGCTGCGACGAGTCCAAGAAGGGGTGCGGAGTGGTACGTACTACAGAAGAGCGTATATGCATGTCCCTGTTGAGAAAGCAGCTAGGCATTGTGAGGAGGGAGGAAACAAGCATCCGGGGCCGGATTACATACATATACGTTCTGGCCCCATTAGCGATATATCTGCACGCTGGTGTTTACGCCAAATGATTCTTAAAGGCCGCGCGGCTTCCTTCTAGCTCTTCAGAGGTGGCCGTCAGACCTGTCTAAATAAACTTTGAGATCTCAGGTACGTCCTGCATGGAGCCAGAGTCGATCGAGTCTCTCTCTTGGAGTTTTTGCACTCTGCCTATACTCCGAACTTTAAGTAGGCCAGCCGAATTAGCGCGAGCTCGAATCGGGGTCACGCCCGTGTCAATGAATGAGTCATATCGTCGGCTTTAAATAGATATTTATAACATGCGCATATAAACATCTATTGTAGATGGGGGTTTTCAAGGTAAAGCTCGCAGTGCCGCATGACAGTCATGTGACCGCGGCGACAACTTCTCGCCTCCGTGATAGCTAGGAATGCATGCTAGCTTCGTACTTATTCAACGTACGTACGTACAAAACTCAATAACATAATTTGTAGGAGATGCCTCACGTGACGACGGGCAATCGGCGCATGACCAACGTCAAGATTGGCAGCGGCGAGTACGTGCAGGGCATCAGGAGGACCGAGGCGGACCCGACCATGCCGAGGTCAGACGTGCCCGACCTCAACACGGTTCCGGCGGCCAGGCCTCTCAGATACACCCCGGGTAAACCTTAAAAAGCTATAATGTCATGATGACCAAATTGAATATGGCGCGAGCGACGATTTACTTCACAAGGCCTGAACTGCGACGCTCAGCTGGAGGCACTGCGTCCCGTTCGCGAGTCCAACCACGCGCCCTTCGCCGCCGGCGACCAGTGGAAGAAGAAGCTGGTGCCGCAGCCGAACACCTACGAGGGGAGCTTCGTCGACGCAGACATGCAGCAGTTCCGCCCGTCGCCCAACGTGCCCATGGACGCCGACCCGTGGTACACGTCGAGGGTGCCGGAGCCGCAGTACTTCCCGGCCAACGAGAGGCTCATGGGAGCGCAGTACATGGCGGGGGTGAATCCCTACGAACAGGTAGCAAAGCTAGATACATGTCTTTGTTGAGTAGCTGCTATAACCGATTCTTTAATTCTGCGTAGATTTATCCCCAAGACGAACTGAGCCGCATCAAGATGCGCAACCGTCGCTTCCAGAGCTCCTGCGGTCAGGAGGTGATGGGCGGCGGGGGCGGCGGCGGCCTCGGTTACGGCATGCCCATGATGGCCCCGCCTCCCATGATGTACGGCGGGATGATGATGCCGCAGCAGCCCATGATGATGATGGGACCCATGATGCCGCCGCAGCCGCAGGTCGGGATGAGGCAGGGATCCATGATGCCGCAGCAGGCCAACCCCATTCCGGAGATGGACGACCTCCAGGTAACTAATTATTTTCATCATTTTCCATGCATAGCATACACGTACATGATTTTTTATTTATCCAGCTCCTTGACCAAGAGCTGAACAAGACCCGGCGGTCGACGAGACCGTTCGTACCGGAGGGCGTGCCTGAGTTCAGTCAGTTGGACAGGCAGCGGCAGTCGCTTGAGGAACCGGCACCGAGGTACGAGTAAAATATCATTTCCGTGCTGTTGGGCGCATTATAATCACTTCTAAATTCCTGTAACAGGGTGAAGGTTGAAATTCCCACCTCGATAGACCAGCTCCCCCTGCCTAAGAAGATGCCGGCTTCCGGCAGGCCGTCGGAGCCGCCGACTGCGCCCGGGTCTAAGCCCAAGGACGAGGTGCGCATCGCCGACCAGATCGCCATCAGGTCGATCGTGCTCGGCCAGAGCCTGTCCAAGATGGGAGGCGGGGAGACGAGGAGGGCGGCGCCGCCCACCCCGCCACCTTCCATGACCGAAGATGAATGAGGGAATCGTACGGAGAAAGGAAGGAGGAACCACCTAGGCGTTAAGGGAAACTTTTTGTCTTTTGTTTCGCGAATGAGTTATTCATCGAAGAGGGCGTGTCTGACTGTCCAACCGTACTACAGATGCGTCGATGCTAATATTTTTAACTGCATTCCAAGTTATACCGTGTCATCATCATATCCCGCTACTATAAATTAAAACTATATTCATCGCCATGTATGTTTTGTCTAAACTGTGAGTGGAATAAAGAAACCATAACGACCTTTGAGAACTGAGAAGCGGTATACTATATCTTGCATGTACGGTATATCTTGTACATCTCGTACTTTAAGAGAAGACACTTCTTTAAGACTTTAAAGCTACTATTAATTGGCCATTCGGGATGTGCCCTGCCCACACATAATTGGAGAGGTTTATTGACCCCGTTCCAGTTAAATCCGCATCCTGAACGTCACTGCTTGATCTGTTATGTTTGGGTTCCGTCGAGGAGGGATCGAAGCGATAAAAAATAGACTTTTTATAATGTTTTACCTTAATATGCTAACTATTTTATTCACGGTTGATATTAAACTGTTATAGCATTGCAGTTATATTGTGGAAGCGATAATGTTAGCAGCGTCTATATCGCTTAGAGGTCCTTTTCCCTACCCCTCAATAAGCCCCTCCTGTTGTTTGGCGTCAGCTGACATCTCCCTTTCCGGTTTGATCCATCGACCAAGATGAAGTGAGTATTTGTGAATTTGACGAAAAATCGCTAAAAATCGCTATAATGACGCCCCCACACTTCCACTAACCATTACGACCTTGTTTCCAGGATCGAGCTCTGCTCCTACAGCGGCGCCAAGATCTACCCCAGCAAGGGGAGGACGCTCATCAAGTCCGATGGAAAGGTAGGAAAGACAAAGTCGACCTTTTCCAGCCAAGGTTTGGCCTTTGTGGCGTAATATATTGGATTCTGAATGGCCTTTGGGCGAAATGGGTAGCTTAATTGTGTGAATGGCTCATTGACGGCCTTTCCTCAAGAGAGTCGTTGCCTTTTGCAGACTTTCAAGTTCATCAACGGCCGCTGTCACAAGGCGCACCTGCTGAAGCGCAACCCGCGCAAGGTGACCTGGACGGTGCTGTACCGCCGCAAGCACCGCAAGGGCATCGAGGAGGAGACGGCGAAGAAGCGGTCGAAGAAGACGCAGAAGTTCCAGCGCGCCGTGGTCGGCGCCACCCTGTCCGACATCCTGGCCAAGCGCAACCAGAAGCCCGAGGTGAGGAAGGCGCAGAGGGAGCAGGCGATCCGCGCCGCCAAGGAGGTGAAGAAGTCGCAGAAGGCCACCAAGAAGCCGGCGGCGACGAGCGCGCCGACCAAGAAGGCCCAGAAGCAGACCACCAAGGGCAACAAGACCGTGCAGAAGGCCGCGCCCAGAGTCGGAGGCAAGCGCTAAACATCGTCACGTACGTTTCTTCTTGGAATGAATAAAGCCTGTATGCGGTACTGGTACGTATGGAGTGGGGCTCATTTTATTAGCAACAGTCATCCGGGGACAGGTACTGCCCGTATTTCTTCGGCTTTTGGTGCGGTGCGGTACGTGTGAGGCCCGTCGAGACCTCCTCCAGTTCCATCCTCTTCTGCGCCGCCGCCAAGTCGTACTTCCGGCTGCGAAACATCCCCAACAGTCGGCGCGGCCAAGACTTCTCGAGGCTGCCGTGCCGAAAACTTCCCGTGACCGTTGCGTTGATCCCGCTAAAGTCTGAGCCGTGCCTCGCTCTGTACGTGTCTGGAATAGGGGCTGGCTCCTTTGTTCCCATCGCTTCGACGGCGTTCCTATTTATACATACGGCGGATTGTGTTAGCGTACTTTGTACGTAGTTTCGTTGCCTAGTTCATAGCACCTGATTTTCCTGACGGTTGCGCTATCGAAGTAAATTACTGCGAATAGGAATATACCCTGCGCCGCGTTGACCATGTCGAAGAAGAAACTCGCCTTGAGCACCAATCCGTCGTGGCGGCCGTAGAGCCACTCAAAGATCCAAGACATGAGCTCGGCCAGCCAGCTCACTCCCATTGCGAAAAACATCTAGAAAAATTACTACGTATTGGTTAATAATTTACGCGTTCGTCAAGCTCTTTAACCTTAATCAAGGTGATTAGCCTGTTTCGCTGCTGCGCCTTTAGTGCCGACTCCTTCGCGATGGCTGTTGGCACAGAGCTGTCGGGCGACCAGATGCCGCAGCAGAGGTTCCACGACGTGCACACGAATCCGAGCAGGTTGAAGACCAGGCAGGGAGCCGTGACTATGTGGAAGTAGAGGAGCATCGGTGTGCCGTCCGCCAAGAAGCACTTGTCTCGCCCGATGTCCGGCGTGACTATGTCGACCGTGAGGCGCGTCGGGAGCATCTGCATGGTCGCAGTCACGAGGCTGACGGCGGCGGGGAGGCCAAAGGACCAGGCGGCGTAGCGGTGAAACTGCGGGTTTCTCAGCGGTCTCGGCTCGCTCGGTTGGGGATTGACGCGCCGCACGCGGCGAAAGTTCTTCCAGATCATGTGGCTGATGCAGTTCAACCAGCATAGGGCGGACAGGTAGGAGAACTGGAGGAGGAGGCCCTCTGCTTGGCATATTATAGGAGAATTGTCCTTAAAGTCTGCGCCGACGACGTGGGAGATGACGAGACCCGTGTAGAAGAGACCCAACATGGCGACCATGCAGAGCGTCAACAGGCCGAACATCTTGCCGCGGCTCCGCACGAACACGACGACGAAGGTAGCGACGAGGAAGAGCACGGAGACGGCGAGCAGCGCGGGAAGGACGGCTTTCAGAGCCTTTTCCAACGCTTCCAGATTCGCGTCCAAAGGGATTTCTGCGCATACTTTCACGCCGTCTCCCGAGGGCGAGGGGCGGACGCAGTATTGGCTGTAGTTGTAGCTGTTCCCTCCGAGGACGAGCCTGCCGCTCTCACGGAAGAAGAAGAGGCTGCTGTTGTCGTACTCCCTCAGGATCTTGTCCGCGCAGGTCGGTTCTCCGTGAAAGAGGACGACGTCGCCGACCCGGAGTGGCTCCACCGCATGCTTCGTTTCGTCGACTAGAACCGGCTGCCAAGGGGCGGAAGTGGCTTCGATCTCCTGGCAGCCACCATATTCAGGATTATATCTGAAGCATTGAGAATTGAATATGCGTGGCCTATAAAATGAAACGGGAAGATCCATACCCGTACCTGTGATGTTTGGGACAGCAGAGCCTTACGCATGGCTTGAACTGACAGACGTACTCGGCCTTTAGAGCGCAAATGAGGCCTACATGTATGACGGTACCGCCTCCGACGCTGTGGTCTACGCAATATCGCTCATGATGCCGGCCGTAGGCGACTTCAAATAGTGTCGCATTCTCGTGAGAGCGATCAACTTGGAAGTCTGTAACTTTCCGCGTGTTCCAGAGAATCTGCAAATTAACGGCCCTCATTACCAAAAGACGGAATCCCTAATCATACTCAATACTCACTTCAATATCTTCTGACTTGTCGCAGTTCGGCCAGCCGGCGTTGACGGCGACCTCGAAGCCCTCCGGAGCGTGCTCATCCAGAGAATGCATCGACGCCGCCAGGGTAGGAATAGCTATAAACGAATTGTCCAGAGCATCTTCTTGCTCCAGACACGCTCTGGTCCGCAGGTCAAAGGCGAATCCCAAGTCGCAGCACTTGGCCAACCGCGGGCGGGAGCTGGACGAGGCCGGGAGGGTGGGGAAAGCGACGAGGTTTTCTCCGTCTACATGACCCGTCGTGGATAAAATTGTGTAGCAGAACAGAACCAAGAGGCGCATTGTATGACCACAGTCGGTGGGTGCCCTGCATTGACTGGTGTCGCTACACTAGCTTCCTCGCGGTGAAACCATGCATACTCCGATCGACGCACGCACGCATTCGTTAACTGGACGGTCGCTCGTTAATCGGCTCGTTCGCGCCATCTAATCATTTGGCTTCGTCTAGTAGCGATAGATAGATACCAATCGCGCCACCCGTGAATCTGCAGGGGATGGGGTCGTTGTCCTGGGGTTTCACTATACGGTGTAAACAAGGAAGAAGATCTGTACGTACAGCTAGGCAGAGTTTTACCTATGGCAGCATAATTCAACAGATAGGCTTCTTTATTCACATGTGGTATTTCGCTGATATTAACAGGCCCGAAAAGAATCCTGCTAGCTAGCAATTCCATAACGGCATTTGCCGTTGTAATAATACGCATATCTATCTTTCCTTGTGAGATCTTTACGTCTAGTAGAGAGCTCATCCGGGCTAATTGGTCCCTCCTCCTCCGCCTCCTCCACTGCCGCCCATCTGCTTCTGATAGAACTGCAGGTACTGCAGCAAGGCTTTGTAGTCGGGAGCGCCTTCGCCGCCGGCCTCCGGGACGCCGCCGCCAGACGCCGCCGATGTCGAGGCACCGGACGGGGCAGCCGGATTCATTGCAGCAGGATTCGGCGGGTTCATGAAGCGGTCTCGGCTGTCCTCTTGTTCTCGACGTTGCTGCATTTGATGCTCCTTAAATCTCAAGTCTCCATAGCTTTCAGACGACGACGACGATGGAGGCGGCGCATTTCTTGGCTGCTGTCCTGGATTCGGAGGGGGTCTGTTCCAATTCCCTCCTCCTCCCATGGCATCTTGCTGCTGCCGCTGAGGAGGACCTTGAGAGCTGTGTTCGCTGGCAAAGGAAAGTTGTTCTGCCAAGCGGAAAGGACCTCCGCTATCGTTACCTCCCTGCTGCTGCCGCTGGCCATCCCTCTGTCGCTGTGGTCCTTGGGCCGAGGCGCCGGCTCCTTGTCCTGTCCATGGCGGAGGCGGTGGAGGCCGGTTCGTTGGGAGATTAGGCGGCGGCCCCGGAGGCGGCTGGTTCCACATGCCCTGTTGTCCAAACCCGGCCTCATCTCCTCTCTCCCTTCGAGGGTCTCCTTGCGGGCCAAAACTTGAGCCTGCGTTGGAACCGGAAGCGACGCGATTCTCATTCCGACCTTCCGCGGCTGGCATATTCTGCTGCGGCTGTCTCTGTTGGCCTTGCTGGCCTTGAAAGGGGTTTCTAAAGCCTCCCCCTCCTTGGTCTCTCTCCCAAATGCCTGCAGATTCTCTCTGTTGAGGTCCTCCAAATGGGTTTGGCCTGTCGGGGCCCTGACGACCAAACCCTCTATGGCCGCCTCGATTGCCGCAACCATCTCGACCGGGTCCTCCCCAATTTTCAGCCTGTTCGTAGTCTTCCCGGCGGCCTCTGTTCCACGGCCTGTCGCCGAACTCTTGCTGTCCTTGCGGACGTTGGTCTCGCGTCCCGAAGCTCCCGTTGCCGCCACCTCTGTCCCCACCTCTAGCTCTGTTTTCTGGATTACTTTGTCGCTGGTCGCCTTGCCCGAATCGTTGTTGCTGCTCCTCGTAACCAGACCTCGCCTGAAATTCGTCGCGATTGAGCCCCCTGGGAGAATCGTCGCTCCAACGTTGTCCAGCAGGGCCATCGTCGTCTCCGGCCCACCTCCTTTGACCTTCGTCAAACCCAGGCCTACCACGCCCTCGACCTCCTTCGCCTCCGAACCCTGTCCCACTTCCTCCCGGTCCGGACTCCCAGGCCGGATTGAGTCCTCCTCCTCCTCCTCGTGGGAGCCCTCCACCTCTTCCGCCTCTGGGATGTTCAAAGGCCATCGGGCCGCCTCCTCGGCCACGACCAAAGCCACCCTGGCCGAAGGAAGGTGCGCGGTCAGCTCCCTTCTGCTGGTCATTCATCCCGGAGCCAAACCCCTGCCTTCCGCCCAAACCTTGGGGACCATGGTCCCCGCCGGGTTCGGCACTCGTGCCTGCAAGTGACTGGCGCAATAGGCGGAGGGACACATCCCTGCCGAAGGCGTCCACGCCGCCGCCCGCATTGCCACCGAAACCTCTGTCGTCGCCTCCCCTACTTTCTCCCGTTGCCCACGGACTCACTTTTCTCTGTTCCTCTCTGTCGTCCGGCTCTCGGCTCCTGCGCCGTCCGCTGCGGCTTCGATCGCTCTCGCGGATGTCTCCTCGTCTCAAACGGTCACGGGAGCGGGACCGCGAGCGTCTCCGACCCCTGTCCCGACTTCGGCTCCTGCTTCCACTCCTTCGTCTCCCGTCTCCTCGCGACCTCCGACCGCCGTCCTCCTCCCTGCAGGATCTGTCCGCCTCAGCCTTAACTCCGGCCGCCGCAGCCGACGTCGACGGAGCAGATGAAGGGCCGAAATTACTCGCCGGCGGTGCGCCAGGACCCGCGATAGGTGGTGGCGGCTTCACGTCCGCTACCTGCGACATGGATCCGAGTCCGCGAGAAGTCGTCTCGGAGATGTGCTTCCCAATGACGTTGTAGACGCCCATGTTGTTTCGCGTCATCGTGTTCTTCTTGACAAAGTTCCTAACGCCCGCCGTCATGGAGACGCCTAGCGCCTCCGCCTCCAGGTTGTACCTGTTGACCAGGTTGGCCGCCTCGTTGGGCGGCAGCTCGGTGTAGATCACCTCCGACGCCCACGTCTCCTCGATCTCGGGCAGGACGAAGTTTGCCTTCATGTTGTGCACGGCGCTGTCGGGCACCTCCTTGCCCTCCTGGGCCTCGCGGAGCGCCACCCGACGGCGGAACTCGGGATCGGAAGGCACGACGACCACGGCCTTGACGGCCATGCCCTTGAAGTCGCCAATCTTCTTGCCCCTCGCCGTCGGGAACACGTTGGTTTGGTCGAGGATGTAATTCCTCCTCCGCTTGGATGCCATCTTGAGGACGCTGTTGAAGCACTGCGTGCACATCTCGATGAGGGCCTCCCAGCGGCCGCTGTAGTTGCGCTTTCTCGGAAGGCCCTGCACTTTCATCCGGTCGAGCAGGTTGTTCGTGCCAAGGATGTTGAAGTGCTTCTCCGGGTTCTGGCGCCGGTGATTCTCCGCCCAGTGGGTCTTGCCCGCTCCCGGGAGGCCGATCATGAGAAGGACCTCGCAGCTCTCTCTCGACGGCGGCGCCACGGGGCCCCTCACGAGGCCGTCAGCAACGTCCAGCTGACCGACCGGGACGAAGCCCGGGATGAGGGGCTTCATCGGCGCCGGCATCTGGCCAAAGTTGACGGAGAAGTTCTGATTCTTGGTGAGAATGTGGGGGAAGAGGGCTCGGCCTCCAATCTCGCTTCGGGGGATGCTGTAAGCAACACCTCTGGGCACCCCGTTCACGGTGAACTGCATGACGATCGGATCTTGTGTCCAGTCCTAGGTGCATGCCAGGGATTATTATTAGAAGAACAATGCATACGGCAATTCTCTCCCTACCAGATAGCAGCCGACGACGTCTCCAACGCCGAACTGGCCGCCGTAGTTGACGAAGGAGCAGTTGACCGACTTCTTTCCCGTTCCCCCGTAGCCCCAGGACTCCGGCTCCTCGCCGAGCTGCATGCCGGCGCGGAGGGTGCTCCAGCCGCAGCGGAGGACGTGCGGGGTCGGCTCGTCGCCCAGGTGGCCCACGTCGTTGTTGGTGTCGACCGCTACCTCGTAGCAGACCTTGCCCTTGGTCACGCCGTATGTGGCCTTCGCGCCGGCCCACATGAGACCGAACCCGCGCGTGGACATGACTTCGGCCGAGCAAAAGTGCTGGCGGTTGACGACAAGGTTCAAGTCGGAATTGTCTGCAATGGTCGTAACTAAACTAAATTCTTAACTACTATATGTAGGTTACCCTTCGTACTTACACCAATCAAGAATAACAAGAGACTCGTCAAACACGGGCTCGTCTTCAACGGCAGAAGGCGGGGCCTTCGTGGCAGCCCCGAAAGACGAGGACGCCGAGGACGACGTTGAGGCGGCCGCCGTCGACGCGCTCGCAGCGGCTGCCGGCTTCGTGTCGCCGCCCCCGCCCCCCTCAAGAATGGCGGCGACGGTGGCAGCGGTGGCCGCGGCCGAATTAGACGATCCAGGTTCCGATTTGATTTCTGGAGGCGCATTTTGACGATCCTATTAATTGCAATAGGATGTACAATTACTATTTACTAAATCCTGCAATCGCAATCGCGATGAGTCCCATTTCTCCAGGTTATGCTAATTACAAAATACATCCAAGGCTATCTAATCTCACGGTAAATGTACTAATTGCGTTGCGCACGGGTTAGAGACAAGATCGCAGTACAAGTACGCCTGTACGTAATACATGGTACGAACACGAAGGATTTCAAATGCTCATCCACTGAAACATTTCGCGAACCAGAGGTCAGGCAGGATCAGGTACGTAGAACGCCAACATGCGCTCTGACCACGTGAAAGGCGGGGAAGCCACGTACAGCGAGGGTTGGCCTCAATCGCGAGGCCCTTTCCATCAGGGATGGCGACGGCCGGAGACCTGCCTCATGCTTTCCCGGCTTTCATGATAGGGAAGCGGCGGACCGACAATCGGCGCGGAAGCCGCCGTACGAAAAGAGAGCAGCGAAGCGGAGGGGCGTCGAGCGAGTGGGCATCTCACTCATGCACTAGCTCCTCTTTCCTCCCCGCTCGCTCGCTCGCTCGCTCGGGCTCCGGAAAAGTCTTCAGTCCTGATGTTCTGTTGTTGCAAGTGGAAAGCAGAGCAAACTTTCTTCACTTTCTCCCCGTTCCTCCCTACATACTACTACAGTAGTGGCTAGTGGTGGTAGTATATGTAGCTCGGGATTCGAAAGCCTGTACGAGGAAGGAGGAAAATGCCGGCGGCGGCCAGGATAGGCCTTTCTTTACCTTACCCTCTCAGACACTGCTTGATCAATACTGTTGTTGCTGTCTCAACCCTCTTGGAAATTACGTTTCGCTCAGTACATTACGTTCTCTATTAAGTGGTTTGAGCACCTGCGTGTACGTACAATCACCAGCAAGGTTGAAATATACATTAGACAATGCCCACTTCCATAAAACAGGCCTTGAAGAAGTGGGAGGAGGCGACGGGCAGGAAGGCGGCCGATTCGAAAGAGATCAAGCTGATCGGTGTGTCTCCGCCGATCGAAAAAATGGAGGGTCCTTTCCACCTCCTCGTCAACCTGGAGAAACTCTCGCTGTCGACCAACATGATTTCGACGATCCAAAACTTGCAGTCGTTTAAGAACCTCCGTGTGCTGTCGCTCGGTCGCAACGTGCTCAAGTCGCTCCAGGGTGTCGAAGCAGCCGCGGAGACTTTGGAGCAGCTCTGGATTTCGTATAACCAGATCGACAAGTTGAAGCCCCTCAGAAATCTGGTTAAATTGAAGGTTGGCTTTTGCACCTTATATGTAGTAATTAAAATGCCTCGTGTAAATATCCAATGGTTTAGATTCTTTACATGTCACACAACTTCGTGAGGGAATGGCGCGAATTCGAGCACATGTCCGAGCTGCCCTGTCTGGAGGACTTGGTCTTCATCGGCAACCCTCTGGA
>JAAUYK010023428.1_pt1 | contig 12229 bp, 5 predicted proteins | sample 7278021 | NCBI WGS metagenome assembly JAAUYK01 (sample SAMN14350223, study PRJNA611818) | marine sediment metagenome | isolation source: surface marine sediment (1.8m) | place: French Polynesia: Moorea | collected 2018-08
CTCATCTCATCAATTCTCCACGCAGTCATCAATCAAATAGCGCGAGTCATTGTACGTACTCGCGGATCGCAAATTCTGGGCCGCGCGACTCTTGACTAATCACCGCAAGGAATGCGCGAGAGACATGCCTCGCTCGTCCTCTAGGGTCTAGCTGTCTGTCGGCTCGGTCTTCATGTCATTCACGCCCTCCGTTGGACGGCCTCCAAGTGGAACGAACGCCGCGCACCCCGCTCGCCGTGAACTCGTTTCCCCACATACGTACTAGTTAGTCAAGTCAGTTCCCGGAATATCCAGTTACTGTGTCCGTTCGCCAGAGGGGAGAAGTCAATGGGAGGGAAACGCACGCCGCTGGCGCAGGAAACGCGTTTCTCCGTCGGTGTAACGTAAACTTAGAATCGACCTTTCCCTCAAGTCCGCATCACACACACGAGCTAATTCTTACATATACAGTAGGATATAGCAATTGCCAATTAGTACCATAACGGGTCATCGAGTAATTCAATGGTTTACTTTCAAAAGACTGTTTCGCCCAAATCATTACATTCTCATCAAATAGCATCATTAATTATATGGACCGAGTGTATAGCAGATTCTCTTCTGAAAGCGGTAAGAAATAATAATCCATTGGATTCGTCCGATGGATCAATAGTCGTCCCAGGGATCGCAGGCGGTGTCGTACTCGCTCTGCGTGGGACTCGGAGTGACCTGCTGCTGCCTGGTGGAAGCCGCCTTGTTTCGCGCCGCAGCCGCGGCCGCGGCGGCCGCCGACGACTCCGCCTCCTCGAAGGTGTTGTTCAGCAGGCTCTCGAACATGGCGTCGTAGTCTTTGAGGTCGTCCTCGTCCTCGTCGAAGATGTCGTCGGCCGAAGAGGCGGCGAAGCTGCTGGCCTTCTTGCTCGCGCGATTACTCGAATCGTCGAACTTGGCCGGAAGACTTATCTTCTTCTTTCGCGTCACTTTCGGCGAGGGAGAGCTACGGTACAAGCAATGTAAATGTTAAAAGGCAGTTTAGGGAATAAGAAAGGCTCAAATTGTTCTAATCTGCCTTGCTTAATTCCTGTACCTGGTCCCCCCGAAGAAAGCCATCACAGTGTCCTGCTTGTCCTTTGCCACGGGCGTCGTGGAGGTGAACGAGCGGCTCTTCCGCAGTCCCGTCGTCGACGCGTCGTCCTGGTTCGGCACCTCGAGCATGCCTTTGACTCTCGGCGCCGTCGCCGACTCCTCCTCCTCGGACATGTCCGTAGCGGAGGTGGCGTAGATGGAGACCGCTCCGGCGGGGGTGCCCTCGTTCCCGTGGAGCAGTCTGGGGGCCTTGTTCGAATTCTTGACTAGAATCGACTTGGGCATCGTCGACGGCGTAGAGGGCTGCTCCGCCTGCTGCGGCGGTGGCCTGTCCGCGGCGGCCTCCAGGTACGTTTCGATTTTCGACTTGACCGACGGCAGGTTCTCGATGGAGAGCCGCTTCTGCTGCTGCTCCTCCACGGACAGCGAGTTCGCCTTGCTCGTCCGCAGGATGGACTTGATCTCCTGGCCCGCCGGCTGGTTGATCCTCAGCCTCGTCCCAGGAACGCCCCTACTGCTGTCTCCCTCCGACCCAGGGCTGTTCCCGCTGCTCACCAGCTTCGACTTCATGGGGATCTTGAGCGGCTTCACCTTGGACTCCACCGGCGACTGCATCTCGACGTTCTCCGGAGAGGACAGTTGCTGTTGCTGATGGTGGTGGTACTTTTCCTCTCTCTTCCTAATCTCCTCTTCTTCCTTCTGCGCCGCCTTCGCCTCTTCGATCTCGCGCCGGATGGCCGCGGCCTTCTGGTCTCTGTCGTAGTCCGTCATGGGCTGGTCGATCGACGGCGGGCGCTGACTCTCAAAGAGCTTCACGCGCTCGTTGACTGACGCCGATTTGGCAACCTACGTAGATCATATTCTATTAAATAGCCGTCAACACTAAATTATTCATGCGGCATGACTTGCCTGCAATATGCGTCGGATATCCTCCCTGGTCTTAGTGTAAACGTCGATCTGCTTCTCCATCGACCTCGACATGTCCTGATTTATCCTGAGCCCGCCTCCGCCGCCGCGACCGAATACTGCTGCCGGGCCTCGCTGCTGCGGCTGCTGTTGCTGCTGCCTCATCCTCGCCTCCGCCAGCATCTTGGCCGCCGTAATGCTGTCCGAGCTCTTGCTCATCCGCAGCTCGTAGTTCCTCAGGTTGTTGTCCCGTCTCCTCAGCGCCGGTGGCTTGGTCGACCAGGGCATGTTGGACGTCATCTGCGACTTGGTGCCCTCCGTCCGCTCACGCTCGTAGTCCAGCTCTACCAGCCGCTGGGAGAGATTGTGGCCGATCGACTTGGAGCGCGACCGCTGCTGCAGACCGAAGGACTCTTGCCTGCTCTGGTGCTCCTCCATCGTGGCCGCCTTTTCGAATCGTTCGGCCGCCTTGCGCACAGCGTCGTTCTTCATCGTCATTGGGTCGGTTTCATTGGGGACAGAGTTGGACGCTGTCTCCGCCGCCTTCTTCGCCTTGTCCTGGACGGCCGCCTTGGTCCGGTCCGTGCTGTTCTTCCTAGCCCTGATCTCCTCTGGGGCCAATATCTTGGGCTGCTTCTTCAAGATGATCACCGGCTGCTGGTTGGTCACCGGCGGCTCCGGGGTCATTTTCTGCTCGCTCCTGCTCCGGGCCATGGACGGGTGGGGCTTGACCAGAGGCTTCTGGTGCTGCTGCTCCTGCTGGTGGTGCGACATGGCGCTGTTCACGGCGCGGTGCGGTTGCTGCTGTTGCTGGGCTCGCTGTTGCTGAAGTTTTTGCTGCTGTTGCTGTTGCTGCCTAAGAGCCTCCTGCTGGCGACGTTGCTGGAGCTCTCGTTCCTGTTGCATACGTAGCTCCTCTTGGCGGCGCTGTTCCTGTTGCTGCTGACGAAGATCTTCTTGACGTCGCTTTTCCTGTTGCTGTAAACGAAGTTCTTCTTGGCGGCGCTGTTCCAGCTGCTGCAGACGAAGTTCTTCGTGGCGACGTTGTTCTTGCTGTTGCCGTTGCCGCTCAAGGTCCTCTTGTTCCTGTCTCCGTTTCCGTTCCTCCATCTCGCGAAGTCGTTGCGCTTTCTCAGCTTCTTCTTGCCGCTGTCGGAGGCGTTCTTGCTCTTGCTGTTTTGCTCGTTCCGCCTCCAGCTGCATTTGCCGTACCTCCATTTGCCGGATGGCCTCCTCCTGCTCTCGTCTCCTCAACTCCTCTTCCTCCTTCTCCTTTTGCTGCCGCTGTTCGCGAAGCCTCTCCTGGGAGGCCCTGGTGATTACCTGCTGCTTCTGCACCTCGGCGGCCTTGGCTACCTGATGCGGACTCGCCTTGTTCAGCTTTCCCGGCTGGGAGACCACGGGCTGCTGCTTCAGGTCGACCGTCACGGGCTTCTGGTGTGCGCCCGGCTTGCTCGCCACCGGAGACGAGATCGGCCTCGTCAGGTTCATGCTGGACGTGGTGAAGGTGTTGTTCTGCTGCTTGCCCTGCGGCGCCCCGACTCGGACCTGTTGCTGGCCCTTGGCAGCCAGAGAGTCCCTCAGCATGCGCTCTTCCATCGCGTTCTGCGCGTTCTCCTTCCTGGTCATGATTTCCATCGCTGCGATGGTCGGATTCGTCCTCTGCATGGAGAAAACTTTCTTTTTGCCGCCGGCGGCCACGGGCGCCGCAAGGGCCTTAATCTCTTCAACCTTTTTGACTGCCTCGCCCATGACCTTGTCGTGAAGACTCTTGACGGCAGACTGTGGCTTCGTAGTCGCCACCGGTGGAGCTTCGACCTTCACAGCGGGCGGAACAAACTGGCTCGTGTTCTGTTGCTTGGTCGGGTTGTTCGCCTGCACGTTGGCCAGATACTTCTCCTGCAACGTCTTGACCTGTTCCGAAGACGGCGCTTGCATCGGGGCCGGCGCCAGTGGGGGCGGCGCGCCGACCGAATTGTTCGTTCTGTCGCCTTCCGGCTCCGGAGTGACTTCCTCCACGTTCAGAGACCTCCGACTGATTTCGGTCACGGACTCGGGCAGCAGGCTGTTGGTGCGGACCTCGATGATGGAGTCAGACTTTTGGATTCGCTCGGTCTGGGGCGGTGGCGCCAACGACGTCCTCTGTTGCGGCCTTGGATCTTCTTGTTGCCTTGGCTGGCCGGCGTTATTGTTCGTCGCGGCCGCGAGCGGGGAGGGCACGACGGGGGCGTAGATCGGAGTCTGGTTAACCACTTGGGTGCCTCTTTCCACGGCGGTCGTCGCCTGGTACGCCGCCTTCGGCTTCTGGATGATGCCCACGGGCTTCTGCACAATCTGCGGCGGGCTCTCAACGAGCAACGGATCCCACGAGGAGGTCGAGTCGGTGGACTTGCCGGGTCCGGTGCCGTTCTTGCCGTGCCACTTGTGGTGCCTGCTCCTCAGGTAGGCCTGGTACTCCTCCTCCGTCTCGCTCGTCGTCGTCGAGTAGGTGGCCGCCGCCTTGCTCTTGCCCTGACCCGGCAGACGACGCTTCGGGTCCTGCAGCAGGTGCGTCGGCAGGTTGCACTCGCGCATCTCAGGCTCCGTGTCCGTGTTGGAGAAGGGCGGAAGGAGCGGCTTGCGGAGCTCGCGCACCTTGCTGTAGATGGCCTGCTGCCTCGCTCCGCCGCCGCGGCCGTTGGTGCTGCGCAGGGAGTGGCTGTGCTGCAGGGGACGGCCAGACGTCGGGGGAACTTCCGCCACGGGAGATTTGGGAGCAGCGTTATTGGAGGGGGGCGCAAACAGGGAAGGATCGTAGAGGTTCTCGCTGCTGGCGTAAGGCTTGAAGGCGCTGCCGGGACCGCCGATCCGGGGCGAGAGCTTGTTCTTGTCATGCTTGCTGCTCACATTGAGTGTCTCGCCGTCCTCGATCAGGCTGCGACGCTCGTTCGGCCTCGACGTGTTGAAGCCCTTGATGTCGTTGCTGTAAGCAGCCGCGGCCGCGGCGGCGAAGGACACATCGCGCGGCGGAACGTCGGGCTGCACGGGTTGGAAGGAGTCGCCGAACGTGGTCTGCTCGTCGCCGGGTTGGTCCATCGGCAGCGGAGGAATGGGCGGCGGAGACCCTGGACAGGAGGAGGACATGGATAGCTGCGAGTGGAGGCTGCTCTCGGGGGTCGTGATCAAGCTGGTCGACGTCCTCGTGACGCTCTCGGGCGACGTCACCACGCCCGGCGGGGGCTTCACGCCGCGACCGTGGCCCGCGAAGATGGCGGAAACCTCGTCGGGATTCTGCTGCTGGTAGGAGAGGTACGGCGTGATGGGAGCCCACGCTGGGTTGTCGATCCTGGTCTCGATCGTCCTCACACTCGTCGGCACTGACGTCGGCTTCTGCTGAACCTCCACCTTGGTCTCGTAGTAGTCCTCCTCCTCTTCCTCGTCGAGAGTCTCCTCCGAATCGGAGCCTTCGTTGATATCGCCTCCTTGGATTGGCGGCTGCTGCTGTTGGGAGGGCGCAGCCGCATCTGGAAAGACATGCTGGGGGCCCTTGAAGACCTGGCCCTCTCTCGGTTGGCACATGGTGATGCTCTCGGATCCCGTGTCCGAGAGGTCACTGTTCCCGGCCGCCGCGGCCATCATGAGCTCCTTGGAGATCTCCTCCTGCCTCTTCTTGATGGCCTCCTCCTGCTCCTTGAGCGCCCTCTGCTCGTCCCTCAACTTGTCCTGTCTGGCCCGCTCCTGCATCAGCTGCTGCTCCCGCATCATCAGCATCTCCTCCTGCTTCTCCAGGAGCTGCTTCTCCTGGCGCACGTGCAACAGCCGGTCCTGCTGCCTCGAGCGGATCAGGTCCTCCTGCTTCGTCAGGTTGATCCTCTCGGCCTCGATCTGCCGGAGCATCTCCTCCTGCCTCCGGATCAGCATCTCCTCCTGCTGCAACAGGTTCAGCTTCTCCTTCCTGATCTGTGCCTCTTCCTTCTTGTGCTCCTCCCTCAGCTTGTCCTGCTGCACGAGGCGGTCGCGAGTCATGACGTCCTCGTCTCCTGTGGCCGAGGACGAAGCGGCCGCCGCAGCCGCTGCCGCAGCCTCAGCCATCCGCGCGGCTCTCTGGTTCTGCGCCTCCATGTCCAGACGCTGCCGGTTGTAGAGCGCGTTCTTCTCTGACCTGAGCTTCTCCTGCCGCCTTCGCTCCTCTTCTAGCCGGGCCTGCTCGAGCCGGATGCTCTCCTCCTGCCGTCGCCGCTCGTCCTCCAGCCGCCGCTGTTCCTCCTGGATCTGCTGCAGCCGCTCGAGCTCCAGACGGTTGATCTCTTCGCGTTCCTTCTCTTGCCGGAGCTGGTCTTCACGGAGTTTCTCCAGCTTCTCTTGCTCGGCCTTGACTTGCAGTTCGCGCAACTCTTGCTGACGCTTTTGCTCCAGCTGCTCCCTTCGGATCTGCTCCAGTCTGGCCTTCTCCAAGGCCGCCGCCTGCTGATCGCCGATAGTCGACGAAGACGTGTTTGGCCCGTTGTTGTTGGTTCGTCTGTCGGGGACGCTCGATGTCGCCGGCAGGGCCCTCATAGGAGAACGGTTCGGAGAGATTTTCGTCTGCTCCGACTCGTCATTGTCCAACTGACCCTTCTCGTAATCCTGGAAGCTGTTCCTGTTGCTGTCCGTCAGCTTCGGCCTGGTTGCCTCCATCCTCACGACAGCGGTCGGTCTCTCCCTTTCCGCCTCCTCCCTCTCCCTCTCGATCTTCTCCCGCTCCTTCTTCAGCCTCTCCTCCTCCAACTTAATCTCTTCCTGTCTCTTCTTCTCCTGGGCGTACATGCTCGCCAGCCGGATCTGCTCCGTCCTCACTCGCGTGAACTCCTTGGTCTTCCTCACCTTATTAATGATGTTCATGTACTCCTGGTAGTCCATGTCGTGGTTTTTGTTGCTGTGATCGCCGGCGCCGCCGTGAGGAGCAGCATGGTGGTGATGCTGTTGTTGAGCCGGGTGAAGCGACCTGTGAGATTCGGCGCGGACAAAGCCCATGACCTCGGCTCGCTCTCGCGGGTCGTTCTCCCTCGGCTGGCTCTTGGACAATCTTTGCTGCAACTGAATCGGCGGCTGGGCGCCTCCCGGCGCTTGCAGATTCGTCGCCACTCTCAGTGGATTCTCGCGGACGGTGGCCTTCGAGTTGGGCACCGTCGGCACGTTCTTTTGCAGCGGCCTATCGTACACCTTTGGGTTGTTGCCCCTGAAACGCTGGATCATCTCCAGGTACTGGTGGTAGTCGACTGAATCCCTGCCTGAGGAGGAGGAGTGCTCGCCGACTCCCGCCATGTCCGGCCTCTTGTTATCCGACGATGATCCGTACCCACTGGTGGAGGCTGCAGGGACCACTTCTCTGCCACCTCCGCCTCCCCTGTGTGCGGCCGCAATCGTGTTCAGCTTGTTCTTGTCCTCCTTGGACTGCGCCCTCTCGTGGTGTTGAATGACCACCGTGGGAGCGACGCTGTTCATCTTGATGTTGTGCGCACTCCTGCTCCGCATGTTGGCAGGTCCGGCGCGATCAGCTCCGGGGCCGGTCCGTCCCCGCGCTCGCCCTCGGGTCTGCTCTTCGGAATCGTGCCTTACTTTGACGGACGGCGGCTCCTCGACGAAGCGGACCTCGAGCCCGGAGCTACTGGTTCGGTTGATAGACGGCGACCTGGACTTGTCATCCTCGGAGGCGTCCTCAAAGGAGTTTTTGATGTTGGCGAAGCGGGAGTTCCAGTTCTTCCTCGCCGTCTCCGGAGTCAGCTGCTGCTCCACCGGGACAGGCTGCGGCTGCCGGTTGGGCGATGACTTGTTCCTCATGATGCCGAGACTTTTCTCGTTGATGGGCTCGCTGTCCTGCTTCTCCTCCACCGAGTGGTCCTCCTCCTCCTCTTCCTCCTCGTCATCGTCCTCCGTGTTGGCGTCCTGGTCGGAGAGCGATCCCTGCGGCTTGTCCAACGAGTTGGCCGCGCGCATCATCTTCCTCCTGGCGATCTTGGCCTTCACCCCAGAGGACGCAGGAGTCGACTTGCCGTTGCTCTTTCGCCTGGAGCTGCTGCCGCCCTCGTCTTCCGTGGAGCTCTGCTGTCTCACCAGCTTCGGCACGACCAAGTGGCGGTCTTCTGTCGCCGACGGCGCGGAATGTTTAGTACTAGTCTGCAAATCAGAGCGGACCAAGTTAAGTGGAGGTCGGAGGACGACAAGCGGCCGTGAGGGTGATGAGGTCAAAGCAGTCGGATTAGCGTCGGCGTCTGTTAAGCGGTCTGGTGGGGAATCGACGGACATATTTACAGCCTGTTGTGAGTGGTTGTTGTCGTAGTTGCAGTCGGGGACGGGAATGGGCACGGCTGCGTCAGTGCTTTTGTCCCCCGGGTTGGCGTTGTCCTCCTTCGGCGGCGACGCAAACACGCTCGCCCGCTTTCTTATGAGGCGCATTCTCCTGTCGTAGAGGGAGCTCTCCAGCAGGGGGCTGCTCGGCTTCAGCGAGAGCGGACTCACCAGCTGAGAGCCGGAATGGCGTTGCTGCTGATGCTGCTTCTTTTTCTCGGACACGACGTTGTAGTCGCAGATGTCGGAGGCGTAGCCCAGGTCGGACGACTTGAAGAGGTTGTCCGCGCTCTTGGCCACCTCGGTGTAGGCACGGTTGCCCTCCTTCTGCTGGTAGGAGCTCGGTAGCTGCTGGTTTTCACACGGCACTGCAGCTGCCGCGGCCTCCGTTCCGACGGCGCCGACGACGTCGTCGCCAACTTGATCACGGTTTTTGAGAATCGATCCCTCGGACTGATTGCGAGTGAGCGCGTAAGATTCCACTGGATGCGGCGACACTGCGGAGGCAAAGGTACGTGTTTCATGTGCGAACGCAAATCATATGCATTCCTTACATTTTACTGCCGATTCTTTCAATGACTGCTGGATCTGCGCAAACTCCTCCTTCGTCATGCCGGTCGTGTGGTGCTTCATCTGCCTCTTCCTCGCCGCTCGAATCTTCCATGGGATCTTGGAGGCCACGTGGCTTTCGTCGGTCGCGCTCTCGTCGTCGCCACCGACGCCCCTCTGCTCGAAAATCTGCCTCGACTTGGCCAACGTGCCGAACGGATTCCTACCCGACGCCGGCGTCTCCTTCTGACTTCCCGACGAGCTCGGCGTGTTGGGACTCCGAGGCAGCGTCGACGACGAAGAGGAGGCTTGCGGCATCTGAAGCTTCGGCTTCGAAATGGACGCGGGCGATGCCGTCTCTGCCTTCATTGCCGTCTTCAGAGACGCCTGCAGGCCGGTGATGAGAGGAACTAGGCTGGGATCATTGGCGTTGTCGACGGAGGACATGAGCTTGGAGAGGACGGACTCCACCTCGGAGGCGAGCTCCAAGGAGATGCCGCCGGAATGCGACGCTGAGGATGGCTGCTGGTTTGACTTGGCGGACAGTTCCAATTCCTTTTTCGTGGCGGACAGTGTCGTAATTACTTGATTTTCATTTCAACTTTTGTACGTATAAGAATGACATAAATCGGCGAGGCATGCAAAGTAGATGATATTTTCCTTTCGATAAATTAACTTCATGACACTGTTCCTGATCGCCGCCGAGCGCATTTCGTATGCCAGACATAAATGCTGCCGCAGTCCGCATCCTCGACTCTTCGCCGCACGACTCGGATCCCGAGTCTCCGGCAACGCCCGTCAAAGGCACCTCCAGGTTGGACGACGAGGCCGGCTTGGAGGCCGCGGCTGCCGCGGCCGCCGCGGCTTCCCTCCTCTGCCTCCTCGTCTCCTCCTTCTTCTTGGTAGCCGTCTGCAGCTGGTTGATCACGATCGGCGTCAGCTCGTCCGCCGTGATGGAGGACTTGCGCGGCTCGGCCGACTCCATCGCGGCCACACTAATCCCGCGCTTGATCTTTTCCACTTCCTTCCTTCCTTCGCTAGCTAGCCGCGGCCTCCAATTTTTCCTCCACCTTCGCAGCGGGCAAGGATTACTTTCGAGGCCATCCACCTTCTGGCTGGCGCGCGGCCACGAGTAGTGCTCCTCGATGCTGCTGCTACTTCTGGCCGCATTAGTAACGCGCTCGACGTATGCGGCGGCGGCAGATCGACCCGAGTTGGGAGACTGCAACGTGCGAGTGAGCTAACATACGATGCGGCGGCAGACGGACGACTACTGAGGACGACGTACGAGCAAGCGAGCCGGCTGACAGACCGAGGCTGCTCACTCATCCGGCCTCCCGTCCGCGTCCGCGTCCGTCCGCCCGCCCGCCTCATCTTCGGGGGTCAAGTCGGCCGCGAGATCGAGAGAGAGTCGGCTCGTCGTAGTATGTGCGGTTCCGGGCCGAGCGCCGAAGGGAGGCGACTTGAAGGGGAAAATCGCACTTCCGACGGCGCCACTCGCAGATAGGGGGTCCAGATAAAATTAACTTACAAGTAGTACAGTACCTACCCGAACATATTCAATTCCAAGATCTTCGTAACAGGGGCTAAACTTTAGTATTAGTAAAGCCATGCAGCTTAAAAAAATATGTTTTAAAGGATTCTTCTAATTTTCCGTCATAAATAATGTCTTATTCACATAGTGCTTAAATCCAAAATACTACTACGCGTATTATATTGAGCAGCTCTCTATTTCTTCCTCTTTACTAGCTTTGCTCAATCTGAGAAAGCTGGAGGGCGGGGCTGCCCCGGCCACATGAGCGAGTCACCCAAATACAACAGATACAGGCATGAATTCGCACCCCCTTAATAGAATTATAGAGTACCTCGAGGGAGCAATAATCGGGTTTAAATGGCCTAGCTCACTTGCCTCGAATAATAATACACCCCTCCCTCCTCCTCCTGCTCCGCTACCGGCCTTGTCCGTTCGCTCTCGCAGCAGCTGAGCTAGAGAGCTAGCTATCCGCCCGCACGATGCCAAGAAAAATCTGGCCTTACACACCGCTCCCTACTACACAAAACTGAAGTACATATACGGACAGGAAGCCGCGAGCGAGAGTGTTTCAAGCATGTGTAAGACACTATAGAGCATTATCATTCATTCGCTATAGCATTTAGATTATTGCACTCCTGCAAAAGCAGGAAACGATTGGGCAGGTCCGTTGAATGGAATGACGGAACTTCAATAAATCTCGCTCGCTCGATCGCTCGCTCACACGTCGCGTCTGTCGGGGGAGCGCGTTAGGGGAAACTTTAGACGACTCTGGGGATCGCCTTACGAGCGTTACTTACACACGGCTAGTCCGAGGCCATAGACTGAAATTTTTCGCTGTCAGGTAACGAACGAACGAGCGCGGGTTGCAAAATGCGCTCTCATATATGTAGTAAGGACTAATAGGAGTGTGTGCGAAGTTTAACATGCTCGTAGTTGTTCAAAGACTCAACTTAGGTACTCGACTTAGCCGGGAAAATGGGGGAGAATTTTCGCCGCATGAGTCATCCGTTTGTCGAGTCGACCGGCCGGCAGTTAGTCGACAGAGAGCTCACTGTACACTGCAAACAACAACCCACCTGCTGGGCCAAGTGCACGACGAGCTACATTCACTTAACCATCGCACTTGCCAGTTTTTCTTTGCTCGAGTTTTTCAGGGCGCAATGATTTCTTCGATCGTCGCGTGCTGTAAGTCATAAACTCATAATGCCCGGCCAGCCCCATCAATGCATCCGAGTTGGTTCGTTCGCTCATTTTTGCTCGCCCGTCCGCGTTGCAACGCCGCCGCCGCCGCCGCCACAAAAGCCGAGAGATAAAATCAGTCATCGATCTCGACCGGCCGGCGAGCCATTCGCCAGCTGCGTCGTTGAAGACGTTGCATTGAATATTTGCCATGCCGTAGACGTAATAGAACCGTAATTATTTTAATGACGGCAACCCTGATTCCATCCTGGGTATACGAGATTGGCGCCATTTACGGCGGCGACTTTAACGACTTTACCCTCGCCATGTAGGTGCCCAAAAGGGTGAACGCATAAATAAGCTGGACGGACGGGCAGTATGCGTCACGCAACAAGAGTACGATCTTTGACTCTTAAAACTGGAGAGGAAGGAGGGAAGGAAGGGGGAAAAGTCGCGAAAAAAGCGGAGTGAGTGCGGCGTCGGCGTCGGCAGAAGTTTCCCATAAATTATACTCGCAAAGCACTTCCTTTCAACTCGGTCCACTACACGTTGACGTCACTGACCGACTGCGGGGGAGGAGGCAGCTAGGAGTTGACAGGGGAAGGCACAAACAAAGCCTCTACGTACTTCAAAAATGCTAAAAGAATTCGATGTACGTAGTACGTACTTGAACTGATTAAGCAAGGATCAAAA
>JAAUYK010045922.1_pt1 | contig 12229 bp, 9 predicted proteins | sample 7278021 | NCBI WGS metagenome assembly JAAUYK01 (sample SAMN14350223, study PRJNA611818) | marine sediment metagenome | isolation source: surface marine sediment (1.8m) | place: French Polynesia: Moorea | collected 2018-08
ATCATCTTAGTCACGGGTGCAGCACGTTCAGGGAAAAGTGAGTGGGCAGAAACTCTGGCAACTGAAACTGGCAAACCCGTTATCTATATTGCTACTGCCCAAGCGGATACTCGGGATCAGGAATGGCTCTCCCGAATTGAGAAACATCGGCTCAGACGCCCATCAAAATGGCAGACTTTGACGGTGCCGGTGGAACTAGCGGCGGCGATTAGCACCTCTGCGCCGCCGAACTGCCTGCTGGTGGATTCTCTAGGCACTTGGGTGGCGAATCTCCTGAACCAGGATCAAGATACCTGGGAGAAAACTGCGGCACAATTGCTCAAAAGCTTGCAACAGGCAGCGGTCGATGTCATTTTGGTGGCGGAGGAAACAGGTTGGGGCGTTGTCCCAGCCTATGCAGCGGGAAGGCAATTCCGCGATCGCTTGGGAATGCTAGGGCGTCAAATTGGCGCGATCGCCGATCGAGTTTATCTAGTCACTGGCGGTCACGTTCTCAATCTCAGCCTCTTGGGAAAACCATTAAAAAATTCTGAAATTTGAATTCTGAAATCTGAATGATAAATTCAAGTGAGGGCAGGGGATCAAGGTTAGCATAGAAAAAAGAGCCTTTAGCAGCAACCCCTCTATGACGATGGCATCGGAACAAAAAGTAAAACGATATCTTGCTTACTGGTTTCTGTTAGGTAAGAAGGTTTTACTTTGTAATGGTCAAGAAGCAATCTTGCCCCAACCCGTGATGCAGGGAGATTGCTATTCTTCAGAATTTGAGCGCTGCTGGCAGCGAATTATCTCTCCTGATAGTGGAGATTGTTACCTCGAAGGTACTGAGCAAAGTATTGAGCAACTCCTCACGTCTGCCTGGGATATAACGCCCTGTGCTAGGTGCAATATGCCCGTACCGATGATCGATTTAGGGATGCAATCTCCCAATTGTCCTTGTTACGATCTACTAACTTGGCCGAATACGGAACTCCCAAAACCCCGCTCCCCGGTAGACAATTCGACTCATCTGAGCAAAATTCAGGCACGACTGAACACCATGGGCGATCGCCAGTAGTCATTTGCAGTCAAAGGATTTAAATATAATTAATTGCCAAATACCTGGTTATTTTTGAATTTTGAATTTTGCCCCTTTACTAAGTCTCTCATTACTTTTTCCAGTCTAAATCCTCAAGGCACTGGCACAAAATCATAGCCAAAACCGGAACGGGAACCGGGTTTAATCTTCACCAACTGGACAGCCTGGTTGCGATCGCCTGAGGGTAAAAACCGAATTTCCCCCGATGCCCCACTGGTGGAAAAATCTGGGGCTGAGAGCGCCTGTTGAACGCCACTGCGAGTCGGATTGCGCTTCAAAGCCGCAATTAATGCTTGGGTAGCATCGTAAGCCATTGCTGTGCGCCAGTTGACATCTCCACCCCATAACTGACTGGCAGCTTTGGGAAACTCGGCATTCGGATTGCCCAGGATATGCCAAGGTACGGCTAAAACCATGCCCGCAGCATCTCTACCCCCTATTTGCAAGGTCTTGGGTTTGTAAGCACTATCTCCCGCTAGCATCGGCAGTCGTCCATCATTTACCTGCACCACCTGCAAAGCTTGGTCGAGGGTAGCAGAATTAGGGACTAGCACCAAAACTTCAGCCCCTCGTCCCCTCGCCTGTTGCACTGCATAACCGACGTTGAAGTCGGAACTGGCAAAGTCAAATTCAGAGACTACCTCTCCCCCTTCTGCAAAGAGATCGGTGGTAAATACATCTTTGAGGGATTTACTGTAATTGCTGGCGGAATTAAAAAAGACAGCCGCCTTTTTTTTGTTTAGCTTTCTGAGCATGTAGCGGGAAAGGGCACTGCCGGCAAAGCGATCGCTCGGCACTGTCCGAAAGACGTATTTACCCACCCGCGACAGTGCTACTGAAGTACTGGTAGGAGAAATAACTACCAATTCCCTCTTTTGATAAATTTCTGCGCCGGCGAGGGTGACACTGCTGCCAAAATGACCGACAACCCCCAAGATATCTCGATTATCTCCAAATGCCTGGGCAACTTGTTTGGCAACCTCTGGGTTATTGTGATCGTTGGCGATCGTCACTTTTAGAGGCACGCCATTAATTCCACCCACTTGATTGATTTCATTTTGAGCTTGGGCGACGCCGCGCAGCATTTCTTTAGCTGCATTCACCTCCACTCCAATCGGCATCGATGCTGCAATCCCATAGGACTTTGAATTTCCAATCCGCGCGTTATTCAAGTAAATCAGCGCTTCTGGATCGTTGCGCTTGGCTTTGAGGGATGCCTCTAGTTCACGAACAGCCTGCTTGTAGTTGCCAGTTGCAAAAGCTTCTATCCCTGCCTGTTTTTCCGCCGTTCCTTCTTTCGGGATTAAAATCTTCTCTCCTGCACTCAGTTGGGCTTTTTTTGATGAGTAGGAGGTAGGTGAGGGAGTTGGTGCTGGTAAATCAGAGGTGGTATTGTTTCGGCTAATCTTAGGTAGATCCAGTTCGCGCTTGCTTGCGAACCACCACAGCCCTCCTGCTACCAAACTTAAGGTAATAACCAGCGAAAGCACGAGAACCTTTGTTTCGTTTTTCTGAGACATAGGTGGGCTAAATCAACTTAGAGCAATCGGGATAGTAGCTGATAGATGAGGCGGAAAAGCGCTGTAACGGCGATCGCTGCTGCTCCCGCTAAAACTGCCAGCACAATAATAAAAAAGACCTCCAGATTATGTGCCACCAGTAGCTTGTGCAGAGCAGGGATAAACCAGACAAGCCCTAAGCTAATTCCCGCAATAATTGCCAGATCAATTTTTTCGATAATCCGGCGATATTGGGCAAAAATTAGCCCGCCCAAACTCGCTCCCCACAATCCTATGCTAATTCCTGGCACGGGGAACAGGCTTCCCAAGGCAATAAATAATAGGGTTCCTTCAAAGCCAGTGAAAGCAGCCCCGCCAAGAATCTCTAGCAGCGAAAAAGGACTTCGCCTAGATTTGGTTCTGGGACGACTGGGGGTTTGACTCTGTTGGGCTGAAGGATTAACGGCTGCTGGTTGGGGGGTTGGTGGAGGAGGGGGAGGAGGATTAGCTATCGGAGAAGGTTTGGTTGGGGAATGGCGAACTTGTCGGGGTTGAAACTGGAGGGCATTGAGGACTTCCTCAGCCGACTGAAAGCGATCCTTGGGAGTTGGCAAGAGCATGCGCTCAAAAATTTGCGTCAGGCGATCGCTCACTTGAGGGGCATGGGGCTTCCAGTTCCAGCGATTGTTGTAGGAGTCGTACAAATCCTCTGTTTGCTTGCCCGTCAGCAAGTTCAGACAAGTTGCTGCTAGGGCATATAAATCTGTGGATGGATAAACTTGAGAGCCAGCCATTTGTTCTGGGGGCGCAAATCCCATCGAATAAATTCCGGTTGACCGTCCTTGGGGGCTGCTGCCCGCGCCTGCTGCCACCTGCTTGACAGCGCCAAAATCTAGCAGATACAAGCGCCCCTCGCGATCGCGCATGATATTAGAAGGTTTGATATCTCGGTGAATTGAGTGATTCTCGTGGACAAACTTGAGAATATTGAGAATTTCGACTAACACCAGGCACACTTCCCTTTCTGAGAATTTGCCCTTGGCAGCCATTTCTGCTTCTAAGTCTTGCCCGTCAATAAATTCTTGTACCAGATAAAAAAACTGCTCTTCCTTGCTTGCGTTCCTGCCAGGAACGAGCAAAGGAAAAAAAGCATATAAATCGGGAATTTGTTTGTGTCTATTCCCTAATCTTTCCAAAACGACTGCCTCTCGTTCAAATAAACCTTGTGCAATTTCCAATTGTTGCGGGCTTAAGTTTCCAGAGGGCTGAAACTGCTTGACGACGCACTGACGCATGGCAGGAGTATAGCGATCCCGTGCCAGAAATGCCGCGCCAAATCCTCCTTTACCGAGCAATTTAGAGGGAATATATCGCCCTGCCAAAATCAGGGGCATTCCACAGCTAGTGCAATATTTTTGCTGTGCTGTCTTTAGATTGGATGGACTATCGAGATCGGAAAAAAAGTTCTGCGGGCTAGGACAGCCAGGACGGGTGCAGAGAATTTCCATGCTTGTTTTTCCAAGGCTAGTTGAGGATTAGCAGTTAAAGCAGAGAGATTCCTCAAAGCGCTCTCCGTTTCGATTTTAACCCTACTCCAAAGCTCTTGCCTTCTCGGGGGAATCGCTGAGAAAAAGGAAATTTTTATTGTTGTTTGTTGTTTGTTGTTTGTTTTTCCTCTTGGTATCACTTTTGTGTGGAGTTAGGCGCTACTGCCTTAAGGCGATTGGGTTCCTGATACAGCTTTTCAATCTCTAGGTGTTCTCCCTGAGCAGAAAAATGAGGCAAAATTTCTGTACTAAAAGCTTCTTCTGCCTTGGAACGGTAGCGATTCGGATTAATAATTAAATGGAGGGTGCGCCTGACTTCGACACCTTTGATTGAAGCACTGTGGATGATCTCCATTTGCAGTTCTTTTTCAATTGCTGTAACCGAGACAAAAGCCGCTCCTAGCCCTGATTGGACGGCATTTTTGATCGCCTCAATTGAGTTGAGTTCCATCTCTATTTTCAGACGCTTGGTATCAATGCCGCAGCGAGTTAGCACTTGGTCGATTACCTTGCGAATCGTCGATTGAGAGTCTAGGGTAATAAAGTTTAATTTATATAAATCTTCTTTTTGAATGGTTTGGGCTTTTGCCAAAGTATGAAAGACTGGCAGAATTAGCGCTAGCTCATCTTCAGCGTAGGGAATGATTTTCAAGGTATCTCGGAGTTCTGCTGGCACTTCGCCACCGATGATCGCCAAATCTACTTGTCCGTTGGCAACCGCCCAAGAGGTTCTTCGAGTCGAGTGAACTTGCAATTGAACCGAAACATCGGGATACTTTTGCCTAAATAAGCCAATCATGCGCGGTAGGAGATAAGTCCCAGTCGTCTGCGAAGCACCGATAATCAAAGTACCGCCCTGGAGGTTTTGCAAATCCTCAATTGCACGACAGGTTTCTTGGCAAAGGGTGATAATTTTTTCCCCATAACTGAGGAGTAGTTGACCAGCTTCTGTTAACTGCGCGCGGCGTCCCCCTCGGTCAAACAAGGGAACATTGAGCTGCTTTTCTAAGTTTTGTACTTGCAGGCTAACCGCTGGTTGCGAAACATAGAGGCTGTCTGCTGCACGCTTGAAACTCCCCTCAGCAGCGATCGCTTTGAGGATCCGGAGTTGATCTAGAGTAAAAGGAATGTCAGACATGAGTATAAACAGAAAAGGGGCAAGGAGTTAGCAGGTAACTAACAATCACGGCATAATTTTTACGGGGGAAGCACTTGGACAACTGGTAGGATCTGCAGGAACAAAAATCAAGATAGACAATGGCGTTGTTCCTACAGCAATGAAGTGGCTTTGTGAGTGTTGCATCTACTGTTCCTGAACTTGACATTAGCACAGCCCGGGGATCAAATCCTTCTAAGACTTTCTCTAAACTTGATAGGGGCAGTTCGCTCCCCCTACGCGGTTCACCCGTAGATTAGGATAGGCGGATGCATAATTCATCAGTGCTCAAAGATGATATGCTTTTATCATGTTGACTTGCACCTATGAATTCAGACTAAAGCCTAACTGCAGAACAAGTCTCGATATTTGAGTCTTGGCTAGTGTAGCGCGGCAGAAATAACCCCCCAGTGCCAAAATAGTCAAAGCTTTAACTCAAGCCAGGAATGAGCAGAAAGAAGAAAGGGTCTAGTAACTGGAGGGAAAGATCTGCGAAGATCCCTGTGAAGGAAGAATCCCACGACTTTAGCTATTAGTTTAGTCCTGGGAGTGTCAAACTATTGAGAATGACTGCTGCTGCTGTTGATATTGCAAGAATAAACTGATGAAGGGAGAAAATTGGCTAACACCAAGTCATTGGATTATGTTAGGACTGCTGTTGAGCTTTGCGATCGCCCACAGCGGTTTAGCCGCCCTGCGACCTTGGGGAGAAAAAAAAATTGGTCCTAGACTTTACCGCGTCCTGTTTGCCTCCCTCAGCATTCCTCTGGCAGTTATTCTGATTATCTACTTTTTTAATCATCGCTACGATGGTCTGCTCCTGTGGCAGCTACAAGGTGTTCCTGGAATCAAAACCACTGTCTGGCTGCTTTCTGCTATTTCTTTTCTCTTTCTCTATCCAGCTACCTTTAATTTGCTCGAAATTGCCGCTATCGAGAAGCCTCAAGTCCACCTCTACGAAACTGGAATCATTCGCATTGCTCGCCATCCTCAAATGGTAGGACAGGCGATCTGGTGCATCGCTCATTCTCTCTGGATTGGTACTACCTTCACTCTGCTGACTTCCCTGGGCTTGATCGCACACCACTTATTTGCCGTTTGGCACGGCGATCGCCGCCTTCAGCAGCGCTACGGTGAAGCCTTTACCGCCGTTAAAGAACGCACCTCAGTGATTCCCTTTCTGGCAATTTTTGATGGTCGTCAGAGTTTCAAAGTACACGAATTTCTTCGTCCGGCTTACCTCGGTGTCCTTGGTTTTATCCTGCTGCTGTGGTGGGGACATCCTTGGTTGATCCAAGTTACGGCAAAAGTGAGCTGGTAAATTTATCGAATCTGCTGTGTCAGTTGATCCCAATTAGATGTAGCATGATCCAAAGTCAATATCACAAGTCAATAAAAAAATCCTGGATCATGGTGCTTTCAGTCAGCGAGCAAAACTTTTCAAAAATCGTCTTAGAATCTCACCAACCTGTTCTAGTCCATTTTTGGGCACCTTGGTGCGGCATATGTCGGATGCTCAATCCTGTATTGCTCAACTTTCAGTCGGAATGGGAGGGACAACTGAAATTAGTTGGGATCAATGCTGATGCAACTCTGAAGTTGGCAAACAACTATCGCCTGAAAATTCTGCCAACCCTAATTTTGTTTGAGAGGGGTCGGGTGGTTCACAGACTTGAAGGTTTTCAAGGACAAGACGATTTGCACCGAACTTTAAACAGCGTTATGGACAGTCTCTTAGCTCAATCAGCGTGACATCCTCTCCAGCAAAATGAACTGCCGGATCCCTTGTCAACTAGCAAGATTTAAGCACAAAAAGGCAGCGATCGCTGCCTTTATTTTTTAACTAATTGATAAAAAACAAATGATGCAGGTCTTCTTTGAGATTCACAAGGATCTTCCTAGAGAGGGTCCAGGCGATTTCCAGTCAACCAAAAAAGCCTTTTCAATGCTGGTTGAGTTACCCAGGCAGCCACTCATCCTGGACATTGGCTGCGGTCCCGGCATGCAGACTCTAGACCTCATCGCTCTCACAGATGGCAAGATTGTAGCCGTTGACAATCATCAACCCTTCCTCGATCAGTTAAGCAAGAAAGCTGCACAAAAGGGTGTCACCGACAGGATCACAGGAGTGAATGCCGATATGTCAAGCCTCGATTTCGGGGAAGGAACCTTTGACCTAATTTGGGCAGAAGGTTCCGCATACACCATTGGTTTCGAGAATGCTCTGCGCACTTGGAAGCCCCTTTTGAAAAGACCTGGATACCTCGCAGCAACGGAGATCGCCTGGAAAAAGCCGGCTCCCCCAGAAGAACTGCAGCGTTTTTGGGCTGAGGAGTATCCGCCAATGCAAGACATTGAATCCAATTTAGCAGCTATTCGCCGAGCAGGATACCGTGCGATCGGGCACTTTGTTCTGCCGGAGTCAGCCTGGTGGGAGCACTACTACACGCCTGTCGAACAGAAGCTTGTGGCTTTGCGGGAAAAATACAAGGACAACCCAAAAGCGCTCGCAGTGGTCGAATTCCATCAGAGGGAAATCGATCTTTATCGCCAGTACTCTGATTACTACGGATACTTCTTCTATGTCATGGAGGTTAATATCTAGTATAGATTTGACAGCTTCGACCCGATTTTTTTACTTTTTGCTGCTTAACTTAAACAAATATAAAGAAAAAGTCGCTGACAGCTTGCCTTTTATCGGCAATGAATACCCATTCAGAGATAACTGTTTAGGTATAAACACCTCTGGCAAGAGCCGTATGTGTCACAATTGTTAGCGGGACTTTTCAAATAGTGAAGAAATATAAAGTAGGCATTAGCTAATGGAACCGCTTTATCAATACGCCTGGCTGATTCCCGTCCTGCCTCTGGCAGGGGCGATGCTTGTCGGTCTAGGTCTAATCTCCTTAAACAAAGCAACCAATCGCCTCCGGCAGCTCAATTCTGTCTTTGTCGTCTTCTTGCTAGGAGCGTCAATGGTACTCTCCTTTGGGCTGCTGTGGAGCCAAATTCAAGGTCATGAGGTTTACATCCGCACCATTGAATGGGCAACAGCGGGAAACTTCCACCTAACGATGGGCTACACCATTGACCATCTCAGTTCCCTGATGTTGGTCATCGTCACCACCGTTGCCTTTTTGGTGATGGTCTACACCGATGGCTATATGGCTCACGATCCAGGTTATGTGCGCTTCTATGCTTACTTGAGTCTCTTTAGCTCCTCAATGTTGGGTCTAGTTGTCAGTTCTAACCTGGTGCAAGTTTATATCTTCTGGGAACTGGTCGGCATGTGTTCTTACTTGTTGGTTGGCTTCTGGTATGAGCGCAAGGCAGCAGCAGATGCCTGTCAAAAAGCCTTTGTCGTTAACCGCGTCGGCGACTTCGGTCTGCTGTTAGGAATGCTCGGTTTGTACTGGGCGACCAGCAGTTTTGAGTTTGATGTCATGGGGGTACGCCTCCAAGAATTAGTCGAATCTGGATTTTTATGGGAAGCTTTGGCAGCTTTTTTTGCTGTTTTGGTCTTTTTAGGTCCGGTGGCAAAATCAGCTCAATTCCCTCTCCACGTCTGGCTGCCAGACGCGATGGAAGGTCCGACGCCAATCTCTGCCCTGATTCACGCTGCCACCATGGTAGCAGCCGGGGTTTTCTTGATTGCCCGGATGTATCCCGTGTTTGAAAATATTCCCCTGGCAATGAATGTGATTGCCTGGACGGGAGCCTTTACTGCCTTTTTGGGAGCCACCATCGCCCTGACTCAAAACGACATTAAAAAAGGTTTAGCCTACTCCACCATGTCCCAACTCGGCTACATGGTGATGGCAATGGGAATTGGGGCTTATAGCGCTGGTTTATTCCACCTGATGACCCACGCTTACTTTAAAGCGATGCTGTTCCTGTGTTCCGGTTCTGTCATTCACGGCATGGAAGCAGCAGTCGGTCACGACCCAGTTTTATCTCAGGACATGCGCTTGATGGGCGGATTGCGCAAGTTTATGCCGATTACTGCCCTGACCTTTTTAGTGGGAACTCTTGCCATTTGCGGCATTCCTCCCTTTGCCGGTTTTTGGTCAAAAGATGAAATTCTTGGACTCGCCTTTGAAGCCAATCCCTATCTGTGGGGAATCGGCTGGCTGACTGCTGGACTGACGGCTTTCTATATGTTCCGGATGTACTTCATGACCTTTGAGGGCGGATTCCGGGGCAACGAAATGTCCATTCGGGAGAAACTCCTAGCAGCAGTTGGGGTCGAAAGTTCTCAACCAGCCTTTGGTCCTGGGGCGATGGATGTCAAAGAACTAGAAACGGAAGCTCATGATCCTCATGATGCTCATGGTCACGGTCACAGCGAATTACCCCACGAGTCTCCTCTGACTATGACTTTGCCCCTGATGCTCCTGGCAGTTCCTTCCTTGATGATTGGCTGGATCGGTAAACCTTGGGAGAATTTCTTTGGGGAGTTTATATATGCCCCAGGGAAAAGTGCGGCTGAAGCTTTAGCCCATGCAGCCCACTTCGACTGGACAGAGTTTCTGATTATGGCTGGTAATTCTGTCGGCATTGCCTTGATTGGCATTACCATTGCTTCCCTAATGTATCTCCAAGGCAAAATTGACCCGGCTGCGATCGCCAAAAGATACCAGCCTCTCTATCAGCTATCTCTCAATAAGTGGTATTTCGACGAGATTTACGATTTTCTATTTGTCCAGGGTTGCCGCCGTTTAGCCCGACAAATTATGGAAGTGGACTATCGAGTCGTCGATGGGGCAGTCAACTTGACTGGTCTATTCACAATCGTCAGTGGCGAGGGTTTGAAGTACCTAGAGAATGGTCGCGCCCAATTCTACGCCCTGATCGTGTTTGCGGCGGTCTTAGGCTTTGTGATTGTCTTTAGTCTGACTTAAGTTAGTAGTGAGTTGTCAGTTGTCAGTTGTCAGTTGTCAGTTGTCAGTTGTTCGTTGTTGTTTCACTGACTACTGACCACTGACAAAAAATCAGGATATGGCGCAACTTACCTTATTGCTTTTATAACAATGACACAATTTCCCTGGCTAACAACAATTATCCTGTTTCCCATCGCTGCTGCGCTGCTGATTCCTTTATTTCCGGATGAGGGAGAAAAGGCAGAACAGGAAAAGACCGCTCTGAAGGTGCGGTGGTATGCCCTAATTGTGGCATTGATCGATTTTGTTCTGATTGTTTACGCTTTCTACACTGAGTATGACTTGAGCGATCCAGGACTCCAACTGGTAGAAAGTTACGCCTGGGTATCCCAACTGGACTTGAATTGGTCGGTGGGGGCTGACGGCCTATCTATGCCGCTGATTCTGCTGACGGGTTTTGTCACTACTCTGGCAATTATGGCAGCTTGGCCAGTGACCTTGAAGCCTAAGCTGTTTTACTTTCTCATGCTGGCGATGTACGGCGGGCAGATTGCGGTGTTTGCCGTTCAGGATATGCTGCTATTTTTCCTGGTGTGGGAACTGGAATTGATTCCGGTTTACCTGATTCTGTCCATCTGGGGCGGTCAAAGGCGTCTCTATGCAGCTACGAAGTTTATCATCTACACCGCAGGCGGTTCCCTGTTTATTCTGGTGGCAGGGCTGACTATGGCATTCTACGGCGATACGGTGACCTTTGATATGGGGGCGATCGCCGCTAAAGACTATGCTGTTAACCTCCAATTTCTGCTCTACGCATCTTTCTTAATTGCCTACGGTGTTAAGCTGCCCATCTTCCCTCTTCACACCTGGCTACCGGATGCTCACGGCGAAGCAACGGCACCAGCACACATGCTTTTAGCCGGGATTCTCCTAAAAATGGGCGGCTATGCCCTGCTGCGGATGAATGTTGGCATGCTTCCAGATGCCCATGCCGCTTTCGCTCCTATCTTAGTGATTCTAGGGGTGGTGAACATTATCTATGCGGCGCTGACATCCTTTGCCCAGCGAAACCTGAAACGCAAGATTGCCTACTCTTCCATTTCCCACATGGGCTTTGTGCTGATTGGCATCGCTTCCTTTACCGACTTAGGCACTAGCGGTGCGATGCTGCAAATGATCTCCCACGGACTGATTGGAGCGAGTCTATTCTTCATGGTGGGAGCGACTTACGACCGGACGCACACCCTAATGTTAGATGAAATGGGAGGCGTTGGGCAGAAGATGAAGAAAATTTTTGCCATGTGGACAACCTGTTCCCTAGCTTCCCTAGCCTTGCCGGGAATGAGTGGATTTGTGGCGGAAATTATGGTATTTATTGGCTTTGCTACTAGTGATGCCTATAACCTGACTTTCAAGGTAGCTATGGTCTTTTTAGCAGCAATTGGAGTGATTCTCACGCCGATTTACCTCCTCTCCATGCTGCGGGAAATGCTCTACGGTCCAGAAAACAAGGAATTGGTAGAGCATCAGATCCTAGTAGATGCCGAACCGCGAGAGGTATTTATCATCGCCTGTCTGATGGTGCCAGTGATTGGCATTGGCTTGTATCCCAAGATAGTTACCAAGATGTATGATGCGACAACGGTGCAGTTGACAGCCATGCTGAGAAATTCAGTGCCGACTTTGGTCGAACCTTCATCTGCAGCACAAGAAAATCAAGAGAGGGTTTCTCTTCAGGCACCAGCAATAGAAATGAGAGATTAAGGAAGTTTCAGTATTCACCTTCCTCAAACTGACGCTGTCAGGAATCTCGTAGAAGTGGCGACTCCCGTTTAGAAAACGGGAGCTTGCAAATCTAACACCTGACCAGCCTAAGTCCTAGACTGCGTCCTTGAGTAAAGCGCAGCGGGAGGACTACGTTAACGGCAAGCGTTAAAGTTCGTACCCTAGAATTCTTGCCAGTTCTAGAGAGTCGGTCCACTACTCTATATTGACAAATATAATATGTTATGCACTACCTTAAAATCGTCGTTGAGAGCAAAGCATTCAGATAGAAACTTGATTGCGAT
>JAAUYK010017582.1_pt1 | contig 12227 bp, 11 predicted proteins | sample 7278021 | NCBI WGS metagenome assembly JAAUYK01 (sample SAMN14350223, study PRJNA611818) | marine sediment metagenome | isolation source: surface marine sediment (1.8m) | place: French Polynesia: Moorea | collected 2018-08
ACGTGGATGCGGCCGACATCGACGTCCTCGTTCAGAACGCCATTGCCGAAGTTCATCCGGAGGACAGAGATCGGCTCAGACTCGTCGACATGACTCGCTAACAGTTCGAAACTTCGCTTCGGCCGGCGTCGTCATGCATACGAAAACGCTTAAGAAAGATCTACAAACCTACATTATCTATTTTAATATCGCAGTATTCGATTAAACTAAACACCCGGTACACGTAGAATATTCATTTTATAAAACGTGCTATCAGTCTCTTATTACGATTGGAATCCCCGAGCCGATCTGCTTAATCGAGCTTGGGGAAAAGTTTCGGCATGCTTCATGCTCCGCAATGGAAAATTGCTGTCCGCCCTGATATTTCTCGCTGTGTTGTCTGCATCGCTCTCCGAATTAAGCTGGGCTGGCAGCTCCCTGCCTACTACGCCAGAGAGCAGAGAGTGACTATTACACTCGTATAGCATCAGCCCTTAATCATCAGACGTGGTGGAAAATAGATCTTTGGTGACATATTACCATCTTGGTTAATAGGGATCGACGGTGACCTGTCCCTCCCTCGTTCCGGAGGGCCCATTCCTCCATTCCGAACCGATTTCCTCTCCTCGGAAAGCGCGCAATTTTAGTAGGCGGCAAGATCCTCGTCGCACGCACTCCGGCTAAATGTTCTGGTCTTACTCTTAATACACACGTATTCGCCAAAGTCTGTCGCAATGGACTCTTACGACAGAAGGAGGGACAGAGATCGAGAGAATGGCGGTGGCGGCGGCAGGTACCACGATGAGGACGACGATCGGCGCCACAAGAAGAGGCATCGCCACGACGGCGACGACGATTACTACGAGAGCGACGACAGGGCGAAGAAGCGGAAGCACAAGAAGAAGGACAAGGAGAGGGAGAGGGAGAGGGAGCGCAGCAGAGAACGCGATCGCGATCGCGACGACGAAGACTACAGAGGTGGGAGCAAGAAGCGGAGCCGGCGCTCCCACGAGCCGGACGAGCGCGACGATCACTACAGCGGCGAGGGGAGCAGCAAGAAAAAGCACAGGCACCGAAGCAGGAGCAAGAGCAAGAGCAGGAGCCCCAAAGAGAAGAAGGAGAAAAAGAAGAAGAAGGAGAAGGACCGCGACAGGAGCAGGGACAGGGAGCGCTGCAGACACAGGAGCGGCGGCGGAGTCGGAGTCGGAGGCGAAGGCGGTTCCGCCGAGACCGAGGAGGAGCGCATCCTGAGGAAGGAGGAGGAGGAGGAGCTGAGCCTCATCAGCCAGTTCCAAAAGGATCAGGAGAACCTGGAGAGGACCAAGGAGGAGGTGGAAAAGAGGAAGCAGGAAGAGAGTAAGTCGATCGTCGAGTCGCCATGAGTCGACGCCGGCTGACAATGGATGGGGACTCAGGGTCTGACGTAAAGTTTGAGTACAATTCTTTTAAGGACACATATGGTTTCATAGACCTGAGTCTCCGCACATATGCCCTACACTATATATAGTACCTATACCTGTACATAAGACTTTCGAGAGCATTTCCTTTTCTCCAAGCTTGAAAACTAGCATATGTGCACCCAACTCAGTACCTCGAGTGGCCCCTTCCTTCGACGCCTTGGAGGACAATTAAGAGCGCGAGCGAGACTATATATACTTTGCTTTTTCGGGCTGCACTGCAAGGTTCTTTGTTATTGACAATTCTTGCTTTAAATTAACGCGAAAGAGCCCACGTAATTATGGCTGATAGTCTCGCAATAGCCGCTCCCAACTCCGTCCTCCCTCCCCATGCATCGATCGCCGCGCCGACTTGCCCTCGATCTCGCGCGCTCGTCCCCACCTGGCGATCCCCGGCCAACGTACCCACGTCTGTCTCACGCTCTCGCCGCGGCCTCGTGCTGCATTTTAACTTTCAGAGGAGGAGGCGTTGAGGCTGCGGCGCCTGAAGATCCGAGCGGACCAGCAGGTCAGGCTGATCGACAGGAAGTTCATTGAGCACCTGGCAGAAATGCACCCCGTCTCCGCACTGCATGAATTCTGCCAGAGGATGGACTGGCCGGCGCCAAACATGTTCCTCGCCTTCGAGTGCGGGCCGCCGATGTACAGGATGTACATCTTCAAGGTAATGTTACAACTTAAGCTACTTATCCTACGGTCACATTTGTCACTGCAGGCAATCGTCAATGGCATGACGTTCCAACCCACTATCGCCGTGGATGAGAAGAAGGACGCGAAAGCCAACGCCGCCTGGATGGTATTGCAGGAACTGGGCTTTTTGAAACCCGATCCGGCGAATCCCCTGTAGCAGGGGACTTTTGTTCATCTGGCTGCCTGTTTCTCGTACGCATGTAATAGCAGCAGGTGCAATCTCTCAAGTATAATATTCGCCGCCAGCTAGTCACGTCACGGCGTTGGCTTCACCCAGGTAAAGTTCATTAATTTCACCTAGAATAATTGCTTCACGAATAAACATCACGGTAAAAAAGGTCGAGGTATGTCATACATAGTACGTGTATTGCGTTTTCTTGGGTGCAATTGTTAACGAAACAAGCTCACATTCATCACTCAAACCAAATGCCATCGCAGTTCGCAATCTTTTTAACCGATGAAATTGATGACGACCAGATGAAGGAGGATGTGCGCGAACACGAAGTCTGCAAACGCCCTCTCGGGACTGATGCCTTCGAACTGGCTCTTGTTCTTCGGATTGACCTAAGAGAGATCGAACATACGTATTATATGATGCATAATTGGCGTGAGGTGCATGCATGCTTCGTCGTAATAATACCTGGAGTCTGAGGCACACGGCGAGGATGAATGAGCCGACGCAGGAGATGAATCCCGAGAGGAAGGCGTTGAAGGGGAACGTGCCGACGAGGCAGCAGTAGATGAACTGCATTACCCCCGTGACGAGGATGTAGGCGAGGTAGCAGTCGACGATCTTGAGCCGCTTCGGGGTGTTGTTCACGTACTCGCTCAGAAACTTGGTCGTCACGCTGCCGATGGAGGCCGTGGTCGTCGCGTTGGACGGAGGAGGCATCGTGAACCCGGAACTTAAACTGCAAAAAAGGTAGGTTTGTGTGGTGGTGACTGGTGAGCTCTGGTTGGTGAGTGGTGGTGACTGTGTCTGCCTGTCCGACGAAGCAGCGGTTGAGTTGCGGGCTTGTGCAGAGCCGGCACCGCTTCCTCCTCCAAGTTGACGTGGAATAGAGATAGACCGTCATAGACGGACCGGACGGCTGAAGGAAGGGAAGAAATTACGACTGTGCGACGAGGTGCCCGGCCCGGCACGCACGGGTGCACCCTGCAGCCTGCACGCTGCACCGGCCGGAGAAATTTACTATTCAGCCGGCGAGGCTAGAGACGAGAGTAGAGAGCTCGGCAGGTTGGGCTCGTTCGCCTAGGGAAACGAAGGAGATGCGCCGAACGGCTACGTTTAATGCGCACTAGAAACACCCTTCAAAAACTTGTAATCTAACAGTATACGACGTACAAGACGATAAAGGTCGATTAAAGGAATGTTTAGGGTACACTGCAATGTACGTATATATTGTATAAATTGCTCATCCAACCCACCCAGCCCTGTGTCGAGGGTACGCACTCTATAAGTCTTCGCTGCCAGCCGCTGCCGGCAAATGAGCCAGCGGCAGCAGCTGCAAAACTTTTACAGAGAGATCGAGTGCGTGCGAACTGCGAAATGTGCATCTTGTGAATGGCTGCAAGAGCAAAGGATTGATTTGGCCTTTGGTCAGTTTGGTGTCGAGCCTTGAGCACACAATACTGTGTATATTCGTCTTTACGTATATTGTGAGAGCCGGCCGGCTTTCGTCTCACACGTACCCGCCCGCGCCGGCGCCCGCGTGCCACGATGGCGCCTTCGGTGTACATGGTTGCCGAGAAGCCTTCCCTGGCGCAGTCCATCGCGCAGATCCTCTCCGGCCACAGGTGCAACTCGAGGAAGGGATTCAATGGCGCCTGTAGCGTGCACGAGTGGAGCGGAACCTTCAGGGGGCAGAACGCCGGCTTCAAGATGACCTCCGTCTGCGGCCACGTCAACTCCATCGACTTCCCGGCCAAGTTCAACAACTGGGACCGGGTGGACCCCATCGAGCTGTTCCAGTGTCCCACCGAGAAGAAGGAGGCCACTCCGAAGCTCAAGATGCCCGCCTTCCTGGCGAGCGAGGCCAAGAATTGCGAGTACCTGGTGCTCTGGCTCGACTGCGACAAGGAGGGCGAGAACATCTGCTTCGAGGTGATGGAGGCCGTGCTGCCGGCCATGAGGAGGCCGCCTGGAGGCCAGCAGCAGGTGTACAGGGCCAAGTTCTCCTCCATCACCGACAAGGACATCAAGGCGGCCATGAACACTCTTGGAGAGCCGGATGAGAACCAGTCCAAGTCGGTGGACGCGAGGCAGGAGTTGGACTTGCGCATAGGCTGCGCCTTCACACGCTTCCAGACCAAGTTCTTCCAGGGCAAGTACGGCGACCTGGACTCGTCGCTCATCTCCTACGGCCCATGCCAGACGCCAACGCTCGGGTTCTGCGTCGACCGCCACGATCAGATCCAGACCTTCAAGCCGGAGACCTTCTGGGTGATCCAGACGACAGTGGAGGTGAGGGAGACAGAGCGAAGGCTGCCCATAGAATGGGAGCGGGTGCGATCCTTTGACAAGGAGGTCGCCCAGATGTTCCTGCAGCAGATCAAGGGGCACGAGAACGCCGTGGTCACCAGCATTCAACAGAAGGAGAAGGTGAAGGAGAGGCCGATCGCACTCAACACCGTGGAGCTGATGCGAGTGGCGTCCGCCGGTCTCGGCATGAGCCCGCACCACGCAATGCAGATCGCCGAAAAGCTTTACACCCAGGGATACATATCCTATCCGAGGACGGAGTCGACCCAGTATGCGGAGAACTTCGACCTGAAGGACGTGCTTCGGCAGCAACAGAACAACAGCGATTGGGGCGAGGACGTCAGGGACCTGTTGGCGCGAGGAATCAACAAGCCGAAGAAAGGCCACGATGCCGGCGACCATCCTCCGATCACGCCCACGAGGTGACAGTAAAAATACGTAGTTATGTCTGTACAGCCTCACTTTCAACGACAAACCTCTACTGTTAAAAGATCCGCCAGCAGAGACCAACTGGACAGCGACAGTTGGCGCATCTACGACTACGTGGTGCGACACTTTATCGGAACCGTCGCGTATAACTGCAAATACCAAAGCACCACGGTGAATCTTACCATTGGGGACGAGAAGTTCTCTTTCTCGGGTAAGAAACTATTGGACCCCGGCTTCACTTCCGTCATGACACACCAGGCGCTCACCAGTGAGGAGTCCATGCCTAACCTCCAAAAAGGCGACACGCTTCCGGTGAAAGAGGTCTGATCAAAATGTTAATGCGTTTAAAAAACATACAGTACAAGCATGTTATTGCTGGTCATAATTCTTGTAGGTCAAATTGTCTGAGCGCCAGACCAGCCCTCCCGATTACCTGACAGAGTCGGACCTGATCACGCTGATGGAAAAGCACGGCATCGGAACCGACGCCTCCATTCCCGTTCACATCAACAACGTCTGCCAGAGAAACTACGTCAAGGTGGAGGCTGGGAGGAAGCTGGTGCCGACCACTCTCGGCATAGTGCTGGTACACGGCTACTTGAAGATCGATCCCGACCTCGTCCACCCGCAGATGCGATCCGCCGTCGAAGAGCAGCTCGAGCTAATCGCACACGGAAAGGCCAACTTCAAGTCGGTCCTCAAGCACACACTCGAGGTGTTCAAGCTGAAGTTCCAGTTCTTTGTCAAGAGCATTGCCGGCATGGACCAGCTCTTCGAGGTCTCGTTCTCCTCACTTGCTGAGAGCGGACGGCCTTTCTCTCGGTGTGGCAAGTGCCGCAGGTACATGAAGTACATCATGGCTAAGCCGGCCAGGCTCTATTGCAACACCTGCGACGAGACCTACGCCCTGCCAACCATGAACGGCAATATAAAGTTGCACCAGGAGCTCAAATGTCCGCTGGACGACTTTGAGGTGAGAAACTGCTTTACTCTCTTAAAGTTTAGGCTATTCCTATGCTTGTGTTCTGCACTTCAGATCCTCTATTTCACCGCGGGGCCTAAGGGCAAGAGCTTCGTGTTTTGCCCCTACTGCTACAACAACCCGCCGTTCCCCGACATGAGGCGCGACGTGGTGGCCGGCTGCAACAGTTGCACGCACCCGACCTGCTCGCACGGACAGAACAGCAACGGCGTCTCAAACTGCGTCGAGTGCGAGAGGGGCGTGCTGGTGCTCGACCAGGCGTCCGGGCCAAAGTGGAAGCTTGGGTGCAACAAGTGCGATGTCATCGTAAAGATCTTCGAGGACGCCGCCAAGGTAAGAAAAAAAAGACTGATGAGACTAATAAGACTTTCTTTGACCTCCATATCGTTTCCCACTTTAGATCCAGGTCCTCAATGACCAGAGCTGTTCTGAATGCAGTGCCCAGAAAATGAAAGTCGACTACAAGGAGGGCAAGTCGAAGCTTCCAGAGGGGAAAACGTCTGCCGAGGGCTGCATCTACTGCGACGCGGAGCTGAGCAATCTGGTCGAGAAGCATCACGCCGTCCTCATGAAGAAGAGAGTGAATCGACAGGGAGGAGGAGGTCGTGGCGGCGCCGGCGGCGGGCGAGGGGGCAGGGGTGGCAGAGGAGGCAGGAAAGCGCCCAAGGATAAGATGGCGCAACTCGCCGCATACTTCGTCTGATGAAAGAAATTCATGGCACACAGTATGTAATTTGTGGTAATAAATTACGCCCTATTATTTAACATCACATGTGTAACGGCTCCATACTCTTAAAACAATAAGTGAGGTACCAGACTACAGTTCAGCTTGCGGCTGGCGGTGGTCCGGCCGGAAGTGGCGGCATCGATTTTCCATCATGCCCCCGCCGGCGCTGCATGTATTCAGAATATCGCTTCGAGTGTTCCCCCCACTCGGCGGGCGTTGAAGGCTTCCACGATGCAGCCAGAGACCGGGCCCAGCCCGCGCTGTCGAAATTCGGCCCGCAGACGACGTTCATCTGATTCAGCCAGCTGATCTGTGAGGAAGTCAGTTTCGCCGCAACTACTGGATCCAGGTCCACTTCGTCAGAAGGCATCCCATTAACTGACCATGAGGGGTTCGCGGCTGAAGACCGGTTCAGGGGCTCGTCACCACTTTGGAACTTGGCCAAAGTCTCCCTTGGTAGCGAGGACTGAGCAAATTTTGCGTACAGCTTCGTGTGGAGATTGGGATCCAACAAGTCATGCCTCGTCAAGCGGTGGTATATAAAGGCGATGGAAAAGTCATTGGTGTGGGGGAAGGTGTCGATTGGGATGGCCCTGACCGGAAAGAAGGGGTCGCCTTTCACGTTGTTGGATGGCGGCCGGGTCAGCGCCACGAGACTGCTTGTGCATGCTGGCGCGTCCGAGCAGAGGAAGACCACTTTGGTGACACGCTCCTCCTTTCGAATGTGATTGATGGCCCTCAGCTGTAGGCCGGTGCGTGGAGGGTCCACAACGCATACCTGTGTGGGAATATTCTTATTACTCGACTTGTCCTCTTAGCACATTTTAAGTCGCTTTCTTACCAACTCGGGAAAGATGGCCCTTCTCCAGAGGCAACCGAGATATTCCTCGGCACTTCCGGGAAAGAACTCCCCGTTGGTGATGTCGTTGGCCAAGGCGTTCACTCTGGCGTCGTCGATAGCAGCGGCTTCAGCATCGATGCCGAGCCACTGACCGCACCTGCTAGACAAACTGAGGGCGATGGAGCCCGTGCCGCAGCACACGTCGACCAGGGTGCAGTCGCCGTTCAGGTCAACGGATTCGGCGATGACGTTGTACGTCTCCTCCGCGCAGCTCGTGTTCGCCGGGAAAAAGGACTGCGGCGATATCTGCAGGGCGCGGCCAAGCACTCTTTCGCTGATCGTCCTAGCGCCGTAAAGATGAACATATTCCGAATCGGTGCCGTGTGCATCTTTCGCCACAAGCAGGTATAAGGACGTGATATTGTCCTCGGCGCCCTTTTCCTCCGCAAAACGGATGAGGTCCGCTTTTAAGTCACGTAGCGCATTTTCAGCGAGGTTTCGACGGCTGACTCCCAACGTCAGCATTGCCTGGTCCTCTCTCGTCAGTCTCATGGTGAGGCTCAGCAAAGCCCCCGTACCTTCTTTAGGATCGTACGGGGAGAGTCCGAGTCCTTGAAGATGCATTTCCGACCGCCTAACCAAACGTTTCATCCTTTCCGGTATGCTTCGAAGATGTCCAATGGGCCCCACCAGACTGTTGCCTTGCTGAAGTCGAAAGCCAATTGCCAATCGGCGATCCTGAGGACTGAACCCGATGGAGAAGTCGCACTTGTTTCTGTACCCGTCTGTTTCGGGCGACGGAGTGATGTTGGCGACGCTCAGGTAGTACCCCAGCCGCTCCTCCTGCTGTCGAAAGAACCCAACGGTGTCTGGGTTGGCCTCCATTATCATGTGTCGGAGACCGGAGAGCACCATGAACGTCGCATCCAGCTTCATGTTGAGCTGTTTCTCAATGGGAGTAGAACATAGCGGAGTCACAGCCTTTTCAGCCTGACGCTCAATATCGCTGCAGGTAGTCGCCTTCTTGTCCCTCCAGTTGAGGCCGTTGGTCTGACCGGCGGGGGTCTCTTTCCGCCGTTTCGTGGGCGGAGGGCGAGAAAAGTCGGCCAGCAGAACATGTCCATTGGAAGACGGGGACGAAAGTGATGCCTTGAAATTCGGAGGTGGAGTGCTGAGATCAGGGAGAACTATGCCAGGAGATGGAAGACGAGGAGAAACATCAGCTCTCGGCGGCCGGGTATTGAGCGACTGCTCCAATTTACAGTCGTCGTGATTGACATCCTCTTCCCCAGGCGGAGGGGGCTCGGTTGATTGTGACGCTTGTCTGGGCGGCGTCGAAGGCCCAACTGGCCTCGGGCTAGCGTCAGGATGGGAAGCAGGTTCGTCTCTGGAGGTTAGATATGTCGGATTCGTCGTCGGCATGACCCTCCTTCCGATGGGCTGCGACCCCGGGTATCCGAAGAATGTCTTTGCGGTGCTCTTCCTCGCTTCCTCTTTTTCCTTCTTCCTCCGCTCCTCTTCTTGCCTTGTCTTCTTGTCCTGCTCCTCCCGTTGTCGCTTGATCCTCAGCAGCAGCCCGCGGAACATGATGGCGCCGTCGAGGTCGCTTGCCGTGTCTGACGCACGCGACGCGACGCGACGCGACGCGATGCGACGGCTAATCGGGAGGGGGCTCTCGGCCCGGCCGACGAGCTGCGATCGCGTCTAGGTGCAGCTAGACCATCGTCCACGTTTTGTTCCTGGGCAGCATCCGTGCGACTTGACGGGGAAAATAGCCAGTTTTCACTGCGTATCTCACCATCTCACGTACAAGTACGTAAAGGCTGTCTGTCCTTCGTCCAGTCTCTCTGGGTTACTCAGCTTTCCGCCGGCGCCGGGCGCCGGTTTCCATTGCATTGCATTGCACCGTAACGCACTAACGCCCTTGTCAGCCAGACCGAATGTCAGGTAGAGCTTTCTCTCACACTCTCGCAGTGGCTAAACCCGGTGAGCCAGTCAGTGTAGGCGGCCGCGCTAGGCGGTAATCTATCCTATGTTGTACGTAATTTACTATAGTACCTTTATGTACACCTGACTTGCGTAATGTCCAAGAGTACTACATATACATACGATATGATTAATGTGGTGTCTTGCTTTAACTATGAAAATTTGATGCGGGTCATCACCATTATGTGTACATATAGTAGTCGTCTGTTTGTCAGCTGTTTGTTTTGACGGCGCTTCGCCTTTCATACACAGCAGGGACGTCGGTGGCACATACAGTAATATGTTGATGCTCTTTGCTCTCTGTCTCTGTGACTGTCAGTGTCAGAGTCAGAGAAGACGTCTCCGTCTCCCACTTCGTTCATTCTATGTATCCCACCCTCGGTTTCGGCATCATTAATGGTTGCTCATGGATCCCAATTTGACGTGCATTGACCCCAATCTTCTGCAATTGAGTCAGTTGCTTGAGGAAGATGAAGATCCGTCAGCAGGGAAAGAGGCTCCAATCGACGATTGCTCTGCCACCGCATCGCCGGCACCCACCCCGACCGCACCCTCATCCCTTGTCGAGGCCAAGAAGAGGCCGGCGGGGGGCGACGCCCAGGGCACCGAGAGCGCGGAAGTCGCCGCATCCAAACGGCTCGCAACAGCCCCGGTCGCGGTCGCGGACGCGGACGCGGACGCGGACGACGAGAAGCTCGTGCCGCTGGTCAGCTACGCGTCGAGTCTGTCGGAGGCGCAGGCCAAGATCGCGGAGCACGAGCGTCGCTTCGGAGTGCGCTTCAGACGCCACAAGAACCCCAAGGACTTTGGCAGGTCGGAGTGGAGGGCGGTGGCCGCAAAGAAGAAGATCTACTGCGACGACGCCGGCGTGCCCTACATCAAGGCCGCGTCCGACGTCTGCGTGTACGAGTGCGAGCACGGACCGGACCACGACCGAGGCAGAAAAAAGCGCCGGAGGCAGAGCAATAATAAGCTGGCATGCAAGGTGCAAGCGAGCAAAAAGATGGGCTGTCCGGCCAAGATTGTGCTCGAGGAACAAGTCAGGTTTCCTGACTTTGCGACCGCGAGTAAAGCCAATTCCAAGGCCGAAGTCATGCGGCTGAAAAAGGCGCTAACGAGCGAGGTCCATGCGCTGCAGCTTCAAGATGAGAAAAGGATCCGCATGCTGTTTGAAGCAGCGCACAATCACGACACATTGAACAAGTCCAGTGGAGTCCGGCCTCCGCCCGTCGACCCCGTCGTCATTGATCACATCCACCAGATCGTCCGCAGAGGTCACTCTTCGCCGGCAGACATCCTCAATCAGCTTCGTCGGGACTGCTTCACAGATCCAGCCACTGCTACGTGCGTGACGAGGAAGGACTTACTAAACCACGTGGCGATCGCCAAGGCGCTCTACAAGAGGCTATTCTCAGAGCAGGAGGCGTTCAGAAAGTTTGCGGAAAGCTGGAAGCGATCTCACCGACAGGATTTTTTGCACTTCAGGTATTCGCCGAGGAATTCCTTCCGTTTAATTGCCAATGACAAGTACTTTTGCGCAGACCGCACAGGCCGCCTTCCGTCACATCTCCGGCAGACACCGTCGTTTCGGACGCTTCTCTCTCTGAGGAAACTTGGACGCGAATCAAGCAACTAGAGAAGGAGGGGTCAGTATTCCTGATGAACGAAGCCAACCAGGTCTTGGCCTTTGGTAAGAAGCTGCCCTTCTTGGACGGTGAGGCGAGCTCGCACCCTGAGGGAGACTCTCAGCAGTGGTACGAGATAACGGAGGTCATGAGTGAGGAGGCAGAGATCCCGAATCAAGGCGTCGTCATCAGAGAAGGCGCTCGAACTTGTTGGCCGAGCAAGTTGGTCTTAGATGTGGTCGTCGAGGCTCTGGACGACAAAGATGACGGTTTGAAAGCGCAGTACTCGCCAACGGGGGAAAACCTCCTCATAGTATATCAGGTAAGTTTCTTTAACTCATGTGCATAGAATGTTTATTACATATATCGCTTTCCATTAATTTAGTCGCACGAACAGCGCCAGCTTCTTGCTGACAGCGCAGGCGAAGTGTTTTTCCTGGAACTCGCGTGCAGATCTTTAAGGTGCAACCTGAGCCTGTTCCTGCTAAACGCCAACAACGTCAATGGAGCGAGTTTCGTTCGGTGTGGATTCATCGTCGTCCCGAGCGACCCCCGACTGGAGGGCACTGTCCTTAGAGAAGGCCTCAGGATAATTCGAGAGCGAGCGTCCAAGGAATGGAACCCTCGCTACTGCCTGACGACGTCGGACACGGAGATCTTGGGTGCCGTCGAGGCCGCCCTGCCCGCATGCAAGGGGGTCATCAGCAGGGAGTGGCGGCTCCGAGACTGGGACCGGTGGTTTCGATCCAGCGAAAAACCGTCCTGCTCGGAGGCGCACGCCCAATTAAGAAAACGATTGGATGCATTGGCCGATGCGAGATGCGCGAATCGTTACAGGACAGCGCTGAAGGAAGTCAGAGACGCGTTGACGAGCCTCAAGTCGGACCCGATCAGGACTTACTGGGAGACGCAGTGGCTTTCACGGACTTCCAAATTCGCCCTTTTCCCGTGTCCCATTGTTCGATTGGGAGCGGATCGAAAAGACAAGCGATTTCTCACCATATGCAGGGACCGCGGCGAGGAGCTAAG
>JAAUYK010019547.1_pt1 | contig 12212 bp, 16 predicted proteins | sample 7278021 | NCBI WGS metagenome assembly JAAUYK01 (sample SAMN14350223, study PRJNA611818) | marine sediment metagenome | isolation source: surface marine sediment (1.8m) | place: French Polynesia: Moorea | collected 2018-08
CCGGCTGAAAAGCAGGATGTGGCGTGGCAGCCAGACACAACCGCGACCGACGACATGGGTCGTTAATTCGACTTTTTTATTACCTAGGTTGGTGCAGGAGGAGGTGGAGTTTCTCGGCCCGCGGCGGGGAACCTTCGTCAGACAGGAGATGCCGTCCTTTTCCTACGAGAAAATACAATTTATTGTTTGCCTTCGAGTGGCTCGGGGCACTTTCGTTTCGAATAGCGTACCTCTGAGTGGAGCGCGCTGCTATGCACGTTGTATCCGCACATCGGCGACGACAGAAGTTGACTGAAAAGGGAGGCGGACGGAGAGAGGCCAAGTTACGCTTTCAGAATCACCAGGAACAGGGGAAGCTACGTACATTTTGGCCGTATGGCTATTTCACAGCGCGGGATAAAAATGTTCGCCGAATCCCACTGACATTTTGCGGACAGCTCCTTTTTTGCGGCAGGAGGAGAGCTAGAGCGAGCTCGTTTGCCTTTCCCCTTTTTCCTCTCTCCATGCGAGATAAAACTGCTCTCGAGAGAGCAAAAATGCAGCGGTGTAGTTTCAACGCTCGCTCACTCACCTCATGTCTCGCTCTCCTCTCCCGCTCGCGTCCCTCATTTCCTTCATTTCTATCATGGGCGCGGAGGCGTCAGCGGCGTCGGCAATGGCATCACGATCTTCCTTCCAGTGCCCCTCGAGCGCGCTCTAACAAGGAAGGAAGGGACGCCCTCTTGATTACGTAGGAACATACTAAGTTAATAGACCCAGGGCTGCCAAATGCCCTATTAAACATTTTTTTAAATTTTCGGACTATTCTTTTACGTACGTATACATGTGCCACCACAAAGAAAACTATTAACCTGCTAACAATCTAGCAGGTAGAACCCTATAGGACATTAAGTGCACGTATAGTGTATCTTTTCTAGCCGTCGTACCTTCCCGTTGGCCAACTCCTCCCCTCTTCTTTCGGCGGCCCCCAGGCGGCTATTGGCGGCGATGCGCCCGTGCGACTCAACAAAGGCCACGCCGTCGGTGTTGGCGGCGATGAACGCCGAAGGCAACTCTTGAATCTCGGTTACCTCGCCAAGCGCATCGTGTGGTGCTGCAACAGACTGCAACGAGACGGACGATCTGAGTTAAACACAATTTGGTGCGCCGAACATGTAGCAAGCACCCACCTTAATCGTCGGAGTCCTCACCACGATCCGGCCGTTGCTGGGCCTCGGCTTTGCGCCGCCGACGAAGCGGTACTCGAATTTCGTTGAAGAGCGGATCTACACATATACAGAGACGTGTCAAACAGGCGGGAAGCGGATACCTAGAATTTTGACATGAATACCTTCAGATAAATTTTCAAATTGAAGAATATGAGGGCCGCGAGAGGAACGAATCCGGTCGCCAGGAGCTCATCCCAGTAGGAGCTAAATCTGTTGGAGGGTCGGAATGGAATTTCAGGCACCGAGAGAGGGAGGTCGGAAATTTAAGGAACCCTAATAACTGTACTCCCTCTCCGGCTTCGGCAAGTCGGAAGCGTAATCACGATAATTTCCAGATCTCGTCCGCGTCATTTAACGCTTCAGCGGCTCCCTCTCTCATTAATTTCCTGATATAGGCTGGGTCCTCCATGAGCTCTGTGGGCCAGTAGTCCTGCTGCTCGGGGTCGTACTTGAACTGGAAGAAGCGGGGAATGTCGAGCGTCACCGACGTCACCGCCACCAGCACGAGAAACTTGTACGGAGGCTGTAAGTAATTCAAGAACCTGGTAATAAGATTCTATAGATTAGGACAGTCATCCAGTCAGCTTTTCGAAACCTGATAGGAGATCGAGTCTCCCAGATCACCATGACTTGAAAAGCTGAAATGCTATTTACCTGTCTTCTTGCCAACGGGTGGCAGACCGCCCTGAAGCGCTCTGCTGAGACCGCGACGATCATGAAGATGGTCGCGCTGTGCACCATCCCCTTGAGCGGGTGCCACAAGTAGGGGTAGCTGAGCTTGAACCAGAGAGGCTCCTCGGACAGGAACTCGTTGATGATGGACTTCTGCTCGTGCGATATGAAGGCCACGTAAAGGAAGGAATGAGGGGGCGATGGATTGGTATATACTGCAGGAGATTGCTACTCGCTCAGACTAAGTTGAGCAAGTTCGAGGCCGCCCGGAAGGTACTCGATCCCTTTCAGAAAACTTTTCCAGCAGGCGGAGTCTGGGATTTTTTGTCCTTTCAGCGCGCTCTCACTCTCTCTTAAGCTCGCCGTTCGGTCCGCATGGACCCTTTACTCAAGGGCTTAATAATTCAGAGAAGAGAAATGAGAAGCCGAAAATCGGGCGGGCGGCACCTTTCTCTCGAGCAACTGCCCTTATTATAGCTAATTGGCAACTTATATAGAAGGCTTTGATTAAGCGCCAAACTCTTGCGTAAGTGACAAACAATCTTTTTACTCCGCTTTTGATTGAAATTCCCCTCATGTTTTTCGATATTGTCTCGCATCGATTTCCGTCTTTTACGTCAGGCTTCTTCCTTCCCTGTATTATCGTGTCCAAGATGAGGAGGCTGTCGGCCACAGCCAACCTGTTGAGAACAAGAGCAAATGGATTTGAGAGGCGCGCCCCAGTAGGTGACCAAAGCCGACATGTGGTTAATAGCAGACAGAGGGGAAAATGGTTACCTGCAGACCTACTGTTATTTTTAAATCCCATTTTGTGGACACTGGCCTAGCTCGCAGTTTTGCAGTTCGTACAGCAGAAAGACGTACGCAATACCACTACTACCTGTCAGCTTCAAGACGATTTCAGTCCACTCGAAAATGTCCAATTTTCCTCCTTATGTATATGACAGTAAAATGCTTTATGATGGCCTTGAATATACGGCGCGGCGCGGCGTACTTAGGCCACATTGTTACACCCACGTTTGCCTTTTCCTCCCTCTTTTCCCTCGCCAACATTGACTTTGATGCATTTTTATGTTCCTCACAGGTCTGAATTCATTCATCTGGGTGGGTCCTATTTTTACCGGCCATAGTGTCCTGAATGCCATTACACGCCCGGCTGACCCAGCCTACTCGACTCACGTACCCGACGAGGAGCTTGTTGAAGCTGGAGCTGGTGCGAATTTTGGCCAGCACGACGCACGTGAGGACGTTGGCCGCCAGTCCGAAGAGGCCGACCACCGTGATGCAGACGCCCTCCACCCAGAACTTGAACTGCTGGCGGACGTGACCGTACTCGGAGAGCGACTCGTAGCACTCAGGTGGGGGCGAGGACGACGACCCTGGGACACGGAATCATTAAGATGAAATAAGTACGTATACTCGTACGTACTACTACATACTTCAATTTGTTACGTTATCTCGGAGAATGTGACATTCCCATTAGCAGCATTATAAATAAGGAGTTTACACCGAAACTGCTTATACCGATATCAAATACTACAATACTTTTACGGACTTCCGGCGACACGATCGCCATGATGGTCATAATTATTGTGGCTATAAGTGGAAAGCCAATGCCTCTGGGAACTCAAGGATTAGAATACTCATTCATTGCTTCGTTTTTCCTCAGACCGTAAGTGCCCGCGCTTTAATATTCATTCCAGCCACGTTGCGCGTAATTAGCGCAGGCAACGTAACTAACGTTCACGACCCATTTATGTCGTGCCGTAAGCAAATGAGTTTTGCTGGAAATAAAATTATCATTAGCACGAATGCTGCTTTCGTCGGCGAATAACTTAATTGGAGTATCAGAAAGACAAGACGGACATGGTCAGCAAACACTTGAGATGTGTATCCCACATCTGCACTGTGTGCAGCTCGATCGCGCCTAACAAAAAAAGTTTGACTTCCGGCAAACCGGTGGTAGCCCCTGGTAACCAATTCCCGTTAGCCCAATGCGTCCTTTGAGTTCTATTAGATTGAATGCGGTTGCAATCGCATATCGTTGTAACATGTGGTAGTAGGTGGGTGAATTAAGTGACGGCCATTAAATATTCACTGCTGACTCGCGCAACTGCGTTCGTTGTCCGTCCGCCTTCGTAGCCATAGGGATGGTTCGTTGCAAGGATGGGCAGGCGCGGCCTCGCCTTGAACCGTAACTGTTGGCTAACGAGCCCCGAGGCTGCGTGGCCCAGCGCGATCGAGCGAACGCGAACGTAAGCAACGCATTCTATATGTGCATGGGTCGAGCGCAGAGCGAGGGGAGGCGGGTTTCGCGGCTCGATCGCAACTAGCTACCAACACTCCCATGCGCAGCCTACGTATATACAGTAGTTAAAGAGAAAGAGCGGCCTCTTGGCCTACAGACAGTTGGAATAGTATTAATGCAATAGAAAATAGATCATATGTTTAACGACCCGCATTAATGTACGTAATTTTGCGAAAGAACGCCGTGTTATATTCCCATGACCTATCGTCACTGTGTGGCATTGATGGTCGCTCACGCGCTTAAAGAGTGTTGCTGCTGCGGAGACGCGCGACGACGACCATGAAAGTTGAAAGCTACCCCAAAGCATTTCAGTCGCCCGCGAGCCGCGCTTGGGCGAACGTTAGTTAGAAGGAGCGTTGATTCGGAGTCCGTAAAATTTCCATTATGTGTTGCTGCACGGTGAAGGCATGCTGCTGCTGCGGTCAGGTCAGAACCTTTCTTGCCTTCGATCGCGCCGTCATTTTTTACTGGCCCGAAGCATAAATCTTTCGCCCTCCCTCTTTTTTTCCACGATACCGGTCGAGAATATGGATGATTTTCGCAGACCACCCGCAACGGCTCCTTGCTGTGGGCGGCCATCGACGTCGCGATCAACATCCTTCTCATCGTGGTGACCGTCGTGTCCCTGCCCGTCGGCAGCTGGAAGTCGCCCGTCGCGTGGTACATCGTCATGATCGTCGTCGACATGATACTCATCTTTGGCATCATGCAGAAGGTGAAAGGCGAAACATAGGCTAGGAAACTAATTTACTACGAACAAAGTTTTATCAGAACACGTGCGTGATTGTGTTCTGGATGGTGATGGAGATCATCAGCGTCGTGGTGCAGTTCATTGCCTTCTTCATGATGATCGCGCTCATCACCGCCGCCTCCTTCCTCTTCACCATGGTGTGCGGCAACGAGCAGACAGAAACGACGGACGCGACCGCCACTGAGTGCAGGAACACCTTTGAGCAGTACATCGGCCTCTACGCGTTCATCATGATCGCCTCGCTGGCTATCGGGTGCGCCAACATCTACTGGGTGGTCGTCGTTAACAGCTACAGAGAGCAGGCAAGCGAAGTAACCAGGAACTCTCGCTCGTTCCTAAAACATCCAAGCTTTAAAACGTACATTTAAGAAATAGTCGCACCGAGAACGCACCTATTAGATCAATGTGACAAATCCTAGCATTGCATTAAACGTGAATGTCTGTAATTAATAGTTACTGTAGTTGGCTGACCACACAATTAATTATCTTAGGAGGCAGCCGTCTACGTTGCTTGCAATGGATTCTTTTCATGTCAGGATGTACGTTGTACGAACAGCCAATGCTAGCCATGCGTTCGGTTTGGCCTTAGACGACCCGACAGACAAACCGACCGACCGGACACGGCAGACAGTCGGAAATGCGCCCTATAGCTTATCCACTACTAAACCACCTCCTCTGCGTCCGCGTCCGTGGCTATCTTCTTCCAACGCCGGCAAAAGTACGAACGCCAATATAGGATTTTAGCGATTGATTGGCGCCGCTAAAATTAGCACTACGTTGAACTTTATATCGAGAATAGGAATTTGAAATCTTCTGAGGAACAGAAAAAAACTTTTCTAAAGACAGGACCCGCCATCCATCAAGAAATACAAGAAATACTTCCCCTATCGACCGTTTTTCTTTTCTTTTACTTATAGGTAAAGGCTGAAGAGGCTGCGAGGAAAGCAAACGCCGTTCAACCAATTCAGGGGAAGCCGAAGCAGGGCCCATAGGCCTCATCGATGCAAGATGCTTAATTACTCGCCCTTTTCTTAATGTTTTGCTCTACATATTTCAAAGGACAGCATTTGTATATTTAACGTTAAAAGAACTTCTCCTGGCAAAACCTCGATGGCCAACTTCATTTAAGTTCTCGCTCCAGAACGACCACAGCACAGTGGGAAAGTCATTTCGAGGGGCGATCGCCATACGTGCGCACGTAGTACATAGCTAGCTAGGCGAGGACAGAAACTTCTTACGCGTGCAGCTAGCTATCGTAGGTACGTGGGTGGCCCTTGCTCGCTCTCTCGGTTCCCGCTGGCGCGGCTACTTCGTTCGCCTTGAAGAAAGAGGCGCAAATTAATGTCGGGTGATTTTTCACCGCTGTCTCGGCAGACGGAGTTCTCTACGCCAGGTCTGTCGGGCACGGAACTCGCACAATTAAGGCGCCGAGCTCAGCTCTTCTCCTTCGAGAAAACGTGCAAAAAACAATGGCGCACATGTCCGGCCGGCTGCCCATTTTTTTGGACGTCACCTTATCCTGTTTTCGGCCTAGCTAAGCTGTCCTTGCTTCAGAATGCTCGAACCATGCAATCTAAGTTTAATCATGGCTATTTCTTGGATGATTGGAGAGGTAAACAAGTTGAGTAAATCCGTTTTACCTGCTTATGCGAAAGTGAGAAGTACTTCCCACACGACCGCATCGTAGTATGTATGTAGTACGTAGTACATGTTGCCGTCAGTACGTACGTCGTATATCTGTCGGTAAGAAGCCAGACTTGCATGATGCTGGCCGCCGCCGCCCCGGCCGCGTGCACGCTCGCCAGCCACTCGCGCCTGTGGCCCTCTGGCACGCACTTTGCCTGCTGCATGGCCTTCGTCATATGACCTTCGATCTCAGCTTAGTACGAGTACAACGTCCGTGTGGCATGGCCCGTGGCCGGATAAAGGTTAATGCTCATAGGAGACGTAGCAGGCACCGTCATGCATTAGATTATTGCCCTCATTCTCTCTTGGGCGAACGAATGTCGTTGCCGTGGACACAAAGACGTGTAAGTACGTAGTCGAGTTTGGACTTAAGGAAAAATTAGTGTGTAGGGGTTTGCTACACCGCTAGGTACGAAATGAGGAAAGAGCAAAGAAAGCCACCTTTACCTTGCCTACTACACATCGTACGTACACGTACCACACTGCTGCCCCTCACGAAAATCCCAGTCCCCTGCCGCTGAGGCTATATTACCTCCTCCTCCCATTCAGGTAGCAGCCACCAGAGAGAACTCTATCGATCTCTAATCAGATTACATACACGGCGGCGGCCGCGTCAAAACCAATGATGGCAGGCAGTACGCAGTGCGACCGACATTTAATTGAACCACGCATGTCTTTCCTCACTCATTCCCGCTTCCCTATAATTGGGTGGCGACCGAACCGAGACGCTGAGAAGGAAACAAAACTAACTGCGAAAAAGAACTCAACTTTTGCGCTGCTCACTCACCGCCGTCAGTCGCACTTGGGGATTCTCCCATGGTCGAGTTGCCGCCCATTATCTGCTGGAATTAAGAGGAGGCAATTAGCTTGCTACTAGCGGAGAAGACGTCGGCTATCTACATCGCCGTCTTGTTAGTCGCGAACTCACCCGCCGCCTCAATTCTTCGGCGCATCTCTCCGCCGCCTCCACAAAATCCTTCATCTCTCTCTCCAGCTCGAGATCCTCGCTCTTCCCCAAAGCGTCGCACACCGAGGAGATGCGGCTATAACAGAACGAGCGTCGTTCACGCCTCGTTGATTCCCCCTTCCTTGCTTCCTTCCTTCCTCTCTCTAGTCGACACTTGTTACAAAGTTAGCTTGTCGATCCCTGCTCGAATTGAATAGCAAGTAAGGAAGCAAGGGGCTAAAAATCTTTCCTCCTCGTGTCCTCAATGCTCTCCGAGAAGACCTGGTTGGAGCACTCGGCGATGATATCTTCCCTCGGTGTGAAATCGGCGTCGCACAATAGGCTGTTGCGCAGGAGCGTCTCATTCGAAGCGGCGATTACATCCTCTTCCGCCGTCGGTCCCGTCCACTTCGTGTTGAGCATCACGATGGAGACCAAGTTTCCCGGCAGGCTGATCACCGCCCAGGAGACGAGCGCCTGCAGGAAGAACGCGTCCGTCGCCATGACCGGGTGGCCGGCCGGGTATCCACTAGGCCGCCTTCTCTTTCCTTGCTTGCTTTCGAGCGAGCCGAAGCCAGGCGAAGGCTCTCCTGCAGCGGGATTACGAGATAGAGTGGGCCTAAATCCCAGAGGCAACTCTATAACAAAGAAAGAGAGAAAATGGGTGGCTGAGTGCGGAGTGGAATCAAAGTGAATGTACGCACATATGCTAGTAGGGTAAGTCAGATTGGAAACAAGTGGTAAGGACACCACGTATGTATTATGCACATCGTACATTACGTACGTACGTGTATATCTTGAATGCAATAGGTACGAATGCCTGGGACGTCGCCGTCTATTCACTTGGGCCGTATGTCACGAGGAGCCAGATATCTTTTGCCAGCGTGCGCAGTAATAAAGTGCAATATCTTGACAGCCCACTACACGTGGCTCCTCTAACAATTATGCCGACGGGTGGGTGTCTAAGATGCTTCTATACGTGTTCTAGACGATGTGTGGTTTTCCGATAGTAGTGAGAATCTAATCACATGTCCGTATAATACGTACATACGTCAGCGAGCGAGACGAACAGGATACCCTGTGGATGGTTCTCTGCATGGATGGCCGGGTGCTGCACATGATGCACTCGACATTCCCAATCTCATCCTGCTCGCCAGCGAAAAATTAGCCTGAAGCGACCCAAAACGGACATCTTTACATATTTGTGACGTCGATGAGTGGTAAGGAGTACACTTGAGCTAGGTATGACGTACAAACAACGCGCAGCATATTCATATAGTACACTAATGTTTGACGGATCAGCACAATAATTAAACTGCGTAAAGCTAAAGCTGGCGGAGGCCATAACGTTTGCCCATTGGGCAATTGGATGCCAATAATATCAGGTCTCACTGGACAATTTACACATTCATAATGGTGACCTGCTGCATCGCTTTGCCAGCTTGCCTTGATACGTAGTTACGTCCCGAGGGAAGGCCGGAAACAGTCTCGATATGGCTCTAAAATGCCTATCTTAGGCTTATCTGCAGACGTATTTCGAGGAAAGCTGAGGGGGCGGGATCGGTGACCCGGCCAAGACAGGCGGATTTACGAGGGCGCGAGACAGGGCAGAGTTAGGCCTAATAGGCCTAAGCCCAATATTTCCCGAGGGCCAGCTATCCTACTCTGCTTCCATATGGATCAAAGAGCCTAACAAATGTTATCCGTCAAGGAGAAGAACTTTTAACAGGTAAACAAAAACTTCTTTTCTGCCTCTATGCGAGGAATGGAGCCTTACATGGTACGACTGACCGTGGCAGACTCTCGGGCAAAAGGTCATAATTCTGTAGGTATATTCCGGATGGAGGCCGGGAGGTATAAAATATCGGCACGTACCTTCTACGTGACGCTATCCCCAATTTCAGTCGATGTCGATCCGGGCACACCACGCGTAGCACAGAGTGAGAGGGAAGGGCGAGGCCGCGAGAGCGAACGGTCCGTCGGAGGCTGTTTCTCCGTTGGTTTCCGGCCCCCTACTGAACTGAGCTCGCTCTTCCGCTCCAAAGTCGATGGTGGGGAGGGAGGGAGGGAGGGAGGAGGGAGAGAGGCCATGTTGAGGTTGGCCAGGCGCTGATGCCACATGAGACGGATAGCAGGAAAGGGCGGGAGGCGGAGGGAAGAGCAGGCTGGGTCTTAAATACAAGTACATAATACCCCACTAATACCACTGTTTACTACAAGGATGAAAGTGCAAGATCACTAGGAAGCGGGCGACTCTTAAGGGAAAATGACGGTGAACACCTATTATGTGTCATTGCGTGAACAATTATCCCCGGCTGCTTTCACTCGCTTTGGTGTAGAAAATGTCGTGGGCGAGACGACTGTTTAGCAAGCGGCGCTTTGGGTACCGTGCATGTAACATGCAAACGCTAGCTTTCTGTTGGAATTTTGAGAATAGCCAGGTTACACCGTGATCGCTGAAAGTTACAGCCGCGTTGCGATAATCACTAGCCAAATCCGAGTTTTCTTGTATTCCAGAGTGAGGAAAAATAAGTCGTAACGACACTGCCGCAGTTAATGGACAAAATAATCTGTAATAATGCTTTGATGGTAGTCGACGCATCTTCCTCTACACAGGGATATCGTAGACGATGATATTTTTGTCCTCGGATACGGAGATCACTTTGTTTCCCTCGGTGTTGTATGCGGCCGACCAAACCTACGTAAATAAAGGAAGCAAATTACATTTAATGCTCTATCAAGTAGATGAGGCTGCTGCCTTAATTGTGTGACCAACCTGATCTGAATGTTCTGAGAATGTGTGCAGGCACTGCTTTGTGGCCACCTCCCAAACCTTGACCGTCCTGTCCGCCGAGCTGGACACGAAGTGCTCGTTGTCGGGGGAGAAGGCGACACTCAGAACCCAACTCGTGTGGCCAGACAGCGTCGAGATGAGGCTACCGTGAGCGCTAAAAGTGGAGTAAGCTTGGTCAAATTAAGGACATCAGTCAGAGTTAATGCCTTGCTGTGCATGTTGCACTTACACGTTGTAAATCTTCATGTGTCCGTCGTCGGAGCCGGTGAGCAGCTTCTCCGAGTCGGGAGAGAATGTGAGCGACCGGATGGGCATGGCGTGGCCCTCAAGCGTGTTCACAACCTTGCCGGAGGGAATCTCGAAGATGTTCACGATGCCGTCGATCGCACCAGACGCGATGTACTTTCCATCTGGGGACTAAAAGGTGAAAAGTAAATTACCGATAGCTAAGAGAGGTAACATCAAGAAACCTTACGTAGGCTATGGAGAGCGTGAACTTCCCTCTCGTGTCCAGAACCTGCTCATTCTGTCCCGTTGCAGTAGAAAACATGTTGATCTTGCCCGCGTGTGAACCGGAGACCACTTTTTGCGAGCACGGACTGTACGTATTACATTAAAAGAGAATTAAGACAACTTTCAACCGCAGGGAGATATGTGCAATGTAGGCATACCTGAAGGCGACTGTCCACGCGTCCATGGGCCCGTTCTCCATCGAGCGAATCTTCTCCCCCGTATCGACGTCCCACAAGTGAATAGCGGCGTCGAGCGAGCTGGAAGCGAGCACTGAAAAGAAAGAGCAATGATCATGGCCTAAAACAGTGCCTATAGTTGTAGCTCCTTACTCTTTGCGTCGGCGCTGAGAGCGACCGACACGACGCCGAGCGAGTGATCTCCGAGCTTGTGCTTGAGCTTCACCTCCCCGTCGACGTACTCCCAGACCTTGACGAGGTCGTCAACGCCGCCGGTTGCAATCACGTCCCAACCGGGCAACGTCTTCGTTCGCTGCTCGCGACGAATCTCTATTCTGAAGCGAGAATAACGCCCATTTCTACATAACGATCTTCGAGCAACTAGGATAGCTAGTCTCTCTACCTGGTCCTCTTCGCCTTCTCCACATCTGGGTCCGTCTTCTCCTCGGCGTGCTCCCCTTTTCCTGCATCCTTTTGCTGCTCTTCCTGCTCCTCCTCTTCGACCTCGACCTCGACTTCAACTTCGACCTCCTCAACCTCGGTCGTCTCCGGCCTTCTTCCCCAGACGCACGTCCAGATGGACTCCTCGTGCGCGGACTCCTTCTTCGCGAACACAGAATACTGGATGGGCGGAAAGAAAACACAAGATGGTAATATCGATTAATAATAGGATAGGTTACGAAAATAATGGGTACAGATTACTCACCATTTTGCTTGTAACTTAGTTTATTGAAAGGCGTGCCACGTCCTTGGCCAGCTTCCTGATGTCGTCCTCGTCGTTGTCGTCCTCGTCTCAGGCTTCGTGGCCTCAAAAATAGTCCAGGGCAGCGAGGGTCATGGGAAGCCACAATGAAAAGTGAGTTTTGCCTATTTTCAAATGCAAATAGCTCCTAAACCAATTTGTTCACAGAATTTCAACTGCAGTCTAAAATACTCTTCTCATCTAAATTGACTCATATAGACTGAGAAAATCAATTAAATTATCCATGGGAAGCCACTGTGACCCTCTGATATGTGAGTTTTGCCCATAATCAAATACAAACAGCTCCTAAACCTTTGGGTTTAGAGAGTTTCCAAGTTTTAACATTCTAAAGCTCATGGATATTTAGTCGGTGGGCAAGGCAACTGCAAGCATGCGGTTATATAAACTTAATTTAA
>JAAUYK010212859.1_pt1 | contig 12212 bp, 16 predicted proteins | sample 7278021 | NCBI WGS metagenome assembly JAAUYK01 (sample SAMN14350223, study PRJNA611818) | marine sediment metagenome | isolation source: surface marine sediment (1.8m) | place: French Polynesia: Moorea | collected 2018-08
ACAAGTCCCTTTACGGGGTTTTTTAAGGGGTATAATTGGATTGCTGTGTGTGGTGTTAGATAAGGTTTATATGCTAGAGGGCGTATAGCCAGTGAACAAGAGGCGTAAGCCCGTGCCTAGCGGCGTAGAGCGATCAGCTTTAGTATTCCCAAGGATGAAGAGTCGACTATCATACAAACATGAGTAATTAATTGAAAAAGTAATTCTATTAAATTTAGCCATTTATGAGTGAAAACCTACTGTCTGTTGCTCAACTTATATGCGATTCTGAACGTATTCTCTTTATCACTGGTGCAGGTATCTCCGCCGATTCTGGTCTTCCAACCTATCGAGGTATAGGTGGACTCTACCATAATCAGAACACGGATGAGGACATTCCTATTGAAACAGCGTTGTCTAGTAGTATGTTCTCTAGTAATCCAGAGATTGCCTGGAAGTACCTATGGCAGATTGCTTTGGCCTGTAGTCAAGCCACCTATAATCAAGCTCATGAGGTTATTGCTGCTATAGAGCAGTACAAGCCCCAAACTTGGGTGCTAACGCAGAATGTAGATGGATTACATCGAGCAGCCCAAACGCAAAATCTCATCGAGATTCACGGACGTATTTCCACTTTGCTGTGTACTGAATGTTCTTATCAAACTACCCTTGATAAATTTATGACACAAAAGCCTCATCAGATAGGGCATTTACCAAAGTGTCCCCTTTGTGGGGGACTGATCCGTCCAGATGTAGTATTATTCGGAGAGTCTTTGCCTAGTGCTGCAATCTCTGAGTTAGAATCTGTTTTAGAAAAGGGTCTAGACCTGGTTTGTGTCATAGGGACATCTGCACTTTTTCCCTACATCTTTGAACCTATAGCCCATGCTAGGGCTATAGGAATCCCGACTATAGAGATAAATCCTGCGGAAACTATACTTTCACCCATTGTCAACTATCGGATTCCTTTGGGTGCAGCATCAGCTTTTAATCAGCTAGAGAGACTCCTTCAATATTACCTCCTGTAATTGGTAGTCATAATGTTAAATCAATCGATAAAGCGATAAGTAGTCGGACATAAATAAACAACACTATCTTAAGAAGCATTAAGCAACGAACCAAGCTGTCAACTCATACTGAAAAAATCGGGATTTCCCCTGGCATAATAAGCTCAAATAAATCAGTGTGGGATTTTAAAAGCGATCGAGAAATTTTATATCTTAGTTAACATTGCTAAACAGCTCCCAAAATTTCTTGTGCTAAATCAAATCTTTTAATGACTGTATCTCTATCATGTTTAACTCGTTTAATAGAGCCGACATACTCTAAATTCTCCCGTAATTGTAGAAAATTTTGTTTAATAGTTTTTTTGTATTGCTGAAAAAATTGATCACTGTGTGTTGAAAAAAAGTAAGAAATAGATTCAAACATAATCATATTAACTTGTCCTCTGCTTCTATCTGTTGGTAAACGAAAGTTTTCTTTCCCAAAAAAATCATAAGTTAATTTCATTACTCTTTCAAAATCATTTCTTAATTCATCTATTTGTTCCTCCGACATTTCGTTGATTTTTTGCATAGCCTCTTCTAAAAATTCATTCATATACTTAGATAATCTTGATGATAATCGTTACATATTCTAAAAGCTAAATAATGTAAAATAAGCTCTCTATCTTTCATTCTTTTTGGAGAAAAGCCATGATCAATTGCCTGTTTAAAATAATCTTGCTCAGATAATTCTTTTAACAGCTTTGTGGATTTACCAGTAAAAATACAGTTTCTAAGTTCTTGTCTTCCTAGCGGTGTTCCTCCAATATTGACTCGCTCTAAAATCTCATAAACAATGCTTAGATGAGCAGAATATGGAATTACATATAAAGAAATTTTTTTATCCTCTATTCTAGTTTGATAATCTCCATCTAGTTTTGTTAAATCATAAAACTTACAATTATTTAATTGTGGCAAAATTTTTAATCCAGTAAGTTTAAATTTATTATCTATAAAATCACAGATAGCTGAAGTTCTCTGTAACCCATCTACAACTATATATTCTCCCTTTTTAGTTTGCTTTACATACCAATAAGGTAAAGGAAAATTGAGAATAATGGACTCAATAAATTTACTTTTTTGTTCTAAAGTCCATATATTAGGATTTCTTTGAAATTCAGGATCGATAATTATTTTATTTTGCTCACGTTTTCTTTTTAATTCAAATACAGTATAAGGACTTTTTCTAATATCAATATCCCGTTCTATTAGATATTCATGATCTAGACCACAATTCTTGAGAGTATATTCTTCCGGTTTATCCTTATCAGTTTCGATAATATCATCATTTACATTTAGATTTTTCAAGTTTTTTTCCATAATTTTTTATTGGCTCAGAAACTTACTTAACTATGATAACAGAAGGTAATATTATACCTTCATGAGTAACGACATTTCCTTGAAAATCCATAGTTTGCTGTTGATTAGTCACTAAATCTTCAATGGTTCTTGCTTCAGCTAATGCTTGACGAATTGCTGTTTTTTCTAGGTCATCTTTCATTCCACCCAATAAGTAAATTAATAAACGACTAGCTAATTTTTTACCTGATACTTGAATTCGTTTTTTCATGGGATTATACAAAACACCATACCAAAGAGACTGAGATGTATCCATATAACTAAATCCTCCAATTTCATCAAAGTAGATTAATTTTTCAATAATACTTTCTAGATTAAAGTTTTGAGTAAATACTAGGACTCCTAATGCTTGAGCTAAGGCAATTTGTCCAACAGGACGAAATAAAAAGTTTCCTTCCCCTCCACCATGATCATGTTTAAACCGTCTGAGTTTATAAGTTTTAACCCCTTGTTCTAATTTCCGATAACTGGGTAAACTGGCTAATCCATTAAAAAGTTCAGATAATAAGTTTAATCCTTTTTCTATTTCTTCCTCATCAGGTCTAAGATTAATTAAGTTCTTTTTATTGCTCCACTGGGAAAATAATGGTTGTAAATATCCCTCTGTCATATCTTGTAAAGCTTGTAAAGTAGTTAAGACAGTAGATTTACTAGCAATGGTAGCACTATCCCAATTAACTCTGGAATTCCAGTCTTTTTCCTGTCTATCTTTTAGCAAGGGATGAGTAATGGCAAGTCGTCTAGCAATAATAGAAAAACCATTATCTTCATCTAATAAAATAAGTTGTCCTTTCCTTAAAGAAACCGCTGTACGTTGAACATTAGCAAATATGGTTTTAACTCGTCTCTTAGCACTATTATAAGTCTCTCCTTGCAGGACAGAAGGAATAATCTCTATCCCTATCTTCTCTGATGCTAAACTTTGTAAAGCAATGAGGTCTAGCTCGTATTCTTTTATTAAATCATCTAAAGTAATGGACTTTCTTGTGGATTTCTTTGACTCATCATACACTTCTAATTGACCGGTTCTTAGTAACTCTATTAACCCTTTGATTCCCATTAATCGATGTTGTCCGTCAATAGCAAACAGTTGATAATCATCCCCAATATTTAAGAAACCTATATTATTATTTTTATCTAACGCAGTAAAATTATCAACATTTACTTTAGCACGATGATTATTATCCCATTTTTCAGCAGTAGAATCATTAACCCAATTTTGACTAATAACCAGTAAAATAGGAGGGAATTTATGATTTTTAACAACAGTTAAATATTGAGCTAAATAAGCCTGTTTTGACCAATCTAAAGGACGTTGTTTTAACTCTTCTAAACTTTCATAATCAGGAATCAACTTATAATTTTCATTGTCATATTTACGACGAAATAAAGGAAATTGTAAAGCAAAATGAACCCTACTCGCTAACCATTCTAAAGAAACAGAAGCAAGATAACCTTGAGTGTTTCCCATCTGGGTTGTTTGCACAAATAATTGTCCTTGGCGAGATAGATGACGATCTAAGAGAAAAGCAAGAGACTCTTTTTGTCTTGTTTCTTCCTGTAAAAGTTGTTGAGTAATATCATTATTCATAAATTTACTTTAGTATTTTAGAATAAGCAGATTCAGGTATTCCCTCTTTTAAAAAGGAATAATTTTCTAAATAATTAGATTCGATTAAACTTAAATAATTACTTCTTTGTCTTTCTTCTCTTTCCTTTAGTACTGACTGAATAAATGTATTAGAAAAAGCAATACCAATATAAGCACTTCCTGGTTCTTGCCAAGTTACTTCTATCACTGTTCCTGATTGATCCAATAACCAAGCATGAGAGACAGGAAAATCTATACCATTAGAAAGAGCAAATCCTTCACAGTAAGTTAATTCCGGCTCAAGAAAAGCCAAGGTCTGACAATTACCATAACAGTTTTTGGGTTGTCCTGTGAACTCTTCTGATCTTATTGCTGGTTTCATTTCCTGCCCTAATTTTAAGACTAATTCATAAAAGCTTTTATATTTGTAGTTAGAATTTTTCTTAGAATGTTTAAACAAGTCAGCATTATCTTGAAGAAATTGTTTTAACAGAGTAATTGACATATTAATATCCTTGATATTCTAATTGTCTTAATTTATTGAGTTTACGGATTACTAATTGAGCATTAGTTTCAGGTTTACCGTCTTGCTTATCCCATCGTTCCTCATTCAACCATTCAATGAGTTCAGTTGTAGGACGAAATGACCAAACAGGATTTTTATCATCATATTTATCTTTTGATTCTTTAATAATTTTAGCATTTTTAGTATCCCATTGTTGTTGAGAAGTACGATTATATTTTTCATTTAGTGTTGGTACATCAGGCATAATTTCTATTTTGAGATAACCGCCTTTTTCTCTACGATAAAACTTCCATTGCTCTTGGTAATAAGAGAAGTTTTTCTCGGCTCCTCTTTTAGTTTTCCACCGTTTACACCAATAAAATAATCCAGGATTAGTTGTCCAATTTAATTCCTGTTCTTGATGAATTGTGTAAAACCAACCTAACGGTTCATGGTCATCTGTATAACATCGATATCCGTAATACATAATTATCACTTAATGTTGAGTAGAAAGAATTTTGTTTAATTTTTTGATTTTGCTCAACTGAGTTGAGTTGACAGATAATTCAGAAAATAATTGATACACTTGGGGTCTATCTAGGTATTGTCTGAACGTGGTTTGACAACTATCTTTTAATTCGTTTAATTCGGTATCAGACAAATAGTTAACTTTAATTAAAGTTCTTGACAACCATAAGTTCACTGTTGGAAAATCATCAAAACTATCACTTAGCAAAAAAGAGATAAAGACTAAAATTAATTCTCTATCATCCATTTGCTTTCTTTGTTCATAATCTAAAGGAATCAATTGTTTAAACTCTTCAGTAGCTGCTAGTTGAGCGAGTAATTTATTTCCTTTTCCTGGGTTTAATGCTTGACGCAGTTCTTGATAAGATTTAGGGAATCCAGTGCTATTTCTTTTACCAATATTATACTTAATGTCTGGAGGGGTTCCCTTCTCAATTAAATAAACGGTAACTTGTGTTTCTTCTATACGACGTTGATATCTTCGTTCAATTTCATTATAAGTTTTTCCCTCCAAATCATGTAAGTATTCTAAACCAGATAATTTTAAAGTTTTATCACTAAGAAACTGTTTCAGAGCATATAGTCTTTGTATTCCATCCATAATTAACCATTTATCATATCCTGTTCTATCGAGATAAAAATGACCAATAGGAAGACGAATAATGATAGACTCAATCAAACGACTTTTAACTTCATTATTCCAATAATGATAACGATAAAGAAAATCGGGCGCAGAATTTAATGATTGATTATCAATGCGAGAAAGTAGCTTGTCAATTTCAATTTTTCTAGTAGTAATATTAATATCTTCAGGCTCATAAATAAAATGGTCATCGTCCCATACTGAAGACTGATTTTGTAAATTGGTTTCTATTACTTCAGACATAATTAATAACCGCTAAACTTCATACCGTTTAAGTTAACTGCCATGCTTGTTTACCTCCAAGTAATCACACTTATACATTAGTAAATAATAATAGATAATCCTAGTTTATCAGTTCTAAATTTAGTAATGATTTGATTAGTAACAATAGAATTGCCTTCCTTATCATAAAGTAATTCAGGAAAAGTCATTATTGCTTGTAAAAGAGATGTAAAAGAATTGATAACCAGTCCATAAGTTTCTTTTCCGTACATTCCTCTTCCTGAATATCCTTCCATAATCCTACTCTTAAAATCATCTTCATTAACGTCACATTCTTCTAGCATTTTTTCCATTGCTTTATGAAGAATATCTGCTTCTTGTTTAGTCATTTGTCTTACTTATCTCCATTAGCATTGGTAGCACATCTAAAGATTAAAGTTCCATCTTCAAGGGGAATAAAATCACCTATTTTAGAAGTCTCAATAAACTCTGAAACTTTTTCAGATTCATTCTGAGCAACTCGATTAATTAAACTATTACTATTTTCAGATCACCATTTAACCTGATTATTAATAGAAAAACAATAAGCAAATTCGTACACTTCCAATCTCCTTATTAACTAACTACTTTCTATTTTACTTCGTTTACGAAGTAAAAACAATCTTAAATAGATAAGTTTTATGAAGCGTGTTTATCCAAGAAAGACTGACGATGCCAAGCCAAAGATTCAGCAGAAGGATGATAACGTTCATTATTAGGGAGCCAAAGTCGTTTACCTTGAAATTGACTCATGGGGGTTGAATAAGGGGAATCTTCGTGTAAAGTCTCAGCTAGTTCTATTGTATAGTCATCGTTGATAGTGAACCAAAAGCGGTCAAAAGCCCAATGATGGTTTTTACAGAGAGATAGACCATTAACAATGCGATCATCATAAAATTGAGAGAAGGGTTTGATATGTGCGCCATCGACAATATTTTCTTGGTTATTGAATACTTGTAGTTCACAGAAAGCACAACGATAACCATAAACAGAAGTGACGGCCTTACGAAATGCCCCATCTCTGATAATAATCGTTTGTTCGTCTTTGGTATCAATTTCCTGCCGTTGATAGACTTTTCCACCACTGGTAATCAGTTGATTTTCTAAGTCTTCGAGAGCATCCACTGAAAGCGATCGCCTAATTTGTTGAGGTTTATCAGAGAACCAAGAATCAATCAAGGTTAAGGTTAGTTGATTTCTAGAAGTAGGTTCACAAAGTAAAGTGAAGAGTTCAGGGTCAAAGTAAGCATAATCAACCGCTTCTTTGAGAGTTTTAATAGTTCTGACTTTAACTTTAGATTTAGGATTTTCAAGAAATTCAAAGCCTAAATTAGCCTTAAAATGCCAGAATTTATCTCCTCTTAAATGAAAAAAAGGTAGACCAATTTTAGGATCACGATGAATTTCTAAATCACTCCATAGTTTAAGAAATGTAGCAATTAATTCAGGAGTTAAATAAATTCGGTTACGAGTAATCTTTCCTCGTTCAATTAGTTGTATAATTGATAAAAGAAGAATAGGTTTATTAGGGGCAACTCCTTTACTTCTGTTAACATTTAAACCCTTTTTCCCAGCGTCAGAAAATTTCTGACAATAATAGTTAAGATCCTTAATCATAGTTTAGATAATACTAATGTATTTTTATCAAAGAATTGACCAATTTAATTATGAGGCAATTGTGGACTATTTAACAACAAGAGCCAAACAGAATGGAATAGATCCTGATGTAACCAGTGATATTGCCATACTCTGGGATGATAGTGAGAGGGATAATGATGATGAAGGGACATTACCCATATTTGGGAATCTTTATGTTTCTAAGGAATTATTAGATTTAGTGTAAGTTAAATGCAAAACTTGGAACAAATTTTAAGCACGATTCTTATAACTATTAATTATTCGGTAATGTGCAACGATTTTGAGTTACTAAATATATTCCTCCAACGTATTTTCTCATTTAGGTTATGATCCGTAAGGAGTAGATTTACCTTGTTTGCCTAAATTAAATACCTGAGATCGCTAATCAATTATGCCTGAATATCGTTGTACTCGAAATAAGTCTTATACTGGTGATTGTCTGGGACGGGATGACCTTACTGCCCGACAAGGATATTATATACAAGCAGAGAGTCCAGAAGGCGCATGGAAGGAAATGGCCACTCGGTTTCCTGATGAGGTCACTTATGGTTTTACAGTAGACGAATGGGAACCTTTTAATGTTAAGGTCGTTGAAGTGACAAAAGATAAAGAACTAAAAAATGAACAAAAATCATTAACTCGATTACCACAAGAATTACTAGATCAATTATCAGAAGTTTTAGAGTATAAGACACCTCCTTATGAACCGTTAAAAGTTCCTGAATATCGTCCTGGACAGTATGGCGAATGGACATTAGAAGAAATGAAAACACCCATTACAAGAGGTTATTTTACTTCCTATCAATCTGTAACTAACAATTATCGTTTATGTCGTAGTAATACACTATGGATGAGTTTGACCCTAATGGAACTTGAAAGTCAATCTCATCATGTTTTAGCTGCTAAGGGTCATACTGTGCTAATGGGGTTAGGAATGGGATTATTACTGTATAACGTTCTGTTAAACAATGATGTTGAGAAAGTAACCGTGATTGAGAATGATCCTGATATTATTGAGTTATTTCATCAGATTACAAATGCTACAGCGTGGCAGAATTGGGACAAAGTTTCTATCATTTTTGCTGATGCTTTAAATTGGATTCCATCTGAAACGGTTGATTATTTAGCCGTTGATATTTGGCCAGCTTTAGGAGATATAAATTTACGCTTTGATGGACAAAAAATACAAGAGAATGTACGAGCGAAACAAGTAGCTTTATGGGGTCAAGAATTAGATTTTATTAGTTATTGTGTTGAACAAGGTTATTCACCTGCTTGTACGTTAGCTCAATATCACGAATATATTGAGGCGATCGGTATTCCTTTAATAGAGGCAAATAACCCTAATTATCCTAATTATTGTTTCAGAGCCGCACAAATGGTTATGAATTATTAGCACTTGTGTAGTGCTTCACTAGGCAAACCATACTTAAGAATTTGAATAGTTAAAGGAGATTCATAAGCTAAGAAATTAGCAATATTCTTACCAGTACGTAATCTTTCTTTAGTCTTTTCTATCACCCATTTACGATTAAAAGGAATACCAAAATAACAAGGACTTAATTCATTCCATGTCACATCAATTGCTTGTTGATCTAGAGAAATCCAACCATGTTGAACGGGATAGAGATTAATATTATCTGATAAAGCAAACCCTTCACAATACAGTAATTCTTCGGGGTTTTCAGGAGTTAGTAACATATTTAGACAGTTATAATAACATCTTTGAGGAATACCAATCTGTTGAGCTTGTAATCCTTCCATAAACTGCCCATGTTCTAGTATAATCTCTTCTATACAATGATATTTCCAGTTTGCTTTCTGGGGATCTGGTTCTGCCCTTACCCTTTCAACAATACCCTGTAAAAAGGTTAACATTAATTGTTGATAATCTTCGGTGGTTGGGTTAGATTGGATTTTATACCAAATCCGCTTTACAAAGTAGACTAAGAAGATCAGGCAATGAGAGATGTTGACCCAAATCTTTACTCTACTATCATAAGAGGATTTGGTATTAGATAGGATGTCAAGCATAATTTTATCCTGGGTGTAGGTCTAGTATTCCCAAGGGCAGCTAGTTAAATATCAGATATCAGATATTTATCATAATTAAACTTCTTAATAATAATGAGGAATCTAATGAGCGTTAACAGTAAACCAACTATTAATAAGCAGCCCCAAGTTAGTTTAAGAACTAAAGATATTGTGGCAGCTTATACTTTATTGAGAATAGTAGTAGGGGTTAATTATTTTAACCACGGATTTACCAGAATTTTTGATATTCCTAGTTTTATTAATGCGATGGTTAATGTTATGCAAGATTCAGGAATTCCTGAGTTTCTAGTAAGAATTAATGCTGCTTTAGTACCTCCTGTTGAGTTAATTGTTGGAGCATTAATCACTGTCGGATTTTTAACAAGAAGTGCTTTAATTGCTTGTTTTGTTCTCATGATAATTCTCATGTATGGTATTACCATAATCCAAAATTGGGATGGAGCTAGTAGCCAATTAATTTATAATATTGTCCTCTTTATCCTTTTAGCAGGGGTTAATTTTAATCGATTTTCTATTGATGATTGGTTGAAAAATAAAAACTAAACTACTATGATTTTAATCTTATAATTTATTACAAAACTTGAGTACAAAAAAAGAAGCCTTTTTTAAGTCAGTCAATGGTCAAGTAACTGGTCATCCGTAATTGACTTAAAATACCTATTAAATATTAGGTACTTGATGAAATTGATTAACCATTAACTTAATTCTTATTCGTCTTCTTGGTCGCTTTTTTTTCTTCTTCTAAACGTTGTATATATTCATGCACTGCATCTCTGGCAATTTCTGCCATGCTTTTGCCTGTTTTTTGGGCAAGTTCCTCTAATTTGGGATAAATAGACTTACTAACCCTTAAACCTATAGTCTTTCGATACAAACTATCCGGTGACTCTAAAAATTTTCCTTCTGGATCTCGTTTAAGCATCCTTTTCCCCGTTGACATCCATTGTTATTTTATCCTTATTTCTTTAATTTAACCTAAGTTAGTATTTTTCAGTTGACATCCATTGACATCAATGGATAAACTAAAACAAAACCCCCGACTCTTGGACGGGGGCAGATTATATAAAACTACTTCTATCATGGCACAACAACACTACCGAATGACGTTAGAGGATGTCCTCGATCAGTATCAGTGTGGTTTGATTTCCGCAACCGCTTTACTTTACTACTACCTAAAAATTAGACTCAAACCAGGGTGGAAAGTGACCTTACATCAGAGTGAGATTAGCCAACAGCTAGGAATTAGCAAAGCAAGCTTTTATAAAGGAATTAGCAGACTGAAAGAGAAAAAATTGATTGACTGGGAAGCTCCCAACGGTTTAGTTGTAAGTCTTGGACAAAATGGAGACTCTTTGGACAGATCCGAGACGACCTTGGACAAATCCGAGACGACCTTGGACAAATCCGAGACGACCTTGGACAGATCCGAGACGACCTTGGACAAATCCGAGACGACCTTGGACAGATCCGAGACGACCTTGGACAGATCCGAGACTGTGACCCCATCTAAAACGGCTGATAGTAAAGCTTCTAGCGGTTCTCCAAATTCTTATCAAATCTTTTTCAACTCTCTCTCAGATTACGAGCGAGAGAAATTTTTTTACTTTGTCAGGGAAAAGATTAAAGAGTTTCCCAACCCCATCAATGATTTAGCAGGCTGGTTAGCAAGGAAAAATCAAGCAGGACAATATCGCTTTAATGTTTATTACGGTCTATTTAATGGATGCAAAGAAGACAACAGCATCAAGATTGACTGGGAAAATCATCCCCAACGGGACGAGTGGATCAAGCAAATTAAGTCAGGTAAACCACGATTTATTGCCCTTGGTGGTTCCTCCGAAGAACAACCAATGCGGAAAGCCTTCGCAGACTGGGCAATAGCTAATAATCGCATTTAAGGAAGGAATCATGTTTCAAAAACTACCTCGTATTCCCATGCGTCCCGAAGAGGAACCAGGAATAGAGAAAGAAATCTGGCAACCAAAATGGAAATGTTTTTGTTGTTATGATACAGGAATTGTTAATGCTGGTTTAGCAGAGCTTGTGATTGACGGATATGACTTCAATCGGGATAAGTTGCCTCGTTGTCAAAATCAAGGTTGTGATGCTGGTGAACATTATGACAGTCCCAGTATAACTAAGTGTATTGATTATCGGTTGAGTCCTGAAATTTGCAAACAACTTGACCAAATACAACGGGAAAATTGGCGACAAACTCAGGAAAAATGGAGAGAAAATCAGAAAATTAAAATTAATTATTCATCCATTTTAAAAAGTTTGCGCGTGATTGATCGACCTCCTGAAGAAGATTATGAAGCCAAGAGAAGGCATGAGGATGCCAGAAATGAATGAAGATAAATTACTTTAAGTAATAGCTGTTCTAATTAATTGTTGAGTGTTTTCGATGATAGCTAATGGTTGAGTCCATATAATTGTCCAAGTTGTTTAAGAACTGGATTTAATATTAGGGCATTTTTCTACTTTTCTAACAGTGGCTCTTATTCTATCTGGCATATCTATATATCCCCAACTATTGATAATCTTTCTATACATAGTGTCAGTATAAAGTTTATAAGGTAAATAACCATAAGGAATTTCTGATATAGG
>JAAUYK010092866.1_pt1 | contig 12207 bp, 11 predicted proteins | sample 7278021 | NCBI WGS metagenome assembly JAAUYK01 (sample SAMN14350223, study PRJNA611818) | marine sediment metagenome | isolation source: surface marine sediment (1.8m) | place: French Polynesia: Moorea | collected 2018-08
ATCGACAGCCAGGAGGGCGTCGATGGACAGCAGGCTGCCGGTAGACTCGCGATCCTCGCCTGCAGGAAATGCCACAGTTATATAACGCTCCATGTCCGGAAATCGATTTCCTCAAACTTACCCATGATGACCTTGACTTTGTCGCTCCTCTCGGGCGTGACAGGCTGCAGGTGGTCGGGCGCGATGTTGACGGTCCTGGCCTCGTCCGGCAGGAAGACAGCGCACATGCCGGGATTGACGCCGCGCACGACGCCAACCTGGCCGCAGAGTCCGGTGTCGGAGTGCGTGTCCTTGATCACCACCTCGATGTCGGGAGAGTACCAGTCCTAAACAGAACATGCTCGATAACGAATCCTGCTAGTAAAATCTTTCAAATTTTTAACTCACCGCTGTGGCCAGCTCCATTGATGCTCCCGGCGTCGGTGGTGCCCCTCCGCCAGAGTAGGGCGATGGCGTGTGCGCGCTGCCCCCGGGAGTCATCGGGCTGTAGCCCAGTCCGGGGGACGGCGCGCCGTAGCCGGGGCTCGGGGTCGGCTGGTACGGCTGCGAGGAGCCTCCGCCAGAACCCGGCGACGGGGTCGGGACGTACGAGTTGGGGCTGGGCGTCGTCTGATAGCCGGTGCCGGAGCCGGGCGCAGACGGTGACGGGCTAGGCTGGTACGGAGAGTAGCCATCTTGCGGGTTGTACACTAAAACGGAAATGCCATCAGTTGGCTTTTAGATGTCAAATGAGCATTGTTTTAGTTATTACCTGATCCCGGTGTCTGGGGCGTGTAGGTGTTGGGGCTCTCCTGCTGCTGGGTGTACCCCGAGCCAGTCCCCGACCCGCCGCCGGGAGTGCCTGGGTTGTAGTTGGGCGATGGCGTCGTGTCGTCAAAGTTGTAGTCCTCAAAGTCCCTGCTCGCCGACGGCGTGTTGGTCACCGTCGGGTCCCAGGCGTTGGCCCGGCCGGGAGTTCTGGAGCCGTCCTCGCCGTGCGAAGGTGTCATGTTTCCGCTGTAGTGCGGTGTCCTCGACCCGGCGCCGTCGCCGTACATCGGAGTCTGCGAGCCGTGCATGGGTGTCCGGCCGCCCGACGACGCGTAGCCAGGCGTGTTGGAGCCGTACATGGGTGTGCCGGATCCGCCGTAGGACGGCGTCTTCGTGTACGTCGAGATGCTGCCCTTGTTCGGACCACCGATGATGGCGATGCGAGAACGGTCCACGGAAATCGTCTGGCACTTGGAGTGCAGTTCCACGCGGGCAGTCGTCTCCGTCGCGTCCTTCACGATGCCGATGTGAGACTTGTACGGACCCTGCGTGATCTTGATCGTCTGGCCGATGAGCTCGCGGTCTCGGCCTATCCCTCCACGCCCTCTTCCCCTTCCGCCACCGCCACCTCCGTGTCCGCCACCCCTGCCGCCGCCTTGCGACGGATGCATCGGAGACGACAGTCGGGGAGACATGAACCCGGGCAGTGAGCCGCCCGCGCCTCCTGCCTTTGCACCACCTCCCTTGCTGTGGCCCCCCTGGCCGGCGCGGACGAGATGGCGGCACTTGCAGACGAAGATGCCTCCGTTGTCCAGCATCATCCTCGAGTGGAGGAAAGCGAAGTTGCGGAACAGGTGCTTGATCTGTCCCTGGCGACCGTTGTGAGGACCGTCAATGACCTGGACGACATCGCCCTTCTGGACCGGGTTCTGCTCCGAGTCGAGGGCGACCGCGTTGCGGTTCTCCCGCTTCTTCTGCAGCGCCGCGGGCTTCACGCTGATGCCCTTCCCGTGCATGTTCAGCACCTGGAAGTTCTCCTTCTGGATCTGCACGATGACGCCGACGGTCTGAGGGTCAATCTGGACCATGTCGCCGAACTGGAACTGGCCGAGGGAGTCGACGCCGGTTGCCATGTCCGTGCAGAGCTGGAGGTCGCGCGAAAGCACCTTCAGCTCGTGCATGGTGAGGTCGGAGAAGAGCACAATGAGATTCTCCTGGACGCGGACGATAAGTCCGGTGTCTCCCTCATACCTGCCGGCGATCACGCGCACGTGGTCACCCTGGCTGAAGAACTTCCTCAGCTCGTGTGCTTGGAACTCGAGCGGGTCCTTGAGGTCCTCGTGTTTCGGCATGATCGTCACCTTTGATCCGTCGACTGCGATCACGCGGCCCTGGAGGTTGACCAACTCGCCCTCAGTTACCTCCACGTTGTCGCCGTTGGACAGGCCGTGGCCGAGCTCGCCGCCCTCTCGCTCGGCGGACGTGAGATCGATGTCGATGCCCTCGGGAGCCTCCTCGAAGCGTTCAAGCTCCGCAAGCGTCGGCTTCACTCCCTCCGCTACGATGGCATTCATGGGGAAGTTCTTGTACAGATATCCCTTGCGGGAGAATCTGTTTCCCTCGAAGACGAGGAAGTCACCGTCGTTGGTGATCTCTCCGCCGATGGAGCGGATCTTCTCGGGGTCGAAGAGCTTCGCGGGTGGCCGCTTCTTCTTCTTCCTCTTGTAGTCATTGTCCGTGGACGCCGTCCTGAGCGCGCCCCTCGGACGCGTGTAGTCGATCCTGGCGAGCAGCTTCAGATGGATCATGTTCTGCGCCATGTCGACGTAGTCCACCTGCGCTAGGTCATCCTTGAAGAGGCCACGCTTCAGCCTGACCCACTGCTTGGGCCTGATCCCGGTCTGCTCTCTGACCACCCTCATCACGTCGGTCATCTCCTTAATAGGGACCATCATCTGGTTGTACTGGCCGATCTTGAGGGCGCTGATGCCCTCGATGGCCTGCTTCACGTGGGTCTGCTTGAACGCCTCGATGTAGATGATGCCCTTAACGTGCTCGGGCGACACCACTGAGCGAATCTGGAGCGGCTCCTCGGTGTGCTGGTAGGCGATGCACTTGTTCATGATCCTCAGAACGGTCTGCTTCTCCATGCCCTGCAGGCACTTCACCATCCACAGGTTGGGGTCCTTGACGCCGGGCAGCAGCGTCTGCTGCGTGATCTCGTCCGACATCTCCTCGCCGCCCTCGCCGAAGCGCGCGATCGCCGCCGTGTCCTCGTTGTACCTGTTGCGGTAGTATCGCTCGATCTCCTCCGCGTCCATGCCCTCGTCGTCGAGGCCGAAGCCCTTCCGGTCGCGCTCCTTCCGCATCCTCGCCTCGATGTCTCTCGCCGTCCTTCCGGCCTCCTCCGCCTCGTTGTCCATGTCCCCGGCCATGTGTCCCATGTCGTCGTCGTAGGCCTCCTCATCCTCGTCGGCCTCCTCGTCCACCTCGGCCTCGTCGATGATGAAGTCGGAGCGCTTCTTCTTCTTCTTCCTCGACGGCACGCTGCCGTAGTCCTCGTCCTCCTCAGAGTCGTAGTCGTCCTCGTCGTCGTCAGAGTCAGGGGCGGTGGCGGCGCGGCCGCGGCCGCGGCGGGGGGAGACATCCTCCTCGTCATCGGAACGACCGGACCCAGACCTGGAAGGATTGATTATCTGCCTTAGGTATAGTTTTCAACGTTTCGCCGAAATTATCACTATGGACGTCTACCGATATGAGGATATCGGCACATAATAGCCACAATTAAGCCATGACTTACCCTCTCTCCTCTTCGGAGTCGCTCATGGTGCCTGGTCGATATTAAAGTCTCGCCGATTAACAGAATAATAACGAAGTTATTGACGATATTATTGTGAGAAACTTGTCCTGATTTTCACCGTCCAACTCCAAGCTTTACTCAATGCCGCAGCTGAAGCTGAAGCTGAACTGTGCTGCGGGCAGGTGAACTGGTGAAGATCCGTGAAGTGAGCAAGGAAGCCGACTAAAGAGCAAAGGGTGCTCATATTAAAGGATGTGTTTGCTTCCCTTTGCTTCTCATCACGGTATATACGGAAAGCTTTTAGAAGTGAAAACATAGCCTTAACTCATGGCAAATCCTTGCGACGAGTGAGTGATAGTCAAGGAAACCTATGAATCAAGTAATCATAGCCATAACTTGTGAGTCGTCTGCTCCTAAACTGGCAACTCTGAACGTCACAGACATGTAAAGCACTTTTAGTGAAGTGCATGGTCTTAAAATGGCATACAAATAGAATGTTTCACGCACTTTTGCGCATAATTGGCAGGTACATTGCAATATCAAAATTATTCATTTACTTATTCGTGCAAGCAGCGAACTTTTTGGCTTTTGCTAAGCATTGCCACGGATTTTCGAACATTTCAATTCGCTAGTCTACGTTTTCTTGCGTGTCAAGTAAAGGAGGACACAAAAATTATAAAGTGTATAAATGCATTCGTAAACAATCATTAAACTTAAAAATGTTATTCTGAGCAATCGCAATTAAGTCCCTTTACACATAACTACGCAGTCTACGCTGTCTTCCCTTCCTTCTGTATTTTCTGTCGCCCCTTTGTCTTCTACCTGACTTGAATTTTTGGCGCCGGCGCAAAGGAAGGAAAGGAAAGAAGAAGAAAAAGTGCACTAACTTAATTCACTTGGTTGTCCTCTCTCTCGCCGAAAGGTCGCTCGCCTCGTTCGTCGTTTCCAACTCCAACCAGAACCCCCACTACTCCATCACCATGTCCGGACGCGGCAAGGGCGGAAAGTCCAAGGTGAGCAGGAATCGACAAAATTCTTTTTACGGCGTTCATAACCTTTGTCTCTCTTTGTCTTTGCTCCCTCAGGTGAAGGCCAAGTCTCGGTCTTCCCGCGCGGGGCTCCAGTTCCCCGTTGGCCGCATCCACCGCATGCTCAGGAAGGGAAACTACGCTGAGCGCGTCGGCGCCGGTGCCCCCGTCTACATGGCCGCAGTCATGGAGTACCTCGCGGCCGAGATCCTCGAGCTCGCGGGAAACGCCGCCAGGGACAACAAGAAGACCAGGATCATCCCGAGGTGACAATTGCCCCTTTGCTTTGAGACGTCTCCAACACAATTTCTAACCTCTCTTGCTCGCGTTTCAGGCACCTTCAGCTTGCGATCCGCAACGACGAGGAGCTGAACAAGCTTTTGTCCGGGGTGACGATCGCGCAGGGCGGCGTCCTCCCCAACATCCAGTCGGTGCTGCTCCCCAAGAAGGCGGCCGCGGGACCGGGAGGAAAGAAGACCCAGAGCCAGGAGTATTAAAACGGACAGACAGGTAGAGGAATTAAGGATGGGGCCCGAAGAGAACAAAGGGAAAGCCCGCGATACGCTTAACGAAAGAACAGTATGCAACATGGAAGAAGGAGGTTGCAACGAGCACGTACAGACGTACTACTACATATCTTTGCCGGTCAAGAAATCTATCAGTGCAGACGAAATTAAGTCGCCAGCTAGGGACGTGTAACCATAGCTCAATGGAAAAGCAAGCGAACTACCTAAAGATACATGCACAAAGTACGATACGAGAAGAAATACATGAGAATACCTCGAGAAATTACTACACTTCAAAACTAGGCTTTATTCTGCGAAAAGGTTCAACGGTTCAATTTAACTAGAAGCATATCAGGTATTGTCGAAGTGTGCAGGCACTCGTTCGCGGCCGGCACATTGGGTGCATCGGAAAATCTACCGTTCATATGAAATGCTTTCGGTAGGTTTCTTCATTAGGCGCCGCCTCGAATTTCGTACAACTGCCTCCGACGTTTTGTGAGCTTAGATTAGACCTCGTCGTGTCCGCCTTCCTTCTTCTCCTCCTCCTTCATGGCGAACCCCCTCTCGGCCATTAGGTCCCTCAACTCCTGCCTCTTCTTGTCGGAGATCTCAACCTATAGAAAAAAAATCTTGCGATTTGTGGTATTTCTAAGGGTGCATTTTTCGCTCGTATTGTACCTGCTCGATGATGTGGTCTTCGGCATCGAGGAAGAACATGACTGGGGCCTTGCCCGGCATCTTCTTAAAGTGGGTGACGCCCGGCTCGTAGCGCTTCTCGAAGTCTTCGAAGATGAATTTCTTCACCTCCGGAAGACGGTTCAATTTTCATCCGGCGCACGACTCGATGCGCACCTTGGCCGCCGGCCTATCGTCGTAGGCGGCGTGCACCGCGAGGGCCAGGCTCACCAGGAGCAGGACCCGTAGCATCTTCCAGAGTATCTCAAATCAGTCTGCCAGAAAAAAAATGTTCGGCGGCAGCTTCGCCGTATGTACAGCTAGCTAGCTGCCAGCGCTGGACTTTGAGCTCTTCACCTACGTAGCAAATCGCGCCGGCCGGTGCAACAATCTCTCCACCGGGATCGAGCGAAACGTCAGCACTGACACAGACATCTGCTAGACGAACGCGTATCGCCAATGATGCCGTTTGCAGGCTGTCTTCCATAATGTTCAGATAGTGCAAAATCAGTCAAGAATTGGATTCTGCTTTTGCAGGAATACATTTTAGACTAGCTTCCATATTGTTTTTTTTCTCTCGAAAAAGTAGATCGGTACATGTAGGGAGCTAGCTAGCAATCTTCTCCTGTGTATACAGGAAAATCCAAAAGAGGGTGCAAACCAACTCCCGCAAGTGTCCGGACACATTATCGGTTTTTTGCCCTTAATTGTCCAACAAGGTAACATATGAATGACCTTAACATATCAGCGGTGCTTCCGATAATACGAATACCCGTTCGTGCAGGATAATGTCCGGGCCTAATGAGCTTCCGTTAATCCGTCTGGCGGAAAAGGACGACTGCGCGGAGATCCTGCGGCTAATCCAGGAGCTGGCTGACTACGAGAAAATGTCCGACGGGCCGAAAATAGGCGCTGACGGTACGCATGACGACTATAATGACGCAGACATTGACTTTACCGCTGTCTCCACGCAGTTCTGGAAAGGGACGGCTTCGGCGCCACACCCCGCTTCAAGTGTTTCGTCTCTGAGGATGGTTCGGAAGCCATCACGGACTCGGGTCGGAAGCGATTGGTAAGCCGTAAATTTTAAGTCGATTAACCGAGTAGAAAGCAATGCATTTGAAAGTTAGACTGGGTATGCCCTCTACTTCTACACCTATTCAACGTGGGAGGGCCTCTCCGTCTACATGGAGGACCTATACGTGACGCCGGACCAACGGAAGAAGGGCATCGGAAAGCGGCTGTGGAAGGCTGTCGTAAAGGTACGTACGTACATTCATTGCAATCGAATAGATAGTTATAATGACCTAATTCTGTATAAATTGCTCGTATAAAATACTACATGCAATTTCCTTCAGGCTGCTCTTGAAGACGGTTGCACCCGGTGCAACTTCTCCGTGCTCGACTGGAACAAGCCGTCGATCGAGTTTTACAAGAGTCTCGGCGCCGTCGACCTGACCGGCAAGGAGGGGTGGCTCGCGTTCAGGATGAACAAGGAGGTCATGCAGGAGTTTGTCAAATCGTGATAGAGATGACAAGAGTTTTACGATGCCGATCATGTAATTAACGATCTTCGTGCCAAAGACAGCTACCCGAGTGCCAGAGGAAAATCCCCTCTTTAATCTCGTTCTCGTCCAGATCCGGTTTGCTTATGATGTGGAACGAAAACAATTGGAGTTGGTCCTGCTTAGTATCTGGCTGCACGAGCACCAAAGCGCATCGAAATTCCTCCAAGTGCGGAAAAACGGAAAAAGTTCCCATCGTGCAGCTAGCTGCCCGTTCGTTCGTTGACTTTGCATTAGTTCGATCCTCTTGCTTGGCGTAACAACTCTGCAACGATGTCGGACGACGGTCAGCCGCCTGTCATACGCAGGGCGAAGAGGGAAGATTGCGGAGAACTGTTAAGACTGATCAAGGAGCTCAATGATCACGAAGGCTTGCCGGAGGACACGCTCAAGATAGATGAGCGAGGTACAAAATCAGTTTCTTGAAAGGCGAACTTTCAATTACTCACATTATCACTTATTTCATCTAAAGATCTGGAACGAGACGGCTTTGGTGCGCTGCCCCGATTCCACGGCTTTGTTTGCGAGAATCCGTCGACTCCCGGACACTTGGTAAATACTCGAAAACGACATGCTCGCGTGATTTACATGCAATGTTTTATCAGCTAGCTGTGACCTTGATTGATTTGTAAATCAATCTCGTATGCCTGTAGATTGGCTACGCTCTGTATAATTTTGGCTACTCCACGTGCGACGTCGGTCTGGTCGTCAACTTGGAGGACCTCTATATCGGCGAGGGGCAGAGGAAGAGAGGACTGGGGAAGGCACTCGTGACAGCGGTCATAAAAGTAGGGGAGAATAAATTATTTTTGGTTTTGACCACAATGACACCTTATCATTCCAGGCTGGGCTTGAAGAAGGCTGCAAGAAGTGCAACATTGGCGTCCTCAAGCATAACGTGGGCACGATCCAGTTCTACAAGAAGCTCGGCGCCCAAGACCTCACGGACAAAGAAGGGCTTCTCTCCTTTGCCATGGAGTTGGATGCCATGCAGGCACTCGGTAGCTTGTAAATAACATTCAGCGCGCAAAATAAAAAGAATTGCCGACTGGTGCAAAATTAAGGCCGTCCTCTTCTGGATAGCGAGAAAATTCGCGTCGATTGCACTGTGCGTAAGAAACTTTCGTAAGTTGGCGCCTTTCTCCCAGGTCGGCTGATTCCTACGATGGTGCGATTTCATTGCCGTATCTAGCTCGAGCTAGGAGGGCGAGCGAACGAACGCGAACGAGCGCTCGTAACGTAGGTCGTTCGGTCGTTCGGTCGCGCTAGCTAGCTGCAGTGCGCCGCCGCGGATGGATAGCGTGCAGCGATCGACCAAGTGTAGCAGACGAATCCATCGGTGACCTTAAAACGACGTCGTTGAAGATTACAATGCCAAGGTCGAACGGAGAGGATGTGTGGCAGCGACGGCGGCGGAGGAATCGCGTTTCCCTCCAGTGATTCACTTTCAGCGGCGCGCGCATGCTGCGGACAGTCAGCTGCTCTTTAACTATATTCCCACCTACTGCATGTTCTCTTGGGAAAGGGCTGAGCTGAGCTGGTCAATACCGTGACAGCGATCGAACGACAAAGGCGGATTCATCCTGTTGCGTCATATTTCGAAGAGGCCGATGATCATGGTGCTGGATGCATTTAGGGCAGCTCCGTACCCACCGTCGTGAACGTGAAGTGCAACAATATGTTGTGCGTGAAGCTCGTGCTAGTATTGAACATGGGTAAAACACTCAAATAGGAGACAAGGAAGCCGATATGCCGTAATTGACGTCATTCTACGTCGGATTTCAGACCTCAAGATATGACAACGCTAGAAGATATTTTAATGCTAGCCCATTGACAAAGGTAAGATTGCCGGGCATATACTTAAATGACTATTATATACTATGAGAAATTTACCTGTTCCTGTTGAAACGTTTTATTACCGGTAGGAAACGTTGACTGATTGGGAAGTGTTTCCACCAGGATTTCCAGTTTCGGTAGTTCCGCCACTAGTAATTCCACTTTTTTCAACCTGACGTGGAATTCCCGACAACGAGCTAGCCGATATCATGGCACTCCTCACTCCTCAGCATTTACGAAATCATTAGGGGGTACGTTCACAACCGTAGTACAATTTTTGTCATTGTGCTGGTGGCAGGTAATATCCATTTGGCCATTTGCCACATGTACTTAAGCAATCAAGGGCGAGATGTAGCGACGCAGGAAATCCAGGAAAACTGGTTTGCCCACGGCATTCCGCTGTTGGAAATGTGCTGTCTCTGCGTATCGATCCAATTACACAGGGTTGAAAAAATGTGTCAAAATCTATGTTGAAAACCATCGTCTAATATTCGTCAGTAGTTTTATTATCATGTCTCTCTCTAGTTAATTGAAATGCCTGCCTGTCCGTTACGCCCGGTGAAGATGAGCGCCTGACAAAAAGTTTGGAACATGCTTAAGTGGGCGGAAAATTATCAAAGCTGACTGTACTTAGTAATCGTGTGGATTCTTAAACTCGCCTGCTTGACTAAACCAACAGCTTTTTTAATAGGATGCTGTTAGGGAATTTGCCCATAAAAGCAATGACTTTTCATGAAACTCATGGCCCCATGTGTTATGTAACGATCGAATGTGGAGAGGGTTTCCAGCGGCGGGGCCCATTGCCAATTGAGCCGCCGGTGGAGGCGATTGAAGCTATAGCTCAGAGATTTCGCCTAACCCGACCGAACGATTGATCTATCCATCCACCTTGCGGGTGCAGCCGACGGCACCACCTATCTCTCCGGGCAGGCTAGCTAGCAACCTGCAAGTGCAATCCTTGTTGCAGCTAGCCAGACTGTCGCTGCAAGGCATTTCTCCAGCTCCTGGCGGGCCATCGATCGAGAACCGCTCGCAGGTTATCTGCCGACTACAAAAGGTAGTGGATGCGAGTGCGGGGGAGGGCAGCGTAGATCGCATCTGCACCGAGTGCGCACCCTCCTTCCTTCGCTCCAATCTAGCTGTGACTGACCCAGACAGTCGGACTAGCAGCAGTTGCATAAGGGCCACTGATACAGACCGCGGCGACGCTGTATGTAAATAAATACGTTGTCCGAGAAATCTTCCCATTTTGCCCATATATACCCCACCCCAAGTTCGAAGAAAATTGCAAGTGTGTGTTCATTTCAGTGAAAGAGTGTGATATGGCCAGTTCACCTACTGGAGTCTCCCATACGAATGGGACCAACGGGACGATGAACAACGGGAACAATGGGACCAATGGCAACAACGGCCACCGAGACGCCCGCAGTGGGGGCGACAGCAGCAGCAGGTGGCCCGACGATGTGGGTATCGTCGGCATGGAGGTCTACTTTCCCAACCAGTACGTCGATCAGGCGGAGTACGAGCAGGTATGACATGTGCATATGTTAAGATTTATGAAGTGGTGAATTCGAATAACGTCTTATATTTTATAGTTCAATGGCGTGTCCGCTGGCCGGTACACGATCGGACTCGGTCAAACGAGGATGGGCTTCTGCACGGATAACGAGGACGTCCAATCGCTTGCACTGACCGTCGTCGACAGACTGATAAAGAAGGTACGTCGTGTAGAACATTTCCTGTGAACACTAGGAAGAAATCCCCCACATCTGTTTTATAGTCTGGAATCTCATACGCCGATATCGGTCGATTGGAGGTCGGTACGGAGACCCTTGTGGACAAGTCTAAGTCTGTGAAGACGGCGCTCATGCAGCTGTTCGAGACCTCCGGCAATCACGACGTGGAGGGCGTTGACTCTACGAACGCCTGCTATGGCGGCACCGCGGCCCTCTTCAACAGCGTCAACTGGGTGGAGTCGAGGTCCTGGGACGGGCGGTACGCGCTCACCGTCTGCTCCGACATCGCCGTCTACGCGGAGGGAAACGCGCGGCCGACGGGCGGCGCCGGAGCCGTCGCAATGCTCGTCGGACCCAACGCCGCGCTCGTCCTCGAGCCGGGGCTGAGGGCGACCCACATGGAGCACTCCTACGACTTCTACAAGCCGGACATGACCTCAGGCAGGAAACAATTCACAGGCAAATGATAAAATGGTGCTGATTTGGCTCTTTTCCAGAGTATCCGACTGTGGACGGTGAGCTGTCCATCAAGTGCTACCAGACGGCGCTCGACAACTGCTATCAGTTGTACTGCAAGAAGGCGGAGAGAAAGTCGGCGGCCATGGTCTCCAAGCGCACCTCGCTCGCCAGCTTCGACGCGTTGCTCTTCCATTCGCCCTACTGCAAGCTCGTCCAGAAGTCTCTAGCCAGACTGTTTCTCAACGATTTCTTAAGGCTGGCTAAAGAAGAGGTTAGTTCATATACTAATTGTCTCGGCTTAATTACTCATTCCGTTCCAATTTATAGCGCACCCCGGAGCGTTTTCCTCAATTGTGCCCCACCTACTCCGACGTCCAGCTGGCAGACACGTTCACCGACAGGGCCCTGGAAAAGGCAGTCATGGCCGCCAGCTCGCAGGTGTTCGAGGCGAAGACGAAGCCGAGTCTCTTGCTGTCGACTAACGTCGGCAACATGTACACGCCATCCCTCTACGGAGGACTCATCTCATACCTGTGCTCAGGTAGATCAACTCATTCTAAGTCTGTCAGGACTGTGATACAGTTTTCTATTTGTTGGATCATGCAGAGCCGTTGGAGCGCCTTCCGGGCCGCCGCCTCGGCCTCTTCTCTTACGGTTCCGGCCACGCCGCCACCTTTTACTCAATCGTCGTCTCCGGAGACTCAGCCCCGGACTCCCCGTTGGCCGCCCTGAAGAGGAGCATCGCCGACGTCCCGGCCAGACTCGATGCGCGGAGGAAGGTCGACCCTGAGGAGTTTCACAAGATCTTAAAGGAGAGAGAGGACTCGCAGCACAAGTGCGTAATCGAAACCG
>JAAUYK010023519.1_pt1 | contig 12204 bp, 8 predicted proteins | sample 7278021 | NCBI WGS metagenome assembly JAAUYK01 (sample SAMN14350223, study PRJNA611818) | marine sediment metagenome | isolation source: surface marine sediment (1.8m) | place: French Polynesia: Moorea | collected 2018-08
CGGTGTTAACGCGTCATGCCCTCTAGCCAGGAGACCACCTGTGATGAAATACATGCGTCGATCCGGCGAACTATGGTTTGGCTGAAAACTTAAGGTGATAAAATGCAGCCTGGGGAAACGGCTAAAGATTCGCCAGTCGCCGGCCTCATCGACCTCACAAAGGACAAATGGGCGCGCGAAGCGTGGAAGCCATTGAAAAAAAGTGTCCGCCATCCAGGCGGCGTTACGCCCCTGTGGTAGCGCAATGCGTTGAATTGAGCGCACATTGCTTTTGGACCGCAGGCCGGCCATATACTGTTTTCGAAACGGCCGGCGCGGATTTGATGGGACTTTGCCGCTTCTTGCAACATAAGGCTCAATCATCTCACGCGGCATCACCGAATCTTTGGCAATAAATTGCTGTAGCACATTATCCCGCACCGTCAAATCATGGCGCAGGGCTTCAACGATCAACTGGATCAGGGCAGGGTGGGCATGCCGGTCAAGGAGGCGCAGGTACCATTTGTAAAGACGACCCGGAAAGCAGGGGACGGTAATGATACGGGATTTCTTTTTCAACGATTTTGCGGCTTTTTGGAGTAATTCGCGAAAAGTCATGACCAAGGGGCCGCCAATGTCATAATCCTGGCCGTATGTCTGCGGATTGCCCAGACAATATCGAATCGCTCGGATGACATCAACGACCGCTATGGGTTGTTTGCGCTTATCAGCCCAATGCGGCATCAATACGACCGGCAAGCGGGTTGCCATCTTGGCTATCAGTCGAACCGCATTGCTGCCCGGTGCAACCACTAAACCGGCGCGTATGACGGTTAACGGTGTGCCATAATTTGACAGGGCTTCAATCACCTCGTTACGCTGCGCTACAAATTCGGCTGAAGAAGGACCTTGCGGCAGGAGGCTGCCTAAATAAATGATTTGTTTGATTTGTCTGATATGGGCGGCCCGGGCGACATTATCGGCGACGAGCAGGTCCATGTTTTCAGACTCTGTCTGATCCAGGCGGGCGGTGGGGACCCTGGTGTGGGCAAGGTAAATAATGACATCGCAGCCCGCTATGGCCTTTTCCACAACCTGTCTGGAGAAAAGTTCACAATAGCGCCACGCAAGCGATGGGTTGGTTTCCGTTTGCGGCAGGCGCTCCTTGGCACCAACCAGCGCAACCACATCATATTCTCCAGCCAAATCACGACACACGGCGTCGCCGATGGCACCACCGGCCCCGACAACGCCAATTTTGGGTCGATTTTGTGCGGACATAATCGTTTGCTCTAGCTAAATTCTGAGAGGTTAATGGGTTATGTTACGTGAAACGGTTTCTGTAAAACACAGGATCAGCCATATCTGAGCACCCTATTCAACATAAGGTTTCAAATGGGTATCGCAAGGAATTTAGAAAAGATGATATGCAATGGTTATCGTGTCTGAAATAAGCTGAAATCCCTAGTCTGCTTAACCCGCATATTGTCAACTGCCACTCACTGCGCCTCACCTGAGGTGGGAAACTGAATCCGGGCCAGCTTTTCAGCTGGATCGTGTCCGGGATCAAAGGCCAGCTCGGCAGCGGCGATATTGCTGGTTTTGATACGCATCCACGAGATTTTGCCCTGAGGCACGCCGTCCACATAAGCATTCAGGGGCCGCTTTTCAGAATCGAGGGTGCGAAAAGTTACTTCGGAATTAAGGGACAAAACCACCGGTTGCCAGAAAACAGGGTATAAGACATTGGACCCTACCAACAGAAGGGCCGGTGTGCTCAACGGCAGGGGCGCTGCTCCCATGGCACGGGCGTAGGAGGCTGACCCGCCTGCTGTTGACACCAGAACGCCATCGGCCACCATTTTCTTCAAGCGCACCCGTCCATCGATGACAACCTCAATCCAGGCTGTCTGGCCCGTGACGCGCTCTACCCAGGCTTCATTGAAAGCCAGAGAAATCTTCTGCTCGCCGTTCAAACCCTGTGTCTCAACATGCAGCATGGACTGTTGCTCTACGATCAGCGATTGGCCGATAAGATCGGGGGGCTGATCGGAATTTAATAAGAAGCCGAGGTGGCCGGTATTGATGCCGTAAAAGGGCAACCGTTTGCGCCAGAGCTTTCGGATCGCACGGAGCATGGTCCCGTCACCTCCCACAACCAAAATGATATTGGGGTCTGCGGTGTCCTCTTGGGGGAGCTTTTGTCGCATCTCCTGTGATTTTTTATTCCACTCATCGGCAACGATCAAGGGGCGCACTTCGTCCATCTGAAAATGGGTCGTTCGAGTTTGCGGCATACCGGTATACAAAGAACGCCGTTGGATGTAGGCCTCGACTTTGGGATCGACGCAATCGCTGATCGGCTGTTTATGGAAGATTCGGCTTCGAATCTCCTCACTGTCCATGCCTTCTTCTATGTCGAGGAATCGATGCTGCGGCGGCAGGTCGGAAGGGTCGATTTTTTCGCCGACCTTGCGGACGATTACGAATTGCTGGTTTTTCCAGAAACGCTCATCACGCGATTTGTGGACTTTTGACGCGCCTACGGCGCCGCCTCTGATCATATCCGGCCTGAGGACGATCCAGATATCGCCGTTAAATGCTATCTTTTCCTGGATATTGCTTGCCGGGGTGTACTCATCGGCCTCCAGATCGAAAAACTCGATGCGCACCTTTGGAATGTTTTGAAAGGCGAGGTCGATCATGGTGGCACGGTAAACCGGGGGGATGTCGTATTTAATCGTCTCTCCGGGCAGGCGGTTCCAGGGCGTAACGATCACTTCGTCAAACTCCCTGCATAGCGCCTCAGCCACAAGCCGGTGGCGGCGACCCGGCGGATTAAAACTTTCGCGGTATATGGCGACCTTTTTGCTCACGAACGGGCTCCCCATTTGGATTTAGCCGCCAGCAAGCCTGGCAGTCGCCTCTGCCAGGCTGTGGGTTGAATAAAAAAGATTGAAACAGAATACTCTGGGATTAGGTGTTGGCAACCAACCAGCGCACGACATAGCTCAGGATAAAGGCGGCCAGCAAGCCAGCGCACCACAGTGCCGCAAACCACAACCATTGGCGCTTTTTATCAATAGGCGCTTTCATGTTCATGGGATGCTTTTCCCCTGAAAACATAGTAGCAGTAGCCGATGTATGCCAGAATCAGCGGCAACATAACAGCGGTGCCGACCAGCAGCAGGGATTGGGATTCGGGCGTGGCCGCCGCTTGACGGTAGGTCACCGCAAAGGGGACCACATAGGGCCACATGCTGATGGCAATACCCAGGTAGCCGGTTAGAAACACGCCGAAACTCAGTAAAAACGGGCGCACCTCCCGGTCGGTGTGCAGATCGCGCCAGATGATGACCAGCATGATCCCACTGGCAGTCGGGATGGGCGCCAGCAAAAAGAAGTTGGGCATGCTGAACCATAGCGATCGAATCGCAGGGTTCATGATCGGTACGCTGATGCTGACGGCCGCCAGAGCCAAAGCCACAAAACCGATGGCATAAGCGGCGCTTTTGCGGGCCCAGGCCTGGGTTTCACCATCGGTTTTGATCACCAGCCAGGTGGCGCCCAGCAGGGCGTAGCCGAATAACAGACCCACTCCGTTCATGAGACTGTAAGCATTGAGCCAGTCGAAAGCCCCGCCGGCATAGCTGCGGCCTTCGACTTCAATGCCCTGCACGATGGCGCCGATAATCATCCCCTGCATCAGCGCCGCGAGAGCGGAGCCGAAATGAAAGGAAACATCCCAGATGCGTTGGGATTTGCCGCTGGCTTTAAAGCGAAACTCAAAGGCCACTCCGCGGAAAATCAGTCCCAGTAACATGAGGATGATCGGGATATACAGCGCCGGCATCAGGATGACAAAGGCCAGTGGAAAGGCGGCCAGCAGACCGCCGCCACCCAGCACCAGCCAGGTTTCATTGCCATCCCAAAATGGGGCAATGGAATTCATCATGCGGTCCCGGCACTGATCGGTCGGTGCAAACGGAAAAAGGATGCCCACGCCGAGGTCAAAACCGTCCAGCAGAATATACAGGAAAATGGCGATGGCGATGATTCCGAACCATAACATCGGCAGATCCACAAAACTTTCGAAACTAAACATGCTGGTCTCCTTTCTCACCGGCTACGTCCGTGACAATCGGTGGTTTTTCGACACCATGGTCGCCATAGGCTTCCGGCTTACCCTCGGGTCCTTTGCCGATCAGTTTCAAGATGTAGTAGCTGCCGGCACCGAATACGAATATATAGACGATCACAAAGGCGATCAGGGAAATGGCGAGGGATGTCCCGGCCACCGGTGAGGTGGCATCGGATGTGCGCATCAGACCCTGGACAATCCAGGGCTGGCGGCCCACTTCGGTTACATGCCATCCGGCCAGCACGGCAATAAAACCTGCCGGTGTCAGTGCCATACACCACAACTGAAACCAGCGGGTATCAAACAGTTGCTTTTTAAAATGGAGAATAAGCGCGACCAATCCGGTTAATACCATTAATGAACCTAATCCAACCATTATTTTAAAGGCCCAGAATACAAGGGCCACCGGTGGGCGCTCATCTTTGGGCCACTCCTTTAACCCTTTAATTTCACCATCCAGACTGTGGGTGATGATGAGACTGGACAGCTTGGGAATTTCAATGGCGAATCTGTTGGTTTCTGCTTCCTGATCCGGCAGGGCGAAAAGGACCAGTGGTGCGCCGCTCTGGGTCTCCCAAAGACCTTCCATGGCAGCCAATTTGGCTGGCTGGTGCTTGAACGTGTTGAGGCCATGCAAATCACCGAAGAAGAGCTGCATGGGGGCAACAAAGATAGCCATAATCATGGCCATGCCGAACATGACGCGGGCGTGCTGCACATGACGCTGTCTCCACAGGTAGTAGGCGCCAATACCTGCCACGGTAAAGGCAGTCGTCAGATAAGCAGCAGTAATCATATGCACGAATCGATAGGGAAACGAGGGGTTAAAGATGATCTCCAGCCAGCTGGTGGGATGCAGCAGTCCATCCGAGCCTACCTGGAATCCCTGTGGCGTCTGCATCCAGCTGTTGACTGATAAAATCCAGAAGGCCGAAATCATTGTCCCCACCGCAACGATGACTGTGGAAGCGAAGTGCATTTTGGGGCTGACGCGGTTCCAGCCGAACAGCATGATTCCCAGAAATGAAGCTTCCAGGAAAAAGGCCGTCAAAACCTCATAACCGAGCAACGGCCCAATGATGTTGCCGCCGACATCCGTAAATCTGGACCAGTTGGTACCGAACTGAAATGGCATGACCACACCGGAAACCACCCCCATGCCGAAGGTGACCGCAAAGATTTTAACCCACATGCGATAAACATCGGCGTAGATCTGATTGCCGGTTCTCAGCCAGCGCCACTCGAGCACCGCCAGCCAGCTGGCCAGCCCGATGGTAAATGCCGGGAATAAGATGTGAAATGAAATCGTAAACGCAAATTGAATGCGTGCCAATAGAGTGGGATCTAAGTTTTCAAACATAGTCAGCTCTCTTAATCATTAGGTTAGGGTTTGGCGATTAGGTGTAGGGTAATAAATTAATTTTTTACGCATTTGTCAAGAAACTGTTGTGGAAGTTTAACAATTTAAAGTGGAATACATAATGCTGTCAGTAATATGTTATTTGACCGTTGTGCACTAAATTTAGGATAAACAAATGGTTTAAGAACAATTAGATGCCATCCCCGATTGGAAGGTTACAAATTCGGAAAATTAAAATACGAGTAACCAATCCTCACCTCCCATAAATACTATGCCAATGTGCAAATATTTTTTCGGGTTAGCTTTCTGACACGACGGTCGCAAAAAGTCTATTTTCTATAAAATTTGAATAAATATAATTACTTAGCTGGTTTCAGCAAAATGCTAAAGTGAGAAACCATTTGATCAATATACCATCTTATACAACTTGAAACCTTATAAAACAAACTTATCCTATAAAACTATAAATAAATTTGACATTAACGACTAATTTTTTTATAAAATTGGCTAAATTTTAAAGACTGGGATGCATACTTTGCCGTTATTCAAAAGCAGTTCGCCTGAGCGGTTTGCAAGTTTCATTTAAAATATGAAAGCTTATGTCAGTTTACCAAACGGTTTCGCAAGTAAGGTATATTCTGAAACTTGTCCGCGCTCATCGTGATCTGGCAAGGATAGGACCACAGCAATTTTTATCATATTGCATCTCAGCTGATTAACACGATCCTAGCATTCGGTGTATAATACAAAATCTTTTGCAATTTTATCGGTTTTGAGCTTTCAGCAAAATAGTGCATGATTTACATTTTGGAGATTTGTTAATGGAACAGGGCCCGCCGCTGCCGCCTCACGCTAAGTCTGATATTCTCAGCCAGCTAGAGTTCATGCTGGTCAATCCGGATTTTCGTGCCAAACCACAGCAGACTGCCCTTTTAAAATATATCGTTCTCATGGTTTTGGACGGCAAAACCCGCGACTTTACAGAAGGCACTCTGGCGACCGAAGTATTTGGCCGTGGGCCAGACTTCGATCCCAACATGGACCCCATCGTAAACATCCAGGTCGACTTGTTGCGGCGAACGTTGATACGGTATTATCAGACCGTTGGTAAAAACGACTCCGTTCGCATCGACATCCCCCCGGGCACCTATATGCCCGAGTTCAAAATAAGTAAATGATCAACTTCATTTCATTTTAAACCCGCATCCGGTTCCTCGCCACCTGGCTTTTTCACAAGCCTAAGACGTTGGTCCCAACCTAGCGGGTATCTGCCTTAGGGGTCATATCGTTATTTCTTATTGTGACTTAGTTGTATTTGCTCCCCTCAAGAATTGGCACTATAGATTCAAGTCGACAAAAGCCGCGGCTGTAAACCAATAAGAACCGTAACCTATCTCAAAAATAGTAGATTACCTAGTTCGGTTTGCCGGTTCCCAGTTGAGCCGGTTATGCCCGTTAAAAAGGAAAAAAGTCTAATTTGATATTCCTAACCGGCAGACGGGCTAACCCACCGGAGGCGGACAAGCGGGTAACGGGTTCAACCTGAAGTAACCGAGCATTTTGAATCGATTTGTAATCTGCCACGATATTGGCGGACCATTGAACTCCCTTTCCACCTCTGGCGGATTAGGTGCATTTTTGAGATAGGTTTTAATTTGTTCCAGATCCGATCTGCCGCGCCCAATCGGGGAAGACATTTACATCGATGTTAAAGATGGCCGGCCCGATGAAGTATAAAAGGGTTACCATTATGATACCGATGATATTGATGATAATTCCCGTTTTGGCCATTTCCGCGATTTTGATTCGTCCGCTGCTAAAAACGATGGCATTGGGGGGAGTGGCAATCGGCATCATAAAGGCACAGGAGGCCGAGAGGGTGGCCGGGATCATGAGCAGCATCGGATTGATGTTGATGTCAACGGCAAGCGACGCCAAGATCGGCAGAACCATTTGGGTGGTGGCGGTATTGGAGGTCACTTCGGTTAAAAAGGTCATGACCGTACAGATCATAAATATCATCACGATGGGGTGCAGCTGACCGATACCTGCAAAGTTTTGGCCGATCAATGCTGAAAGTCCGGTGCTCTGGAAGCCCTTGGCCAGGGCAAAACCACCCCCGAAAAGGATAACAATGTGCCAGGGCATTTTATTGATCACGTTAGTGCCCATCAGGGTAGGGGTTTCGGCATCCGCGCTGCGCGTGGGGATAAAAAATATGAGCAGTGCCATGACCAAAGCCACTGTGCCGTCATCGATCAGTTTTGGATAGGGAAGCAGGTTGGACCATCCGGGGATGGAAACAAATCCCAGAATCAGATCTTTGCGAAATACCCACAGCACGGCTGTTAAAGAGAATATAAGCAGCACGACGCGCTCTTCAAAGCTCATCGGCCCCAATTCTTTATAGGCCTTATTCACAATGGATTTGTCTATGGTGACATGCGCTGGAACTCGGTAGAGGACCTTCGTGAGCATCCACCAGATGACCACCAAAAAAACGGCTGCCAGGGGAAGCGCCATGACAAACCAGGTGCCAAAGGCAATCGGCTTGGCCGCCGGAAAGGTGATCGAAAAAATCCTCGCAAAGGCCAGGTTAGGAGGCGTGCCGACAAGGGTGGCCATCCCCCCCACCGAGCAGGCATAGGCAATGCCCAGCATCAAGCCCAGGGTGAGTTTATGGGTCTCTTTGGCGCCGAAATCGGATTCCATTTTCGAAACAATGGCCAGGCCAATGGGCAGCATCATAATGGCCGTTGCGGTATTGGATATCCACATGGACAAAAAGGCCGCCGCCACCATGAAACCCAAAACAATACGGGAAGGGCCGCCGCCGATCAAGCGGATGATATATACGGCAATCCGCTTATGGAGGTTCCATTGCTCCATGGTCAAAGCGATCATGAAACCGCCCAAAAACAGAAAAATGGTGCTGTTGACATAAATGGGCGCTGTAGCTTTGGTGCTCAATATGCCCAGCAATGGGTAGAGAATCATGGGCAGCAGGGATGTGGCAAAAAGGGGAATGGCGTCTGTAATCCACCAGACGGCCATCAGAACAGCGATCGCCGCCATACGTGTGACAACCGGTTTGCCCGGCTCTAAATCCAAAATTAATATTACCATCAAAAACAATACCGGCCCTAAAATTAATCCTGTTTTTTGAGATATGCTTCTGACCGGTTTTGATGATTTATCGGGCATTATCCTGTTTTTGTCCTCCGGTTTTCATGAAAAGGGATTCTGAATGGCTATTACACATGCGATGTATAATGCGGTTCATACATCTGCGATTGAATAAAGGCTGCTAAATTGTCTGGTTGTTGAATACGGGCTAACCCTTTCTCAAACGCCAGCTGGGCCACGGCGACGGCGATATGTAAAGAAATCTGGCGGATGGTATTCAGAGGCGGGTATATGCGCCCGCTTTCAAAGTCAGCCTGGGAGACTTGCTTGGCCAGCGTTTCAGCCGCTGCCAGGAACATGTCTTCGGTGACGTGTTTGGCCTGACTGGCAATGACGCCTAAGCCGACACCCGGGAAAATATAGGCGTTATTGCCCTGCCCGGGGATGAAAGTTTTTTGATCAATGGTGACCGGATCAAAAGGGCTGCCGCTGGCAAACAGGCAGCGCCCTTGGGTCCAGGTGTAGGCCTCGCCGGCCGTGCATTCCGCATTGGCGGTGGGGTTGGAAAGGGCAAAAATGATGGGCTGCTCATTAATTTCAGCCATGGTTTGCAGCACTTGCTTATCAAACTTACCGGCCTGAGCAGATACGCCCACGATCGCAGTGGGTTTCAACGCCTGGACGGCGGACAGAAAATCCGGCACAGGCGCATGATCGTGAGCAAAGGGTTTTTTATGGTCCGCCAGCCCTTCACGGCTTTTGACCACCAACCCATTGGAATCCACATACCAGCATCTCTGACGGGCATCGGCAAGCGACATCCCGCTTTTAACCAGTGCGGATACGATCAGTTGACCTATTCCGGTTCCAGCTTCACCCGCTCCCATAAATAAGAAGGTTTGATCTTGCAAATTGCGATGACCAAGCCGCATGGCGGCTAACAAACCGGCCAGGCTCACACAGGCGGTTCCCTGGATGTCATCATTAAAGACACATATCCGGTCACGGTAATTTTTCAGCAGCCGGAATGCATTCTGGTTGCCAAAATCCTCGAACTGAATCAATGCTTTGGGAAATATTTCCTGCACCGCGATGACGAATTCTTCGATGATTTCATCATAAGCTTCACCCCGTAGACGCTCCTGTCTGAGCCCGATGTAATGCGGATCATTAATGAACTCGGCATTGTTGGTGCCCACATCGATCATCACCGGCAGGCAGTGTTGAAAAGGGATACCGGCACCAGCCGCATACAGGCATAGTTTGCCTACGGGGATGCCCATGCCGGAGGCTCCCAGATCGCCCAACCCTAAAATCCGTTCGCCATCGGTGACCACGATGACCCGGACGTCTTTACCAGGCCATTGCTCAAGCAGCTCCGCATAACGTCCTTTTTCATCAGCCGTTAGAAATATTCCCTGGGGCCTGCGAAAGATGTGGGAGTATTCCCGGCAGGCCTCCCCCACCGTGGGGGTGTAAATGATGGGCATCATTTCTTCCAGGTGATTGACCAGTACGCGGTTAAATAGGGTCAAATTCTGATCCAGCAAGGTCATTAGAAAGATGTATTTTTCTATATCAGAGGGTTTTTTGTCATAATTTTCCATGACTCTGGCTTCCTGTGCCTCGATGGTGTCCACCACCGGCGGCAGGAGGCCGTCAAGCCCCAAGGCCATCCTCTCGGCATGGGTAAAGGCTGTCCCTTTATTGTATAAGTTATCATTTATGATTTCATGACCGCTCAGCCCGTCGGGGATGGTAAGATCAGCCATCGTGTTCTCCCAAGTTTTGATTCAGTTGTATAATCTCTAAAAAATGGATTATTTTTTTGAGCGACTTTTTGATTCGTCCCTGTTTTTTCAAAGACCTTATCCGCTAATTATAAAAATGCAGTCGTTAAAAAGATCAGGAGTATAATCAGCGTGGGCAATATAGCAGCACGAAATATCCCGCCGGCGCCGATGCCTGTTTTGAAATATTTCTTGAGTATCGACACCGCCGCGGGGTTGGGAGCATTGGCGATGATGGTTAGACCCCCGCCGCTGACCGCCCCGGCCACGACCGCGTGTTTGAGGCTGTCGGTGAATCCCGGCACCAGGGTGGCTAGATAAGTAATGGCGGCGTTGTCATTGAACGCCGTCAGGGCAGTGGCTCCCAGCAACAGTGGGATTTCATTCAGATTGCCGAGAATCGGCGAAATCCACCAGGCCTGCACCCCGCCGTGGAACACCAGTCCGCCCAAGAAAAACCCCACCAGCAGCGCCGGTTTCAGGTTGATGCGATTCTGGTAAGGCTCGGTTACGATGGAAAAGCCCAGGAAAAACAGCATCCCGGCAATGAACAGGGGTGGATGGTGGGCGGTGACAATGGTCCAGACCATGAAGAGAAGGTGCACGACGGTTACCCAGCCCGGTACCGGGTCGTCACGCTTGTCCCAATCGGGATCATGAAACAGCCCGCGCTCCTCCGGCGACAAAAGGCGCGGTAGGTCCTCACGCAGGGCGCGTAGTTTGATCTCTTGAAAGCGCTCGTCAAAGGCCTGGCGCACAAGGTCTTCATCCACCTTTTCATTGGACAGTTCCTTAACCAGGCCTGCTTCAAGCCGCTCTTTGACTTCAGCCGCGACCGCCTCGACCTCCTTATGGACCCTGCCTTCCGTTTGCAGTTCAGTTTCAACTGTCGATATGATTTCCCGGAAGCGGGTATGTGTTTCCCTGTGCTTTAAATATTTTTGCTGGATTTGGTTTTTTAGACGCACCACTGTAAATTTTTCCTCCAATCGTCGCAGTTCCTTGCGAAAGAAGAAAAAATAGAGCGTGTTGGAAATCAGGATGGCGGCCAGAGCTTCCAATCCGAAATGAGCCAGCATGTGCCCAGTGCTCCAGCCCCAGGGGCCGGCGACCATCAACACCGGCGGGGCTGCAAAATTGGTCAGGGTGCCGCCGATGGAAACGTTGACGAACAGCAGGCCCACGGTGCCGTATTTAAAGCTGTCGCTGGGCTCCAGTTCGTATAAGACGCGGCCCAACACCAGGGCGGATAAAGTCATGGCGGCTGGTTCGGTGATAAAGGATCCCAACAGCGGGCCGATGGTCATGGTGGTCAGCCACTGAGCGCTTAGCGTGCCGCCGAGCAGGCCGGCGATCTTGCCAATGGCTGCCTCGGCAAACCGCAGAATCGGGCGAGTGGAAGCCAGGGTCATGATGACCACGATAAACATGGCTTCGTTGAAATTGACTTTGTGGCTGACGTAATATACCAGGGTGTGCCAATCGTAAAATCCAATGATCGCCACCGCCAGCGCAACGGCCCAGAGACCAAAGATGACTTCCACTTCGCCAAAAAAATGAAACAATCGGGCCCCCAGGTGGACCTCATAGGGTTTGATTTGGCCGGCTTTGATTTTTTCCGCGTGTTCGTGTTCCCATTTATGGGCGATGGCCAGAAACTTGCTGGCCGAGAATGTATGCAAAATGGCCAGGATGAAAATCAGGGTGGCGACCAGATTGAAAGGTTCCTGCTGAATGCGGTTTTTTAAGATGGCTCCGATACTTTTGATATCCGCATCACCGTAACTGTCCAAGCTGGGGGGAAAGGC
>JAAUYK010112842.1_pt1 | contig 12204 bp, 7 predicted proteins | sample 7278021 | NCBI WGS metagenome assembly JAAUYK01 (sample SAMN14350223, study PRJNA611818) | marine sediment metagenome | isolation source: surface marine sediment (1.8m) | place: French Polynesia: Moorea | collected 2018-08
CGCGAGGAGGCATCTGAAATAACAAAGCGGAATTGAAGGCCTCGTGTGCATTGCATAATTGAATCCGGACCTTATGACTGCCTGGTGTGCGATGACGAGCACGGAGTCCTGCCTCTCCAGCTCCATGATGACGGGCTCCAGTCTGGCGACGAGGTCCTCGTAGGATTCTCCGCGGGGGTAGCGGTAGCCAAACTTGTCCTCGTCCCTCGCGCTGAACTCGTCCGGCATCTTGTCTCGGATCTCCGCGTAGGTCATCCCATCGCACGCTCCGACGTCGATCTCGTTCAGCGCCTTCCATCTAACAGAACACCCGAAATAATCGCACCTCCCCGTCGACTATGAACAGTGCGTACCTCTCTTGAACACCGCTAATGTTGCTGGCGGTCTGAATGGTGCGCGTAAGCCAAGACGTCCACACCTTGAGCTTGCTGTGCGGCAGGTGACGGACGTACTCGCCGAGGAGGCGGGCGAAGCGGTGGCCACGCGTGGTCAGGGTAGAATCGCCGCCCAGTTGACCGCTCAGATTGTATTGAGATTCACCTGTGCAAGACACATGATTTTCGGGGGAAATCATACATCGTACAGTAGGTAACAATTACCGTGTCTGGTGAGGTATATGGTCCTTTTGGTGAGGTGAACGTTCATAAGGTAGTAGACTATTCTACTCTGAATGTGTCCCTCGTGCTTGTGCACCAGCACCTTTTCGCCGGCGTTGAAGATCTTCAGGAAGCTGTAGTCGGGCTCTAGGTTCTCATCCAGGGTCTCGTACTGCTCCTCGTAGTGTCGGATCCTCGCCTTAAAGTCGTTCACCACGTCGGCCTCCTCCCGCTGAGTGTAGTCCGGACTGGTGATCTTCACCTCGCGGATATTGCTGTCAATGATGTCCTGCCTGTCGCACACAGACTCCACGAAGAACAAGTTGTAGCCCTTGTCCTCGACCAGCCGCTGGTAGAGCTTGGCGCGCCTCTTGCGCGTCGTGTTGGTCGCGTCAAAGACCGCGACCTCGCCCTCCTCGTTCTCGAGCCAGTGGACGACGTCCTCGAGGGCCTCGCTGCATACGCGCTCCCTCAGTTCGTTCCCCTCCTTGTTGTCGGAGCTGAAGAACTCGTGGTTCTCGTAGGTGGGCTTCAGGCGGCGACGGTACTCGCCCAGGTTGAACACCTTGGTCGTGATGCCGATCCAGTTCAGGTAGCGGGACAGCTTCTTCGAGATGTAGGTCTTTCCCCTCGCGGGGAGGCCGACCAGGGCGATCACGTTCTTCGCAGTCGACGAGGTGGTGTTGGCGTCCCCGCTGCTGCCTCCGGGCGTGCGACGCGCCAAAGGAACGGCCAAGTGGTAGCCAAACTTGACAGTTGAGTGCCTGAGAATTGAGTGGTTGAAACAACGACCAATATTTTGTAGCATACTTGGTACCTTCGCTTGAGGCATGCGTATGGCTGCGCGTGTCCGGCGCCGGTTCCGTTGCATTGTGCCGCCTCTCCGTTCGTCTTCGCGCTCTTGGCAAGTCCCGCGTCGACGACTTCACTCTGACTGCGACAGAGATTGTTTGGGGCTCGCGCGGAGTCATCCTCTGCGGAGGGACGATTGTGGCAGCGATACATCGGAACCTGAAGTGCGGGAGTATATTGCGGAATGAGATGTACTGCGAACGTTCGTTCAATAACAAAGCTTTTTATCGGAGGTATCTTCCGTGGAATGCGAGCTTGCATCACTACGCGCTATACTTAATTGCAGCAAAGCATATGTACCTAAAGTCACGACAAGAATGCGGTAAGAATAAATTGGAGAAAGGCGATGTCTTCTTTTCCCAATGTCAGATAATCGACTGGCTGCTCTTTCCTTTTCTTGCTCGAGTTTTCTCCCTTCAATATCCGGCTGCGGCGGCATGTAGCGTTTCTCGCTACGGTCGATTCAAGCAGCGGCGGTGTGGCGGTCGGACTCGGACTGTCGATCGACAGAGGTCAACACGCGAAATCTGCGTGCTATTATAGGTCGCCGCCTTTTAGGACTTTTATCTCCGTCCGGAAAAGGTGGTCGGCTAACAACGATCACCGTGATCATGCGTTGAGGGGCTGCTCGATCCCCGTCGCGGAGCCGATCGTTCACAGTTTATAAGGCCGAGCTATAATTGAATGGTTTGTAGTCGTGGTAGGCACCTGTTTAACATTGTAAAAATGTTCTAATTCCGGTCTGTCCAGCCAAGCCTCCGCCTTGCCTTGATGGGCCTGCCTGTCTGTCTGAATGCTGCGTCCATGCAGTCGCAGCGTTGTGCGTCGTGTCCGACTTGCCCCATACCCCACTTTCCAAATCCAGTTTCGCCCGGACGATCGATCGGGAATTCATGATCCAGCCATCGCGGCGCTATGATCATCGATCGGCAAAAAATGACTCCGTGCGGGTGAACGAACGACGACCTGAATTTCAAATCGTTTATCCCTTATCCCTTAATTGCAACTGCAGCCGGATCAAGAGCTGACTAGCTTATTTAAGAAATTCCGGCCAATTACACGGAATTGAGCCAATTACGGCTAAACGTACGACGCCGAATATTAGCAGCATTTTACATACCTTCTCACTTTCTTGTCCCCTGAGACCAATGTGAGGTTAACACACGAAACACTAATTAGCAGTGTACGCCTCAATTATATCGCTGTAGGCTGCACATGCCTGCAACCATATGCATGTGGCGAGTACTCGGCTCGCAGTACCACAACATGACTCTTTCGATCACGTACGCGCGCGCGCGTAAGTACGTACGTCACACTAGCGTGGTCAGGTGATTCATTTCTTGATTACACTTTATAAGATCACCCCTGTGCTATTGAGGATGCAAGCAGTATGTATCCTTCTGCTCCACTTGGAAGAGGGTCAACTTTTCTCAAGCAGGTGATATAGTAGGTACGGTACGTACTACCGACGATGGGCAGGGTAGTACTAGAGTACGACATGTAGGCTGTAGCATTGTAGCCTAATTCATTCGTTAGTAATAGTAACGTACTACGTGGCCTTAATCTCTGATTTACCTCTATACGTAGAAAAGCTCTGACTGCGGTCCGATGGCGCCTTTTCCAGGTAATGCAATTGAGTACTGGTGGTTCTGTCTGTCTATTCGCCGGTGACGGTATAATCAAGACTGCGGCTGCTGGTTCTATTCTCTTCTAGCTGCCTCTCTCAGCTGTCGCTATTGGCCCAAGATGCTCTCTCCGTCTAGCCCTCTTCGTTTTGTTCTGTCTGCGGCCGACACGGGCTCGACGGCGACGGGGACGGGTTCGCCGGCGCGCTCTCTGCTGACGCAAGACCAGGCACAGCTTTCGAAAGTGGAAAGCCAGGCGGGCGGGCGAGCGAGTGGGCTTGGTACGTCTGCGGGTGACAGGCACGACTCAAGCAGAAAAGCAAGCGCCCGAGGCTAAGTGATGTGACCGACGAAGAGGAAGTACGAAGAAACATTATTAGGAAATGTGTTCATTCCAGCCTTCACCTTGCTGTCTGACCCCCAAATATCGTCCTCTTTGACACAGCGCAATTGTTGCCACCCAGGTGCAAGGAGCAATCATAATTTAATCAGTATTTCGTCATGTCATGCATATCACTCTTGGTTTGACTAGACTTAATTTGCTTGAAGTTCATTTAATAGTCGTCCTCGCTGTCTTCTGCGGCGACCATCGCCGCCCTCACCTCGACGGCCCTGAAGGTGTAGGCCTCATCCGATTCGTCCCGTACGTCCTTCGCCAGTCGGTCAAGGTCGACGAGGGGCGTCTGCGCCGGCCGACCGTGAGCGCACTGAAACGGCGCTCGACACCTAGACAGCTGGGAGAGCAGCGTGCGGCATTTAGACCGGGAAAGCGCGTCGCCGAATTTTATGGCCGCTGCAATTTGCAATTGTTACGAGCATGATCACAGCGTTAAAGACACGATCTTATACTTACTGCGACATGCTCTCGAGTTCAGCACGTTGGTGATGGTCTTGGGCAGGATGGCCACATTCGAACCGGTCGTCCTCAGAGCATCCACGAGGTCTTTGGTGAGGGAGATGACGAGGCTTTTGAGAGAGGACGGCCGGTGATATTTGAGGTCGCTAATCTCGCGGTTCAAGAAGCACACCGGGACGGCGCTCGCGGTGATCGATTCCTCGACAAAGAGCAAAGTCAGGCCAAACTTTTTCGACAAGGACGGGTGACTTTTCAGCAGCGATGTTTCGTCCTCGGGCAGCGAAAATGTTACGGGTGGATCTGCGGCGCCGGATATCACCACGCTCTTGTCAGGGTAGTGCTCTGCAATGAGCGTTTCCAACCGGACCCTCTCGTGGGCCGCGTGCTGGTCGAACAACACCAGGTGCTTGTTGGCGTCGTCGCCGACGAGGGTCGCCGCGATGAACTTCTTGTCCATCTGACCCACGACGTTCATGTCCTTGAACATGGAGCGACGAAAGTGGAACGGACCGAGGCCCTGGTTGGCCCTGCACCTCTTGACCAGCTCCGGAACTTCGGTCTCATACTTGAAGTTTGGATTCTTCCAGTCATGCACGAGCTTAGCAACTTCGGACGTTTTCGTGAGGTGTTCCCTCTCCTCTTGTGATTTCCACTTTGACGTGACATCGACATCGATGAGCGGTAACTCGACTTCATTTCGACACCGCTTTTTGTCTACCGCCGACAGGTATGGTGTTGTTCCCACGGGCAATATTCTGCTTCGCGTGCGTCCCGTACTGCTTGCCGCTAACGCTGACGATGAAGTAGGTTTCGCGCGCTTCGTGAAGGAACCGATGCCTGTCAGTGATTTCACCGTATTCCCGCTCTGCAGGTGTACGAACACGGGTGTGCCGTTGCCAAGTTGCTTCTGAATCCAACCTTCAGGGAGAGATGTTGGCGTACTGGCGGGTCTCTCCCCTCCCAGCCAGCTTCTCTTTCGCAGGTTGGCAAAGTTCAGCCTGTCTTTTCCAGAGCTACAGCTTCCCTGTTTGCATTCAGCGGGGTCCCTCGTTACGGGGACACTTTGTCGCCACCCATCAATGTCCGATCCAAAGGGCAAGGGAAGAGGTACGTTGTGTCCATCTTGAACTTGTTCTTGAGAGGAGCTGCTTCGGTCTTCTCCCGTGATGTTATCCGCCTCTGAAAGATCAGATGCTTCTTTTTCAGTCGGCTTCATTGTTACTTCTTCCTCTTCTTGTCCGTCGACTCCGCAATCATCGTCAATCTCTTCAACTGGAAGGGGCGTGATCCCCGTGATGCTTAGAGAGATGTTAGGGTGCTCCCTCTCCGTTTCAGTCCTGACCGCTGCCTCCACTTCGGCTACGGCCAACGCATTGGGAGTCAGGAGAGTGTTCCGACTGAGGAACTCTGTAACTACCTCTTCGATGAACTGCTGGACGAGCCTCCACTCTTGGAAGTCTACCTGCGTTACCTTCGGCTCATTCACAACGACATAGGATTGGGACGGGAACGAGAACCGCAGACAGTAGACACCGTACATGAGCGTCGACCTGGACGGGCTGTCAGGGATGGCCGGAGGCGGGACCGCAGACTTCGTCGGCGAGGGCCGGCACATGAGCGACTTCTTCTTCAGGACTTCGTTCACCGCCTTGTGCAGCACGCTCCGCTTCACGACGCGACCGTCCAGCGTGACAAACTGCTTTCTCTGGTTGGAAACGCCCTCCGTCGCCACGAAGCCGTCGACCGACATTCCGCCTCGGATCGACTTGATTGGCCTCAGCAGATTGTGACTCCATGAGGCGCCGAACACCTGGCCGAAGGCGTCTCGGATGGTGTGTGAGGCCTTTGTCTTAAAGATCACTTCGCCGTTGCACTCGTTGGTCAGAGCAAAGGAGATGCCGGGGTGTAGCACGGCCAGAGTGCACACAGAGTGGCGGACGTCGTCCAGGTCTAAAGCAGGCGAGATGGACTTCTGTCTGACGGGCATGCTGTGGAAGAAGTTGAGCGCGGATACGACGGTGCCGCGGGACATCTTCCGGCAGAATGCCTCCACCTTGCGCCGCTTGCCGCCCACGAAGACGGCCGACCAGGCTGCGGTCTCGTCGCGGTCGGCGCAGTTTGAAACCACCTGGAAAATCCTGGAGAGCTCCCTCAGACTGGCCAGGGTCTCGCCGCGGTAGCAGTAGCTAGGGTCTTGCGTGGTCTTCAAGTTGGGCAGCGTCCGGCCCTTGCTGGTCACGTATCTCTCTCCGAGCTTTTCCAGGTCCTTCTTACTGATGCCGCAGCCGTTGTCTCTGACCTGGAGCTTGAAACTGGTCAGGTTGACCACCGCCGAGATGTCTGTCGCCCGGGCTTCAATGGCGTTCCGCACCTAGGTATAAGAACATTTAGGCAAAGGATTTCTTTACAGAGGTACGAGTTACCTACCATTTCCTCGACTGCGTGCGCCGGCGACGTGATTGCTATCCCAGACCTGATCATGGACCTGACGTCCTCAGGGAGGCGTTCAACGCTAGCGGCCATTGTTGTAATCGAGTGGCCTAAAAACTAATACTAATACTAAAATCTAAAAACGTTGAGCGTGAGCCTCCCTAGACACCTCTACAGGGTGGCAACCGCCACCGTGACCGTGACACGGACTCACGACCACCCCGAGGCCCAGCTAGCCGGACAGCAGGGTGATCGTTTGGGTTCGACCACGCAGCTCACCATATATACGTATATCGTCTCGTCTTTCAACAAAAACAGAGAAGAGGTTGCTCCCTCATTTCGACTATCATTCCGAAATTCCGAAGGTAGTCGACGAATTTTAAGACTAATTAAGATTTAAGAAATCGTGGAATACTAGCTGAGTGGCGGAGAAAAATATCAGAACTACACGCACACGACCATAAATTCTTGAACATATGGACAAATGTATTTAATTGACGGTGGCAGCACGACGTGCTTACAGAAACGTACATGATATATTAGTATGTGAAGCTCACACCTCACAGTGGGATAAAATCCAGGCACAGGGGAAACAGTATAGCTATAGGTATCGAGTATGTATCACATCGCATATTGCAAAGTATTACGGATTACAGCCACTGTTGCTATGGGTATTATTATGGCATTATTTAAAGGACACGTCCATATTGCTGCAGTAGTAATCACAGTGTGTTGGTTCTATTGATCATGAATCCCAGGGCCCATCCGACCTCCGCGTGGGACACTCTCTTCACGAAGCTGATGTCGTCCCAGCGGTCGAAGCGATAGCCCTCCGTCAGCAGCTTGTGCATGAAGAGGCCCTTGAAGCAGGTGTTGTGCTGCACGTCGCTGCCAAGGCGCTTCAGGAAGAGCGTCTGAGTCACAGGGAAGGAGCAGAACTTGGACATGTACCGGTTGAAGCCGTCGGCGTCGGTCGATTCATTGGCTCCGTTCAGCTTCAGCGCGTCCAACAGGTACCAGTAGGTGGAGAAGGCCAGGAACTTGGTGTGGGGTACCGGCCGGGGAATGTCCATGGGGTCGAAGCAGTACTCAGAGTTGGCATATTTGGAGCGGCAGGCGTCCAAGTGGAAACTCTTCTCTACCTCCCGATTGCATGCGGCGAGGTCGCTCTGGCCCACGAAACGAATCGTCGTGTTCAGGCTCATTTTCTCGACGGCAGCTTGAAAGCGTTCATCCTTGTACTTGGTGCACGGACTGTAGAACAGGTCCTTTGCCTTGACCGTATAGGAGCCGGCGAGTCCTTTCGGCTGGCAGGGGGCGCGCATCACCGTCGGCAGAATGCCGTCCGCGAAGTGCTCGTAGACAAGCTCCACAAAGTATCTGCGGAGGGCTTCGGCCTGGCCGTAGCACAAGTGGCTCATAGTGAACACCTTGTACTTTTTCCCGTAGAGAGTGAGGTCGTGCAACGCGGACTGCTTCGCTCTAACGCTGTCCACGACTTCGAAGGTGATCTGCGAGGAGGCTCCGCCCCAGTCGAGCGCGCCCAATGGGCTGCAGAGTTTCTCTCTCGACCCGTCGGTCCCGAACACGTTGCTCAGGTAATTGGAAGTCACCCAGCCCAAGAGACCTTCGGTGGATCCGGACACGATGTCGGCCGTCGGCTCCGAATGGTTGAATGGCGTGGAGGCGAGGGCCTCGCTTAGGTTGCCAATGATGTAAGATGCGGTTACGGCATCGGTGGCGTTCAGTACTCGCATTCCGGCCGTGCCCCCGAGAAACACCGGGGTCTTTGCCCGTTTTTCCTCCGGCACCGTGGACAGCACCTTTGGGAGGCACGTTCCGTCCAGGATGTATTGCTTGACATCTGCCGGCTGCGTCGAAAACGACGAGATTCCTTTTGCCACGGGTATTTCGCAGGACATGGCCTCCCGCACCACCCCGGTCCCATTCAGCTTTGCGCTAGGCCACTCGTAGACCGCGACCGTCGTGTGCACGGAGCCCGCGTCGTAGACGACGCCGTAGTCGAACGAGTCCGCTCCTCCGTCTCCGGAGCCGGGGAAGCCGAGAGAAATGATGTAGGGCATGAACGCGCAGAGCAATACGACGGCCACGACGGCGGCGATGAGAGCGGTCTTGTCGGTGCGGGTCGTGAACACAGAGCTCTCGTCGCGGCCGGTCCCCACGCAGAGGTACAGCGTGTCATTCTCGAGTATGACGGCGCTCCTGCAGGTGTCGTTCTTCTTCAGGACTATGCCCAGGTGGTCCTTCAGCTGGTAGTCCAGTTTCGCCTCGACCTTGTTCTGCACCAGGAACCAGCGGAGTATGTCGCCGATCTTGGTGTTGCTCGTCACGACGAAAGTAGAGGACGCGTTGGGCAACGAGTGGAGGCCGCTGACCACGTGGATTTGGAAGGTGACGCCGGGCAGGAGGTCGGCTTCCTCCTCGCTGGCACTCTTCACATGCCAAGTAATACACGGTGTAACACAAGGTTATTCTTTAATCATTCTTTTATTAATAGCAGGCAGTAATAATTAGCTCAAGAGAAGCCCCTCAGAAAGTGATTGAAAGTTGCAATGCTCAAAGACATGGCTTTCTACAGCACCTCAAGTCGGCAGCCCTATCTTTCAGCATGGTTACTGCGAGTTCCGTAAGTAGTAGCATAAAGATAATTAATGCGCTATTTCTTGGCATCTCTTTCCTCTAGAGGTCTCGCAGCAGCCTCAGAAGGCATTGCTGTGGCGGCGTCGGCGCTTGCTGAAATGCAAGAGCAGATTGTCCAAAAACTTCTACATACTAGTAGGTGCTGATTTGACAAGGGCAAACGTTTGCACACCCCGACTGTCAAACATCTATCTACGTACTAACGAACGAGTATATATAACGACATCACAGCAAAGTCAAGTCCACTCAGCAATTTACGCCACACGTCTTGTTTTTCCATTACTGTATCTTGCACGCTTTCCCCTCCACAGACTCCCCCATGGCGACGCTGTCCGCGAGCACTTTCTCCTGAATGTTCAGCGCCTCTTTCACCCGCTCCGCGCGCCGCATCCACTTCGAGACCTCGGCGTGGAGGAGCGTCTTGCGCCGACCGGCCGGCTCGTCCTGTAAGGCGGGGATTAACACGCCCAGGGCGGACTGGTATTTCTCCAGGGCAACCCCGTACTGTGCCTCCAACTCGTAGGCCTCCGCTGTCTCCGCGATTTCAATTCCCGTCGCCAGCTTCGGGTTCATGTGCGAGAGTCGCTTCAGTTCGGCTAGGCGCTCTGATTCCGAGTCGCACCTGTCGAGATCAGACTTTCTTGACGACGCCGACGCCGACGAAGACGGCTTATTGGCCGATGTCGAGGTACTCTGTTCGGGGTGGAGGATTTTCTTTATCTCGCCTGCTTTGGTGAGGTAGACCATCGTCATCTTCCTGAGGGCTTCCTTCCGGACGGAGCTCTGCTCGCTCTGGGCAAGAGGAACCAAGTATTCCAACGCCTTCGTGTAGAACCCTAGCGCCTCCTCCAAGAGACCCTCAGACTCCTTCCTCTTTGCTTCCTCCACCAAGGACATTGCTTTGGCGTGCGATTCGTCGGACGGCATATGCTCCAGGTCGAGGAAGGAATGGCCGAAGAAGTCCTCAAAGCTGATCCGCTCCTCTGGATTCTGCTCGAGGCACCTGGTCAGCAAGTCCCGGCACCCCTCGGAGATGCTGCGGTTTCTTGGGATGACGATCGGCCGGCGCTCCTTGATTTTGACCAGCACCTCATCGATGCTGTCTGACTTGTAGGGCGCCTTCCCAAACAGCGCCTCGTAGAGGATGATTCCGACGGACCAGAGATCAACTTTCGCGTCGTACTTTCTCTCCAGCAACATTTCCGGCGCCATGTACAGGGGCGACCCCTTAATCTTGCTCTGGGTCTCTTCTTCGGAGAAGTACTGCGCGAACCCGAAGTCGGCCAGCTTCAGGACCGGCTTCCTGGGTGAGGAGAGGAGGATGTTGGACGGCTTGAGATCCATGTGCGCCACGTTTTTCGACCTCAGGTACTGGAGCGCGGAGGCGAGCTGGCGCAGGAACGTGCGGCAGACCTGCTCGTCGAGCACGCGGCGCGCCTTGATGAACTTGGACAAGTCCCCGCCGCCGCAGTAGTCCATGATGATGTAGATGTAGTTGGCGTCCCAGCTGAAGTCGCGCATCTCGACGATGTACGGATGCTTCAGCTTCTTCATCATCGAGATCTCGGTCACGATGTTGTCGATTTCCGCCTTGCAGAGCTTCGACTTGAGGACGCACTTCACGGCGACGGCCTCCCTGGCGCCGGTCTTACCGTGCGCCTTGTACACGTCGCCGTAGGAGCCGGAGCCGAGGCGCTCGGAAAAGACATAGTTCTTAAGATTCACCGGAGGGCGTTGGTTGGATTGGGTGGCCGCCGCAGACATTGTTCAACTTTCGAATGGGAAGGGACAGAGTTACCGGTAAGTTAAAGCTCAGATTTGACGTTCTCTTCCTGCTCAGGTTTGACGCTCCCGGCCTGCTCGACAGCTTCCTTCATCGCAGTCACGATGCTCGAGGGGTCGTAGTGGAAGTACTTGTACTTGTCCGACCTCTGCACGATCTCCTCCAGGTGATTTCCCTCGGGGTCGAAGAAGAGTATCCTGGGCACGTATCCGCCGTCGGGGGAGAACTCCGTCTCCGTGAACTTGCTCTCGTCGGCCGAGTTCACCATCACCAGTTGGCCGGAGAGCGCCTCGATCTCCTTGCTGGCGTCGAACTTCGGCCTGAGGCTCTTGCACGCGCCGCACCAGGTCCGGTGGATGACGAGCATGAGCGGCTTCCCGTCTCGCTTGGCCACCGCCTTGGCCTCCTCCCAGTCGTCGATCCAGGCGATTCCGTCGTCGTTCCAGCCGTGCTCCGATGCAGACGCCAGGCAGTTGTTGCTGGGAAGGGTAATCGCAATCAGAGAGGTGAGGGCGACGGCCACGAACACGGAGGAGCGGATCATGCTGAGGGCAAGCTATGTAGCTGGAAGATGAAGACACAATTAACTTACCACGAGCGACCAAACCGACAAGGACAGGAGTGGGACTGGGACTCTGAGAGGGAACCGGAGACGCGACGCAAGACGGTGGGTTGTTGAGAGCCTCGACGCTCGACCTCGTCAGTCGTGACACGTCAACGATGTCCTCAAGCTCAAGTCTGATAGACTCGAGTCAGGAGTCACTCGACTCTCGAAACTCTGGCATGGGCAAGTCTCGACTCTCGAAGATGAAGTCAAAGTAGTCAAACAGACTCAAAGTCTCAAACTGTCAGTGTCAAACTCTCAATAAGGTTAGAGGCTACCACTACCAGGCTGTTACAGCATAAGCAAGTGAGTACCGTGAAATTCTATAACTGTTCTGAACTAGTTCTGTAGTCTGTACTAGTAGCAATTTGTAAGTAGCACATTTTATAGGTTATCCAGGGTGGACCAGGGTTAGAAGGTACTGAGAACTACTGACAAACAATATACGGTTAACCTTACAAACTTAAAACTTCCTTGCAATGTTGAGTAATGACGTCTTCTTTCACCTTACCTTCTTGTTCATGCTTCTTGGACGCACTGTACAGTATTCTCCTCCAGGTAATCATTACCGTTATCTCATACACATAAGTGTTATCTGCCTATCTCTAACGTTACAGAAAAGGTCCACAATTTTACCCCCGAACGCCACGGGATCAGTCAGTGAGAATTAGTAAAAGGACAGATGTGTACGTAAGCGGATAATTTTATCAGCTGAAAGGGGCCCGTCTGCTTTGTGTTAATTCTGCGCGGAAATTCTTCTCCCCCCTATTCAGCAAACCTCCTCGATCAGCCGCACG
>JAAUYK010100835.1_pt1 | contig 12203 bp, 7 predicted proteins | sample 7278021 | NCBI WGS metagenome assembly JAAUYK01 (sample SAMN14350223, study PRJNA611818) | marine sediment metagenome | isolation source: surface marine sediment (1.8m) | place: French Polynesia: Moorea | collected 2018-08
AAGGTGTCCGTCCGTCGATCATTGCAGCTATATGTACAGTACGCACTCCTCGTCTGTGCCCGCCAGTGGGACATTTTTAATTCCAGAAATCCGGCGACGCACGTATTGCGCAGCGGTAGTAATCTTAGGGCTAGCCGTTAATCCGGCCAGCAGAGACAAACGGAGGAAAATAACAGACGTGAGTCCGGCCGTCCAAGCAGGACATCTCTCGGCCGTGTCGCCTTACACGATCCCAGTCGCCACCTGTCCGTCAGGGCGGCCCACTGACCGACCGACCGACGCTATCGTTATTAAAAGTCGTCTTTCCTCTTACGGCGCCACGCGTGCGGTGCGCGGTGTGAATTATGGGAAACCACACGCAGACTGACTCCGGCAGCAGTTGACACATTCGAGTGCCAACGGTCATCTACCAAGGTCCACCCGGGTAATAACAGCCGTAGATGAACGTAAGGCAAAGATAAGCCGACCGACCGCGAATCTGACTAAAGTGGCAGTTTGGACGGCGCTATAGCGCCCCAAGGAACGAACTCAGTCGAAATGAACAGGGAGACGGACGTTACGGACAGACGTAGTGTCGCATCGGGCGGAGTGGTCGGTCGGTCAGATATCAGTTTCCCCTCGGTTCGCACCTGTTGCAGCCGCAGCAGTTAAAGTTGTTCTACGTATTCGTCGATTGCGCAAGAAAAATTCAAATCTCGCATGATCACGTGTTTCGTGTCGTGACAGCGGCGTACGTATTGTCGTCGGTTGGTCCGTCCGTCCGTCGGCGGCGCTGGAATCAAAGTCAATGTCAGGCTTTTGTCTCGATGAGGTAGCTACGTAGACCGGCAGAGTCACGAACACCAGATCGCCGCTGACGCCGTGAACGACGACGACGACGGAACGGAGACTATTGCTAATTTGAAAGTCATGATCAAATTATTACTCTGCCACAGTCGACGCCGTCTCAAAATTTGGCGCGATCGAGGCTCCCAATTTCATGGCTATAGAACGGGACTGTAAAGGCACAACTTTGCACTTTTCCGGCTGTCGGTCGCTCGCCTAGACGCACTATATAGAGATCGACGACAGAGCCGAAGTGACTTGAGTGAGATGCTTTTTCCCCCCGAGCGCGAGTTATGCAACTCCAAAATATCGCACGTACTCAATTGCGAGGGGAGCTAGCTAGGGCAGCTAGTCGAGTCGTCCGCTCGCTTCTTCCACCTCTTGTCCCCCTCCCTCCTTCCGTCATGGAAACTTATGGTAACAAATGCGCGGCGCGCGGCGCGGTACAGAAGGAGAGGAGTCGTCGGGTTTGCAACATACGTAGTTATATTATATCTCGTAATCACGTACTAGTACGAAGCCAGCTAGCTGGCCAGGAGAGGCCAGAGGCACCATTAGGAAGGCCGGTCGGGCGACCAGTTAGCACTGCTAAAACAGAGCGCGGATTATCGTGGCGGTGGCGACTACTACGTAACATATGCGTAAACGTCTTCTGTATCGGTACGGTACGTACGTTAACCTCAAAACACAGTCATGTACAGCATGTCTGATATCACAATGTTGCAGAGAAACACCTGCGAGAGCGAGCTGGCCCAGAAGGTGGGCTCCTGCATCAGCCCCTGCAGCAGCTCCACGATGCGGTTCACGTTGAGCGAGAAGAGCAGCAAGGAGAAGAGGATGGCGAAGTAGCAGAAGTTGTACAGGTAGTAGACGTAGAGGAGGATCGTGTAGCGCCGGAAGCGACGCGTGTAGTGCAGGCCGAGGAAGAGCACCGTCGGAGGGAAAGTCCAGAACAGGAGGATCAGCACGGTGACGATCAGGTTCTTCTGGTACTGCTGGATGATCGCCATCGAGATGAAGGTGATGGGGAAGGTGAGCAGGGAGCTGAACTGCACCACCTGCTGAAGGATGTTCATCCGGAGCGTGGTCGCCTCGTTCTCGTCGAGCGCCAGCGAAGGGTGGATAAGGATGAGGATAGCGGCTCGGACAAGCGCCGGCACGATCGTGATAAGGATGGGCAGCAGCTGGAAGGTGAAGAGGCAGGCGAAGAACAGCCCGATGGAGAACTCGGCCACCTGCTTCACAGTGCCGTTGAAGTCCTTCCCGCAGAACGGACAGATCTCGTCGAGTCGCGAGGCGGCCAGGTAGTCGGGAAGGCCGACCACGACCACGCCGGCAAAGATGGCGAGACTGCCGCAGAAGTTAGTCACCCTGCTGCCGGTGAAGAGCATGGTCCTGTACTTGGGTCCCGCGCACACGCTCGACAGGTCGAAGACAAGGCTGGCCCAGAAGAGGACGGAGGAGCAGACCATGATGTAGGACTTAGCTCGCTCCATCGAGTTGTACAGCTGGAAGACGTCGTCCAGCACGGAGCCCGAGTCCGGCCAGGTGAGGTTCGTGCCGGCATAGTCGAGGATCCGCTGGATCTCGTCCTTGCTGTTGAACTGCTGCGTGCTCAGCGCCGTGTACACGGTCAGGTACGTGAAGGTGATGACGCCGAGGGTGAGGCAGAAGCGGCGGTACTTGATGCGCCAGCCGAAACGGTAAGGGTCGTTATACTCCTGCTTCTCCATCACAAAGTGGTAGACCCGCTTGAGGCCGTTCCAGAAGTCTGCCGCCTCCGACTCGGAGTCCGTACCCTCGGAACCCTCCGTCTCAAGTCTGACGGTGGAAATGGTCGTGCAAGATGTGGAGAGGTCGTCCGGACACTCCTCTTCCTTTTCTCTTTGCTTTCTGTCCCTCTCCCGCCTTTCTCGGCGCCGTCCACGATCAGGCACCTCTTCCTCGCGCGTTGGCCTCGGCCTACTTTGGTCGTCCCGGACTGACTTCTTTCTGTCTTTTGCGCGCTTCGGGTCGACATCCTCGCTCTTGCTTCTCCTCCTATTTTCGATCTCCGCTGTTCGCATTCTGTGCGCTTCGCCCTCCTCCTTCGAACGAACTATGGGCAACAACGCGAACTTCTCCCTGCCGAGCTTCTTTCCCCGCTCGACGGCGACCAGAGGAGGGGCGGGAGGAGCATTCCGCAGCGGCGACAATTGCTTCGCCCGTCTTCTCTCGTCTTTCCGCGATTCTTTCAAGGCCGATATGTCCTGGTCGGGATTCTTGGTAGGTGCGCTCTCCAGCACCTTGAACATCTGGCTGTCCCTGGGAAGGATCATTCTCCCCTTCATCGACTCGGACAGGTTGAGTTCGGCGGGCATCGTCCTCCTCCGGCTCTTGCTCATGTTCATCGAGTCCGAGAGGGAGATCGCCTCCTCGGCCATGTGTCCGTGGCCGCCGGCGCGGCCTCTGCCTCGGCTCCGGCTGCGATGGTCGCCAATGGTGCGCGCCCTGCTAGCCCGGGCATCCAGAGTTGCCAGCCTCTCCTTAAGAGACTCCCGCATCCTGTTGCGAGCTTGCTCCAGATTCTGATCCTTGAAGACCAGCCTCGTGCGCGTCTTGGTCTTGTCCATGACGATGGCCAGCAGCAGATAGGATATATTCACCATCCACACGAAAACGGAGGTGATTGCGGGCAGTACAAAGTCCCTCAGGTTCCTCCTCTCCCCTCCGAACTCCGTGTGGACGATGTGGTGCGTGACAAGGGAGAAGGTGGCGAGGAAGAACGAAAGCTGAAGTATCTGGACAAACAGGTCGAAGAAAGTGAGCAGCCTCCTCTTCCTTCGGCTGTAGCGCCTCTCGGCCTCCTCGCTGCTCTCACCCCTTAAGCGGACCTTGGAACCGATCCCGTCGAACTCTCCGTCGCCGTCCTCCTTCTCCTCCTCGTCCTCGGGGTCGATCTTGGACTCACATTTCAGCCTCCCGTTGACGGCGATCGTCTTGACAATGACGTGAACGACAACGGGCAGGAACCAGATGAGGATGACGAGCAGGAGGAAAGTGGAGTTGTTGCTCGAGTCCTGCGACCAGATGATCACCGGGTGGATGCTGACAAACGGCTGGATCACGGTGAGGATGACGAGCAGCGTGGTCAGGATCTCCAGGTTCTCCCTCTTGGACCTCAGGTTGAGCACCCTGAAGATGACAGTGCCGCAATAGAGGCCACCGCCCACCCCGTGGAAGAGGAAGACGATGGTGAAAGAGACGACGGTGAGGGAGAGGCCATTGAGGACGAGTCGGAGCACCTCGGAGGCCATCGAATGGACTGAGTCGTTGTCAGTGATGAAGTGGCCCTGGTCGGCGCGAAGGACGACCAGACCGTCGAAATAGGTGGAGAAGATGACCGCAGCGATTACAATGAATATGCTCGCCAGCATCGATATGGCGGACAAGAGGCGGATCTAGAAGCAAAGCATATACGTACACAGTTCAGAACGTCAGGTGGACATATGTACAGGTAGGTGAACGTGTTCGCATAAGTCAGGGAATTTCATCATAGAAAGTCTCATTGTCGCTCCTACCCAAAGTATATCCATGAAAGACTGAACGTTTGAACTGCAAGTGTAATAATTAAGTAGCTTTTACCCACCTTCATCCACGTGGCCTTCCGCCCCGTTTTGGTGATGCACCACAGGATTACGATGAGGAAGGCCACACCCGCGTTCGCCAAGTTCACCAGGTAAGTGAGAAAGTTCAACCTCTCTGCGAACTCGGCGACCGGCAGCGTGTCGAACACGTCGATGGAAACCGTGAACCCATCCTTAAACTTGTTATGTATGATAAGCAGCGGGTTGTGGTCACTGTTCCACTCGATGGCGAAGAGGATGGCGAGCACGCCGTTGGCAAGCAGCATCACGTTCTGCATCGCGTCGTCCTGGATCTCGCGGCGCCGACGGGACGGGGTCCAGTCCTTTTCCTTGTGCCAGGTGGCGAACCGGTTGCCGAAGTTAGCGCTGAAGAACGCCCTTAACGCCTGACGACGGTAAGCCAAACTGTTTTTCTTCGGCTCTGGTATCGGCACGTCCGCCTTCTGAGCGCCGTGCTCGACGCCGAACACTCTCTGTGGAGGTGTCTTCTTCCTCCTCTTCGGCTTGTTAGTCCAGACCGCGACGATGCCGACGACGAGGATGGTGAGCGCCACGGCGCAACCGATCGCAACGTACATGGCGACGTTCTGCAAGGACTCCCTCTTCTCGTTTAGGCACTTGTCAACGTCCACCTCGGGCAATTTGAACACGGATGTCGTGAACTCCATCTTGATGCCCTCCTGGAAGAAGTGGCAGGTGGAGAAGTTGACGTTGCCGACTCGGAACTCGCAGCCGAAGCACCGGTCGTTGCAGTCCCAGTTCGCCTGGATCAAGGTCTCGTTTTCGATCTCCATGTTGGCGTAGTCTCCGGCGCCCGTCTCGAAGCACGTCAGGCTCTTCTTCTGGCCGAGGTTGGTGTGGCTAGAGAGCAGCTGCGGTTCCACGTACCTCGGGTGGAAGGCGCAAAAGTCGTTAGTGCTGAAGAACACGTTGACGATCGCGTTGTCGATCGTGGAGTCGTTGCCGTACCACTCGTTGTGGATGTCCGGCTTGCCCAGACGGTACGACTGTCCCCCGCCCATGTCGTGGCAGAGCCCGTTCTCATCCGGGTCGAGGTGCAGGGCGGTGTGCTCGCAGCTGCTGCACTCCTTGTCGTCGCAGCCGAAGCTGAGGACCGTGCCGTTCAAGTTGTAGTAGATGGCCGTCTCCTTGCCGTGGAGGTAGAGAGGCGAGCAGCGCCCGGTCTTCCAGAGCCAGTAGACCTTGGCGGTGCTGCCCGGCACGTCCAACCTGCAGTTGTCGTCCTCTTCGAAGAAGGTGAAGTGGAATCCCTTGTAGAGGCCCTCCCTCGCCTCCTCGTACATAGCTGTGAAATTCAGGGGCTCAAGCGTGTCGTATTGCACGTTGCTCTTCCCGTTGTCCGCGTCGTCTTCGTCGTCGCTGTTGACGACGTTATTCGCCACGGCGATTATATTCTTGATCCCGTCCTGAACGACGTCGTTGAAGACGCCGGGCAGGATTCCTGACTTTTCTGTCGTTGGGCCGACGTCAACCTGGAACGCAAGGAATGTTAAGCCCCTTGGATGCAAGAGAGTACGCTCGCCAGTTCTATTCAACCACGTACTTTGTGCTCCCGTGGCGTTAGGCCGTCGCAGATATGGGATCGCGGATCGCAAGTGGCGAACTCGGACGATCCGGACACCGGGTTGCAGGTGCAGTAGCTGAGGATCTCTGCGAAGCCGGTGCCGTTGCCGGTTTGCCAGAGATAGAGCTGCGGGGCGGCTGCGAAGGGCGCCACATCGTCGGGCAGGTAGAGAGGCTTCTCCTCCAAGTATTGGTTGACCACCGGCTGCAGTTGGCTGATGCCATTCTTCATCAACTCGGTTTCGAAAGCCTCGGGCAGCGGCAGCTTCGGCTCAAACGGTTTCGTACTCATCCTGTAATTATTCAGCATTCATTGCAATTCCTGCTCAGGGTGAGTGAACTACCAACCGTACCTTGTCAAATCGAGGTGATCGAGGCTGATGCTGATTCCCGTCTGATCCTTGGTCGACGCCAGTTTGACTCTGCCGCTGCCCGCCAAATCGGAGAACTCCGCCTTGAACAGTGTCTCAGACTCTTCCTCCGTCCCGTTTGCTTTTCTTCGACGCGTGTATGCCGCCGTCACGTCCTTCATCGCCGTCTCGTTCACCGGCCTGCAAGTGGCCAGCACGAGTCCCGCGCCGATGCCGATGCTCAGCAGGTTGTCCTGCTCAACCTTGATCACGGGCGGCGTGTATGAGATGGTGCCGTTGATGTTGGAGTCCAGGACGCGGGCGGCACCGTGGTAGCGCGTCTTGTTTTTCACCGTCGCGTACCACATCAAGCTGTGGATAGAGTAATGCTCAGTGAACTCGGCATTCAGAAAGCGCATAGCAAGTCTGTCTTAAAACCTGTTCATAAATTCCGTGGATACTCTGACTCCTTGCAGCAAGTGTGAGTCTCCGTCCTGCGGGCTGGTCATGTTCCAGTTGTCCTCCAGCGGCTGCTTGTTCACCCCTCCGCTCATCTCGCTCGGCATGAACGTCACGTTCTTGCCGTCGATCTCCGTGGAAAAGGTGGCGTTCGCGTGGAAGATGACAAAGTCCTGCTTCCACGTGAAGTCCGTCACTGTGTAGTCGATGTAGACGTCCTGCAGCGGGGAGAACTTCTGCGGCACCTCGGTCAGCCGCTCGTACTTGTTGGCATACTCGGCGAAGGCGCGCTGCACGCCGCGGTTGAGCAGGCGCTGCCAGCTCCGGAACCAGGACAGGTACCACGGCGGGTGGCACCCGGCCACGTTGACATTTCTAAAGAAAAGTGTGTTTATGAGATTAGGTAGGATGATAACCAGTGGAAAAAATTATAATGCATTATCAATCACTACTTTGACCATCCGAAAAAAACTATGGTCAGGCGGGATTGGTAATTGATTAATAGCTCTCCCTTGAGCTTTCCTCGCCTAAACTAAGGCACTAAAGTGTACCGCTGTCATGGTCGCTCACCTAATGGCCGTCTCAACCGGTTTGATCTTGATGGCCAACTTCTTGTTCTGGTCATCCCAGTCGACGGTGAAGGCGAGGTTGAAGTCGACGTCGGCGGTGTAGGTGACGACCTGGCCGTTGCAGCTGTTCAGCTTCAGGCAGCCGAGGAAGCCGAAGCTGATGCCCTTCCAGATCCACGTCTTGGCGTGCACCTCCACGTCGAGCTTCGCGCCCACAACCACCGTGTTGTTCTCCTTCAGCGTGATCGACAGGGTGTTCTCCACGATACGGAGCTTCGAGCGCCGGCCTGTAAATATATTCGGGGCGCTTTTAGTATTGCCGCAATTATACGATCGCCATCGGCAGATTGCTCGCGCGGTTCAGAAATTACTACACAGATTCCCGGGACGCAAGGATCTACTAATAGGCGGCATTTAACGTAGTTCGAAGGGAGCCTCCGTCTCTCCAATTAGCGATAATCAATAGAGCGAACTGTCCGTGGCGTCGACGGCAACGCAGAGAGTTCGTTTCGCGCATGCGAAACCAACCTGGGGAAAAACCCGTTTATATGACTTTGGTTGGGTCTGTGGATGGATGGTTGGTATTAAGAACAGGTGGCGGTTGGTCTGTCGTCGGCTGGGCCACCACCAAACTATCTCGAGAAGAGAGGAGCAGACCACGAGAGCGGGCAATTACCGTTGTTACGTAATTTTTTCCTCGGGGACGGACACGCAGACGCCAGGTGATCGTCCGTCCGTCCGTCCGTCCGCGTCCGTCCGTCTGTCTATCAAGTTGAGCGGGCGGGAGAAAAAGAAGTACGGCTTTCCTGCGGCCAGCCCAACACGTACTTTTTGACGCCGCTGACCTTAAAAGCTCCTCCATCGGCGGTCGCCGTCATGAGCGTGGGTTTGGTATGCTGGCCGTGGCTGTCGGTCTCCTCGTTAAAAATTTCTAATGCTCCATATTCTGCTGAATGAGCCATTTCTGTTCAAATGGTATTCGTTGCAAGCCATTTTTTGCAGCCTTTAATTGCGTTACGCTCTTTTGCTGATGGTGACAGGGATGTATTGAGTGAATGGTACATCTCAGTAAATTCCTCGCCTGACAAATTTATGACGGCCGGTTCTATCCTTGGCACCTAGGTGGGCCCTGCGTGTGCTCCAACTCCTTATTGCATGAACCAACTGACCGCCGCTGTTGTCAGGCTCTCTGTCGCCCAATCACCGGTTCGGTCGGATCTGATTCGCAGATAAGCCGGCACCGCTTGTCACGGGAAAGCCCCAAGAGCCAAGAAGACCCGCCCGCCCCGCCTGCACTCTCCCCTTTCGCCTTTCCGTTCATTCAGTCGATCGATTAGGGAGAGGCCGGTTTTAGGCATCGCGTTGAGCTAAACAGTCAGACCGAATTTGCGGCCAATGCCGGTTTTGTCTCTAAATGGTTTTGCTTAATTTCAACTTGCTGCCGTATGATATCGGCGCCTAGCTTGCCTTCTTTTCCTCTGTTAGGCCTCGTTACGTAACCGGCGGATAGCTAAATTCGATAAGTTTAATCGCTGCCTAGCTACCAGCGACACGGCGCTACGCCTGTCAAGCATACTTTAATCCGTACCGGACAGTGCTGTGGGCGAGTCTTTTGTGCGCGATTTTCCGCCCAAGTAATCCGCAACTAATTTGTATACAGTAGGTGAATCGAGATGTAGAAAAGAACTGCCGCATTCAAACGGACATCATCATCATCATTGTTTGTTGCCAGCTTGACATTTACAACGCCGCGCTGAGGACATCTGGCGCGAGGCGTCCACACACAATGTGCTTTATTCTTTGCCATGTCCCTTCCTTCTCCTCGCTCCATTGCAGCCATTAAGCATTGGATGGAGCTTTTTTTAATTGCATGGCGAGACGGTGGCGCGCTTATACGTATAAATGTCCCCCGAAGGCACAGTCTGCATCTCCAAGTATTTGCCCGCGTGCCGTCAGTCAAATGATCTTTGTTGTAGTCCCGTCCGACCTGTTGTAGCGATCGACGATCGGGACGCCCAGCTGTAAAATCTGGAGTCTCTCCGGCCAGTCCTGACCAACAACGAATTCCGCTCGCTCCGCCGGATCGGCAATCAGAGATTACGACCAAGCACGGGATTAGCTTTGGCGTCGCAGTCCAGACGGATGGCCATTATTCCTATTCGATCCAGTTTGCGTATTTTTCCCTGACTCCTCCGTTCTTTCAGAAGATCGGCAGACGTGATAGTCAGAGGGCCCTAAACCGCAGTCAGGACGCGTACGCATACGTCTGTCTGTGATTGCACTGCCCTGAGGGAAATTAATGTTGTATGGCGATTGTAATTGCCGAGTAAGCGACGACGCGTAGCTAGATCGTCTACATATACAGCCTTAGGCAGTGCTTAACCATGCAAGAGTCGGCGACTGCGATTTCTGCAAACAAATAAGTTCTCCTTCTATATGTTGGAGCAGATCGTAGTTCGTTCGAAGCAATCCAGAGATAATTGTGTTGCAGGCTATTAATATTAGTCATGCAGAAATGCTTTTACCAGCAGAGTTGCACTCCACCGCAAGTGTCTATCCGGCCGTCCATCATGCAGTGACGATTCGCTCGCTCCTAAAAAGTGGATCCTGATCTGGTTGTTGCGCAAGCACAGAGTGCAGTGTAGCCGCGAACGTACTACACGTACGGGGTCTGAAGGGGAACGGCGGCCATGTGGGTAGGGAGGGAGAGCGGGCATGCACGCGAAGCGACACTCAAGTCGGGCGTGCGGTTGCCGCGGAGACGAACGGACGGACGGACGGACGGACGCGGACGGGGTGATGCAACCCCTTGGAACGGACGCGTTCGCACACTGATTAATACGAGCTCCAGCTGCTGCACTTTGCAATCCTGCATACGGAATGGATGGATGGATGGACATGTACTACGTAAGCTGACCCGGCATGTTACGTACACGTTGCAACTGACCCATTACGCGATTGAACGAGAGGTCCAAATAACGGGGCAAGATTGCCGAACTCATTATCCTCCAGAGCTGCTGTCGTCGCCGTGTGCCGCGAGCGGTGAGTGAGTGATTCGGGGAATGGAATTTAAATTGCACGTCTGGTCGATGGCTGCATGGCGTCGGTTTTCGTACTTCAAAGATCGCTGAACTGTGACTGACTGGCTAGCGCGTACTCTTTACTCTACGCGCCTGCATAGAGAGTTCTAGTACGTGGTAATTTCCTGTGAATTTAGCGGGCTTCGCTCCCTCCCGGCCAGCTGACATTTTATTGTCGGGTATTCATACTTCAGACGGGATTACGTACGTAAAAAATTTTTCGGTGTCGGTTAGTTGTTTGCCATTCTCCAAATTCGTCGCCTCATTCCCTTCTCGCGACGCGGCGACGCCCAGTGAGTTGTAGGTACCATTTAAATAAGTCCCATACACATACGATAGGCCTAAGGCAGGAAAATTGAATCAGAATCGCGGCACGCGCGCTTTACGTAATCACTTTTATTTCGCTCTTGGAATCTATCTATCTCTATCTCGGAACGTGTCGAAGTAGCCGGCGGCATAACAATAGCCTTTCAACTGCATATACGATCTCGCCGACCAAGGCGGAGCGCACCCTCCGATCTCGGCTGTTTTGGGGCGACTTAATGATACGAAATTCTCAGGGACGTGGGAAATCTCGAGACGGCAAGCGCACTCCAGAGGAGTCTAGACGTCTGAATGAACTTTAATTACCTAGGGGTACTCGTCAAATGGGATGGATAACTAACTGTAGTCGCATGGTGAAAGCATTAATTGTAATGTCTGTTCACCCTGATTTGATTTCATTTGGGTGCTCTCGGCCATTCGAATCGTGATCGAGTGTTGTGAAATGCCACAGGTTTAGGAGCTAGAATACAGCACTACATAATGAACTCAGTCGCCCTTCAAAAATGGCTCCATGTTCATTCACAGTGAACTGCTTAATGGAGTATGAAACATAACCTTGAATTACAGAGAGTGTGGATTTACGTATAATATACGTGCATGCTCTTTAATACTGCACTCATGCCAACCGCATGTTGCGAAGGTAAACTGGAAGGAGCGAGGTGGGAGGCAAAAAACTCGTTCTGTTGGCGAATTTTGGTTGGGCTCCCCATTATCTCGAGTTATTCGTCTATCGAGCTGGCGCGGCGTCCGCATCAAATGCCGCCAAAAAGCCGGCAGGCAGGGGCCCCGCCGTCTACGGGCATCCCCGCCCCATCCCGGCCAGGGAAAGGATTGCGTAAGGGGAAGCTAGCGAAACAAAGGTTCGCAGAGTACGTCAATTCGCGGCTGAGGGGGCAGTTTTTTGCCAATTCAGAGCGATTTTTGGTCGTTCTGCAATCATTTACGTACAAGAGACGTACCCTTTCTTTTCGTTTCTTCTTCGTCTGGATATGCAGCACTAATTAGCAGCTTTTTGCCGCAGTTTTAATAACCGCTATTTTTGCCAAAGTGCAACGCAAAAATATATGTCCATTGGCTGTACTCAGAAAGCATACGGCGCCACAGTACTCTTGATAAAATTGCTCTCTCATGCTTTTCTGCAACGAATGCAGTTCGTAGTAAAAATGTTTTTCTGGTTTATTAGCCACTTGATTGCCAATTAGTCATACGCACTCCGCACAGATGTCCCAAGGTAGGTAACAACAAGTGAATCACAATGGAATGTCGGGGGCATGAACGGAGATGAGCGAGCGCAGAAAGCGTTTCGACCGCGTCCAAGGTGAGCCGGATTTTTTCGGTAATGAAAACACGCGAGCAATGAGCCGTTCGCCCCCCGCCCGCCCGCAC
>JAAUYK010207379.1_pt1 | contig 12200 bp, 7 predicted proteins | sample 7278021 | NCBI WGS metagenome assembly JAAUYK01 (sample SAMN14350223, study PRJNA611818) | marine sediment metagenome | isolation source: surface marine sediment (1.8m) | place: French Polynesia: Moorea | collected 2018-08
CCAGGGTGACTATGTCATTTTCAGACCTTCAGGGTTGCCAATTATTGCCTTAAAAATCCGCGGGGGTAAAAATTAGTGGCTTTCTTGTGGTAACCCTTAAATCGGAATCAATGAAGTGACTGATATGTTTTATAGCTCATCTGAAAGCTCTTTGTTTGAGCTATCCAAATCTGGCCTTAAATTTTATGTAAAATTAATGGTTCAAGTGCTACGAATGTCACAATGTTGTCCGGATTTATCGGAGATACCCTGTATATACCTCGTTGTTTTCCTCATTGAGTCCGGGGTTGAAGTAGAGCTTCTTGTAGAAGTGTCTCACCTCGTAGAGGCTGCTCTGCTTGGTGCCGAATTCTGACTCGTAGTGGCGCAGCTCGGAGCACACCTCGTCCAGCATGTCGCGGATGTCCATCTCGTGCGCGTGTTGCATGAAAGTCTAAATGAAAAAGACTCCATTGGTTTGTGTTTGTAACTCAGGCGCTGGAGAAAAAGTACCTTGCAGATAAGCTCTACGAACCAGGTGCCCCTGTACAGGTTCCTGTTTGCCACGTAGCCTGGGATGGTTGCGTACGAGACGAGGATGTCCTCCCAGGTGGGGTCGCGGTAGCTCTCGTTCCTCCTCCTGGGCACGAAGCTCCTCGCGTCGGCCTCAGTGAGCGGCGCACCGTCGTCGTCGGGAAGGTCCAGGCGGACGATCTCCGCGTGGCCGTAGTCGGGGACATCTCCACGGCAGGCCTGCAGGATGAAGAACTTGGGCTTCCCCTTCAGGGCCGGGCAGCCATCGTTGTTGAAACGGCCGAGTAGCCACTCGGTAGAGATCTGGCGGCCGTCCTTGGAGAAGATGAGTCCGTCCTCGCCGTGGCTGAGGATCGCCACGACGCACATGTCGCTGTTCCAATGCTCCTGCAGCGCCAGGAACGCGTTCAGCTCCTTCATCATGTCGCCGTAGGACTGGTTGCGCCTCACGATACACTGGCAAACGATAACATTTCAGTTACAGCTAGGAGCCCGTAACCGTAATACTATGTAAAATGGAGCTTACTCTGAATCCCAGCTCATTGAACAGGATGTCGAGATTATTGGAGTCAATGAGACTGCCCTCGCGCTTTGGGAGGACATCGTTCTCAAAGGTCTCGTTGTCGATGATGAGGCACATACCGCGAATTTTTTTCGTCATCGGGTACGTCTGTAGAAGTGGGGAAAAGATGTAGAAAGAAATGCATGATTAATTTGGATCAAAAGATAGAAAAATCTCACTTTAGGCTGTTTGGGCGGTCCTCTGAATTCAACCGCCTTCGTGACTTCTACGTTAATCGGCGTACGCTGAAAAAACCATGGAAAACTGTTTGTAGTCGAGTCCAGTGAATAACAAGAGCATGACTCACATCGTCGACCTCATCGTAATATTCTTCTTCCTGGCCTTCTTGCATCGCTCCAGCGCCCTGATGACCCACGTCGGCGGGATAACCGCGTTCATACGTCGGCTCGGACCACACTTTGCTGCAATGCACGTAATTGATGTACTATAAGTCGTACGTGACTAGCGATCTTCTACCTTTCTCTGGTCTCAGGGACGATTGGAGTCTCGGGTACCTTGATGCTCGGATCGAGGATGTTCGCTGCCTCCAAGTTATTCGACTGGGCGAGCGTCTTGACCAGCCCGGCGAAGGCCTGGGGGCCACGCTTCTGCACATTGGTGTAGAACTGGCGCAGGCGGTCGGGGCCATCCTTTTTCTACACAAAGAAATATTTTCTAGGATCTTGGTGACGCACAATTAAATTTCTTTTACCTTTAGCTGGTCAATAAATTCCTTCCTCGTGAAGACCTTGGTCTCCAAGAGCTTCTCCTCGAGCTGGTCGTTCCATCGGGTGACCTCGATGAGCGACCCGATGTTGGTCTGGATCTTGGCCAGGTCCGCTTTGTTCATGGCGGCGGCGGACGTGCGGCGCCAGCCGGTAACTCTCTAACACTGCCCTTTATTCTTCGCTGCCTCTTCGGGTATTACAACACGTAGCGCTGACGAAGGAAGCTATAGGAAGAGGCCGCACATAGGATGCGAATCAGAAGTTTGAGATAAGGTGTCAGTCAGGCGAGCGGACCCGGACGGGCAGGCAGTCGGCAAGCAGCCGTCTGTGTCGCGCTGCCGCCTCGTCTAGCGCGCTGCTTACATTTTCATTGCCGGAGTTTCGTCACTAATTACTGTTGCGGTTGGAGAATAAAAGCTGATAAAGCGATCGAGTACGTACGATCGACTTTCGTTTGATTTACGATACGATGTGCTTTGTTTCTACCTACACGTACGCGTACGTACGAGTATATTGCGTGCGAATTTTGAAGATAAGGACAACCTGTGCCGGTCATTATCGCTAAAAGTACTAGTGCCTGCCTAAACATAATTTCAGAAGCAGGAAATGTCATTCAACGTCGCACATACCGCGCATCATACTCGCATTTGCATAGTGTAGTACATACCTCACGCCATGTCCTATGCGGGACAAAGACTTCGTAGTAATTTCGCCTGTACGTAGTACGTATGTGATACGTGCTGTATTTACTACGCATTGGCCCCGATTCCTAATTAGTCGAGCACGGAGCACGCACTTCTTCGTTCATTCCCGCTTGGCAGCTGAAGAGTGAAGAACTGTAGATGTGGCCAGCTGACCCGCTTCATTCAAAAATGCGTACCATATCCTAGGTTGCTGAGCATAGCGACGAAATATTCCGATCAAGGTAAAGTATATTAGGAGCGATTTGGGGGACTTTGGGGTTATCAAAGTTGATAGAAAAGTCGTAACATTGCGTACAAATGAACAGTTGCATCATAATTCTTTAAGTACATATTATATACGTAGTGCCATACTTACAGAATTAGATCTTATATACACTCTCATCATACTCGTATTATACTACACTCGTCTAATACATCCCGTCCGTGGTCCTGATTAATTGAACACCATCCGGAACATAATCATGAATATATGCATGCCTGGCGTGTATGAATCAGTCGGGGCACTAAACTCGATCGACGTCCGTCCGTCCGTCCTTCCCGTCCTACCCGCCATCCCCGGCTAGGCTTTAAATGCCAGTGGGTAAGTCGACTTTGCCGATACGTGTGCGTGCGCGAAGCGATGGCACTCAGGCATGTACTTTAAGCGAGCTGGCTGGCTGGCTGGCTTCCCTCACGTCTAGAAAGCTCTCCACGTATGTCGTAAGTATGCGTTGTTCCGAGTACGAGTACGTACCTACTAATCGGACTAACTTCCACTTCTGCCACCACACTACGCCGGCTACTTCATGTCATACCTGCTTTTTACCTGAAGGGAGGAAGGGAGCGCGCGAGCGAGCGAGCGGGCGGCCGCAGTATAGCCGGACAAGCGAGTGAGTCAGACGGACGCGGACGGACGGAGGAAGAGGGAGGAAATATATACGTATATGTAGTACTACTAGTATCATATCCGCTTTCGTCCGAGCAGCAAGATGGAAATCATCTCACTATATTATGTAAGAGACTTCGAAGTCGCAATTTGAGCACTTGAAATTGTGGTCTTATTTGTTCGGCGATAGAGCAATACGGCTTTCACTTGTTGTCCGCCTGTTTGGTCGTCAAATAATATCCGTTCATAGTACGTTGACTTTACTCGGAAGTTGCGAGTAAGGTGCATATAGCATGCAGTATGTGCGTAGGTGTAGCTGGGTGAGCAAGGTGTATATGCACTTTATTCCGTACGTTTCGATGTCACCGAACCAACCATGCAGCAATCGGTCGGTCGGTCGGTCGGGCAGCCGGAGGAGTTAACGACATTTGCCGCTAGCTGGCTGGCCAGCGAAGTTTCTACCGCTCCGTCCGTCCGTCCGTCCGTCGATGAGCGCGCGCGGGCCACGCTGTCACCGACCGCGACCGTCCGAAGTGCTTTCTCTCTTTCTCGCTCGCTCGACACCAGGTGAGCGAGCGAGCGAAGCAACCAGAACCGCGGTTAGGGAGCCCGCCTATATAGCGCATGATTTGTTTGGTTTTCGTAGCAATACATAGTATAACTAACTATCTACGTAAGTGATAGTCCTCGTAAAGCAATCGGCATGAAGTCTGCATGCTGCAACCACCTTCTGCAGTGAAGAAGCCAGCATGGCGGCAATCGCCATGCAGCGGGCCGGCCGGCCGTCTATTCGCGGTGCCCTTTTGCTTTTACTTCGGAGCTCCCTCGAGCGAGCGAGCGAGCGAGCCCGGAGTGGCAGGCTGGTTGGCTCCTCCGCCGTCGCCGTCGCCGCCGCCATATACACCTGCCTCGCTCGCCAATGACTTGGCACGGGGTACGTCGGTCGTGTGTACCGTCCGCTACACTACTACTGAAGCGGGTCTTCGCGGTCGGCCGGTCGGTCGGTCGGCTTTTGTAGACGTGTATTGCGATCGTTCTGCTGCAGTTTACACAAGGCTGCAGTGGGGCGAGCACGCGGTGATTGATTATAGTGAAGAAGAAAGAGTATACGGCTTAATCAGATCTACCGAGGCATTATCGCAAGTGATCTCGTAACTGATGCCACCCTCACAAAGACCGGCATCAGAACCATGAGGGAGCCATAGCACAGGTCGGTATATGTAAAATTTAAAATTGGTTGACATACTGTACGTATACGCATGTGTTAAGCATTAAGCGAATAGATGAACTCTGGGCAAATTATAGCACCTGGAAAAGAAATCTATTATAAAATACATTATTAAATCCTAGCTAGTAAGCAACCAAGATTGAGTGCCAGCTGCCATGCCGGCTGTTCAATCGTTGCAAGCTTCTCGCAACTGGCGCCATTCTTAATTCATCAGATCTTCCGCGGCCGCAGAGACTGAAAGTTCAGTGGGGCATCTCTGGAAAAAAGGCACACAGAGCATGCTACGCAGTTCGAGATTGAGGTCGTAGCCTTTAAGGCAGAGTGACGGGAGAAAGGGATTGACGGAGAATTGGGTTCACTAGCCGTGACTTTTAAGTAGCCTCCAAATGTGTATAGACTTGAATCTACCTTGCGCACATTTTTTTCTTTGTCTGCCAGTGCTGCACGGTCTGCCTGCCAACTGCCCAGCTTGACTTCCGGCCTTTTTTTCTTTATTTCCCTCCCTCACTCTCCTCTCTTGTCCTCTCCACCCCCTCACCCTTCCCGCCGGTTCCACAAGTTTTGCTGCGTGCCGACGAAGGCAGCAAGGGGGAGCAGCGACCGGTCGAGCGTATCGATCAAATATTGCCAAGCGGCGGCGGCGGCTGCGGAGACAAGCCGGCTTTTGCAAGCTAGCTGCTGCATGTACGTAAATTCTTCCCTCGTTTCCCCCACTGCACTGCAAGAGGGTTCGAGTTAATGGTCAGGCGATTTGACCCACTTCACTTTAATACCTCGCACACGGATCCCAAATTAAGTACAGCAAGAATATTGATCCCCTCTTCGAGTACGTACAACCTTGGAAAAAGGTTGAGAGTTGGTATACTAGATCGGCAGGTGCTGCAATAATTTACTGTGACATGCGTGCTTGCGGCCAACATGGATCGAAGAAAGGGAGGGAGGAAGGCCGGGAGCCTGATCGTCTTCAAATCGTTCGTGGTAGATCGATCGATCGATCGATGCCCTATACCAGTCGAAATAGAAATGTGTACCTGCATTTACGCGTTACGCATGGCCAATGGCACGGAGTTGGATTCTTAATGCGGACTTGTTAGCTTACTGTACTACTTACGCGCATTACTGTATTGACAAACTAGTATACTATGTACATGCAGTCGGTAGTCGATAACAGCATATACGAGTACACGACTTGTAGGTCCGCGTACGTAATAATGAAGCAAATGAAGGGCGTCGGTGTATTATGGCTTCATTTCTTCAAATAGCGTGGGCAGGAGTACTGTCATTTTGGCCCTGCAGCAAATGATTTCAAGTTTACTATACGCTTGTTAGTATACGTCCTTACTCCACTTGCACTAATGAGCCCGGCCGCCTCCGCTCCACAGACACATGAATAATTGTCTCCGAATTCGGAGCTCTCAGTCCGTTCATGTACGGCAGGGGTCAGAGACTGATTTTAATTTTTTATTTGTCTTTCAGGCCTCCGTCCGGCGGTTTGAAATTAACGAGTCCGTCCAGCTGCGGGAGGGAGTGAAGCGAGCAGCACACCAAGCTTCCACTACCGGCTCGGTCTGTCCGATAATCGATAGCACCTCGTCCGTCCGTCCGTCCGTCCGTCCGAGGCTCCGAGCGGCCTACAATCAATCAAGGAAGCGAAAATGAGTGCCAACGGAAAGAGGAAGCAGCCGTCGTTTCTCGCTCAAGAGGACGACGACGAGGAGGAGAACAATGGCGGTGGCGAGGCGAAAGGAGGCCGGGGTGGCGGCGCCGACAGCAACGTGACTGACTTGAACGACGAGGAGGAAGAGTTTCCCATAGCGGACCTGAAGTCCTCGAAGGCGATGCCTCTTCGTCCGTCCCACGGGAGCAGGGCCGCCTCCGAGAGGACGAGCAGCTTCTCCGAGGATAACGACTTCTACGCCGACTCGGTGTCCAGTCCCGGCGGGTCGTCCACGGCCTCGGGGCCGACCTACGTGAGGCCGGCCGGGTTCGAGCACCACGCGCAGGAGATCCTCGCGACCACTTCCACCTCCTCCTCTACGAAAGGAGGCAAGTCTGCGGCTGCGGGGAACGTGCTGTCGAGACACGCCCTCAAGGAGCCCGCGTCGAAGGGCGCCAAGAAGAAGAAGAGTCTGCTGAGCGTCGACTTCAAGGAGGGCGGCGCCAAGAAGATCGAGGGCGTGGCCGTCAGCGGTAGCGGAGGAGGAAGGCCCAAAAACAGGAAAGGTGAGAAACGATCGACGAGCAACTGCTTACTTTCTTCTCGTATGATAGTCGAATCCTACAAGTATTTCAGTAAAGCTAACTAGACCCTCCAGTCGGGACCAATTTGCAATGAACCCACATTCGTATAGTAGTATACAGCAACATTGGCTTGCATTTGCGGTTGCCATTATTGCCGTATTCAGCAGTAAAATCGTCCAAAACCGGCCGGCCCGGCTCATACTTTTCTAGGCGGCGTTTTTCGGCACGCGAGCCGTGGCCATGACCCAGCAGCCGACCGACCAGAGTCTGGCGGGCTTTCTTTCCAGCTCCAGGTCTACCTACTAGCTCTCCAACCATATATTCCATGGTATTTCGGCCACCACCGCCACAGGCGCAGCGAACGAACAAACTATGTAACCAGCTCCCTGCCTCGCGTGCTTATCAATTACGATCAAGGCCTTCTTATAGCTGGAGGCCGGTCGCTTATCGCCTCGGAAGATCGAGCGCCGAGTTTTTCCCCTTCGTTCCCTCTCTTTCTTTCCTAAAAGCGAGAGCAGGCCGGCCGAAGGGTTACGTGCCTGGAAGCGCTCCTCTAATTTGGGCTTATCACGACATCTCAGTTAATCTCGTAGCTGCCGGCTAGTTCACTGTCTCGGTAGTCAGTCGGGTCGAAGTTTGGTCAAACTTTTTCATGCCCCACTTTCCCCGGCCGGCGTGACGAATGGTCCGACAACGTTTAATCTTATTCCAGAGCCGCTTCCGATGAAGCAGCGCGCCCTCCCGCAGTCCTTTTGGCAGCAGCCCAACGTCGCCAACCCTCAGCCCCCGGGGGTCATCTGCTCCACGCTCCCGCCGCTTCCGCTCGGCGAAGACGGCAGCTGTGGCGTCGACATCACCCCCGTTGAGGAGGTCGCTTCCGGCGGCCAGGAGGCGGCCGCGGCGGCTGCAGCGGCCGCGGCAGCCGCCTCAGCCTCGTCTCCGCCGTCGGCGCCGCGATCGAGGATCATCTCGTCGGCCAACACGGACCTGCTGTTTTCGCTGTTCAACGCTGTCGAGGAGGAGGAGGCCCAGCGGAGAATACACGTCGTTAGGAGGGGGAGGTACGTGGGCACGATTTCGGTCGATTTGATTGTCCGATAACCTGCCGTGAGTCAGCACCTTGAAATGACTCACTTCGCGTCGGTCTTGCTTAATCGAACAATGCTCCCTCAATGCCTTCCTCGCCGCTCGCCCTATGTCAATCAAAAGTACGCAGACAGCGCGTAGTAACTGCCACAGTAGACTTTTTACGCGATCGCGCGGTCGCGTGCAAAAATGCGAGCTCTGGCCGTAAATCTGATTCTGCAGGGAATTCAGTATGCAAAACTGTAGGAGGAGCTCAGTTTTAACACGTCTTTCTTCCGAGACAGTAACGTACAGCAAGGACAGTCAATAATAATTGTCCCGCGTAATGACTGACAATTTCCTCAGGCCCACTTAGTTGTACGTAGCCAGACGAGTGCAAAACGCGGTTTTGTGTCCTTGGTTGGTAGCTGCATCGGAGGCGAAAAAAGCGGGCAGAAATGTTACCTTTAAGTGAAGAGAGCAGCTGCAGTATTGAAGGCCTTGCTCCAAGGCCAATTGTAGGCAGTACACTTCGGCCGGCCAGCCGAAACAAATGATTTGCTGCAACGTACAGCCTTTAAAGAAGAACTCTCTCCCCTTCGTCGCGGCCTTGCACCAAGCGAGTCTGCACCTGCCGCGTCGAGCTGCCATACCGTAGCTGTTGCGTAGGGCTCGAGCCGACGAATATCGAAAAAGTCCTCATTACTTATTCAGGATTAAAGCGCCGCGTCGCAGAACTACACGCTAGGCATGAATCATCATCCTTCCTTCCTTCTCTTTCTCAGGCCCAAGAAGTCCGCGTCGTGTCACTCGCTGGCGTCGAGCCGCGCCTCGCGGGACGAGGACCCCTGCCTGAACACCGCCGCCACAGAGTCCATCCTGCCCCTCATTCCGGAGAACCTGGGATCGGGCGGCGGGAGCGGCGGGTCCGGCGCGGGGGCGAACGGCGCCGGAGCCGGCGGTGGGTCCGGCTCGAATGGCTCTTCAAGTCAGGGCAAGGGCAGCCAGGGAACTCAGGTAATTTACTCTATGCGAATATTACTGCTATACGTAGATTCCTTGACGAACTTTGGTCCCAGGTGATTCGAATCATGTCGATTCCCCACGGCGACCGCTCCGTGGAGCTGCCCTCGCTGAACGTGGAGCACAACTACCCCCACCTCCTCTCCGAACTTGTCATGCGGCTGTGATATCTATGAACTAACTAAGTCATTAATCGAAGAAAAAGAAGAGTTAATTAAGCTACCGGATGAGCGAATGCGATTTCGTTTACATAGCTGGCGAATGTGATATTCCGATTCAATCGACACCGTCCCCCACGTCTTGAACCATTTTCAACTACGTATAGACACACACTGCCGTTACGTATATTCGCGCGCACATGTGTCTAGCTAGACTGGCCACCTCCCTCCCTCCGTCCACGTATGTACCCCGATAATCTTTCCACGCGATCGAGAAAGTCACAAAGCGTAGGATCCTTATATCCGATCGCGTGCCTCGAAATCCATCCGACGTACCCGTGCATGTTCGATGTCCGTGCCATATTACTAAGAAGATCACTTTCCTACACGGAATACGTGCGGAAGAATCTCAAGCAGTGTTACTAATGCCTAGCTCATGCTTCTAGTTTTATTTCATACGTAAGCCTAACAGCAGAAACTTTAATCATATTAGTCCATTTGTTCTAACTCATACTCGATGGGATTTCCCCCCAAATTTGATTGATTGTAATAATTTCTTTATCGTCTGTCCGATGGTTCGATCGGTGAGCGGCGTCTGTCTCGTCTAAATCGCTGGTATATTTAGCCGAAGTTCACGACGCGCTCGGCGTGAGGCTTAATAAGCTCGAACGTTTCCCTTTTCAAGAGAAGAAAATGGAATCGAGGAAGCTTCTCAATTTCGTTACTCTGTTCATAGTTTATGATACTTAACTCCGTTATACTCTTTACGGTCGAGCGAATGTAAAATATTATGATTGATTGTACGTGACATGCATGCAGTTTGTACTTACGTACGATATCCCTGTACAGATACGAACGTCAAGCGCAACCTTTTGCAACTATACAAAAACAGAAATATATCGACTCAATGTTTTAGCAAAAGTGCACACATGGAGCTGCGGAGACCGAAATGTTATGCCATCGTAGGTGGATGTAATCCAGCGTGAAAATTCCTTGGTTTTGGTCGCCGCCGCCTGATATGCACCTTGCATGGAGTGGCAATTACATTTTAGTAGACCGTCTTAGGGACCAGACACGTCCACTCAAGACCAGCCATAAATCCTTCCTCGGGGTCCGAACAGGTGATACGAAAATGCTCTAGATACGGACAGTGTGGGGGACACATAACTGCGCGCATATACGATCAGCGCGCCTCGACGCTTTTTAAGTGACGTAATATACTTATGAATTGGGACAGACGGCCGGACGGACGAAGGGAAGGAGGGCTGCAGACGTACCATGAAACTGGTTTAAAGAATACGAATTAGGAGGAGTTGCTGGGTGGGTGCATTGAGCAATCGTGCGACAATTATACCGTTGCCAACGGATCGCTAATGCACCCGAATGCCTCCTGGAAGTGTCTCGTCCGTCATTTTATCTCTGCTTTAAGAGCTCATTATAGAAGGAACGCAGCCCGAAGAAACCCCAACACGATGTTTTTGTGACACGACACACGGCTCCTTAAAATCGAAGTGATGCCCTCGTACTATTAGGTAACGTGTGATCTTTGAAAATGAATCAGGCTAAGGTGATGGTTGCCATGATTAACAGCATTCGTATATCTGCCTTACACATGGAAATTAGATACGTCTGAGAGAAGGGAATGCAAGATACGGCCGCCGAGGAATGGCTGTAACTCTCCAAATGTCAAAATTTGCGTGACGGCCTCTTGACACTTGAAACTGTCTAGCGATAGTCTCGGGCCTAATAAAACCGCCGCAGACCAATCACGAACAGCCGGCCGGCGAACTCTTTCTTCAGATTGCCGACCGATAATTTTTTTCGGTCGGCCCCAGACGAACTCGGAAAGCAGGCCGCGCACGTACTCTGAGCGCGCCCCAATTACATAACGACGCGCGCGACTTACGCAGAATTAGTGGCCGATGGTTGCGGCGTCGGTGTCGGCGATGGTCAGTCTGTCGGAACAACCCTCGGGGCTCGGATCGGCGCCGCTCGCTCGCTCGTCCAGCTGGCTATAGATAGATAGACGGACGAGGAATTCACGGGATAGGCGAGAATTCGGTCGGTGCACTCGTCCAACAAAGAAGGAATCAGTCCGCATTCGTTTGGCAGCGCGACGACGTTCAGGATATTCATAGCTACTTACTGTACAGAAGCAGGATGGTGTCCACTAGAGCGACAGCGGCTGCCGCGATTATCGTAAGTAAATAGCGAATACGTGAGCAGTGGAGGATAATTTGACGCGCAATTATTGCAGGCAGGGGGAGAGAGGAGAGCCATAAGGCCTGAGGCATTACGCATTGCGTATATGTAATGTTGGCCGGGGGCGCACAAAGCGATCGATTACCATGGCAATAATTCCGGTTTAATGCATGGTATCTTCTTCTTTTCTTTCAGCTCGCCGCGTTATTAGGAGCGCAACGAGGAGACGCCTGTTTGCGGCGAAGAATCGAACATGGAGGCACAGGTGGGACATGATTCATGTGAATAATTGCAATAAAATTCGCCGTGTCGATATTAATTCGTATCTACGAGGTGGAAAGAAATATACAAGTGTGAATTGCAGACATCCTCAGCCCCGAGGCGCGCGCCTTCCGCACCTCCATCCTCCGCACCCAGTCCGAGGTGACGCACTTCGAGCCTGAGCCCGACCCGTACGCGGACGCCCACCTCCAGCCGAAGACGGTGTCCACTCGGCAGTACCAGCCCGAGATCCACCACGGCGAGCGGGGCAGTGTCTCCACGCGCCACTTCGAGCCGGAGCTCGATCACGGCACGCACCACGCCGGCGAGCCGGTCGTCACTCACCGCGAGAGGACCGTGACGCACTTTGATGAGGCCGGCGACGCCCACGAGGTCCACCATCATCACGAGACGCTGCCGGAGGTGCCCAGGACGGCCGTGGTCGGCGTCGCCCACAACTCCCCCGAGGTAAATAGCTACGATCCTGAGATCAACATCTACAGGACGGAGGTCAAGGTCTACGAGTCGGCGGAGGAGCCCCATTTGGGCCACGGCGACCATCACGAGGTCCACCATGATGTTAAGCCTTACGTTCCTGAGGCCAAACCCTACGTTCCTGAGGCCAAACCCTACGTTCCTGAGCCCAAACC
>JAAUYK010018640.1_pt1 | contig 12199 bp, 9 predicted proteins | sample 7278021 | NCBI WGS metagenome assembly JAAUYK01 (sample SAMN14350223, study PRJNA611818) | marine sediment metagenome | isolation source: surface marine sediment (1.8m) | place: French Polynesia: Moorea | collected 2018-08
ACCGTGGCGGGCTTCATCGCCGAGCCCGTGGTCGGCGCCACTGCCGGTGTGGTGCCGCCGGTGGCCGGCTATTTCAAGCGCATCCGCGAAATCTGCGACAAGTACGGCGTGCTCTTCATCCTCGACGAAGTGATGTGCGGCATGGGGCGCACGGGTACGCTTTTCGCCTGCGAACAGGACGGCGTCAGCCCGGACCTGTTGACCTGCGCCAAGGGACTGGGCGCCGGCTACCAGCCGATCGGCGCGGTCCTGGTCGGCGAGAAGATCTACCAAGCGATCACCGAGGGCAGCGGCGCGTTCCAGCACGGCTTCACCTATATCGGCCACCCGACCGCCTGCGCCGCGGCTCTGGCGGTCCAGCGGGCGATCGATCAAGAGGACCTGCTGGCCAACGTGCGGCGCCAGGGCGCGGCGTTGCGCCAGGCCCTCGAAGCGCGCTTCGGCAACCATCACCGTAGCGGCGACATTCGCGGGCGCGGCCTGTTCATCGGCCTCGAACTGGTCGAGGACCGGGCCAGCAAGGCGCCTCCCGATCCGGCCGCCGGGCTGCCGGCACGGATCAAGCGCAACGCCATGGACCGCGGTCTGATCTGCTATCCGGGCGGCGGGACGATCGACGGCCGGCGGGGCGCCCACGTACTGCTGGCGCCGCCCTTCATCATCGGGCAGAGCCACGTCGACGAGCTGGTCGACAAGCTCTCCGACAGCCTCGAGGCGGCGTTCGCGGAAGCCGGCGCGCCGCTGCCATGAGTGGCCCGAGCGCCGACTGGGCGCCCCTGATCCTGGCCGTCGCGCCCAACGGCGCGCGCAAGACCGCAGCCGACCATCCCGCGCTGCCGGTCACGCCAGAGGAGATCGCCGCGACCGGGGCGGCCTGCCTCGAGGCCGGCGCCGCCATGATCCATCTCCACGTTCGCGACCGCGAGGGCCGCCACACCCTCGACGTCGAGGCCTATCGCGCCGCGATCTCGGCGCTGCGCGGCGCCGTCGGACAGCGCCTGGTCGTCCAGGTAACCAGCGAGGCCGTCGGCCTCTATACCCCCGAACAGCAGATGGCCATGGTGCGCGCGCTGAGGCCCGAGGCGGTCAGCCTCGCGGTCCGGGAGATCGTGCCCGACGAGGCGTCGGAAGAGGCCGCGACCGCTTTCCTGGCCTGGCTCTCCGCCGAGGCCATCTCGCCCCAGTACATCCTCTATTCGGACGACGACGTCCGCCGCTTCGACGACCTCGTCGGGCGTGGCGTGATCCCGGACGAGCGCCACACCGTGCTCTTCGTCCTGGGCCGCTACACCAAGAACCAGGAGTCCATGCCGGCCGATCTGCTGCCCTTCCTGGCGGCCAACACGGCGGGTCATCTCTGGTCGCTCTGTGCCTTCGGCCGTCGCGAAGCGGCTTGCGCGACGGCGGCGGCAGCGCTCGGCGGCCACGCCAGAGTCGGCTTCGAGAACAATTGCTACCTGCCCGACGGCCGTCTGGCCCCGGACAACGCCGCCTTGGTCGCCGGCGTCGCCGAGCAGGTCCGTGCCATGGGGCGGGAACTGGCCGATGCCGACCAGGCCCGAGCCCTATTGCGGGCCTAGCCTCGGAATCTCAAGGCTGGCGTTTTATCGAGCATATGTGTTCAATACCCCCGAATCGGGCGCCGACAAAGCCCGGACAACATTGGCGGGGAAGAGGCACGACGATCACTTCGGCAGAAATCTTCGCATCTGGTCGCGCCTTGTGGGGGCGTGAAGGTTCCGGGTCCGTCGTCGTCTGCAGTGCTCTTAACCCCTGCCGCAGGGGACTACAGTTCGAACGCCTGACTGGCCAACAGGGAGTATGATGATGAAAAAGCTTGCAGTGACATCTGTAGCCTTGGCTTTCGCGGCCGGAGGATACCTGGCTGCCGACAGCCGAAGCGCGTCCGCGGCTGAGACACGGTTCATTTCAATCGGTACCGGCGGCGTGACCGGCGTCTACTATCCGACGGGTGGAGCGATCTGCCGGCGGGTCAACAGGGACCGCAAGAAGCACGGGATCCGCTGCTCGGCCGAATCGACCGGCGGCTCGATCTACAACATCAACACGATCCGCGCCGGCGAGCTCGAGTTCGGCGTGGCCCAGTCCGACTGGCAGTATCACGCCTACAACGGCACTTCGAAGTTCGCCGACAAGGGCAAGTTCGAGAAGCTCCGCGCGGTCTTCTCGGTCCATCCGGAGCCGGTGACCGTGCTGGCCCGGGACGACTCGAACATCAAGAACATCACCGACGTGAAGGGTAAGCGCCTGAACATCGGCAATCCCGGATCGGGCACCAGAGGTACCTGGGAGGTGATGGAGGCCGCGCTCGGCTGGAGCCGGAGCGATCTGCGTCTGGCATCGGAAATGAAGTCGGCCGAAACGGCGCAGGCGCTGTGCGACAACAAGATCGACGCCTACTTCTGGCTGGTCGGACATCCCTCCGCCCTGACCCAGGAGACCCTGTCGAGCTGCGCGACCCATCTGGTCAACGTCACGGGTCCCGCGATCGATCAGTTGGTCGCTGACAACTCCTACTACCGCACCGCGACCATCCCGGCGGGCATGTACAACAACAGCAACGACATCAAGACTTTCGGCGTCGGCGCCACCTTCGTCACCTCGGCGGACGTGCCCGACGACGTGGTCTACGTCGTGGTCAAGGCGGTGTTCGACGACTTCCCCGCCTTCCGCAAGCTGCACCCGGCCTTCGCCAATCTCAAGGAAGCCGAGATGATCAAGGACGGGCTTTCCGCGCCGCTGCATCCGGGTGCGGTCAAGTACTACAAAGAGCGTGGCTGGATGTAACTCTACCAGCGATTTCGGGGCGGCCGTCAGGCCGCCCCGATTGTTTTTTGCGCAATAAAGAGCGGGTGGGGCACACCGCGCGCCGGAACGTGAACTCGGGGAACAGGTCGGGGGGATAGGCGATGGCCGAGGTCAGCCGCAAGGCCGAGATCGATGTCGACGAAATGGTCGCCCAGGTCGATACCGGCGCGCGCAATCCGGCCGGCTGGCAGGGCAAGCTGATCATCGGCACGTGCTTCGCCTGGGCCCTGTTCCAGCTCTACTTCGCCTCGACGGTGCCCTTTACCCTGACCGACCTGACCGGCATCAACCTGATCGTGACCAACAGCGAGGGGCGGTACATCCACCTCGCCTTCGCCCTGTTCCTGGCGGCGCTGGCCTTTCCGCTGTTCCGGTCCAGTCCGCGCGACCATATCCCCTGGTACGACTGGGCCCTGGCTCTCCTGGGTGTGGCGGCCTGTCTCTACCTGATCGTCTTCAAGGACGACATCGCGATCCGCGCCGGCCTGCCCACCACCGGCGATCTGGTCGTCTCCACCGTGGGCATGATCATTCTCGCCATCTCGGTCTACCGGGCGCTCGGCCTGCCCCTGGTGATCGTCGCCTGCGTCTTCGCGGGATACGTCTTCTTCGGCCACGCCGAATTCCTGCCCGACGTGGTGCGCTGGAAGGGCGCCTCCTACGGCAAGGCCATGTGGCACTACTGGATGCAGACCGAAGGGGTCTTCGGGGTCGCGCTGGGCGTCTCCGCCTCAATGATCTTCCTCTTCGTCCTGTTCGGGTCGATCTTGGAGAAGGCTGGCGCCGGCAACTTCTTCATCAAGATCGCTTTCGGCCTGCTCGGCCACCTGCGCGGCGGTCCGGCCAAGGCGGCCGTGCTCGCCTCGGCGATGAGCGGCCTCTACTCCGGCTCCTCGATCGCCAATACCGTGACCACCGGCACCTTCACGATTCCCCTGATGAAGCGCACCGGCTTCCCGGCCGAGAAGGCGGGCGCGGTCGAGGTGGCCTCCTCGACCAACGGCCAGCTGACGCCCCCGGTCATGGGCGCGGCGGCGTTCCTGATCGCCGAGTTCACCGGGGTCGCCTATACCGACATCATCAAGCACGCCTTCCTGCCGGCCGTGGTCTCCTACATCGCGCTGGTCTACATCGTGCACCTCGAGGCCATGAAGCTGGACCTCAAGGGCCTGCCGAAGCAGCCGTCGCACCTGTCCAGGATGCAGAAGCTGATCGGCTTCCTCGGCGGCTTCATCGGCATCGCCGTCATGTTCGGCCTGGTCTACTACGGACTCGGCTGGATCAAGGTCGTCGCGCCCGACGCCGCCTTCCCGATCGTCGTCGTGGGCTCGGCGATCGCCTATGTCATCCTGGTCGGCATCGCGGCGCGCCAGCCCGACCTCACGGTCGACGATCCCAACGCCCCGATCACCGAGATACCCCGTGCCGGGGCGATCGCGGTCACCGGGCTCTATTTCCTGCTGCCCATCGTGATCCTGATCTGGTGCATCATGCTGGAGCGGCTGTCGCCCTCGCTCTCGGCTTTTTGGGCGGCGATCGCCATGATCACGATCGCGCTCACCCAGCGGCCGCTCAAGGCGCTGTTCCGGCGTTCCGGAGACCTGGTCGAGGAGTTTCGAATCGGCGCCGGCCAGTGGTTCGAGGGCATGATCGCGGGCTCGCGCAACATGATCTCGATCGGCGTGGCGACCGGCGCGGCGGGTGTCATCGTCGGCACCATCTCGCTGACCGGCGCCCACCAGGTGGTCGGCGAGTTCGTCGAGTTCCTCTCGGGCGGCAGCCTCATGGTCATGCTCATCCTGGTCGCGGTGATGAGCCTGATCCTCGGCATGGGCCTGCCGACCACGGCGAACTACATCGTGGTGTCTTCCTTGATGGCGCCGGTGATCGTCGCGCTCGGCGCCAAGAGCGGGCTGATCGTGCCGCTGATCGCGGTCCACATGTTCGTGTTCTATTTCGGCATCCTGGCGGACGACACGCCGCCCGTGGGGCTGGCCGCCTTCGCGGCGGCGGCGATTTCGGGCGGCGATCCGATCAGGACCGGCATTCAGGGCTTCGCCTACGATGTGCGGACCGCGCTCCTTCCGTTCCTCTTCATCTTCAACACGGAATTGCTGCTGATCGACGTGACCCCCATGAAGGCGGTCTTCGTCTTCTGCGTCGCCGTCGTGGCGATGCTGCTGTTCGCGGCGGCGACCCAGGGCTTTTTCTTCGTCCGCAACCGGATCTGGGAAACGGTGCTGCTACTGCTGATCGCCTTCACCCTGTTCAGGCCCGGATTTTGGCTCGATATGGTCCACCCGCCCTACGAGGCAAGGCCGGGCACCGAGATCGAGCGGATCGCCGGGAGCCTGCCGCCTGACGGCGTTCTGCGCATGGTCGTGAGCGGTCCGAGCTTCGACGATCCGGACCAGATCGAGAGCCAGACCATCGTGGCCGAGCTCGGCGCGGCGGGCGATGGGGCGGAGCGCCTGGAGCGCAGCGGCCTCCTGGTCATGGTCGAGGGCGAGGAAGCCCTGCTGGAAGAGCCGCTGCCCGGCTCGCCCTTCGAGAGCCTCGGCCGGCAGTACGACTTCTATGTCGATCCTCCGGTAACCGTCACCGAGGTGAGCCTGCCGGTCGAACGCGTTTTCAAGGAGGTCTTCTACCTGCCGGCCCTGGCACTCCTGGCGCTCGTCCTGCTAACGCAGTGGCGCCGCGGCCGGTCCGCGGCGAGGGCCTAGGGCCTGTTGGCCCTAGAGCAGATGCGGATTTGACGGAATCGTTAGAGGCGATCCGATAAACTGGGCGAATCTGCTGTAAATAGTTGATGCCGAGCGGATCGCGGACCAGTGGAATCGCCCGAAGCGATCCCTCATCCTCCTGAATCTGCTCCGAGCTTTCGAGGTAGAGCGGTAGGGAGAAAGCCATGTTCCGCACGATTCTCGTTCCCGTCGACCTGAACCAGCCATCCTCCTGGGAGGAGACGGTCCCCCTGGCCAAGAAGCTGGCCCAGGGCAAGGCGGCGATCCACATCGTGTCGGTCCTGCCGGATTTCGGCATGCCCGTGGTCGGCAGCTACTTCCCCAAGGGTTTCGAGCGCAAGGCCCTGGATCAGGCCAAGGAGCGGCTGCAGGCGCTGGCCAAGAGCTGGAAGCTCGACGGACTCGATGTCCACCTCCACATGTGCCACGGCACGATCTACGAGGAGATTCTCAAGGCGGCGAGGACGGTCGGCGCCGACCTCATCGTCATCGCCTCGCACCGGCCAGAGCTGAAGGACTACCTGCTGGGCCCGAACGCCGCGCGCGTGGTGCGCCACGCCGACTGCTCGGTCTTCGTGGTCCGGGATTGACCGCCCGGGGCACGCGGGCCGAGGGCCGCGGGCCGTGACCGGCGCGCCGGTGCGGCGCCCGGTCTGGGACCGTCGAAGGCTCTTGGGGGCGGCCGCCGGCCTTGTGCTGCTACGGCCGTTCGGCGCCGTGGCGGCGGCCCCGTCGGCGCCGGCGGTGATCGAGGTGCCTGCCGGTCCCTTCATCGCCGGCTCGGACCGCGCCGAGCGCGAGATGGGCTACCGTCTGGACGAGGCCGCCTACGGGCACCAGCGGACCCGGAGCGGCCGTTGGTACGAGAGCGAACCGCCCCGGCGGGAGACGACGGTTCCGGCCTTCCGGATCACGCGGACCCCGATCACCAACGCCGACTACGCGGCCTTCGTGTCGGCCAGCGGGCATCCGGCGCCCGACGTCGATCCTGAGACCTGGGCCGGGTATCGCCTCATTCACCCCTACGCGCGCACCCGCCGCCACGCCTGGATGGCGGGTCGCCCGCCGGAGGGCCGCGCGCGCCATCCGGTCGTCCTGGTCAGCCATGAAGACGCCCGGGCCTATGCCGCCTGGCTCGGCGAGGCGACCGGCACGCCCTGGCGCCTGCCCAGCGAGGCGGAGTGGGAGAAGGCCGCCCGGGGCACCGACGGGCGGCGCTTCCCCTGGGGCGATGCCTGGGACCCGCGGCGCCTCAACAGCCACGACCGGGGTCCCTTCGACACCCTGCCGGTCGGCAGTTTTCCTGCGGGGGCCAGCCCCTTCGGCCTGCTCGACGCGGCCGGACAGGTGTTCGAATGGACCGCGACGCCGGCCGGGGCCGGCCGCTTCATCGTCAAGGGCGGGTCCTGGGACGACAGCGGCTGCGGCGTCTGCCGCCCCGCCGCGCGCCACGGCAGGCCGCCGCAGCTCAAGCACATCCTGATTGGATTTCGCCTGGTGACCGACGACTGACCCTCCCCAGAGGGAGGCTCGGAACGCTCAGCGGTTCAGCTGTCCTTCGGGATGGAACGAGGCGAAGACGAAGGCGAAGGTGACGTCGTAGGGCACGTCTTCCAGGGCGTCACCGGCGCCCCGCCGCTGAACCGTGACGTTGCCGACGTCCCGACCCTCGGCGATCGCCCGGCTGTCGAGCGCCGACGCCTGGCCCGCCTCCCATGTCAGGACCAGGCCGGCCTCCTCGATGCGGCCCTGCTCGCGCAGCAGCGCCAGGCTCCAGGCCCGATCTGCGACCCTGACCACCCGGGCCAGCGGCGCGATCCCTTCCGGCATGCGGGCGACCGGGAAGTAGGGGCGGCTGCTACTGTCGTAGCCGACATAGGGGTTCGCGCCGTAGGCGCGCAGCCTCGGGTTGTTCGGCACCAGCACCAGCCCGTCCGGATGCCGCTGCCTGAACTTCTCCATGGACTCGAGCCGGGCCGGGATCATCCGGAGCCTGGTGCCAGTCCTCTGGCCGACGATGGCCTCGCCCATGAACTGCTGCCACCAGCTCTCGGTATCACGGTCGTACATCACGAGGTCGGAGTTGCGCAGCTTGCCGGTCGTGCCGAACTCGGTTGCCTTGCCGTCGACCCGACGGTCGAAGACGATGGCTGAATTGCACAGCGGGCAATAGGTGACCGCCACCGGGATGCCGCCGACCACGTCGTTGACGATCTCGTGCCAGGTCAGGACGCGCAGCGGATAAGCCCGCGAGTCGCCGTTGATGCTCAGGCCGATCACGGGTTCCTGGGCGGGCAGCTCGGCGGTTGCCTCGATCGTTTCGAACTTCGGGTCGTCGATCGAGGGGATGCCGTCCTTGGGCGGTCCGCCGCTCAGGATCTCGTCGAAATCGACCGAGCTCTTGTCGAAATCGGTGTTGGGCCATTCGGACCGCCAGGCGCTCGGGCCGGCCAGGGCGAGGCTCGCCCAGCCGAGCAGAAGGGCCAGGCAGAGCGCGCCGAGAGACCGGGCCCGCAAGAGCATGAGATCCGAAACCATGGCGGCAGCATCTACCGAGGCCGGTCGATTTGCCAGTCACAAGCGCTTGAGTTGCGCCCGCAAGGGGACCGTGATCGTTGGTTTCGGAAGAAGCCGGGTCAGCCTTCGCGGACGATGCGTTCGGCCGGCAGGCGCACGGTCACCGTCGTGCCGACGTCGACCTTGCTCTGAAGATCGAGCGAGCCGCCGTGGAGCTCGATCAGCGACTTGGTCAGCGGCAGGCCGAGGCCGTTACCCTCGAACTTGCGGGTCACGGGGCTGGGTGTCTGGGCGAAGCGGATCATGGCGCGGGGGATGTCTTCCAGGGTCATGCCGATCCCTGTGTCCGCGACCTGGAGCACCAGGCCATCGTCGGCATGATCCCAGGCCTGGACGCGGACGCTGCCGCCCTCGGGGGTGAACTTGATCGCGTTGGACAGGAGATTGATCAGGATCTGACGCAGCATGCGTTCGTCGGCGTAGATCGTGGGCAGACTCTGCGCGGTCTCCTGCTGCAGGTCGACGCCGGCCTCGCGCGCCTGGCCGCCCATCAGGGCGATGCAGGCGTGGATGATATCGCCCACCTTGAAGCGGTCCTCGTTCAGCGCCAGCTTGCCCACCTCGATTTTGGACAGGTCGAGGATGTCGTTGATCAGCTTCAGCAGGTGACGTCCGGAGATCTGGATGTTCTCCGCGTAGTCGCGGTAGTCCGGCTGGCCGACCGGCCCCAGGGCTTCGTTCTGGATGATCTCGGAGAAGCCGATGATGGCGTTGAGCGGATTGCGCAGCTCGTGGCTCATGTTGGCAAGGAACTCGGACTTCGCCCGGTTCGCGATCTCCGCCTCGTTCTTCGCGGTGATCAGCGCCTCCTCGGCGATCTGGCGGTGACGGATGTCGCGCAGGACCAGGACCACGGCCTGCCAGTCCGGCTCGGCGATCCGGCGTATTTGCATCTCGGCTTGGAATTCCTCGCCGTTCCGGTGAACGGCGGTAAAGGCCTTGGTTGTTTCGGCCGATTGGCCCCGCTCGGACCCGAGCAGTTCGTCGAGCACCTCCTGGCGGCCTTTCGGCGGCACCGGCGCCAGGAGCACGCTGAAGGACTTGTGCAGGACGTCGTCGGAGCGATAGCCGAAAAGCGCCTCGGCCCGTTCGTTGAACAGGCTGATCTTGAAAGCCTCGTCCAGGCAGACGACGGCGGAGGGCATCTGGGTCACCAGGCTCCGCAGACCCATGATGCTGCCCCAATGGGGCGCCTCGGAACCTCCATCCGACCGCCCGGCGTTCCCGAGGGCGCGCAGCCGCTCGGCCTGGTCCGGCATAGGCTCAGCCGATGAGGGCTTGAAACCGGGTGTTGCCATGGGACGGTAGTGACCTGCTTGCCAGAAAGATGCTCCGACCGCCAAGGGTCGTCGCGAGCCCTTAAGAATCGGCTAATCTCGTGGTTGAAGGGCGGCCGGAGCGGCCACTCGCAGCGGGCCGCGGCCGGTCGGCGTGGCCTCAGGTCGCGAGGTCGGCCGGCTTGGGCCGGCCGTGGACCAACCAGACCAGGCCGCCGAGCATTCCCAGGCCGAGCTGCAGCAAGCCGAAGCTGACCGAGATCAGAGCGGCCGGCCCGGCCTCGACGCCGATCAGCCCGAGGCCGAGCACCATGGCGCCCTCGCGGACGCCCCAACCGGCGATTGAAACCGGCAGTGTGGCGGCAAGCATGACCGCCGGCAGCACCGCCAGGGCGCCGAACAGGGGAATCTCGAGATTGAGACAGGCCGCCACGGCGCAGGCCGCCAGAGCAAGGAGAAGGTGGCCCACGACCGAGACGCCGAACAGGCCGAGCATCAGCCCGCCCCTCCGCCGAAGCACCGTGATCTCCGCCGCCACCACCCCGATCTGGCGCTTGACGGCGTCGATCGGCAGGAAGCCGAGCAGGTGCAGCAGCGTCGGCGCGGCGACCACCGCCGCGGTTCCCGTCAGGGAAACCGCCGCCACGCCCCAGAGCGGCGCCGGTGTTGCGACGAAGGGGATCAGGAACAGGGCGCCGCCGGCGCTGAGCGCCATCAAGGCCAGGAGGCCCAAAATCCGGTCGATCAGGACCGAGCGCACGGCCAGGCCGAAGGGGCGCCCCATCCGGGTCAGAAACCACATGCGCATGCCATCGCCGCCCACGGTGGACGGCAGCACCTGGTTGAAGAAGACCCCGATCACCACGGGGCTCCACAGCTCTCGGGCGGCGACCGGCCGGTCGATCGCGCTCAGGATGCGGCTCCACCGCCAGGCGACCACAACGACCGCCTGGGCCAGTATCAGGGCCGCGGCCAGGACCAGCGGTCCGACCGAGAAGTCCTGCAGCAGCGCGGCGATCTCCGTGAGGGAGAGGTCGCGGAAGACGAGGTGGAGCAGACCCGCCGTCACGGCGATCTTCGCCGCCAGGAAGAGAAGCTTCTTGGGCATGGCATCCTTGGTCCGGCGGCCGGGCAAGCCGCCCGGACCATGAGTTCAGAGCCGGTTCTCCGGGTCAAGGTGTCGCTGCCGGCGGCGGTGCCTGGACCGGGACCCGGCGCGCGGTCCTTCGGACCCGGGTGTGCTGTAGCCGTGGCCGGGTTAAGTTCTGGCTAACCCCGCCCGGCCGGCCAGGGCCGCCGGCGCCCGCGGGCCCGGTTCCGTTGACACGCGACTTCCGGGGCGCATACTTGCGCAGCCGGGGGGCAGCAGAGGCCGGGATTTCGGCAGGGGAAAGGCCGACCGACGCCCTGAGAAACGAAAGAAAGGAGTGTTGTCGAATGAATAAGCGCTTTGGAAGGCGCCTTTCGCGTCGCCGCTTGTTGGCAGGCACAGGTGCGGCGGCCGCGGGTCTGGCTTTCGGCCCGAAGCTCGGTTGGGCCGTCGAGGAGCCGAGGCTCAACTTCTACAACTGGGACACCTACATCGGCGAGACCACGCTGGCTGATTTCAAGAGTGCGAGCGGGATCACCGTCAAGATGGATCTCTTCGCCGACAACGACGAGCTCTTCGCCAAGCTCAAGGAGGGCAACCCCGGCTACGACGTGATCGTGCCGACCAACGACTACGTCGAGCGCATGATCACGGCGAAGATGCTGGTCCCGATCAATCGCTCGATGATCACCAACTTCGGCAACATCGATCCCGCCTTCCAGGACGCCGAGTTTGACGAGGGACGCAGGTATTCCATGCCCTATATGTGGGGCACGCAAGGGATCGGCTACCGCAAGTCCGCGGTCAAGTCGCCGCCGGACAGCTGGAAGGTGCTGTTCGACTCCGACCAGTATTCCGGGCGTATCGCGCTGCTCGGCGACAGCACCAGCGTTCTCGGCGCCACGCTGAAGTACCTGGGCCACTCCCTTAACTCGAAGGACCCCAAACAGCTCAAGCAGGCCGAGGAGCTGCTGATCCGCCAGAAGCAGCACATCAAGGCCTTCGCCGACGACAACGGCCAGGACCTTCTGCTGTCCGGCGAGGTCGACCTGACCATGGAATGGAACGGCGACATCCTCCAGGTCATGGAGGAGGACGACGACCTGAGCTACGTGGTACCCAACGAGGGCGGCCTGCTGTGGCAGGACTGCCTCTGCATCCCCAGGGGCGCGCCGCACGTCGAGAACGCCCACAAGTTCATCAACTTCATCCTCGACGCCGAGCCGGGCGCGGCGATCGCCGACTTCATCTACTACGCCACGCCCAACAAGGCGGCCAAGGCCCTGTTGTCGGACGACTACACCAAGAACCCGGCGATCTTCCCGACCGATCAGGTGGTCAAGCGCTGCGAGAGCGCGATCTACCAGGGCGAAGACGTCCAGCGGCTCTACGACGAGGCCTGGACCCGCGTCCTGGCGGCCTAGAGGCTAGCGAGCCCGGCCGGAGCCCCTCCTGGTTCCGGCCGGACCTCGATCCACGCTCCAGGCACAGAGGCAGCGATGGAAAGCTGGCGTCGTAACCCCCGGGTCTTCTGGGTCTTGAACTTGCCGCCCGCTTTCTGGCTGGTGGTCTTCTTCCTGGCGCCGCTGGCCATCGTCTGGGTGATCTCCTTCGGCGAGCGGCGCGGCCCGGTCGAGATCGAGATCACCTGGACCCTGGAGAACTACCTCCGGTCCCTCGAC
>JAAUYK010098418.1_pt1 | contig 12195 bp, 8 predicted proteins | sample 7278021 | NCBI WGS metagenome assembly JAAUYK01 (sample SAMN14350223, study PRJNA611818) | marine sediment metagenome | isolation source: surface marine sediment (1.8m) | place: French Polynesia: Moorea | collected 2018-08
CGTCCGTCCGTCCGTCTGGCCCATTTTCCGCCGTCCGATCGCGGTCGGCCCGATCCAGTTTCTGCCTGCCAGCCTGCGCTCCTTCTTTCGCTCTTCCTCCTCTCTCTCTTTCTCCTATCGAAACTTTTACAGCAGCAGGACAACATTTAAATGCGAAGAGGATCCATTCTGAGTGCGCGTCGGCGTTGGCCGGCCGGCCGCGGCCATTCTTATCTTATGTGTCAGGGGGACCGATAGACGATGGCAATGTTGAAGAGCATTTGAGTTACCTAGAGATTAAGATACAATTTAATGCACGTCCTTCTGTTTCAAGGCCTATTGCGACATATTAACAATTGGCGACACTGTCGCGGTCAAAGTCGGAAAGCGAGCGAGCGAGCGGCGGTCCGTCGGTCGGTCGGTCGGACCTCTGCAGACTCCTGAGTCAGCCAAGCCGACCGACTGTCGGGCTCTCAAAGTGGAAGAAGAGCTTTCATTGTGATTTTACTTTCAGATAATACGGAGCTTGCATGACGACTTTATCCCACGTATTGCCGGCATTAAGCTCGATTGCCAAAGGATTTTTAACAAACTATACATACATACATAGGACGTATATACGCAAGGGTTGTAGATAATCGCATGAGCAAATTTTCTAAAGCCAACACCGATCATGTCAGATATTGGGTCGAAGAGTTACGTTGCGACACCCGAATTTGACGCGATCCGGCCGACCGCTGCCGCTGTTGCAAAAGGCCAATTTGTGGCCACCGGAAGGGACAACGAAGCCGTTTTCGTCGGGCGACGTTGTCAAAACTTTGCTGCAACTAATTAAGTTGACACCTTAATGCTCGACAATTTGGAGAAGACGCCTTTTGTCTCGTCTCGTCGAGCGTCTTGTTTAACGGGTCAAACAAGGCAGTTTTGCTCAGTTCCAATTACTCCTCCTTCGAAGGGCTAGAACGAGTGACGAGCAAAGCTCGCCGGCTCTTATCTGGATAGGACCGTATTTTATGCACGTCTTAGATTAGAATCTCGAAGGCGCGCGCGACTCGCGCCACTTAAACTCCTTCTTCCTTCCTCTCCTCTCCACGCTTGCTCACATTGGCGCCGCTCTCGATCCTGCCACGTCAGCCAAACTATCTCGTATTGACAAATTGTTTGCTGTTCGTATAGAGTGATCTGGCATCACGGTTCGCCGGGTGCCGAGATGGAGGAGAAGATCCCCGACTATAAATCATCTTTCTCCTCTGCGCGCGCTGGCGGGCGGCCCGGCGTGGCTTTATTCATGGGACGACGATGACGATGTACGACGAGCTTCAAGTTCAGATGGCCGGCCGGCCGGCCGGGGCGACGCGACGCCAGCAGAGAGAAAGGGCTGCTTGGGGAGAGCACGAGCACATATGAGCATTCAAAAATTATTAAGATGACAGGCAGCAAATATGCTAACACTTTAAAACCTCATATCATGCAGCGCACCTGAGTATTTTTACCCTCTTTCATTACCCCTGACTTCGCATGAGCAACGTGTGTGGCGCTTGAAACTAGACCAAGTATCTTAAATGCAGCGTGCGTCGTTCGTTCGTTCGCTCGTCCGATCGACAGTAATCCCCCGGAACCGATGTTTTGGTGTGCGGTGTTAGCCGTGCTGTCTTTGACGATACCTCACGCGGAAAAAAACGCACTCCGGTTTCCTCATCAGGCAGGCAGGCAGGCAGACTGGCAGAGTAGGAGACACTTTATCTCCAATTTTCATGGGAAAATTGCTTGGAGGAGGGAAGGAGGCTCAACTAACGGCGGCGGGGAGAGAGGGAGGACAGTATCCCGTATATGCGCGCTGTCGCCCTGTGCATACAAAGCGGATAGACCTGGGACAAAACAAAAGCCGACGAGACTGAGCAACAGTATAGTCTGCTATGTTCCCAGTTGCCCGCTTTTGCTGCCTGGCTTAGCCGTATTCTCCGAACTCGTCAAATAAAACTTTGACGGCGATTCATTAGCCAGCCCTCTAATTATTATTGCACAAACTTTACCTCCGGCTGAGGGCAACTCTAGCTCCAACTCCAACATGCATGAAACTACCGTGCTTCTAAAAGTCTCCCTCTCTGGCTCGATATAAATGCTCCCCCTTTCGGCATTGTCTTATCGGGTGACACGCGCAGCAAGGCGGTCTCGACGGATGCCAAGACCCGGACACATCCGCTCATTCAGCAGTCCCTTTGATGTGGCTCAATCAGGACCGAAAAAACATCGCTTTCTGTCTGGGCGCTGCTCGTTCGTTCGTCTGTCGCCTCGTCCCCTTTCCTTTTGTTGTAATTGACACTTTTGCCCGTCGGTCGGTCGATCCGACTGAGCGAGTCAGTGGACGGAATAGATATCTGTGATAGCTGTAGCAGCGTTCGTTCGCTCGCTCGCTTTCCCATCTCAGACGATGCTTTTTCCTCCTTCTCCGACCGGCGCGGCCGGGCGGACGGACGAAGGGACGAACGAATGAACGTCGTCGAGATAGCGCCCTCCCGGATTCATTTTCGAAGACGGAAGCGGGATCTAACCGAGCTAGAACGAGCTAACTGAGGGAGAGAGAAGGGCTGGAAGAGGGGAATCGAACGGACGCAGAGAGGGAGGACAAATAAAAAGGATGGGAAAAAGAGGAAGAAGCTGAAGCTGGAAGAAGGAAGAATCCTTTTTGGGGGCGCAAAGAACCCTTTACTTACAGAGTTTGCAGCAGCAGGAAGCTAGCCGGCCGGGGTTTAGCGGGAAGACAGACGGAGTAGGGTGGGGAGAGCCTCCAACAGGCAGTAAGAGTTATCAGCGGCTGTCTCCTCTCCTCCCCTTCCCTCATGCACCCTCTCTCTCTCTCTACGTGCGTACTCCAAGTTGTGTCTGTATGGAGGAGGCCCTTGGGAGTGTTATTTCGAGATGCTAGCTGCCAGCGAGAGAGCGACCTGCAAGCCACCCACCCACACACCCCCTCAAGGCAAGAAGCAACCCCGTTTACTCTCGTATGCATGACTGCATGGATGCGGGACGCTCGCTCGCTTGCTAGGTCGCATTAGCAGTGCGGAAAAAGCGTCCCTCGTTTAGCCAATTTCTTATTCCCCGGCGGATAGCTACATAGCCCGCTCTCGCATATTATGCGGGTGATATTGCTGCATGACGACGCGTTACTTACTTCCTCGCTCGCTTACTCGGATGCTTTCTTCCACCCACCGTTCGTTCGTTCGTTCACTCACGTGGTGCGTAAATGCGCGCGGTAGCCGTGACTTTATTGACTTAGGAATCAATCAGCGGGCTCGCCTTGCCAAGAGTTGCTGATCATGCATTTGGGTCGGAGGAGGAACCAGTAGCCACAGCTAGAGCTCTCGATCCTTGGGGTACGGCGCCAAAAATCATTACATAAGGATATTTTTTTCGGCTCGATCCAATTATAGCGGACAATATCAGTTACGTGTTAACGACCTTGATGTATCACGTGTCAACCTTGCACACAGATTGACACCTGTAACAATTAGAGTATCACGTAATTTAACAACTGCACATGTCTACGACTGTTAAAACTCAATTTGCTCACTTTGCTGAGTTATTGTCCCTCTGTCCGTCAGACAGATAGGACGAATAAGAATGTTGCTGTTCTTGGCCGTCGTGTTCCTATTGTCCCTTAACATGGACCTGACATCCGCATGCGGGAGGCCACCACCGACAATGACGGAAAGGTTCAATGCTTTTGTGGACGTGAACAGTGTAAGTGATTAAAACCACTAAATTGAGCTCGCTCACTCGTAACCCGACCAACTTCATCCAGAGGAACATGGATTGGGTTAGATCCCTGCCCGAGTGCCCCGACCGCCTCATCGCCGGCGACCCTCCGACCTGCAACTCGGCGTGGAACGCGGTCACCCCCGCAAACCAGTTCTACCATCCGAACGCAACCTGGTGCATGCAGTAAGTAAGATTTGATGTATTAATACGTACTAAGTCACTCTCCACGTCTCACTCGCATAATTACAGGACGAGCGCGTTTACGGAGTCCGCTCAGCAGTGCTGCTACCACGCCGACCTCACCCTCATGAAGTGGCGGCCGCACATCGGGGCCGGAGCACCACTCAGGTACACATCTTACTGTATACTCTACGAACATAATTCGACACGATATTTTAACAGGTACAACGACAACCCCCTGAACCCATTGTGGGTGTACCTGCACTGGGTGCACGACACCAACCCGTGGGAGTGCGCAGAGGTGCTGGGCAGGGTGGCCGACTACCTGACCGTGAGACCGCCATCGCAGGGCGGGGGAACCCCGTGCGCGTAGTAAATCAACCAACAAGAGGTTCAGCATCGATCGATCAGTTAGAGAATAAAGTGTAATACGTAGAGCTTTCACTCCCTTTTGCGATAACATTCACTGCGCTCCCATATCGGGCGGTTAGTCAGCGGGCGAGCATATTATCTCGATTCCCGGAGGCCATTTCAATTACGTGCGAATCCTGCATGCTGGAAGTTTCGTTGGTTCAGCCGCCTTTCCGCAAACGTTGCCTATGCGCGTACAGAGTTAATGCATTAAGCGCTTTGCAATCAAGCGCTGTCGGCTGGCTGGCTGTACTGTGGAAGGGGAGAGCGGAAGGAACACTCTCTTGCAATTGCTTACAGCGAAAGAAACTTGGCGGAACGATGACGAGCACAGTGGGTTCCCCGGGGGTCAATTGCCTCAACGAAGCATTTTAATTCGGGAGTGGGTCGATATCGGTTGTCACAAGGGAGACCTCTTTGGGTATCGAGCACTTAAATTCAGTTTGCGTAACATCCGTGGTGCCTCTTTAGCGTGTCGAGCGACGCCGGCGGCCGGCCGGGGGCCTGGGGCTGTGTGTTTGTGCTTCGGCCTCGTCGCGTCGCGCCCTCTTCCAGCTCCCTCTTCTTCTCCCTCTCCCTCTCTCTTTCCCTCACTCTCAGGATGCAGAAGTAGCTCGCTTGCTCCTTCCAGCCTCTCTCTACCGTACGCCAGCCATGCAGCCAGCCCTCTCCCCTCACCCACTCACTGGCCGGAGGCTGCCTTTAAGAGGCCATTAAGCGGATTGAGGTTACCGACGGTGAGCTCGTACGACGGTCGGACGGTCTGAGAAACTGGATGATGGCTGCGCGGACGGACGGACAAGTCAGAAATCGGCCTCGGGTTATTGGCGAGCGGGGAGCTAAGCACGCACTGGCTGGGGCGAAGGCAGAATGTACCCTATGGTTTTCCATAGTAAGGTGTAGTACTACGTACACCTGGTGTGAAAATGGCAAATAAGGAAATAGGTATTAAGTGGCTACCCTTGTGGCGATATTGAATGAGATGAAGTCGGCCGGCCGGGCCGGCAGAGACAGAGATGATGAAGACGGCCGGAACTTATCCCACCTGACTTAGGGTGAACAAACTAGCTTGGAAGTTGTAAGCATGCAAGGATTGAAATAGATCGCAAATGCTACAATGCCAGTCCTTCGCATCAGTTACGCGCGATACCCCTGAGTGGACAGTCGGCTAGCTGTCGCCCCGGGTCAGACAGAGGATGGATGACCAATAGGCGACGGACGGACGACGCGTTTATAGCCACTCGGATGATGTCAGTAGGTCAAAGTCATCATGCTCATAGCTTTGATCACAGCTGGTATCCCGGCCATTTTCTACGCAACAGAGTCTGCGTCAAATGCCATCGGCCATGCGTCCGCTGGGCGTGAAGAAGAAGAAGAGAAGGTAGGCGGTAAATGGTTCCCTGGCTCGCTCCATGACTGCTCTCCGCTGGGTGCCTTGGATAGCTCGCCTAGCTAGGTCGCGTCGACTTGTGAGATCTCCATTACTGTTAAAGCCCGCCATTTCAAAAATTGCCTCACAATCAAGCTACACGCAATCGGGCCAGTCAGCCAGGCTCAGTCAGTCGTTTCTTGAACGGCAGACAAGACGAGACGGCTCGGCTCGACCGACCGGGGGAAGCGACGCACGCACGCAAACACGCCATCCAACCCCATACAATGGTCGGAGCAGACATGAACTGGGGGACGAACGGAGCGTTGCTTTGATGACTGTTGACGCCGAGCGCATAATGGTGACTTTTTTTCACAAAGAGACAAGATGGCGGCCCTGAAGCCGGAGAGCGAGCGACGCGAGACGACGTCGCCAGCATTGAGATGGGAAGTTTTGAGGCTCTGATAAAAGAGTGGGAGAGAGAGAGCGTGGAAGGGAGGAAGGGGAGGAGGGGAATGAAGCCGTAGTAGGAAATTGCAATCACGGCGATGAGACGTACAGACTGACAGAACCTTGAGCCAGCCGACTGACTGCATGGGCGTCAATCAAAAGCGAAATCGAGAGAACGGAGGAATTACGAGAATATTCCGCTTCTGTCCGGATCGAATGGTCCTGCCCATTTTCAGCCTCTCTGTCCATTTCCCCCAATCTCTCCCTCTTTCTCTCTCTTTCGCTCCATTCGATCTTACTTCTTCTTGGCTGGCGTGTCGAATGGCGATCTGACATGCAGCTCGATGTATTGCAGTCAGTCAGTGAGTGAGCCCGGCCGGACGGCCGTCGGTAGCCGGCCAACAGCAACTCTACGTATACTACGCACATAGTACGTATATTGCGGGTCATGGATAGACGATAAGAGCAAAGTTGCGCAGCATTATAGGTTACAGAGAAATCGGAAAATTAGCATACCATGCTAGATATTTTCGTGTAGTTCATAATTTGTTCCCACGCAAGTCGCTGGGCAAAATTGCTTTAATTGTAACTGTGCATATTTGTTCAGATTTTCCCAGATTTGCCGACAAGCCAGCAAACAACTTTAAGCAGTAAATTGCATTGTGCCTTTGAAAGGCAAGATTTCCACATTGCTGGAGGGTCTACGTGCAACGGACAGTTCGAGCAGCTGCTGCGTCTAAATCAAGCCGTCAATTCAATGCGTATTAGACACGCCGCGCCGCCGCCGCCGCCGTATGTCCTCAACTTCCGCCTCCAACTTGAATTGTCCCGCTTCATCGCTGCTATTTGCGACAAACACGGCCGGCCGGACACTCAATCGACCCGAAAGCCGCCGCATTTCTGACACTAATCCACTTAGAGAAATAACTATACTGTATAGTGCGAGAGTGCAGTCTAGCTCCTCCTTTTCCGCCAATGGAAGCGCCAACATTGTTGCCTTAATCCTGTTAAGGGCTGGCAAAAGCAAAAGCAATGCACTTGCCGACCGATTGCGGCCGAAGTGCATCAAAATGCCAGCTCGTCCAGAAATAACCAGCTTAAACGCCGATCTGTCGGTCCGCCGATTGTCGGTCGGATGGATCGGCAACACCTGGTCAGGCGGCCACCCGCGGTTGAGAACACACAGATTTCAATGCGGGACCCCGCCGGGAAAAACCACTTTGGACGCGCCGTCGGGAGTTCCGGAGCTGGAGAGAGAGAAGGGGGTAGAAAGAAAGGCAGCTAGAGGCTTTATAATAAAGTCGTTTCTCTTCTCCTCCCGCTGACTTTGTCAGTAGCTGTCTTGACGAGAGGAGACGCTTTAAACGGGGCAATTTGGCGAAATGTGGGGCGGCTGAAAATTGAGCTGCCGGACGGACGCGGACGCGGACGGGCAGGTGTTGGCAAGTAAGGGAAGAAAAGGGGGTTCATACCTATATCCGAGTTTTGTACTCCTCCTGCCTGCCTACGTGATACGGTTTAACAATTCATGGTTCAATTTGCCCCGTCGCGTCGTCGTAGCCGTAGCTCATCACTTCTTTCCCCGGCCTGGGTGTTGCTCAGCCGGCTAGATGGAACTCCATTCTTATACTGACATGATGGAGAGGGAGGGGAGAGAGTTGGTTTTCGTAGTTGGATGTGTCGCGTCGTGTACCGTGTAAAATTGCGTTTTCCTTCCTTTCTTTGTTGCCAGCTAGTCAGCTCGATCTCGGCCAGAACAAACTCTGGCTGTTACATTACGCTAATGAATCACTGCCTCGCTACAGGCTGCGGTCGGTCGGTGGACCCAATTTTTCTTCCGTCGTCCGCATCTCTCACGCTTTCGATCCTCCACTTTTTTCTCTCTGCCCTCAGGAGGACCGTGGCTCCTCCACATTATTAAGCTCTTCTTTCCTCCCACTGAACTTAATTGAGTGATCTCTGACCCCCTGTCTGCCCGGCCAGCCGCGCCGCCGTCCCGACGGTAGAGTTCAAAGCCGACAGACATGTCAGCGTTGCCTTCTTAATTATGCCGTGGAATGCATTACTGCTTCGGAACTGGGATGCTAAAGCCGCTTAATGAACACCTTATCCAATTAAAAGGCATCACATTAACATATAGCTCTTCGGCCAGGTGCGCGTTTCACAGAAGAATCAAACTCGGCCGCGGGCGAAATATGAGCGCGCTTTTGTTGCCGCCGCCGCCGTCAGACCGCCGACCAACTCGACCCGATTGGCGGATCTGAGGTGAGCTAGGGAGCGATCGAGCGGCCGGCATACCGATCGACCGACCGACTCACAGTAGCCACGGAGGAGCTAAATAACGGCCGACTGGAATAAGTGGCATGTAGCCGCCTAGTTGCGAACGAACGAACGAACATCTTATATAACGTGATATGCTGTGAGCTAGGCGGCGCGGCAGTTGCTCGGTCGGTCGGCTGGCAGCGATCCAGACTCCAAACTTGCAATTTGGGGCAATTAGAAGACACCAGAGAGGGACGGTTGGAGGAGCAACAAATGTGGGCCATCCAGAGAGGGGCCCAGGTTTTTCAGAGGATAGAGGCCTCTTTTTTTCGTCGCTTTGCCTGGCTGAGCGAGAAACTTCATAATTGCCGGCCATTAGAAACAATTCATGCTGGCTGCGGGCCTGGAAAACGTAGCCTACAATGCATCTAGCGAGTCCGCGGCGGTAGAGTAACAATTACTATATGGGCTGGGAGCAGGAAGGAAAGAGTGAGTAGTGTGTGTAGGTGGAGCATATGGATGCGGGGAATATTAAGTGGCAGTCCGCCCTCCCGGCCGGCTGCCACTAATTCGTACCCTCGGCGAATCCCCATTTGTCTGACTGGAGGACACGCGCCCATTATGGGCGAGAATACCGTCTTTAGCTAGGTGGATGGACGCGACCAGCGAAGTAAGTTATCGCCGTCCTGGGCGGCGTGTTCGTTCGCGACTCCGTCCGTCAGAACAATTTCAGTGATTATCAGAGCTAGGAGAATGTGAACACGTGTTGAGAGGAGCGGCGCGGCGTCTGAGGAGGAGAATCTGTCGAATTGTTCCAACGGCACGCGACAGAACGGACGGACGGACGCTTTCGTTGTCTCCCTAGCTCGATCGTTGTCTTTTATGGGACAGACGTGACAGAGGAAGGAGAGTAGGATTTACGTAGTACTTCCACCTCCGCATTAGTCAATGTTGACACTCTCGGAGGTGCAGTTGGTGTTCCGATTCTAAAATGTATATACTACATGTACTATAGGGAGGTATGGATGGATGGATCGATGGCGTGCCAATATCATTCTGACATTGTTTATCAGGCGTTATTAATGGATCACGTCCTCCTCTTCTCCTCTCTCTTTTTGGAGTGGAGATGGGGCCGAGCGGGCGAGCGAGCGAGCATGAAGTGGCATCATTTGCTGCTACGGTCTCCGCATGCATAATGCCGTCTCCAACTACCCTCCCCGTCCTCCTGTGTCTTCTTCGTCTCCGTCGCGTCGTCTCCTTCTCCATCGCCGTACGTGTGCGGGCGACATTAATCCTCGTATGACAGCAGACAGATCGACGACCGAGATACCTTATGCCGAAGAGAGTCGCCACTATCTGCATTAGATCAAGGAAGAAATCTTTCGCTAATCCATCCGATTGCAAAACCTACGCGATATACACGTATCAAGTATTGATGGTCAAGGAGTTGCCAGCTCCTTAAACATTCGAGATCTAACTCGTAACCCGATCTCAGTTGTGGTTTAGCCGATGTGGGAAAAGTCGGGATTCGTTCGACTAATCCAATTTACCAGGCCGTCGAAATGTGTCGGAGAAATATGTGCGCGCTGCCGGCGAGAATCCATCTCCCCGTCCAGACGTCAAACGCATCTTTTGCCGCAAAAGCGAAACTCAACTCTCAGTCGACAAGGAGTTAGGGGTTGGAGGGCGAATTTCTGGGGTGGGTGGGATTGAAAGAAATGTATGTGTGATGGCCGCTGACTGAGAGACGGCTATAGCTATAGATGAGTTATTTTTGTTGTTTCAAGAAAAAGCTAAAAATCCGCCGGCTGAATAGGTTTGCTCTGCAAACACGAGGGGGCGAGGCGTATTGAGGCGGAAACAACTCGTTTGGGCGGATTTTCTACCCAGGCTTAATTCCCCCTCCCTCTCCGCTTTAAGGCTAAACTCATTTTCGCCTAATAAATGCCAAGTATTCTCCCCTCCCTCCCTCTGTCTGTCTGTCCGCTTCTCCCTCAACTCTTTTTCCGTCCGCGTCGTCGGGGATAAAAATAGGGGAAACTCCTCGCCACCGTCTCTTTATGGTGACAAATGCATGCTCATTTATTTTAGCCGCCTTTTTCCTTCCTTCCCTCCGCGAGTGGGGTTGGAACTAACTAAGTGTATGCGCACATGGCACGCAAGCAATAAGAGCACACAGCGAGACAACGGACGAAATGTTTGAGCAGCCAGAGCGGCGCTCGAGCTGTTTTGGTCGATCGCGAGCGAGCGGGCGAGCGAGCGAGTCCCAAAGAAGACAAATATATCGGTCGAGCAGGAATCCAGCCAGCCGTCTGGCTACAGTGTCTAGATGACTTGCCTGGTGTCCGTCCGTCGATCCAGCCGGCGCACACGTGACGCTTTCCCAAGCGTCAAAAGATTCGTCAATGTTGTTTTGCCGAGTGGCCGAACGGAGCCGGACGGACGGACGGATGGATAGTTCCAGATGGCAGCTACGTAGGCAAGCGGCATTGATGCTGCTACACATGGCAGATACTTCTTTCTCTGTATTGACGCCATAATGACAGGGTGCAGAGCTAGGCGCTTCGTTAATTGTGTATTTTGAATTTAGTCTCCAATGAGGACAGAAGCAGAACTATTAGAATTGCAAACCCCAGCCTGACATCTTTCCGTTTCGCCTTAATAGTAACATTTCGCATGCTTTAAAGCATAAGAAGACTGAGCGGAAAAAGCAAATTTCGTTCACATCTGGAGCCGTCGTACGAATTTCTTCATGCAACCCCTGCCCTAGCTAGCTGTCCATTCGTTCCCGTCTCTCATCGGCGAGCGTCGTCCGACGCGGCGCGTCCGGCGCCCAATATCGGCCGACAGAGCTACGGTGAGAAAAATGCCGCTTCTTCTCCTATGAGAGTGATAAATAGCAATCGGGACCGGCTATGTGGAGGAAGGAAAACAGTCTGCCGTTTCAATTTTGAAGAGGGATTAGGCAAGAACGGGGAGAAAAGTTCTCTCTCGAGACTCTTCTCCTTCCCTCCTCCTCATTCAAGTCTCGCCGGAAGCCGCCGCTTCCGAATGAGTGCGCATCCTGTACCCGACATTTCTCACTAATTCCCCGTCGTTATATCCCTATGCATGCGATTATAACAGGCGGTTAGCGTCTAGTAATTATCAGCATGACAAGATAAGGCGCATTTCCAGAAAGGAAAAGTTGGGCCCGGCCTCCCGGTGAGTGTTCTTTTCAAATTAGTATCAGTGACGCGGCTCGATTACGGATTTGGACGGCGGTCAATCGTTCCGAGAACAAATTATAGTTGATTGTCGTAGGTGGCATCTCCGGTACGTGTCTCCATCACATCAAACGGTTCTCCATCGGCCGGCCTGCTCCAGAAACCATATCTCGAAAATATAAAAGCTCAATTTGTTCCGCGTGTCTTGCCTTCTGCAGGGTTAACATACTACTATTACATGGCATTATCGACGCTTTTCTAAAGCTCAATCGCAATCCATGTATCTACTGTAATTTGAAATAGAGCGCTTTGACGTGTCATGTCAACCCTGATTGCGTGCCCAATCCTCTTCTTCCTTTCCTTCCTATCTGTTGTGGTAATAACCCGAGCCGAGGCGGATATGATGGAACTCGGTCGGTCTGTCGGTCGCCCAAACGCTCGTATTATTTTCAGCACTATTCTTGACTACAACTTTGCAGCCTACGAAGCTATTATTTTCAGCCTAAAGGTCTGTCAACTCAACATTAGAGAGGTCAGGGGAGTTGAGGTACAGGGCCATTGGGGAGGGAGTTCATGTGC
>JAAUYK010013706.1_pt1 | contig 12189 bp, 5 predicted proteins | sample 7278021 | NCBI WGS metagenome assembly JAAUYK01 (sample SAMN14350223, study PRJNA611818) | marine sediment metagenome | isolation source: surface marine sediment (1.8m) | place: French Polynesia: Moorea | collected 2018-08
CGCAAAGTTCAAGTACGCCGTCGACCAGGAGGCCTGCGACAACCCGGCAGCCGACGAGTAGGCGAGCTCCGACACAGCTAGCCTCCAACTGCTCCGTTCAGATTTCAATCACGAGTCTGCCTTACGCCATCGGTCAATGGAAGAAAACCTGGCAGCCGGCATCGCTTCGATCGGTTTTTTAGATCGTTCGTGTTAGCTGCCAGGGACACCTCTGACGACCTTTGATTTCATAGATTCTCATTGAAAAGAGAATATGCCGTACGTTTGTCCACGCAATTGCGAAGAAGCACTGCTTTTACCATGCTGTTATATTGTCTTGCGTAGAGTATATCTATAAAGAATATTTAAATACTTTAGCGGTGAGTAGGGGAACAGTATCGGCCAAGTGACCACCTACTATTTCCTAACGCAAAGAGTGATGCATATACAAAATGTTGCCGTGGTACGTTAGCTATATAGTAGTCACATGTTATGCAGGCAAACTGTTGTGAAACTATTAATGTTTAACCTATGTAAGTACGTATATGATTGGCCGACCATGAGAGAAAGAGAGACCGAAAAAATACAGAGACACAGAGCGAACGCTAGTCGTTTACAATATATAGTATGTATTTATTATGCTCAATCATGAACCTTTATAAGTCGTAGTTGTAGTGTGTACGCTTAATTGTTATACCTTGACAACGCAATTAACATAACGATCGATCGATCATAGTACGTTATATAGGTTGATTATTAATGGCAATCGGGCGACTTTGCGATGCGATCGACGGTTGTTCGGCGGGCGCGTTCGGTCGGTCGATCGGCGGTGGTACGTGGTTCGTTCGTTCGCGGCGTTATTCTGTCGGTGACTGTAGTAGCACATACGGAGATGTAGAATATGGTAGTAATATGGGTAGCTAGGTACGGCGACCATACTATACCGCGTGTGTACGTAATCTCGCCGGCTAATATCTCTGCTACAGGGCTTCCATTGCCTAACATCCATTGATGATGATTCGATCTGATGATGACAAAGCGGAGGAGGAGAAGTAGGAGAATTAAGGGTCGGTCAATGCGTCGATCGGTCGGTCAGGTGGGATGCGAGAGAAAAGACGTGGAGAAAATGTGCGTGGGGGCCGGAGCTCATCGTTCCGTGCGCCGGTCATGATCATATGTGACATGACAGTTTCTATACCTACGCTAGAAAGAAAGAGAGAGTCTACTACTGACTTTTTGACTGTCTCGCACTCCCAGTAGTACGTATACGTATTCTATGCGGGCGTTTGGGCGGGGTCGGAAACGTTAATACTCTCCCGCAAGAGCGCAAGCATGAATGTGTGTAGCTGCACGGTGGTGGTAGGCTAGCATAATTAATCCGACTCTGTGTGTGTATCTCCATGTGTGTGCGTGGGTGGCTGTTCGGCCGGCCGGCCGCGGCCGGTCGACCGCAAGCGAATGGTGTATTCCATTTAGCCGCGGCGGGTGGTTTACGTACATAATGTTTTGTGAGCGGCCGGGGTGAGGAATAGCTATAATTAACTACCCAACTTCCGTTCGCTCTGAGGAGATTATCACGCCTGGATTTAGCACTACGTGCATGTGGCTCTTTGTTCTAAAGTTTGCTCGCGTACGCACGTCGCTTGCGTGGGAGGTAGGCCATCTAAGCATGTCGAGCTTCCTTCATCATCCCATGCGCGTAATGATCTCACTGTGATATATAAGCGTAGTTTTCAACAGCAGATTCAACGATCCGTCTGTCCCGTCCTTCAATTGCCTCGATCAGATTTAGTAATTGTCCTGGATGAATAGTTAATTGCTTCAAGACATACTCGATGAAGTTCTCCACCCTGTTAATGTCTCTCTACGTAGTACGTACTCGTACGTACACATCGATCGAACGGTCGGTTGATTTGCAATTGAGAATTGCAAGTGTCTGTCTGTCCGTCGACTGCGAGAAGTAATCGCTGATATAGTAGTACGGACGCCGTTTTGTCTGGTTGGGTAAAAGGTACTGGCTGCATTAATTACTCCATTAATGGATCTCGATCTAATTATAAACATCAACTAGAGATGAGTCTTCCATATATAATCTGCGTGTCGAGCTAGGTAGGTGGGTGCGCTGCTTACTTTCTGTGGTACGTGCGTGAATTTGGTTAAAAATCGACTCGACGCCGGAGTACAAAACGCTCCTCCACATTCGAATGAGATATCAAGCACGCTTGCTTCACTTTCTCTAACTTCCAACTATCTTCTCTTCACAGGTATAGCGTGATAGCAGTAATAGATAGAAGTGTAATATGTGTTAAGTACGTAGAAGTATCTACCATATATGCTAGTAGGTGGGTATCTAAGTGTAGGGTAAACACTTTCAACTGTTCAGTAACGATGAGTAGAATAATAGCGATGGTCTTTTCCCCTTTGAGACAATTGCAGTGACATCGAAGCCGAGCAGTCACTTGGAATTGGTGTGTGTAGCCGTGATAGATATAGGATAAGCAGCATAAATATAAATACTGTGTTGTACAAGGAAGAACTAAAAAGATTTTTTTCCACTTCTAATTGTCGCCGAGAGATATCTACGATGATTTGAGAGGCTTCAGATTAATGGGTTTGCTGGCTTGGATCGCTGGCCGGTCGATTTTCGCAGTAATTGTGCTCAATTAAGTGATAAAGCGATGCAAACGCCGCAGTTATGTAGCTTCATTGCAAACTAGCTATGCGTATATAGCATAGGTAGGTGGAGGCAGCGAACAGAATTGCTATGAAGCAGTACCATTGTTCAATCTGTCTATACTACAGCTAGTTGTCTGTCGTCAATCGTCTGTATGAGTCATTACAGTGTACGTTCGGTCGATCAATCTAATCAGGTTAAATATGTAATAAACGGGGTTGTTTGTAGGTGGGGAGCGGGGAACGCAGCTAGGCTACACGAATGGATTCTTATGCGGCCGGACGGTACCGCCCGGTACTTTTCTTCCATTCGGTCAATTCGCGGCAATTAACGATGCAGTATTATAACGACGAATGTTTACGTACGGATGACGATGATTAATACGAGATGTGCGCGCGATTGAGCGACCGAAAGGCTCGCTCCCGCGCTCGAGGCATGATACGTATATGTATGTGTTAAGTAGACGTAGTAATAATTAATACAATAGTAGTAGTAGTAGCAGTTGGTGTGTTGAGTCGATCGGACGCACGCGTACGCACTACACGTACACCGCCGCGCGCGCGAGAGGAATTTGAGCGCCGATCGAGCGCTCAGCTTTCCTCGCATACGCATATATCAGTCAAGACTTTCTGACTTCACGCACTCGATTTGCATGTGGCGCTAGGAGATCTCTGCTCTCGACGGGATATATTCTCTTGCTCGCTCTTTCTTCTCTCTGTCTTCGATCATTCTACACGCCGACTGTCCAATGTCAGTCCAAACTGTTCGCAATATGGAATACCTTAGTGCGCCCCGACCGACGCGACCATCGAGGCGAGGCGGTACGGTCGAATCTCCTTTGAAGTGTTTTCTTCAGCTTCTTCTCTTTGTAGCCGCTTCCGCCTTAGAATTACGTACCTAGTATATGACTCGAATATCTTGTCTTCCTCTCCTGTGTTCTCCGCAAAGGACGGAAGGTGGAGACTACCTATTGTGTGTCCGTCCGCCTGGCTGCTGCAAAATTTACTTCTTTCCCCTGCCCCACCTGAGCAGAGCCTCGGCCAAAATGTCGAGATGGGCCTTTGTCTGAAAACAAGCGGATATACACGTATAGCGAACTGGTCAGACAATTGTAGTTTTGTAATGGAAGCAAAGTGCTGACATCTGCCGGCCGCCTCCGAAGCTGCGCTTTTTTCTGCCTGCTTACCGTTTTGTAGAATAGGCACTGGTCCGGCTTCTCGTCCTCTCTCCCTGGGCAGTCGAAGAATCCGTTGCAGAGGGCGCGGTCGTCGATGCAGCGGTAGCGGCCGCGGAAGTCGGGCGTGGGGCAGGCGAACCGGTGCATGCGGTCATTGGTGCGGGGGCACTCTGAAAGAGTGAAACAAACAAACGTCAGATGTACGTACTGTAGTATATGGGGTCTCAAGGAAAATGCAGCATCCAACGAGAATAATTACTTCTGAAAAGTAGCCGGATCGATGCGGAATGTACGAGTACGAGTACGTAGATCATCATCATTACAAAAGTCGGAGAAATTCCGCCGTCATCTCATTGCGTAGTACGTAAGCACCCGGCGCGGCTGGCCGGACGCGGACGGACGGACCGGCCGGCTTTCACATAATGACGTGGTCGGGCATCGCTTGAGGACGGTCGGTCGGTCGGTCGGCGGGCACGCGATCGCATAAAGAACGATGGAGATCGAGAATTAAGGAGAAGAAAGGAAGGCAAAGGAGGAACGGACAGACAGACAGACAGACAGACAGACAGATCCTTTGAACGAGCTATGAGGATGTTCAGCTGGCCAGGAACCGTGATGCAAGGTACGTGACGTAAGAAGTATAATATATTCGGAGTTCATTTCCAATGTTTGTTTTGGACGCTTTTGCTCCTGCAGGTCAGCAGCCGAAAAGTACGTCCGCCGAAATATGCGTACTACAACGTACGTCATTGCCGCTATGCATGCACCCGGGATGTGTACTATATATGCTTTGCTGATAATTACTACTGAATCCGGGCGTATGTAACACGCTGGCGAAAATGCATATCTGCATGTTTGCAAAACAGTCTGGCATATTGTGATCGAGCCAAATTTAGTACGTAGTCGTGGGGATAGGGCTGCGCCTGAATGTGCGCATAATACGCTCGAGTGAGCGATCGAAATGGTGCCACCGTGAGTCCTGTTCGCAGAATGAACCCGCGCCGGATAAAAAGGCAGCTTCCACCCTCTCCTGCTGTTCCGGGAAAGGAGGATCAATAAATGCGCTCGAATGGTTTGAGGATTGATGGTGGCCGGGAGTCTGATACGGACGACGGACGGACGTTAGACAGCAAGCACACACACACGAGCACGCAGGAACACCGCGTGCGTACGGGAACCTGCATAGCTGCAAACGGAAGAAAGCCTGTAGGATTCGATTGGCAGGAGAAGAGAGAGGAAGAGAGAGAAGGAGCTCTCTCTCTCTCTCTCTCTCTCGCCCGTCTCCCCTTCGTGGAAATATTCCGCGGTCGCGATAATTGATTGCCCTAGAGGCCTAGCTGCACCCGATCTTCTTCTCCCCTTCGATAGATCGATCGCCGCCAACTCCTTTCAAAGATCCGAGTACTGCTCGCTCAATTAGTCCCTCTATTGGAATATTGGATTACGGAAGCTAGTACAGCTCTTTTAGGACGCCGACAGACAGTCGTGCGCGTGCGTGTACTCTGCCCAAAGTCCATGGCAACACTCCGTCCGTCCGGTCCATTGGTCATTGAGGGCGAGCTGGCTGGCTGGGACGGTCGACGGTCGGATGAGGCCGAGCTGTAGATACGTGACCCTCGTAGTACGACCAGACAAACAAGGCGGACGGCTAGGCCCACGAAGTTCGGACGGACGGACAGATCGGCGCTGCAGACAGACAGACAGACAGACAGCGAGAGAGGCCGTGAGAGACCAATCGTGAGAGCTCGGTCGCTCGCTCGCGGTCGGACGGACAGACGGAGGAAAGAGAGGAGGAGAGAACGAGAGTGTGGGCATGAGTCCAAAAATAGCATTATGGCCCGGCCCTCTTCTCTTCTCCTCTCTCTCCTCTTCTCGACCTCGGTCGGCCATGCAGCTGAGACGATCGACCGAGCTAGGGCGGCCGACGGACGGCCGGCCGGACGGCCGGCCAGAGCCATTGCATTGTCTCTCCTGTGAACGATCCACCGACCGACCGACCGACCGACCGGCCTCGGCCTCGCTGTCTGTCTGTCTGTCCGTCCGTCTGTGCAGAACGTACTAGGGGCAGCTGCTCCTCACTACGTAAGCGGCCGGCCGGCCGGCCCGCGGACGAAATCATGAATGGAAGGGAATATTTTCTCTCTCTCTCTCTCTCTCTCTCGCTCGCTCTCTCTCTCCTATCTCCGCTCGCGTCCATTCAGAAAAACCGGCCGGCCAACAGACCGACTGAAAAGCCGCGGCCGACCGATCCTCGAGCTGGGGGCCAAATTGGCCCGGTCGAGATTTGCTGGATAGCTAAAGCAATGCAAGTTGAACTTCCATTGCGCCTTAGAGAAAAAACCGCAGATTTAGCCTTACTGTTTAGAAAAGTCGTAGTTAGAATTCTCCGAAGGGTTCGACCAACAGCATCTATGCTCTAGCTCCCAGTTAGGTGTTTCGTAGCGCTCTCTCCTCTCCTCGGATTTCTTTCTGCCCGCATCGGATTTTTCCTCCGTGCCCCCACATAGTAATGGCTTCGCAGGCCTCGATCCGCCACGCGCAGCCAGCTACATACTACAGCTACATTCTTGCACATTCCTTGCCATTGGCACAGAAATGACGTACGTACGCGTACGCAGAATGCGAAGGCGCTGTTCATGAATGGCTCGTTCTCCCACCTCGACTCGAACCATCCGGCCGCAGCTTGCGCTTAACGTTGCTTCATCTGGCTAAGGAGAGCTCCTCAATGCTAAGCTAGGCAAAGCTGTCTAGCTGCATGACTGGCGGTGCGGACGGACAGACGAGAAGCAGATCTGCCTAGCTACTCGTACATCCGGGAGAGGAAGTTTGCTTCCAGCTAGACCAGCTACACGAAAGTGCGCGCCCGGCCTACTTAATTCTCACCAGGAGGAGTTTCACGGCGTCCATTACTAGAAGATGACGTCGCGTCCTTGCTCAACCACTCAGCTAGATGACAGTATACGTACAGTGACGTCTTTCGAATTAGCTTTGTGCATGTATGTCCATAGACGTAGTATAATCGCGTCGTCATTTAAACTTGCCTCTGCCTATTTATGTGTATACTTTTTCGTCGTCAAAGGATTCCCAGCTGCTCTCATTCACCTGGCCCCTTCCTTACACTCGAGTTGACGGTCCTTCCGTCAGCGGCACTCAAGGAGCTGCTAGGGGGCCTTTTTGTCCTCATTTTGGCTTGCTGGCTGCATGCCGGCTCAAAATTTGCTTCCCTTCCTCCCGAGTCCGCGTCCGTGTAATGCAGCAGCGCCGCTTTCTTACGTACTAACTCACGCCTGAACGACCAAGGTAGCCAGTTGGCCAGATCGAGGTCGGTCGGTTGCCAACAAACCTTCGAGGATACGAGTACGGCAATGCAACGGAAACCGGATGTCAGGGAGAGGCTAACAATTTTCGAATAGCTAGATGTCAAACTTTGTTCCATAATTAATCCGGCGAAGACTAACTTAAGGGCTGCTGGCATTCAAAGGCCGGCGGTCGGCTGGATGTATGTACGCGCCACTCGCTCGCTCGCTCGCTGGAGTGACGTCAAAACAGGCAGATTATAGTTTCGTCCGTCGTGCCTGCTTACGCATCGCGAAGCGGCTTCGTCAAGCAATCCAGTTGCCATGCTAGTGGCCATTTTCCTCGCAGGGCAGCGTAAGACGCATGACAATTTAGGGAAAACGTGCACAGACTGCCACTCGGCCTTTTCAGAATAACGAGCTGACGTCTGCGCGTACGTGTATAGGAGGGAAAAGATTTCAAGGAATATATGGAAGGCGCCGCGGTCACGTAGAAAAGGACAAAAAAGCCTGCAACCATCTACTAGCTATAACCGACATGTATCTACTTCAGAAGACCGACCGCCTTGAGTGGGAGGAAGCTCAGTCCGACGGAGACGACAGACGCTCAGATATGGTATCTCGTAAAGTCTTCAAACGAGCCGCAGGTCACGAATTATTAATGCCTTCCAACTTGGTTACCTTGACGTACGCACATACAACTAGCGGTTATATCCAATAGGGCTAACCCGATATGACGTCCGGCAGGGATTGACTTAAATGCGGGATGTTCGTTCATGTGCCGTGCTCTCGAAAACTTGAATGTTTTCCATTGAATCAACCACATATTTATCAACTTGCTGGACTACGTTCGAACGGCTAGCCGATTTCTCTTCATCGCAGCTCGGCGGCGCACGTAAGCAGCACCTTGTTATGTAAACAACTTGGGCAAGTTGGTGCTTGGCTCGAGGAGGATTGAGATCTATCTCTGTCGCTGGCTGTGGGCGTGCGGTGTGAGTGGGTGGAACGGACGGACGGACGGACGGACGGATTGACGGCGTAAGCAGGCAGAGCTAGCAAGCGGCTCCCTTCGGAGCCTTTCGCCGTCCGTCCGTCCGTCCGAGCCGCCCCCGCACGCGCACGTACTACGGAGGGGAGAAATCTGCTGCCCTGCAGACAGAGCGAGCCTCGCCCCGGATTCGTGGAACGCGGCAAAAAGTTGCTCATCGGCAGAGGTGCCAGGTGGCCGGTTGTAATTCATGAGGACCCGTCCCGTCTGCGTCTAGCTGATTCCAGGAGGTGGGCTATTTACACGGACGCGTCATTCATGCCCGTCGACCGACCCACGCCACGCCACGCGACCAACCGAATCGATCTATCGCTCGTTCCTTCGTTCTCCTTCTTCCCGACAAGTTTTTCCCCGGCACGATCGACTGACTGCGGCGGACGCGGAGAGACAGACACACGGACAGACGGGCAGACAGATCGCCGCAGATAGTTAGACGGCTGGCGGCAAATTAAGTGCCTAGCTGCAGACTCTCGATCCGGCCCAGCCACTTAATTCCCTTACTTCCTTCCCTCCCGCTCATCGTTACTTTTCGCCAATCAAGGCCTACCGTTTAAGCCACCAATCGAAGGAGGCGAAGGCCAGATTACCTGCCCACAAGATCTTTCTTGGCAAATCCGAGGAAATGTCAATTTCATTGTACGCCGCACTGAACGGATACGCGTATGTACGTACATGTACGGCATTAGGCGATGCTAAATCTAAACCGGATATTGCCAGCAAGGCGCATGAAGCAAATCTTGCTTGGCGTTCCAGAAAAAGTTCTCCACATTCTTCACCGGAGGGGTGGGTGGTTCGCAACACTGAGAGGGTTGCCAGCCGGCAGGATCCAACGATTAAAAAGCTCCGTCAAATAGATTTCACATAAAGGTAAGAAACACAATGTCACGCAGGATAGGGACAAGGTACAAGTCAAGAATCAGGTAGCGGAGAAACTTTGTTCTATTCGGTGTCAGCCCGGCTGACGGCAACGTTGCTGCTTCGCTCAGCTTTTCCCCAGCTCTTTTGGGAAACGCCTTCATTGTATTTTTCCTGATGCAAAAACGGTCGCTCGCTATTTGCCATGTGAAAGCCGCTTGTGTTTACACTCAATATTCTGCGTTTTCGTTTGACAGTATACAGTACTAATCGTCGACACACTACGAAGTGCCTACGGACCGATACGCCCATGGCATGGGTCGGAGTGATATATGAGAATGCACCAATCTGTTCTGGCTTTGCTCAAGCCTACTATAAAGGGCAGCAACAGCAGTTCTAAAATAGTGGAAAGATAATTTGATTCGCCGCAGCGGCGCCACGATCGAATGACGCAAACCAAAGGCGGAGCTAGAGAAAACCACGTCTGTGTCTGTCCGTCGCGATGATAGAGGATCCTGTTCCCTTTGCCGCCGCCGTCCAAAAATAACTGCCGCCCCCGACCGACCGCAGGGAGCTACCCGGCTTCTAGCCGCGGCGCCAAATGCCAACTAAAAATGAGTTGCCTCCAAGAAATGAGACACAGGTGTTGCGGAGCAGGGAGCCCATTCTATAAATTCAGTAAATGCGTATTTAAGATAAAACTGTCTTGTTACTAGCCTTTTAGATGCAAAAGCACCTGCAACAATTACACATGCCCACCATGAGAAGTTTCGTCTACCCCTTCTGTTTTGCACCAAGATACCGTGGGAAAGACTGTTCTATATCCGGATCCTGGCTCGGGACGGTTTCTCCGTCGGACGGTCGGTTCTACGAGTATTATGTGACATGATCGTCCGGCGGTGTGACGCAAATCCTCGCATTTTGATCTCCGTCGAGTGAGGCACGCGTTGGGAAATCCACTTCCCGGCCTTTCCTCGATCTCTTTTATTTTCCCCCCTCTTTCGCGGAAGTTCGAACTTTAGCCGTGATGGTTCTTTTTCTAGCTCGATCGCGCGTTCGATCGCGCATTCAGCGAGAGCTACAGCCACTGACTTAAATATGCATGAGGCGATCAGAGATATCTGCCGTCAGCCGTCGACCGACCGACGATCGAGCGTCGTCGTGTCGCGTCAGCGAGCGAGTTTCATGCGCTCATTTAGTCCGCCCGTCCGTCCGACAATCGTGTTTCGATTCGTGGGAATGAATTCATGACGATCGACCGACCGGCCGTGGCTGTTCGACCGATCGTAATCGAGGCGCGCGCTTGTAGTACGTGCAGACAAAAATAGCCGCGCTTTAGGAGTGAACGGTCGGTCGAGAAAGCAATTCGGGGCCGATCGAGGGCCATTAGGACGGACATGCAGCAGCTGTTTTTAGCTGGAAGCTCTAAATCCATCTGACTTTAGCCGAGTGGACCGATAATAAACACCTAAAATCTTGCTAAAGTTCTTGTCCAGACTATTGCAAATTTATCTCATCGTATATAAATTGAGTGACGGGCCATGAATAGAACGAGCGCAGCTATGAAGGTGAGGGTCGGTGGTGGCTAATCTAACTGGCCAAAAAGGAGTTTCCCTGCACGCAAATTGATTTCGCGGTCACAAATTTAGCAGAGGCCCACGGGCTGTCGGACAGACAGACCGGTCGTGCTCGCTGACTGGAAGAAGAGGGCGAGAGAGCAGCTAGCAGGCTAAAAATAGCTCTGCGTCTGAAAACAGCCAGCGACAAAGAACTACCAACCAAGTGACCTGCTTCGGCGTGCAAGGAAACGATTCCCAAGGGAGGACGCGCCGCGGACGGGACGGCATCGACGGTCCCAATTATGAATGGATGGACGCCAAGGTAGCAGCTACGTTGCAGGTAATCGAACAAATATGCTTGCTTAGTACGTAGTTACAACTTTTCGATTCCACGGCTTTCTAGTAGGTTTGAACTGTCGGTTGGTCAGAAATTGGAATGGAAGCGCAAGCGAGCGAGCGCGAGCGTTGGCTTTTTGCTCTTTACGTCGACCGGCTGTTTAAGTAACTTGCGGCGGCCGACTTTCCTGATCGAACCGTTTCGCCCGATTGATCAAGTACATACCGGGGGGATGGATCGCACAGCCAGCTAGCCGCCCCTCCTGCTCCTCCATGCACAAATATCCGCGCCGGCTCTTGGACTCCTAGACCTTAGCTTGCGATCTGTCGTAACCCTATTCTTTCCTATCTTAGCTCTGCTCTGCCGTGTAGCTTGGGAAGAAACAGAAAAGAACGAACTGACGTACAGACTGACGGACGGACGGACGGGCGGAAAGAAGGAGAGGAGGCGGAGGAAAAATAGCCTCGGCCGGGCAATCAAGCCAGTCGGGACAATTCGACTCTATTTATAGAAGCGGCGGTCGAAAGGAGGCCTATTTATGTACCCGTCGTCCGCGCTTAGCGTTGACATGCTAGGTCGGACGGCCGGTTGGAGAGAGGGCACGCAAGTGGAAGATGGAAGAGGCAGGCGGGGCGATAAAACTGGACGGGAAACGGAAGAGGCTGGCCGGCCGGCAGAGAGCTAGGGAGGGAGCGAGCGTGAGCAAGATCTACTGAACAACGGTTAGTACATACTGCATATACTACATACTCCAGCTCGGCCCGACTCTCAGATCAGCTAGTCGTCGCCGTCCAGTTAGCCAGCCAACCAGCCACTTTGCATTAAGATAGCTGGCTGAGGCCGAGGGCGGCGCGGCGAGGCGGGCGCTCAACGCACGACTTGGTTGATTCCTTGGACAAAAATAACTTGGCACGAAAAATTGCTTGCGTTCCGGCCCAGGTGTACGTACTTTAAATCAATCTGGTACGCATTGAGCGCATTGTGTTTCATTTCGGATTTTATGCTATTCTTATGCCCGACTGCCCTTTTTCGCTCGCCGCCGCTCTGCTCTCAAGACATTTCATTAAGACAGGGAAAAAAGTTGCTTCGAGGTCGACATCTTGAGATGAGCTATATCTACTATATAAAATACAATCTCCCTTCTGACCTCAAAAAAGCGTTCGTGTGTCGCTTATGGCCGAAGAAACGGCTGGACCAATGGAGCTGATTTTTTAAGGCAACCTTCTACCAACCTTCCGAAGCGTCATAGGCCAAAAAAATTGAC
>JAAUYK010010389.1_pt1 | contig 12187 bp, 12 predicted proteins | sample 7278021 | NCBI WGS metagenome assembly JAAUYK01 (sample SAMN14350223, study PRJNA611818) | marine sediment metagenome | isolation source: surface marine sediment (1.8m) | place: French Polynesia: Moorea | collected 2018-08
GCAAGACCGTCCTCCTGATCACCCACAAGCTCCAGGAGATTATGGACGTCACCGACCGGGTGACCGTGCTGCGCGCCGGCGCGGTCGTCGGCACCAAGCGGACCGAGGAGACCTCCAAGGAGGAGCTGGCGGAGATGATGGTCGGCCGCAAGGTGCTGCTGCGGGTCGACAAGGCGCCGGCCGAGCCGGGCGAACCGCTGCTCCAGGTCGAGCAGCTGACCGTGGTCGACCGGGCCGGGGTCGCCCGGGTCAAGGACGTCAGCTTCGAGGTCCGCTCCGGCGAGATCGTCGGCGTGGCCGGGGTGTCGGGCAACGGGCAGAGCGAACTCCTCGAGGCCCTGGCCGGCCTGCGCGACGCGGCTTCCGGGCGCATCCTCCTGCGCGGCCGGGACCTGGCGGCGCTGCACGGGGGTGGCCGGCCGCGCACCCTGCGCCGCCTCGGCCTCGCCCATGTGCCCGAGGACCGGCACCGCATGGGCATGATCGCCTCCTTCGACGCCAGCGAGACCGCCGTGCTCGGCTACCACGACCTGCCGGACTTCAACGGTCCGCTGCTCAGCCGCCGCCCGGACATTCTCGGCCACTGCCGCGGCCTGATGGCGGCCTTCGACGTGCGGCCGGCCGACCCCGTCTTGCGCACCGGCTCCTTCTCCGGCGGCAACCAGCAGAAGCTGGTCCTGGCCAGGGAGCTGGAGCGCGACCCCTCGGTGGTGCTGGTCGGCCAGCCGACCCGCGGCGTCGACATCGGCGCCATCGAGTTCATCCACCGGCGGCTGGTCGCGCTGCGCGACGCGGGTAAGGCGGTAGTGCTCGTCTCGGCCGAGCTCGAGGAGGTGCTCAGCCTGTCGGATCGGCTGCTGGTCATGTGCGACGGCCGGATTCAGGGACCGATCGATCCCCGGACCGCCGACCCCCGCGAAATCGGCCTGATGATGGCCGGCGTCGAGGGCGCGGCGGCGTGACCCGGCTGGCCGTGCCGCGCTGGGTCGATCTGGCGCTCATCCCGCTGATCAATCTGCTGGCCGCGCTGGTGCTCAGCGGGCTGGTCGTGATCGCGGTCGGCGAGTCGCCCTGGATCGCGCTGCGCGCGCTGGTGCTGGGCGCCGTGGGGTCGTGGGAGCAGTTCGGCTTCACGCTCTACTACACGACCAACTTCATCTTCACCGGGCTGGCCGTCGCCATCGCCTTCCACTGCGGCCTGTTCAACATCGGCGGCGAAGGACAGGCCATGCTGGGCGGGCTCGGCGTCACGCTGCTCTGTCTGGCGCTCGGCGGCTGGCCCTGGCCCGTGGTGCTGCCCCTGGCGATCCTCGCGGCGGCGACCTTCGGCGGCGCCTGGGCCTTCCTGCCCGGCTATCTCCAGGCGACGCGCGGCAGCCACACGGTCATCACGACCATCATGTTCAACTTTCTGGCCGCGATCCTGCTCAACTATCTCCTGGTCGAGGTCCTGATCGCGCCGGGCCAGCAATCGCCGCAGACGGTGCGCTTCGACGAGTCGACCTTCCTGCCCTATGCCCACGAGCTGCTGCAGGCGCTCGGCCTCGAGACCGGCCGCTCGCCGCTCAACATCACCTTCCTCTGGGCGCTCGCCTGCTGCCTCCTGATCTGGCTGTTCCTCTGGCGCAGCCGCTGGGGCTACGCGCTGCGCGCCGTCGGGGCGAACGAGCGGGCGGCGGTCTTCGCCGGCATCTCGCCCGGGCGCAACATCGTGCTCGCCATGGTTATCTCGGGCGCCCTCGCCGGCATGATGGGCGTGAACGAGATCATGGGGGTGCAGCACCGGCTGATGCTCGGCTTCACCGCGGGTTTCGGCTTCACCGGGATCGCGGTCGCCCTCATGGGCCGCAACCACCCGGTGGGCGTTATCTTCGCCGCGCTGCTGTTCGGCGCGCTCTACCAGGGCGGCTCGGAACTCGCCTTCGACATCCCCACCTTCACGAGCGACATGGTGGTGGTCATTCAGGGCCTGGTGATCCTGTTCTGCGGCGCCCTCGAGAACATCTTCCGGCGCCCGATCGAAGCGCTCTTTGCCGCCGCCCCGGGGAGCGCGTGATGGGCGAGGCCCTGCTGATTCTCCTGCTGCTGGCCGACGCCACGGTGCGCCTGGCGACGCCTCTGGTGCTTGCGGCCTTCGCAGGCATGATCGCCGAGCGCTCGGGCGTGATCGACATCGGGCTCGAGGGCAAGATGCTGGCCGGCGCCTTCGCCGCGGCGGCGGCGGCGGCGGTCTCAGGCTCGGCCTGGGTCGGCATGCTCGCGGCCGTCTTGGTCTCCACGGCCTTCGCGCTGGTCCACGCCTACGCCTGCGTCACCCACAACGGCAACCAGGTGGTCTCGGGGATGGCGATCAATATTCTGGTCGCCGGCCTGGGGCCGACGCTGGCGATCGCCTGGTTCGGCCTGGCCGGCCAGACGCCCGCCTTGGAAGGCGGGGCGCGCTTCGTCGGCTGGGCCCTGCCGTTGTCCGAGACGCTGGAAACCGTGCCCCTGTTCGGCCCGCTCTACGCCGAGCTGGTGAGCGGGCACAACTCCTTGGTCTATCTGACCATCGCCCTGGTGCCGCTGCTGGCGGTCCTGATCTACCGCACCCGCTTCGGGCTGCGGCTGCGCGCTGTGGGCGAGAACCCCCAGGCGGTCGACACGGCCGGGATCTCGGTCGCCTTCCTGCGCTACCGGGCGATGATCCTCTGCGGCGCGCTCTGCGGGATCGCCGGCGCCTATCTCTCCACGGCCCACGCCGCCGGTTTCGTGCGCGACATGACCGCCGGCAAGGGCTACCTGGCGCTGGCGGCCATGATCTTCGGCAAGTGGCGGCCCGTGCCGACGGTGCTCGCCTGCCTGCTCTTCGCCTTCGCCGAGGCGCTGCAGATCCGTCTCCAGGGCGTCGAGATCCCCGGGGTTGGCGAAATTCCGGTGCAGGTCATCCAGGCGCTGCCCTATGTCCTGACCGTGGTACTCTTGGCCGGCTTCGTCGGCCGGGCCGTGGCGCCCAAGGCCAGCGGCATCCCCTACGTGAAGGAACGATGAGCCAGCTCGAAGACATGATCGCGGCGGCGGCGCGGGCCCGGGAGAACGCCCACGCGCCCTATTCCGGCTTCCGGGTCGGCGCCTGCCTGCGCGGGGCGGGCGGAGGCCTCTATGCCGGCTGCAACGTCGAGAACGTCGCCTATCCCCAGGGCCAATGCGCCGAGGCCGGCGCCATCGGCGCCATGGTCGCCGCCGGCGAGCGCCGGATCGCCGAAGTGGTCGTCCTGGCCGGGGGCGAGCCGCTGTGCACCCCCTGCGGCGGTTGCCGCCAGCGGCTCGCCGAGTTCGCCGGGCCCGAGACGCCGGTCCACGTCTGCGGGCCGGACGGCCTCAGGGCCAGCTTCAGCCTGGGCGAACTCCTGCCCCACGGTTTCACCTTCGAGCGGAGCGGCCATGGCGGATAACCTGAAAGCCATGGCCGGGCGTGTGCTGCCGCTGATCGATCTGACGTCGCTCAACGACGGCCGGGACGACGACGTCGCCGGGCTCTGCGCCATGGCGGTGACGCCGCGAGGTCCCGTGGCCGCGGTCTGCCTCTGGCCCGAGCACGTCGGCGAGGCCCGCGCGCGCCTGGACGGCAGCGGTGTCGCCATCGCCACGGTGATCAACTTCCCCGCGGGCGCCTGCGACCCGCCACGTTCGGCCCTGGCGGCTGGGCGGGCGCTCGACGCCGGCGCGGACGAGATCGACCTCGTACTGCCGTTCGAGACCTGGCTGGCCGGCGACCGGGCGGCCGCGATCGCCGTGGTGTCCGAGGTCCGGCGGGCGATGGGCGAGAGCGGTCTGCTCAAGGTGATCCTGGAGACCGGTGCGCTCGGCGCCGCCAAGACCATCGAGGCTGCAGGGCGCGCGGCGATCGAGGCGGGCGCCGACTTCCTCAAGACCTCGACCGGCAAGCGGCAGCCCGGCGCGACCCTGGACGCGGCCCGGGCCGTTCTCGCGACGATCGAGGCCCACGACCGGTCCGTCGGCTTCAAGGCCTCGGGCGGCATCCGCACGACCGCCCAGGCCGGCGAGTACCTGGCGCTGGCCGACCGCATTCTGGGGCCCGACTGGGCCAGCGCCGGCACCTTCCGCATCGGCGCCTCGAGCCTGCTGGACGACGTCCTCGCCACGCTGGAAGCCTGATGCCCGAGGCGGCCTTCTTCCCCCAGGAGATCATCCGCCGCAAGCGCGACGGCGCCGCGCTTACCGGGGACGAGATCGCGTTCCTGGTCCGCGGTCTCGCCGACGGCACGATCACCGAAGGCCAGGTCGCCGCCTTCGCCATGGCGGTGTACTTCCAAGGTATGGCCGGGCCGGAGTGCGCCGCACTGACCCGGGCGATGACCGCCTCCGGCGTCACGCTCGACTGGCGGGAAATCGACCGGCCGGTCGTCGACAAGCACTCGACCGGTGGGGTCGGGGACAAGGTCAGCCTGGTGCTGGCGCCCATCGTGGCCGCCTGCGGCGCCGCCGTGCCGATGATCTCCGGCCGCGGCCTGGGCCATACCGGCGGGACGCTGGACAAGCTCGAATCGATCCCCGGCTACGGCGCCGTGCCAGGCCTGGCGCGTTTCAAGGCCGTGGTCGCCGACGTCGGCTGCGCGATCATCGGCCAGACCGACGAACTCGCCCCGGCCGACCGCAGGCTCTACGCCATTCGCGACGTCACCGCGACGGTCGAATCGGTCCCCCTGATCACCGCCTCGATCCTGTCGAAGAAGCTGGCCGCCGGTCTCGGGAGCCTGGTGATGGACGTCAAGGTCGGCAGCGGCGCCTTCATGACCGGCATCGAAGAGGCGCGCGCCCTGGCCGACAGCATCGTCGAGGTCGCCGCCCAGGCGGGCCTGCCGACCACCGCGCTGATCACCGACATGAACCAGGTGCTCGGCCGCACCGCGGGCAACGCCCTGGAGGTCGCGGAGTGCCTCGACTTCCTGACCGGCGCGCCGGCGGAACTGCGCCTGCGGGAGGTGGTTGTCGCCCTGGCCGCCGAGATGCTCGGCCTCGCCGGCCTGGCGGGTGGCGAGGTCGAGGCGCGCGACCGGGTCGAAACGGTCCTTAGCAGCGGCGCCGCCGCCGAGCGCTTCGCCCGCATGGTGGCGGCCCTCGGCGGGCCGACCGACCTTCTGGAGCGGTCCGGGGCCTACCTGCCGGCGGCCGAGACCGTCTTGCCCGTGGCGCCCGACCGGCCCGGGCGCGTCGCCGCGCTAGACACGCGGGCGGTCGGCCTCGCCGTGATGGCCTTGGGCGGCGGGCGGCGGCGCGCGGAGGATGCGGTCGATCCCGCCGTCGGGCTGAGCGAGGTCGCCGGTCCAGGCGAGGCCGTGGGGCCCGACCGCCCCCTCGCGCTGGTCCACGCCCGCGACCGGGACGCCGCTCTGGCGGCGGCCGCCGCGCTCAAACGCGCGGTCACCATCGGCGACGGCGGGCCGCCGCCCGGCTCTTTGATCCACGCGCGGGTCGCGGGCCCGGCCTGATCCCGGCGGCGCCACCGGCGGCGGCCCGCCGGGCGATCAGCAGGCGTCGCGATAGATGCCGATGTCGTTGAGTTGCCGGCGGTCGAGATCCCGGAGCGCGCGCTCGTAAGCGAGCGAGCGGCGGTCTTCCGACAGCGAACTGCCGGACCCGAACCAGAGGGCCAGGGACTCGCGCAGGTTCAACCGGCGCCCGAAGAGCGGCCTGGAGCGGTTCTCTGTCGTAGGCAGCGTAGAGACGTAAGCCATGACATGTGTCCTTGCAGCAAGGCCGCCACCCTGCATCGGGTCAAGCGGCACCGGTTGTCTAGAGGGCTCACATACCGCCGGTGTGTTCCGGACACCACTGCCGAATCCACAGCCGGGGCATGCGAAAAAATCAAAGACGCCTTAACGGATTAGAAACCCGAGCGTCTACGCGCCGGGAAACCGGCCGGATCAGTGCGTCCCGTCGCGGCGGCGATAAATTCCGTTCTCCAGGGCGCCGAAGAAGCGGTCGACGGCCGGATGGCGGATCGGCGCGCCCGAGGTGTCCGGCTCCAGGTTCCGTTCGCTGACGTAGGTGCTGTGGTCCGCGTCGTCGACCAGCACGTGGTACCACGGCCGATCCTTGGGCGGCCGGCTGCGCGCCACCTTCTCGTACCACTCTTCGCTGCCCTGGAAGGTGGCGTCGACGTCGACGACCACGCCCCGGTAGTCGAACAACTTGTGGTGGATCAACTGGCCGACGTGGAACTTGGCCTCGAACCCCGTCATGGAACGCCTCCGCTGTTTGCCAGCCCCTAGCTGGTGACGGATGGTGACGACGACAAGTCAGGACGGTGCGGCGCGTTCCCTCTGCAGCCGGTGGAGCAGCAGCAGCAGGACAGCCGCCAGCACGATCGCGCCGCCAGCCAGGGTGGCGCCGCTCGGCGCCTCGTCGATCCATAGCCAGACCCAGAGCGGCGCGAGCCCGACCTCGATCAGCGCCAGCAGCGCGACCTCGGCGGCCGGCACGAAACGCGCGCCCGTGGTGATCAGGAGGAATCCCGCGCCGACCTGGCCGGTTCCCATGAGCAGGCAGAGCAGCAGATCGTTGGCGCCGATCGCCAGGTCGCCGCCGACCCAGATTGCCACCACGGCGCCGCCCAGGATGCCTCCCCCGCAGGTCGCGGGCACCATGTCCACCGTCTTGGCGCGCCGAATCACCATCAGCATGGTGGCGAAGCTGAGCACGGTGCCCAGGGCCGCCAGGTTGCCGGCGAGCCGGCCCGCGCCTAGGCCCTCGATCACCATGACGAGGATGCCGGCGGCGGCCCCGGCCATGGCGATCCAGGTAACCGGCGGCACCCGTTCGCCGAGGACCGCCCAGCCGAGCACGGCGGTCACGATCGGCGCCGCGCTCAGGACGAACATGGCGTTGGCCACCGTGGTCAGGTCGAGCGCCAGAACATAGAACACCGACCCGCCGCCGAAGGCGGCCGCGATCAGGAGGCCGCCCCGGCCCGTGGCGACGAAGGCGGCCGGCAGGCGGCGGCCGTAACGCAGCGCGAGGAAGGCCAGAAGCAGCAGGGTCATGAAGAGAAAGCGGTAGAAGATCACCTGCCAGATCCCGGCATCCTGGACCTGCCGCAGGATCAGCCCGCCGAAACTGAGGCAGACGCCTCCGGCCAGGATCATGGCGATCCCGATGACGTAGCGCCGCCGCGGCGGGTCCGTCTCCCGCTCCGGTTCCAGGGCGGAAGTCACCATCAGGCCAAGGCCGCGCAGTCGATGCACAGTGGCGCGGTCGGGTCGAGGTCGAGCCGCTTGAGGGCGATCGCCTCGCCGCATTGGACGCAATATCCGAACTCGCCCTCCGCCAGGCGCTGCAGCGTGGCCTCGATGCGTTTCAGCTCGATCTGCCGCCGCCGCTCGGTCTCCAGGGACATGGCCTGATCCTGCAGGGCGTCCATGCGCGACAGGCGGCCGACCCGGGCCTGATCGAGCTCCACCGGCCGGCGCCCTTCCGCGCTGGTCTCGCCGAGACGCAGCAGCTCGGCCCGGCGCGCCTTGAGCCTGGCCTCGAAGGCCGCGTAGTCCGGCTCCTCTGCCACGGGCGTGGTGTCCTCCAATGGTCCGAGAACGAGCCTACGCCATCGGTGCCGGCTCTCAAAGCGGCACACCGCCGCGACATTACCGAAAAGTAATCCCGGCGAAAGGCGGTGTTCACACCGGGACCACAGATGATGAGATGCAGCCGTCGCTCAGCGCGCCGGTGCGTATCGACACATCCCAGGAGGTAAGCCCGATGCATCATCTCTCTCCCAGCGCGCCCGATACGCCGGCCGCGCCCAGCGGCAGGGTCCGGCCGAGACCCGCGCTCGCCGTTCTGGCGCTGGCCCTGGCCGGCGCGGCCGTCGTCGGATCCCCCGCCTTCGCCCGTCCGGCGCCGCAGAGCTTCGCCGATCTGGTCGAGAAGGTCGCGCCGGCGGTGGTCACGGTAGCCACCGAGCGCAAGACGGCCGCGGAGAGCGCGCCGCAGGCGACGCCCGACATGCCGCTGCCGCCGGACTCGCGCTTTCGCGAGTTCTTCGACCGCTTCTTCGACCGCGACCAAATGGACCGTGAGGCACCGCGCGGCCGGGAGCATCGCGCCCAGGCCCTCGGCTCCGGCTTCATCCTGGACGGCGAAGGCACGGTGGTGACCAACAGCCACGTCGTGGCCGGCGCCTCGTCGATCACCGTGACCCTGAAGGACGGCGAGACCTTCGAGGCCGCGCTGCTCGGTCGGGACGAGAAAAGCGACCTGGCGGTCCTCAAGATCGACAGCGACGAGCGGCTCCCCTTCGTGACCTTCGGCGACTCCGACAAGGTGCGGGTCGGCGACTGGGTCATGGCGGTCGGCAATCCCTTCGGTCTCGGCGGCACGGTCACGGCCGGCATCGTCTCGGCCCGGGGCCGGGACATCAGCGGCGCCCTGGTCGATTTCCTCCAGATCGACGCCGCGATCAACCAGGGCAATTCCGGCGGCCCGGCCTTCAACGACGCCGGCGAGGTGGTCGGCATCAACACGGCCATCTTCACGCCCAACGGCGGCAGCGTCGGCATCGGATTCGCCATCCCGTCCAACATGGCGGCCCAGATCGTCGCCGATCTCAAGGACGACGGCCGGGTCGAGCGCGGCTGGTTCGGTGTGCAGATCCAGCCGGTCACCCCGGAGATCGCCGAGGGCTTCGGCCTCGACGACGCGCGCGGCGCCCTGATCGCCGCTGTCGAGCCGGACAGCCCGGCCGCCAACGCCGGGGTCCAGGCGGGCGACGTGGTGCTTTCCTGGAACGGCGCCGCCGTTGAGGATCCGCGCGATCTGGCGCAACAGGTCGCGGCGACCAAGCCGGGCGACCGCGTCTCGGTGCAGCTGTGGCGCGACCGTGCGGAGCGCGGGCTCTCGGTCGAGACCGGCACCATGCCGACGGCCGAGCAGGTCGCCGCGGCGCCGGCCGTCGAGCAGCCGGCCGCCGGGGCCTCCAGCGTTCCGGGCACCGGGCTGACCCTGTCCGAGCTGACGCCGGAGCTGCGCAGCCGCTTCGCGGTCGATCCGGCGGTCTCCGGTGTCCTGATCACCAAGGTCGAAGACGGCTCGCCGGCGGGCGACCAGGGACTACGGCGCGGAGACGTCATCCTCAGCGTCGACTTGGTTCCCGTCGAAAGCCTGGACCAGGCGGTCGAGCGTCTCGACAGCCTGCGTGACGCCGGCCGCGAGGTCGTGCCCCTCATGGTCTCCCGCGAGGGCCGGCAGGGCTTCTACCCCTTGCGCCTAGCCGACGCCTGATAAGATCGGCAGGAGCGCGCGCCCGGGCCGCAAGGAATGCAGCCCGGGCGCTTCTTGCCGTGTTAACGTCCGGACCGGACGCCGGGGTGCAGTCTGATAAAGAGGTCGCCGATCATGCGCATACTGCTCGTCGAAGACGACCAGGAAACCGCCGGCTTCGTCGCCAAGGGCCTCGGCGAGTCCGGTTATCCGGTGGATCACGAGGCCGACGGCAAGGAGGGCCTGCTGCGGGCTCTCGGTGACGACTACGACGTCGCCATCGTCGACCGTATGCTGCCTTCCCTGGACGGCATCTCCCTGGTCGAGGCCCTGCGCAAGGCGGGCAAGACGACGCCGGTTCTCTTCCTGAGCGCGCTGGGCGAGGTCGACGAGCGGGTTCGGGGCCTGCGCGCCGGCGGCGACGACTACCTGGTCAAGCCCTTCGCCTTCTCCGAGCTCCTGGCGCGAATCGAGGCGCTTCTGCGCCGGCCGGGTGAGACCGCCGCGACCACGGTGCTGCGCGAAGGCGACCTGGAAATGGATCTCCTGGCGCGCACGGTCAAACGCGGCGGCGTCGAGATCCAGCTGCAGCCCCGCGAGTTCAATCTGCTCGAATGCCTGCTGCGCAACGCCGGGCGCGTCGTTACCCGGACCATGCTGCTGGAACAGGTCTGGGGCTATCACTTCGATCCCCAGACCAACGTGATCGACGTGCATATCTCGCGCCTGCGGCAGAAGATCGACCGCGGCTTCGATCGGCCGCTGCTGCAGACGGTGCGCGGCGCCGGGTACTCGCTTCGTGCCTCCTGAAGCACCGTCCCACGGGTCGGTGCCGCGGCCGGGCCCGGACCGCCTCAGCCCGAACCCTCCCAGTCTGTTCCGCTCGTCGATCTTCCGGCTGACCCTGGTCTATCTCTGTCTGTTCAGCGCCAGCGTTCTCGGCGTGGTGGGCACGATCTACTGGGTCGCGACCGGGTCGCTGACCCGCCAGATCGACGCCACCATCGACGCCGAGATCACGGCGCTGGCCGAACAGTTCGATCAGCGCGGCCTGCCCGGCCTGGTGAGCGCCATCGAGCGGCGGTCCGACCGGGCCCAAGGGATCGGCGGGCTCTACCTGCTGGCCGACGCGAGACAGGTGCCGCTGGCCGGAAACCTGGGCCGCTGGCCCGACGTCGCGCCCGACAAGCAGGGCTGGATCACCTTTCCCCTGGACTACGCCTCCAGCGACGGCGGCGGGATCAATTTCGGACGCGCCCGGGTCTTCCGCCTCGGCAGCTTGTTGCTTCTGGTCGGCCACGACGTGCGCGAGCGTGTCCTGGTCTCGGCCCACATCCGGGAGACGCTGGTGCTCGGGATCGTCTTGACCATCGGCGTCTCCCTGCTCGGCGGCATCCTGATGAGCCGGCGGCTGCTGGCCCGCATCGAGGCGATCAACCGGACCAGTCGCGAGATCATGGCGGGCGACCTGACCCGCCGCGTGCCGACCGGCGGCGGCAGCGACGAGTTCGACCAGCTGGCCGACAACCTCAACGCCATGCTGGCCCGCATCGAGCAGCTGCTGAACAGCCTCAAGCAGGTCGGCGACAACATCGCGCACGATCTGCGCAGCCCGCTCACCAGGATGCGCGGCCGCCTCGAGATCGCGCTCATGGGGAGCGGCGACCTGGAGGCCAGCCGCGCGGCGATCCGGGAGACGATCACCGAGGCCGATCGACTGCTGCAGGTCTTCAACGCCCTGCTCGGCATCGCCCGGATCGAAGCGGGCGCGGCGCGGCGCGACTTCGCCCGCTTCAAGCTGGCGCCGCTGCTGACCGACGTGGCGGAGCTCTACGAACCCCTGGCCGAGGCGCGCGGCCAGAGCCTGACCCTGGCTGTCGATCCCGAGCTGGCGGCGGGCGCCGCGGTGCTCGGCGGCCGGGACCTCTTGTCCCAGGCGGTCGCCAACCTGGTCGACAACGCCATCAAGTTCACGCCCGAGGGCGGGAGCGTTGCCGTGAGCCTCGCCCGGGAAGCCGGCGGCTACGCCCTCGCCGTCGCCGATTCGGGGCCGGGAATCCCGGCGGCGCTGCGTGACAAGACGCTGGAGCGCTTCTACCGGCTGGAGAGCAGCCGCTCGACGCCGGGCTCGGGCCTCGGTCTGAGCCTGGTGGCCGCCGTGGCCGAGCTGCACGGCGGCCGGCTGGTCCTGGAGGACAACCGCCCGGGCCTACGCGCGCGCCTGGTTCTGCCGGCGAACGACGAGCCGGACCGTTGAGGGGGCTCAACGCCGGCGCATTCTCGTCCGGCTCATGGCCGCGAGGTCCCGGTCCATGTGGTTGCGGATCGTCTTGGCGGACAGCTGGCCCGTGCCGGTCACCGCGCCGCTGACGACGGGCACGGTCGGCCCCTGGTCGGACAGCGGCACCGCCGCGCTCTTGCCCATGCGGTAGATCGCGAAGACGCCGACCGCGAGATGGACCAGGCCGAGGGTGACGAAGAAGCCGACGGAACCGACCGCCGCCATGACCGTCGCCGCCAGCGTCGGGCCGATGCTGGCGCCGATGCCGCCGATCAGGACCAGGGAGCTGCTCGCGGCGACGATCTGTCTCGGCTCCAGGTGGTCGTTGGCGTGGGCAATGCAGAGCGAGTACATCGGCAGGGTCGTCCCGCCGAACAGGAAGACCGCCAGTAGCAGGAGAGCGTGCGACTGGCTCGAGACCAGGATCGCGAGCGCCGCGGCGCCGGACGCGAGGAAGGTCACCACGGTCAGGACGTGGCGCCGGTCGAAGACATCGGAGAGGCGGCCGATCGGCCATTGAAAGAGGATACCGCCAAGGATCGCCACGCCCATGAAGAGCGAGACCTCGGTGACCGATAGACCGATGCGCCCGGCGTAGACGGCCCCCATGCCGAACATGATGCCGTGCGCCATGCCGGTGGCGCCCGC
>JAAUYK010037012.1_pt1 | contig 12184 bp, 14 predicted proteins | sample 7278021 | NCBI WGS metagenome assembly JAAUYK01 (sample SAMN14350223, study PRJNA611818) | marine sediment metagenome | isolation source: surface marine sediment (1.8m) | place: French Polynesia: Moorea | collected 2018-08
CGCAGCTCCTCTGTTAGCGCAGCTCCTCCGAAGGAGGCAAGAGGCAGCAGAAAGCCCCTATCAGTGATGTTAGGGAATCCCGCGCTGTCACGCAAGTGCAGCGTCGGGAGGATGTCAAGAAGTAGTTGCTTGATTTTTTCATCCATCTGAATGCTGAATGCGAGCTAGCTGAATGCTTACTAAATATTACCTCCCATTTCTCAAGTTTTTTACTGAGAAATGGGAGGTATAATATTTGTAATGAGTAATAAATTACTGATTTTTTGGTCGTCGCATTTGTCTTTGTTGACGAAGCTGCTCTAATTGTTCTTCAGTTAAAATATTTGCCATTTGTTGGCGTGATGACTGCATTATTTCGCGCATTTGAGTTTTTTGCTCTTCAGAGAGATTTAACTGCTTAATCGCTTTTCGTCCTCGTTGACCTTGTGAAGTCAAAGTTTCAAACTGTTCCTGCTGTTCGGGAGTGAGAATATTTTGAATTTGAGCTTTGGTTTGTGCCCTAATTTCTTCCCACTGAGTTTTTTGTTCGGGAGTCAGATTCAAATTTTCAAGTTGGGCAACAACTCTCTGACGAAATTGCTCAAGTTGTTCTTCAGGTAAAATGTTTGCTACTTGTTGGCGTAATGACTGCATTATTTCGCGCATTTGAGTTTTTTGCTCTTCAGAGAGATTTAACTGCTGAATCACTTCTTGTCTTCGTTGACCTTGTGAAGTTAAAGTTTGGAACTGTTCCTGTTGTTCAGGAGTGAGAATGTTTTGAATTTGAGCTTTGGTTTCTACCCTAATTTCTTCCCATTGAGTTTTTTGTTCGGGAGTCAGATTCAAACTTTCAGGTTGGGCAAGAACTCTCAAAGGATTAGCAAAAAGAATGGTGGCAATAATGCCAAATAATAGAGCCAAAGAACAACGTTTCATTGTGTTTATTCCCAATTAATTTTTTTTATTGAGTGTTTACTTATGTTCTATCCTACAAGTCGCAACTCTCAAATAACCTGAGATAAAAGTCCTAAATTCTTCTAGGACTTTAGTCCTATAGCGCTACGCGCAATTTAGAATTCAGAATTCAGAATTCAGAAGTAATTCCTGACGCTCGGAGAGAGCATTTATAAATGCCCTAACTAATTAACGTAGTGCTATACAATGTATCTGATTAGATGTTTATTTAACTTGACTTATGTAGAGAAAATTTCTGCTAGACATGAAAATTTAAGTGTGATGATATGCTAAAATCGTGCCGAAATTAACGTAAGCATTCAGCTATTAGCATTCAGCTTTCAGCTTTTCGTATTTTCGTCAAGAATAAAGCAACTACTAAGATTAGCTGATAACCTTTTTCGTGTCGGACTTTTAATTCTCTTTGGAGACTAATTTCTCCTGCCAAAATAATGAATTAATGGCTGATAGCTGTTAGCGAAGCTCCTCTGTTAGCGAAGCTCCTCCGGAGGAGGCAAGAGGCTAGCTGAGTGCTGAATCCTTACAAATTAACTCTCGACAGACTTATGATTATTTTCCCCAAAATAGCTAAACATCCTATTCGTTTTTTACTATACTTAGAATGGATTTTATTGGTAATCATTGCTCTGAGTGAAATTCTCAAATTTCCTCTCTATGGTCGTCGTAGAATACAGTTTTTGACCACAGCAGAAGTATCAAATCTAGTCTATATCAATCTTTTTCTGCTGATAGTATTTACCATAATGGGACTATTTTTACCTATTAATAAATCCCGTTACCAGAAAATTATTTACACTACTGTCGAAATTATTTTAATAATTATTATGTCGTTTTTGGCTGGTTTGCATTTATCCCCAATGTTATGTCTAATTCTGGTAATTCGGGATTGTTTTATTTTTGCCGAGAAGCAAAATATAATTATCAATATTTTTGTTTTTTCTTTATTTACACTTATTCAAATTCAAAGATTACAAAAACTGACGAGACTGCCATTATTTGCTAGAGAGAGATTTATCTTAGTTCTCTTCAGCTCAATAATTCTATTTGGATTATTAATAATTTTTCTCCAGTTATTAGTAAAAGCAGTAATGTCAGAACGAAAAAGTCGAGAAGAACTCGCAATTGCCAATGAAAAACTACGACAATATGCCCGAAAAATAGAAAACATTGTCGCTTTAGAAGAACGAAATCGGATTGCCAGAGAAATTCACGATTCTTTAGGGCATTATTTAACAGTTTTAAATGTTAGTTTAGAGGCAGCTTGGAAACTGAGAAAATCACAACCAGAAGAATCAATAGAATTTTTGGCTTCGGCTAAACAATTAGGTTCAAAAGCTTTAAATGAAGTGCGTCAGTCAGTGGCAGCTTTACGGGATAATTGGTGGCTAAATCAATCTTTAGAATCAGCGATCGCTAATTTAATAGCAGATTTTTATAAATCTACTGGTATTTTACCCACAAGCAATATAAGTATCAATTATTCTCTGAATTATGAAGTAAAAATTACTATTTATCGTATAGTACAAGAAGCATTAACTAATATTTATAAATATGCCTCAGCAACTACAGTAGAAATTCAGATAATAACCACCACAAATTTACATTTAATTGTTCAAGATAATGGCAAAGGATTCAACTTAAAACAAAATACTACTGGATTTGGCTTGCAGGGAATGCGAGAACGTACTTTAGCATTAGGAGGTGAGTTGGAGATTTTGACTGACCCTGGTGCAGGATGTAAAATAATTGCTAATTTTCCCTTACCGAATAATTAATAATTGAGTCGCGTATGTCTAAGGAGATACTCTCTTATCAATTATTAATGCTCTGGCCAGCGATAATTCTAAATTCTGAATTCTAAATTCTAAATTCTCAATTATGATTAAAGTCTTATTAGTTGATGATGAAAATTTAATCCGGCGTGGATTAAAAGCTTTATTAAAGTTAGAAAATAATTTAGAAATAGTGTGGGAAGCAGAAAATGGAGGAATGGCAATAAATCAAATAGAAAATCTACAACCAGATGTAGTTTTAATGGATGTACGAATGCCAATTATGGATGGAGTAGCTGCTACTAAAGAAATTTGTCAGCGTTTTCCCGAAATAAAAGTGTTAATATTAACTACATTTGATGATGATGAATATGTCACTCAAGCATTGAGATATGGGGCATCCGGATACTTATTAAAAGATACACCTTCAGAAGAATTAGCTCAGGCAATTCAATCTGTATATAAAGGCTATACACAATTAGGACCAGGTATAGGTAAAAAAGTGATTTCTCAAATCTCAGTTCCTGTTAATAACCCTCCCCAAAATTGGCAAAATTTAACACCAAGAGAACAAGAAATTTTACAGTTAATTGCGGATGGTGCTAATAACCGAGAAATAGCTCAAACTCTCTACATTTCTGAGAAGACTGTCAAAAATCATATTACTAATATTCTCCGGAGGTTAAATTTGCGCGATCGCACTCAAGCTGCTATTTTGGCCTATTCAATTTTATCTCGGCAAAGTCAGTAGTGTTGTTCAAAAGCTTGTTTAGCCAAGCAATACAGCTTATACATTTCTATGATACGTTAACTTATACCTCAGTAATACTGGCGCAGATAGTATTAATCAATATGACGGTGTAACAGGAGAATTCCTAGAAGAATTCATTCCTAATCCCAACGATACTACCCTGATCAATGCTCCTTTTGGAGTGAGATTTGGGCTGGACGGTAAGTTTTATTTCAGCAGCACTTTCACTAATAGTCTGTTGCGCTTTGACGCCACCACATCAACCTTGACAACACTAGCAACTATTGAACAACCTGGTGCATTCCCTGGAGGAATTACTTTTGGTCCTGATGGTAATCTCTATGTTGCTAATTTTGGTGGTAACTCTATTAGTCGCTATAATTTTGAAACCGAGACAATTGAGCCTTTTGTCCTCAGTATCGATAGCCCAGTTCAACCCCTGTTTGGTCCTGATGGTAATCTCTATGTCAGCAGTAACTCCACAGGAAAGGGAATAACCGTTGCCGGGAGTGTTTTCCGTTTTGATGGCCAAACAGGAGAACTGATTGATGAGTTTATCCCTGCTAGAACTGGAGGACTAGATGGAGCTGGATGGTTAGCTTTCTCAGAAGACAATGTTTCAACGCCAGAACCCTCTTTGAGTCTTCTTAGCTCAGGAGTTGTACTTGGGTTAGGTTTGCTTGGACAAAAACTGCGACAAAAAAAAAGGTAAACTGCTGCAAGGTTACTGAATAATTAATAATTGAGTCGCGTATGGCTAGGGAGATAGTTTCTTATAAATTGTTTTTCTACGAAATGCTACGCATTCATATCGCACAGCACTTGACTACGGAACGTGTTTGCGGAGCATTCCGGAACGGAAAAAACTTGCGTTGTGCGCTAGCAAAACGACTATCGCCGAGATTAAAATTGTTAATTGCTGAATCTCATCCCTAATTTGCTCTCTCCCACAAACGCTTAATTTCTGTCAACACCTCCGCATTAGGAGTGGAAATAGTTTGCACCCCAGGATTAACTTTAGCACCAGGGATATTTTGACTCCAGGGACTATTTGGTACACTCTGCAAATCAAAACTCTCGTCTACAGGACGAAAACCATACTGTACAAATAGTTTCTGCTGTTCTGGTTGCCTGAGAAAATCAAGAAATTTTCTGGCTGCTGAGACCATACCACTACTAACATCACGTCTAGCGATCGCTGCTGTGGAAACTGTTTCAATGGTAGGGTTGAGATAATAAATTTGATACGGTTGCCCTTGGGTAGTGCGAGACTGTTCCCATCGATGCAAGGCAATACTCTCATATACTGTTGCTATAGCGCTACTTGAATCGGGAATAGGGAATAGGGAATAGGGAATAGTAAACTGTTAAAGGGTTTCAGGATTTAGAAATGTCCTAACCTTAATGCGTAGCGCTATACAACCATTCTTAAGTTGGTAGAGAACACCATCGAGTATTTGCCTTTTAGTCCATTTGCTTGGACAAGTTTTCTTCTTTTTTGGTAATAATGGTTCAATAAGAACCCATTCTTTGTCTGTTAAACTGCTTGAATATGGCATTTACCCAAATCTTGTTTCTGATAATTGGCGTTGGCGGAGCCTAGCGGCAGCTATATCGCTACTTAACTAGCTACTTAAACTATATGCCTTTTCCTCAAAAGATACCTTCAGGGGTTCTATAGGAGTTTGGCTTTTAACTTTCCATAGTTATCCCAACGCTGTAAAGTTTTGACGCTAACTCCTAATCTTTCTGCAAATTCGTGATTGTTTCATAGTCTAGACATTTTGTAGATATTTGTCTAGGATAGTCTATGTTTTTGAGCTATAGCAAACATCAGTACTAGACCAATACAGCTAAAATAGTGCAATAGGTGAAGTAGCGTGTCTAGACTAAAATTGTGGGTAAAGAGGATTTAGCTTGATTCTAGCATCAGCAGTAGAAAAGCGCCAATGAACCTTAGCTTTAGAAGCATTGCGTTCATCTTGCCATGCTTGAACTTCTCGATCTAGTATGCGATTTGCTGACGCAACGCTACCGCGATCGCTCTTGATTCGGCGATCGAGACATTATCGATCGAGTACCAGGGGGTCCAGACTAAAATTGTGGGTAAAACCTAACCCCCTGACCCCCTTCCCTAGTAGGGCTATACTTTACCCTTGACCCACATCTGTTGAATTCCTTACAGGATAGGGGAGACGAGGGAGAGGGGGAGGGTAGGGAAGTGAAGACAAACCTGCCATTTCTCATATCAGGACAGAGGTGGCTAAAAGTGAATAAGGCAATGAAAGCCATTTGCAAACTCTGGCAAGCCACTTAAACCATCTCCCTACACGTACCACACCGACCACACTCCCCACCCTGCAATACTTCTAATACTTATGGGTAAGGGATAGCCTAGTAGGGAAGGGGGAGTTTCTCCCCTCTCCTTGCAGGAGAGGGGGAGGGGCAGGGGGGAGAGGTCTTCATCGGTGAAAACTGTTAAAAAAATTAACTCAATCTTCTAAACTTTCCACTGGTACAGGTTCCCAAACCTCACCATATTTTTCCTTTAACTCTTGCCAAGCTTCCACCTGACCAGGTTCATACTCTCCTGGTTTTCCCCACTGCAAAAATGCACTCAAAGTCACTTCACCTTGACTATCTAAAAAACGAATTGCGTAAGTAGTAAAATTCCCCCGTTTTGCTTCCCCAGTTTCAAACTTTACCTGTTTAATCAGATCCATATTCAGATGAAACTCAAAAATATCGGCGTGCATATTAGCATATTTACCTTTAGGAAGTTCAGCATAAAATAACTTTTGAATTTTGCCCCTAACTTCCAATACTGCAGCACTACTTGTCACAATTAAACGTAAAGTTCCAAGTTGTTCACAAGCTTCTAAAAAATCTTTCAGGTTAGTAGTCATAGATACAGCAATATGAAATGATTCGTGAAAAAAAAAACTGTAGGGGTTTGGTCTCCAAATCCCATTTTTCCTTGGGTTTGGTCTCCAAACCCCTACGATAAAATGTTACAACCTATTAGACCTCTCCAAAAATCCCAAATCAAATCAATTCTTATTCATAAATTATCAATTACTTTTTCCTATTCCCTATTCCCTATTCCCTATTCCCTATTCCCTATAGATATTTATTTTTCATACTTTTCATAAGCAGCAACTATTCTCTGTACTAAAGGATGTCGTACCACATCCGCTTGAGATAGTTCACAAATAGCAATACCTTCAACATTCCGTAGAATATTCATAGCAACAGATAATCCCGATCTTTGAGTTAGGGGTAAATCTGTTTGAGTAATGTCTCCTGTCACTACCATCTTTGAACGGAAACCTAAGCGAGTTAATACCATTTTCATCTGAGCAGGAGTGGTATTTTGAGCTTCATCAAGAATCACAAAAGAATTATTCAAAGTCCGACCTCTCATATAAGCTAAAGGTGCAACTTCAATAACTCCCTTTTCCATCAAAGTATTCACTTTTTCTGGTTCAATTAATTCATAAAGAGCATCATATAAAGGTCGCAAATAGGGATTGATTTTTTGTTGCAAATCTCCTGGTAAAAATCCTAATTTTTCTCCTGCTTCCACAGCAGGTCTAGTTAAAATTAGGCGTTCATATTGATTGTCTAAAAGCGCTTTTACTGCTAAAATTGCTGCCAAAAATGTTTTACCAGTCCCCGCTGGTCCAACACAAAAAGTCATATCCTTAGTACGAATGGCCTGCACATATTTTCTTTGGCGAAAAGTTTTGGCCCTAATTTCTAGTCCCCGGCGGGTTTTGGCCAGAACGTCTTGCTGAAGTTGTTCTAGGTCATCTTGACGGTTTGTCTCAATAGCATGGCGAGCAGTGAGAATTTCTACCCCAGTGATAGTTTTGCCATTCTTCCAGAGGCTTTCTAGAGAATATAGAATTTTCTGGCATCGCTCAATTTGAGTGGCAGTGCCAGTTATGAGTAATTCTTGTCCGCGTAGTACGATATTTGCCCCTGTGTGTTTTGCCAGTAGTTTTATATTTTCTTCCTGATAGCCAGAAAGAGCGATCGCGCTATCAATACTAGGCAATTCTATTTTTAATGCCTCTGTCATGCCAACATATTTGTCTATCTCATCCTCATTCTAGAATTGTTGGAATTAGCTATTCTACAGCCAGTCATGGTCAAATTGACCAAAAATCAGGTCTCAAACCTACCCTTTTTAGGGGATGAAAAAAATATTCGATTCAGTATTTCAAGCCTCTCTTCGGACAGAGTTACCCATAACTGATAACTGAAATGCCCCCACTATTCCTCTATTTCTGATAAAGGTTAGTGGTGGCATTAGTGATGATTTTTATGTCATCCCATGTCCATTTCTTTTGTATCTAATTGGACTTGGAGTTGTACCACGATGACGAGATAGTCTGTGTCTGTTTTCAGGTAGGCGACTACTTGGTATTGTCCTTCTATTGTATACTCCTTCTTCTCGATTACTTGGATAGTCAGAATGATAAGAGCGTTGTATATCTGGCTGGTCTTCGTATATTTCCAAATGTACAGATTGACCTGCTACTTGAGCTACTGCTGCTAACACAGTACGAATCGCTTGGATATTACGTCCTCCACGACCATATACTCGCCCTTTTTCCGGTTCATCAAAAGCCAGACGAATCCAAGCTTTTGCTTGTCGGGGGTTAACTTCACAGTCCACTCGTAAAGACTCTGGTGATTCTAAAAATGGCTCAATTAAAGACTTAACTATTTCAGCATAATCAGGATTCACTGACTGGCGGTTGTTCCTCAGACTCGCTAATTGTTCCTGTTGCAGTTGACTCACTGTCACTGGTTTCGTTGGTTTCGGTATTGGCAGTTGCTTGGCTCGGTTCAGTATTGGTAATGGCTTCGGTCGGTTCTGCATGGGAAACTGATACATTTGCTTGGGTGTTAACTCCGATTCTGGATGATTCAAGGACATTGGCTTTTCTCAATATGTCACGCACTGTATCTGTTGGCTGGGCACCTTGTTCAAGGCGTCTTGTAATTGCTGGTACATCTAATCTTGTTTCATCTGTTCTGGGATTATAAAAGCCGAGTTCTTCTAATGGACGGCCATCACGACGGGAGTCGCTATTCATTGCTACTATCCGGTAGCTAGTCTCCCGTTTTTTTCCATATCGCTTTAATCGCAGTTTGATCATTTCGAGTAATTATACTCCTGTTTGGAATTATAAGCTATTGTTTCATCTTGATACTCCCCACCGTGAAGTGCGGGGATTCTTAAGCAATCCAAAAATGGACTCTTAAAGGCATTATCAAACTGCCTCTACTAACTCCTTTAAGAGAAAATCTTAAAGTTGTTGATATTTCAGAATATTAGCTGCACCATTAACGTCGGCATTAACTAATAAACCGTTTTTGGTTTGATCTAAGCCCCGTTCAATTCGCTTTCCTGTTTCGCTGCGCGACATGAAACGCGAACTTCGGAGCTCCTCTGTTAGCGCAGCTCCTCCGGAGGAGGCAAGAGGCAGCGTGTCCGAAGGACTTAGGTTTCCAGCTATCAGGTTTTTCACCAATTTTTGGCAAGAGGTCATCATCTAAAAAGCTCGCTTGTGAAGTATAAGACTCTTGGTGTTTCCACAAACTCTATTCCATTTAGTTCGCACAACTGGTTGATACGTTCTTTAAGTTTAGCAGTTGGTATTTGTACAAACTTTTGGTTGTTTTTTGTTCCAATGTTTATACCATCTTTTTGCCCCTTATTCCATCCAAAAATAATCCTGCCAATTCTATATTTTAGACAGTGATTAACTACTAATTTTGCTGCTTTGTTCACGGCATCTCTCATTTGGCGATTGCCTTTTTCTGTGATATTAGCTAACTTTTTTGACCAAAATCCTTGAGGCTTGTTCTCCTTAATTTTTGCCACCTGTTTGTTGTACCAACCCACCCCTATCCCCTCCCGGGAGGGGAACTAAAGGGGTGGGTGTCTGCCACTGATGATAAAACTCGTTCCTACATTGCTAAGACAAGCTAACCAATTATCAACGCCATGATCTATACCAAGAACTTTATCTTTTTCCATAGCCTGGTTTGGCTCGATTTCTAGTTGATACACCCACTCAACATAAAAACAATTATTACGAGGTCTAATCCTGATTTCTCTAATTTTTTTAAAGTCAATATTTTTGGGAAAATTCAACAAAAAACTATCAACTTTAAAGGCAGCTTTTACTTTTTTGCCCAAAGGTAATCTGACCTGATTTTTTTTCAATCTTATAGCTTGTTTGGGATAAGTTATAACTGCTAATCCTCCCTTTTTTCGGTATCTCGGAAGCTGAGGTTTGTTTGACAATTCTCCTGCTAAATACTGGCGATCAAGCTCTTTGTCGGACTGAAAAGATTCTGCCACTGTTCTGAGAGTTTGTTGTGCTGCTTGAGAATGAAAAAATTTATAATTAAAATTTGACTTTAACTGTTTCTCTAAATCATATTTACCTGTTATGTAGCCTAATTTAAAGTACCATTGACGTGCCAAATAAATCCCATAATTAATAAGTTTATTGGCTGTAGTACATAAATACTCCAAAAAGGGAAGAAGTTGGGGATTTTTGATTAAATCTTGTTGACATCCATACAATTTACTTCACCTCCTTTTTTTGACAATAGAATAGTTAGTAATATTATAGCATACTAAGTCTATTATCTGCCACTTGAAAACAGAAAAAAGCCACCCTAGAAGGGCGCAGCTTTAAACCGATTTTTTTGGTAATTTAGGCAGCATTTCGATATTTGTTGTCAAATTTACAGTTTTTTACTGGGTATTTTTGACTCTTGCAGTCCGTTCTTTTAAAGCTGCCCGAAGCCCTTTTTCTTTTTCTGCTTCTTTTTCTTTTTACCACTACCCATACCTTGCTGGTTACGCCAACCAGGAGGTGTTTTACCTCCTAGCATACCAGGCATTCCCATACCAGGCATACCAGGCATCCCCATCCCTGGCATTCCGCCTTGGCCCATTTGCTGCATCAGCGATCGCATTCTTTGGAAGTCACTTACCAATTTACTAACATCTTTCTCAGCATAACCTGAACCACCTGCAATACGTCGTCGTCGGGAAGGAGATTTTGCTAAAAGTTCTGGATTTTGGCGCTCTTGGCGTGTCATTGAATTAATCATAGATTCACACCGTTTTAGCTGAGTTTCTCCCTGCTGCAACTGATCCTCACTTACTTTATTCATTCCTGGAATTAATTTCATAATTCCTCCCAGGGAACCCATATTTTTCATCAGTCGCGTTTGCTTCAGGAAGTCGGTAAAGTCAAACTTAGCTGAGAGGATTTTCTCTTGCATTTTTTCAGCATCAGCTATGTCAAACTCTTCCTGAGCTTTTTCTACCAGGGTAAGTACATCTCCCATTCCCAGAATCCGAGAAGCCATTCTTTCTGGATAGAAAGGTTGCAGAGCTTCTACTTTTTCTCCTACCCCTACAAATTTTATCGGTTGACCAGAAATTCGACGGACTGATAAAGCTGCCCCACCTCTTGTATCTCCGTCCATTTTAGTTAGGATGGCCCCTGTTATCCCAATTTGATCGTTGAAGGTACGGGTCAATGTTGCCGCCTCTTGACCTGTCATTGCGTCTACTACTAGCAAGGTCTCCTGGGGCTTAACTGCTGCTTTAATTCTGGCAAGTTCTGCCATCATATCTTGGTCTATCTGTAGCCGACCTGCTGTATCTATAATTACTGTATCTATACCATCTGCTTTGGCCTGCTCTACTCCTTTTTGAGCAATTTCTACAGGATCTGTATCTGTACCTAATTCAAATACGGATACATCTATCTGTTTGCCTAGGGTAACTAACTGGTCAATAGCAGCTGGTCTATATATATCAGTAGCTACTAGCAAAGCACTCCGGTTTTGCTTCCGTAAATGTAAGGCCAACTTAGCTGAGGCTGTGGTTTTCCCTGTTCCCTGTAAACCTGCCATCAGGACAATAGTTGGCGGTTGGTCAGCTTTTGCTAAGGGAGTGTTGGTTTCTCCCATTACCTGTGCTAGCTCATCATGGACTATTTTGATGAATTGTTGGTCTGGTCTTACTCCTGTTAATACATTTGCTCCTTTTGCCTTGGTGCTGACCTCGGCTATAAAGTCTTTCACAACTTGTAAGTTAACATCTGCCTCTAATAGGGCGCGACGTACTTCTCGCAGGGCTTCTTGGATATTTGAGTCTGTGATTTTGTCTTGACCCCTTAGTTTTTTCCAGGCGACTTCTAAGCGGTCAGCAAGGGCTTCAAACATAAAGCAATTTCAGCTAGCTAGTAGTAGATTTTCATTATATATCATTTGACAACTTTTTGTATTTTTTTCGTGATTTTTTTTAGTGTTTATCTTTCATTTGGTAATTCCCAGCTTTGTTCTCTCACTCAACTACTTTTTTCTCGATCTTTTATGTATTGCTCATCCCAAAGTTTAACAATATCTACTTTAATTCATGCCTTTCTCTCGTTTCCACAGGGTTAATATCTATCCATAATATTTTCTGATCAAACACTTAGACAATTTATTTTGTAGGTTTTTTGCTGCCAATAAAGTTTTCTACATATTACATATTATATAAATAATTGGCGTTGGTGAATGATTGTATGATTTTTAGTCCTCAGTCCTCAGTCCTCAGTCCTCAGGAGTTAGTAGTTAAAACAGCTTTTTTCCTTACTATCAATCTTACGACCATAAG
>JAAUYK010015715.1_pt1 | contig 12183 bp, 9 predicted proteins | sample 7278021 | NCBI WGS metagenome assembly JAAUYK01 (sample SAMN14350223, study PRJNA611818) | marine sediment metagenome | isolation source: surface marine sediment (1.8m) | place: French Polynesia: Moorea | collected 2018-08
CACTCAGTTTCATACTCGGCCAAATCAAATCCATCATGCAATGCGCGTACCCCGAGTTCCAGGTATTTTTCCTCAACCACGACGGATATTTTAATCTCGGAGGTAGATATCATCAGGATATTAATGCCTTCATTAGCCAGTATTTCAAACATTTTACTGGCAATGCCCGCATGAGAGCGCATGCCTACCCCTACGATAGACAACTTCACGATACGGTTATTACCGGATGCCACTCTCGCTTTTAAATCCTGAGCGACTTTATTCAAAATATTTAATGCCGTATCGTAATCATTACGATGAACCGTAAAGGTAAAATCCGTTGTCCCATCAGCTCCCACATTCTGCAGGATCATGTCTACTTCAATGTTGGCATCAGATATCGGACCCAGAATTTGATGGGCTACACCCGGTGTATCCGCCACCCCATTGATGGTTAACTGGGCTTCATCACGATTAAATGCGATGCCAGAGATTACGGCCTGTTCCACGCTGTCATCCTCGCTACTATCAGATGTTATTAATGTACCTTCACCTTCCTCGAACGAGGATAAAACCCGTAAAGGTACTTCGTACTTACCGGCAAATTCTACCGCTCTAATTTGTAGAACCTTTGAGCCAAGACTGGCCATTTCCAGCATTTCCTCAAAAGTAATCTTTTCCAGCCTCCTGGCTTCAGCGACCACGCGAGGGTCCGTGGTATAAACACCATCAACATCCGTGAATATCTGACACTCATCCGCTTTCAGTGCCGCCGCCAATGCAACACCTGTCGTGTCGGAACCTCCTCGACCGAGGGTCGTGATATTGCCATGTTCATCAACACCCTGGAAACCCGCTACCACGATTATCTGGCCCTGTTTTAGATCCTGTGCCAGATTGGCTGCATCGATGGATACAATTCGAGCCTTGTTATGTGCATTATCAGTCAGTATTTTAACCTGTCCCCCGGTATAGGATTTGGCATCATAACCTCGCTTATGCAGCGCCATCGTTTATAGCGCAATAGTCACTTGCTCACCCGTGGTCAAGAGCACATCGAGTTCACGACCACGCAACGTGGTATCTATCTGTTTAGCTAAATCCGTTAAGCGATTGGTTTCACCACTCATTGCAGAAACCACCACGACCAGGTCATTCCCCTGCTCTTTATAACGGATCACTTTCTCGGCCACCGCTTCTATGCGCTCGATGGATCCTACCGAAGTACCACCATATTTTTGGACCAATAATGCCATTTTAAAGAAGATATGTGCTTGGAAAAAAAGACGCGAGATTATAGGGGATAGAGATGGGTTAAGTCACTAGTGATCCAGGATAAATCAACTCGCCAGTTTGCTTTCAACCCATTGTGGCACAGAATCAAGTGCAGCTGGCAGATTTTCTGGCTGATTCCCGCCAGCCTGGGCCATATCCGGGCGTCCTCCGCCCTTCCCCCCACATTGCTGAGCGACCGCGTTGACCAGGTCACCTGCCCGTATCCGCTGACTTTCTGACTTGGTAACACCGGCTATGATGGAAACCTTATTATCCTGAATACTCGCCAACACAATGGCAGCCTGCCCCAGTTTGTTCTTGAGTTGATCCACAGTATCCCGCAGCGTCTTAACATCAGCTCCATCCAGTTTGGCAGCCAATACCTTGATCCCATTGACTTCCACCGCACTGGCGGCGAGATCGCCACCCGCTTGTGACGCAAGTTTGGCCTTTAACTGCTCCAATTCTTTTTCCAGCTGACGCTGGTTTACTTGTAGCTGTTCTACCTTTTGCACAACCTCATCGCGACCACTTTTTACAATCTGGGCGAGTTGATCCAGTTGTTCCTCATCGCGGTAGAACCTTTTCAACGCTTTCTCTCCAGTCACAGCCTCGATCCGGCGCACACCCGCAGCCACTCCGGTTTCCATGGTTATCTTGAATAATCCGATATCGCCAGCACGCTCAACGTGAGTACCACCACAGAGTTCGACCGAATCCGATCCGATACTGAGCACACGAACAGTTTCACCATATTTTTCACCAAATAACATCATGGCTCCCGTTTCCTTGGCCTCATCAATCGACATCAATTCAGCTCGGGTCTCCAGGTTCATGCGAATCTCATCATTCACCAAACCCTCGATCTGACGCACCTCCAATTTGGTCAAGGGTTGGAAATGTGAAAAATCAAACCGTAATTTTTCATCATCCACCAAAGAACCTTTTTGTTGAACATGATCACCCAGAACCGTTCTCAGGGCTTCATGCATGAGATGTGTGGCTGAATGATTCAGCTTAATTGCTTCACGTCTTTGTTCATTGACATGTGCATAGATCTCATCACCTCTTTGCAAATGACCGGATTCCATTTTGCCGACATGCAAGAACACATCATCCTGTTTTTGCGTGTCCTCCACGGTAAACCGGTTATCGCCAAATAATAATTCACCAGTATCGCCGACCTGGCCACCCGACTCTCCGTAAAACGGTGTTTGATCCAACACGATGGTCGCCGCATCACCTGCCTCTATTCGATCCACCTCTTGCCCCTGGCGAAGTATCGCCACGACGTGGGTATCAGCAGCTAACAGGTCATAACCCTTAAAATTGGTTTGTCGGATATTCTCTAGGTGCTGGGCATGGTTATCGGCGGCAAATTGACTATGGGCCCGAGCACGATCCTTCTGCGCAGCCATTGCCTGGTCAAAACCTGCCTGATCAATTTCAAGATGATGCTCACGTGCAACATCCGCAGTTAAATCCGCTGGAAAACCATAGGTATCATAGAGCTTGAAAACAGTTTCACCATCAATCACATTACCTTCCATAGACTGAATGGACTGCAGCAAGATCTTCATACCGTGTTCTAGGGTTTCTGCAAATCGATGTTCTTCTTTGAATAAAACCTTGGCGACATGCTCCTTATTCTTGACCAGTTCAGGGTAAGCTGGCCCCATCACTTCACTCAGTGTCTCCACAAGTTTATAAAAGAAAGCCTGGTTACATCCAAGCTGATGTCCATGCCTCGAAGCACGACGTATGATTCTACGTAAAACATAACCGCGTCCCTCATTGGAAGGCAAGACACCATCTACGATCATAAAAGCACAAGAGCGGATATGGTCCGCAATAACTCGTAATGATTTATTTTCAAGATCAGATACACCGGTTAATTCTGCAGCCGCCTTGATCAGTGCCTGAAATAAATCAATTTCATAATTGCTATGAACATTTTGTAAAATAGCGGCCAGGCGCTCAAGACCCATACCTGTATCAACCGAGGGTTTAGGTAAAGGGGTCAGTGTTCCTGATGAATCCCGGTCATACTGCATAAACACCAGATTCCAAATTTCAATATATCGATCACCATCTTCATCAGGAGATCCCGGTGGTCCTCCCCATATATGCTCCCCGTGATCATAGAAAATTTCACTACATGGACCACAGGGCCCGGTATCACCCATAGACCAGAAATTGTCTTTGGCACCAATACGCCCAAATCTTTCCGGATCGATCTTCAATTCATTAAGCCAGATATCTGCGGCCTCGTCATCTTCTTCAAATACTGTCACCCAGAGTTTTTCGGGAGGTAAACCAACGACTTTCGTTAAAAATTCCCAGGCGTACTGAATCGCTTCACGCTTGAAATAATCACCGAAACTAAAATTGCCGAGCATTTCAAAAAAGGTGTGATGGCGAGCGGTATAACCCACATTTTCCAGATCATTATGTTTCCCACCGGCACGTACACAACGCTGGGAAGAAGCCGCCCTGACATACGGGCGCTTTTCCTGACCCAGAAAGACATCCTTGAACTGGACCATGCCGGCATTGGTAAATAGCAATGTCGGATCATTGGCGGGCACTAATGGGCTTGAAGGCACGACTTCATGCCCCCTGTCTTTGAAATAATTCAGGAATAAATCACGGAGTTCAGCGCTGCTAGTCATCAATACTTCTGTCTGAGGATTAATCGTTATACTTAACGGCGGAATAATCGCATGACTGACTCGGGAGAAAAACCCCTATTTTGTAAAAAACGCGCTTGTTTCATCATTTCTCGGTAATCCAGGGGAAGCTCGGGGCCATATTTTTTGACCCGTTGCTCTCGCATCAGCTCAGGCCATTGATCAGAACAATTTTCCATTTGCTGATCAATGATCTCGGCAGGAATACCTTTTTCAGACAATTCGTGCCTGATACGGAACGGCCCGAAGCCCTTCTGCATACGCTGGTAAATATAGCTTTCAGCAAAACGATCATCATTCAGTAGATTTTCCGTTTGTAAATCCACCAATGCTTTGTCGATTTCCTGTTGATCGAATCCACGTTGACCCAACTTAGCATCCAGTTCCCGGCGACTATGTTCTCGTCGCGAAAGTAAATCCATAGCGGTATTACGGACGCTTCGCATATGCATTGTTGAGACCTTTAGGCCTCAGCCAGTTCCTCTGTACTGATTTCGGTTTCCTTTTTAGGCAGTAATTCCGCACGTAAACGTTGCTCAATTTCTGCGGACAATTGTGGGTTCTCTTTCAGATAATTTCGCACATTATCCTTACCCTGGCCGATACGCTCTTCGTTGTAACTATACCAGGCACCGGCTTTATCAATGATACCCTGCTTGACGCCGAGGTCGATCAATTCACCTTCTAGAGATGAGCCCTCGCCATACAGAATTTCAAACTCGCACTGTTTAAACGGAGGCGCCACCTTGTTTTTAACCACTTTCACCCGGGTTTCATTTCCGATCACTTCATCTCCTCGTTTAATCGCACCAATACGTCGAATATCCAGGCGAACCGAAGAATAAAATTTCAACGCATTGCCACCGGTTGTGGTTTCCGGATTACCAAACATGACACCGATTTTCATCCTAATCTGATTGATAAAAATGACCATTGAATTGGAGCGCTTGATACTGCCGGTTAGTTTTCGTAAAGCCTGTGACATTAATCGGGCCTGCAGACCGACATGAGAGTCGCCCATGTCTCCTTCGATTTCTGCCTTGGGGGTTAGCGCGGCAACCGAATCCACTACAATCACATCAACAGCAGCCGACCTCACCAACATGTCTGTGATTTCCAGTGATTGTTCACCTGTATCCGGCTGGGATACCAGCAACTCGTCGACGTCAACCCCGAGCTTTTCGGCATAAATAGGATCCAGCGCATGTTCGGCATCAACAAAGGCCGCGGTTCCACCCGCCTTCTGACATTGTGCCACTACCTGTAGAGCCAGCGTTGTTTTACCGGATGATTCCGGTCCATAAATTTCTATTACACGGCCTTTGGGGAGGCCGCCAATACCCAGTGCAATATCCAATGACAGCGATCCTGTGGATATGGCTTCCATGCTACGATCAACCGTGCCATCACCCATTCTCATCACTGAACCTTTACCGAACTGCTTTTCAATTTGGCTTAAGGCGGCGGCTAAAGCTTTCTTTTTGTTGTCGTCCATTGTATCTCCTGATTGGTTGCTGATTGATGATTGGTGCCCTGAATTATCACACAGGACAACGAGAACATAAAGAGAACATTTGACTATTTCGGATTTTTTTCCAAGACATCAAAGCACCCTGATGCAATTACATGAGATAAGTTAACACTTCAGTAGCTCATAGCATGAGCCACTGGAAAAATTAGGTTTTCCAAGTGTCCAATAGGTCAATAATCCGGCTCAGCGCATAGGCAGTACTTTGCATCCTGATCTGGTCTCTATTGCCACTGAATAGCTGCTGTTCACACCGTATATCAGCGCCCACAGCAAATCCGAACCAAACCAAACCGACCGGTTTCTCAGTGCTGCCGCCACCCGGGCCAGCAATACCGGTCACGGCTATCGCCACATCAACGGCACATCGGGAATGCGCTCCTTGTACCATCTCTCGCACTGTTTGTTGACTGACCGCTCCATGGTGTTGCAGGGTTTCTGCAGACACCCCCAGCAATTCCACCTTGGCTTGATTGCTATAGGTCACAAGTCCCCGGTCAAACCAGTCAGAACTTCCTGCTAAATCGGTACAGGTTTTAGCGATCAATCCTCCAGTACAGGATTCAGCAGTACAAATCTTGAGTTCATTCTGTGATAATTGCGCGGCCAGTTTTTGGGTCAAAGCTGCGAGATGTTGATTCATCATTGCATAATAATTAACTTCTAACAGAAAATCATTCATGTCTAAATCCCCCCATACTCCCATGATGCAGCAATACCTCCGCATCAAGGCTGACCATAAAGACCGTTTGGTGTTTTATCGCATGGGGGATTTTTATGAGCTTTTTTTTGATGACGCCAAAAAAGCCGCTCGCCTTCTGGACATTACACTGACCAAAAGAGGTCAATCTGCGGGCGAACCGATTCCCATGGCAGGAATTCCCTATCATGCGGCGGATAATTATCTATCACGACTGGTGAAAGCGGGTGAATCCATCGCCATCTGTGAACAAATAGGGGATCCGGCCACCAGTAAAGGTCCCGTGGAACGCCAGGTGGTCCGAATTGTAACGCCGGGTACCCTGACTGATGAGTCATTACTGGAAGAACGCCAGGAAAACCTGTTGTGTTGTCTCTTTCAAAAAGATAAGAGATGGGGGCTCGCATCGGTTGAAGTGAGTTCAGGCCGGTTTGTATGCGCCGAACTATCCTCTGATAATGAAGTGCAGGCAGAAATCACGCGTTTGAATCCCGCAGAAATCATCTATTGCGAAGATCAAGTCTTACCACTGGAATCCCGTTTTTTACAAAAAGCCCACTATCAACCCATATGGTACTTCGACCCGGAAACCTGCACGCGTTTACTGAATGATCAATTTCACACCCGGGATCTGCGCGGATTTGGTCTACAAGACTTGCCCGTTGCAATCGCAGCAGCCGGTAGTCTGCTGCAATATATTCAGGACACACTACGCACATCTCTGCCTCATTTACAGAACATCAGCGTGCAAAATATCAGCGATACGTTACTGATAGATAGCGCCAGCCGGCGAAACCTGGAATTAACCGAATCATTATCAACTAATATTGAGGCTGGTAATACCCTGTTTGACATACTGAATCAATGCAATTGCAGCATGGGAGCACGTGAACTAAAACGATGGCTGCAGCAACCTTTGAAACAACAACCGGTGATTCGTCTTCGTCTACAGGCGGTTGAACAACTGATAAATCAGCGTTTATACGAACCCATTGCTGAGCTTTTAAAAAGTTCGGCTGACATAGAACGTATCAGTAGTCGTATCGCGCTGTTAAGTGCCCGCCCCAGAGATCTCACTGCATTATTGCAAAGTCTGCTCTTGTTCCCTCAGTTAAAACCCTTGTTATCCGTTAAAGAGAGTGAACTACTCATGCAATTGCATATGGCGCTGGATACACAACCTGAATTGGTTGATCTATTATCACGCGCTGTGGTTAGCGAACCACCACTGTTGATTCGCGATGGTGGAGTGATTGCCTGCGGCTTTGATGATGAGCTCGACGAATTACGGGCTTTAAGCCAGAATGCCGATCAATTCTTACTGGATCTTGAAGACCGCGAACAGCAACGGACCGGAATCAGTAGTCTCAAGGTCGCCTACAACCGGGTGCATGGCTATTACATCGAAGTCAGCAAGCTACACAATGAACAAATACCCACCGAATATGTGCGGCGCCAAACTCTGAAAGCGGTAGAACGTTATATCACACCCGAATTGAAAAGTTTCGAAGATAAAGTTTTATCCGCAAGGGAGCGCTCGTTAGCGCGTGAAAAACAATTATATGAAGAATTATTGCAAACATTATCAGGCTTTTGTCCTCAACTCCAACAAACGGCACTGGCATTGGCTCAATTAGATGTGCTGGTCAGTTTTGCTCACAGTGCCGAACTTTATAACTGGTCACAGCCCAGGTTAACTCCCGAAAACGGTTTGAAAATTATTGCGGGTAGACATCCAGTCGTGGAACAGGTACAGACTGAACCCTTTATTGCGAATGATGTGTGTTTCGACGAAACCACTCGCGTGCTGATGATCACGGGGCCCAACATGGGCGGCAAGTCTACTTATATGAGGCAAACTGCGCTCATCGTGATCCTTGCCTGCATGGGCAGTTATGTTCCGGCCCAGGAGTCCAGCATCGGGCCGATAGACCAGGTGTTTACTCGCATTGGTGCCAGTGATGACTTATCCAGCGGACGTTCCACCTTCATGGTCGAAATGACCGAGGCTGCCAATATTCTGAACAATGCAAGTGCGAATAGTTTGGTATTGATGGATGAAATAGGCCGCGGAACCAGTACCTTCGATGGATTATCACTGGCCTGGGCCTGCGCTCGCGAGCTAGCGACCACAACTCGGGCTATGACCCTTTTTGCAACACATTACTTCGAATTAACTCAACTGTCTGAAACGAATGACTCACTGATAAACGTTCATCTTGATGCTGTTGAACATGGTGACAAGATCGTTTTCATGCACCAGGTAAAAGCCGGACCAGCCAGCCAGAGTTATGGATTACAGGTGGCGCGCCTTGCAGGTATTCCCGAAAACATTATTCAACAAGCCAGAAAAAAACTGCAAGAACTGGAACAACAAAATTTACAGCAGCACCCTCAGTTTGATTTATTTAATCCCGAAACCTCTGTAGAAGAGTCGCCAGGTCTTGAGCTCATGGAAACGTTATCGGCACTTGATGTGGACAACTTGTCTGCCCGAGAAGCCTTGGAGTTTCTTTACGATTTAAAGGAAAAACTGTGAGTGGAAGCCTACCACTGGAACTACATATCCCCGTTATTTATAGCCAGCAAAAAGCCATTGACGTTCTGGGTCACCCGCACAAACTGAATACTGTCGAGTTACAGGCATGCTTCGAACATGGTGCTGTCTGGCTGGAAACCAAGGGGAAACCCAGGCGCATATATAACTGCAACGAGCAGGTTAAAAAGGGCCATATCTTGCACTTATATTGCAATGCCACGACTCTGACCCTTTGTCCTTACGAAGCCCGCCTCATTGCCGATATGGATCGCTTTAGTATTTGGGACAAACCCAGCGGCATGTTAAGCCAGGGTAGTAAATGGGGCGACCATTGGACCATTCAACAATGGATACAAAAATATTACTTTCCTGATCGGCAGAATTTAATTACGCATCGCCTCGACCGCTTTACCCGGGGTTTGATCATCGTAGCTCATGATGACCCCATCAATCGTCATTTTCATCGCATGTTCGAGCATCATCAAATTCAAAAAACCTATCGCGCTATCGTGACAGGATTAATCCCTCCCAGTGAGCATATTCGTATCGACAACCCGGTTCATGGTCGGCAGGCACTCACTACATTGAAGGTGATTCAACAAGATCGGCACGGTAACAGGACCCTGGTTGAAATCCAGCCTCAATCTGGACGCAAACACCAGATACGCATCCATCTCGCTGAGCTGGGTTTTCCCATAGTCAATGACCGGTCATATGGTTCAGCGCCATTCACTGGCGATCTCCAACTGCAGGCCTGCCAACTCGCGTTTAAGCATCCATTGACCCAGCAATTATTGAGTTATAGCCTGCCGAAAAAAGACTTGCTTCATCTGTAAAAACAGCCATTATACTTCCTGTAGTTTTAAGGAGATTTGAATGACCTACGTTGTACTCGAGAACTGTATTAAGTGTAAATATACGGATTGCGTGGATGTGTGCCCGGTGGATTGTTTCCACGAAGGGCCTAACTTCCTGGTTATCGATCCCGACGAATGCATTGACTGTACGTTGTGTGAACCGGAATGTCCGGCAGAGGCCATCGTTTCCGAGGATGATTTACCACCCGACCAGGAACATTTCCTAGCGCTTAATGAAGAGTTATCACAGGAATGGCCGGTGATTAGTGTGCGCAAAGATCCCCCACCGGATGCAGAAGAATGGGATGGAAAACCGGATAAACTGCAGTACCTGGAACGCTAAATCGATTAATCTGGTGTTGATTGATACAACCTAGTTTTGCGCAAAAAAATCACTGATTACCGGTGCAAAATGATCGCGGTCGACCAGGAAAGCATCGTGACCATTGATTGAGTCTATTGAGATAAACTGAACATTACGTCCGGCCTTGATTAACCCTTCAGCAATTTCCTGCTGTTGCTCGATGGGAAACAGGATATCCGTCGTCACCCCAATAATTAAGGCTTTCTTGACATGTATCTTTGCCAGCCCGGCATTAACCGAACCGCCATGGTCTGCCACATCGAACCAGTCCATTGCCCGGGACATATAAAGATAGCTGTTAGCATCAAAGTTACCGACGAATTTATTGGCGTTGTAATCCAGGTAAGATTCAACTTCAAATTCAATTTCAAAGGGCTCGCCCTTACGGCGATCAAGACTTACCCGGGCCCGGTCAAACCGTTGGTGCCATTCTTCAGCTGCACGGTAAGACACCAGCCCAAGTTTTCGAGCCAGTTTCATGCCTGCTTCGGGCTCCTGTTCAGAATGATAATGTCCGTCCTTCCAGTTGGGATCACAGCGAATAATTTCTCTTTGAAGCGATCGCATTGCGATGGTAAATGGTAGCGCACGCGGTGCGGCAGAAATTGAAACCAGGTAATCACATTCATCCGGGTACTGTAATGCGTAGGCTAGTGCGGTCATCCCGCCCATCGAAGGCCCTATCACAGCATGCAGGTGATCAATGCCAAGCTCATGCAGTAAATGATGACCCGCTTTGGCAATATCCTCAATGGTCAGCTCAGGAAAATCACTTCCATAAGAATGCCCCGTCTCGGGATTGATAGACTCCGGGCCCGTAGATCCAAAACAACCACCCAGCGAGTTGACGCAGATGACAAAAAACCGGTCAGTATCAATGGCCTTACCCGGACCAATCATGAACTCCCACCAACCGGGCTCCGGATCTTCCGGTGATGAAGCCGCATGTGCACTGGGGGATAATCCGGTAAAAATTAAAATTGCATTATCATAGTTCGGTGATAATGTCCCCCAGGATTCATAGGCAATCGTAATTTCTGGTAAACGTCCACCACGTTTCATCACAAAATCGCTGGTACCATAATCACCAATCAGGGTGGCAAATTTTGTGGCCGGTGTAATACCTCGCTGCGTACGCGATGGATGCAATTGTTCAACTTTTTTGCTGTTCATAGCACCCTCTTATTCAGGCGGATATATCCAGCATACGCTGAAGCGCCACTCTGGCACTTTTAGCAACTTTTTCAGGTACCTCGATACGGTTCACTACATTATCTTCGACCAGATTTTCCAAAACCCAGGCCAGATGTTGGGGATCAATACGAAACATCGTGGAACACATGCAAACCGTCGGCGACATGAACTGTACAGTTTTACCCTGTTCTTTTACCTGTTGGTGTAGTCTATTGACCAAATTGAGTTCTGTGCCAACCAGCCAATGGGTACCAGGCTCGGATTCAGTGATCGTTTTAATGATATATTCTGTAGAACCTACGTAATCGGATAGCTGGCATACTTCATAACTGCACTCCGGATGGGATATGACCTTACCATCGGGATGTTCTTTACGAAAATTATCAATTTGTACCGGACGAAACATCTGGTGAACCGAGCAAAATCCCTTCCACAGAATCATCTTGGCTTGCTTGATTTGATCAGGAGTTAATCCTCCCATGGGTTTATCAAAATCCCATTCCACCATCTGTTCAAGCGGGATACCCATTTTGACACCGGTATTTCGACCCAAATGCTGGTCCGGGAAAAACAATACCTTCTCTCGTTGCGCAAAGGACCATTCAAGAATTTTTTGTGCATTGGTAGACGTGCAGACGACACCCTGGTGATCGCCACAGAAGGCTTTAAGGTTTGCATCTGAATTGATATAGGTAACCGGTGTAATGGTTTCATCAGGATCAAGTACGGAAGCGAGTTCTTGCCAGGCTTGCTCTACCTTGGGAAGATCGGCCATGTCTGCCATGGAGCAGCCCGCTGACAGATCCGGCAGGATCGATACCTGATCCGGACGCGAGAGAATATCGGCCACTTCAGCCATAAAATGCACACCGCAAAATACGATGTATTCGGCATTGGAGCGAGCCGCTTCTCTTGAGAGCTTTAGTGAATCACCCGAAAAATCCGCATGCTCAAAGACCTCGTCACGCTGGTAATGATGGCCCAGAATAACCACTCGATCGCCCAACGCTTGTTTGGCCGCGGTAATTCTCTGGCGACATTCTGCATCGCTCAACGA
>JAAUYK010053362.1_pt1 | contig 12181 bp, 5 predicted proteins | sample 7278021 | NCBI WGS metagenome assembly JAAUYK01 (sample SAMN14350223, study PRJNA611818) | marine sediment metagenome | isolation source: surface marine sediment (1.8m) | place: French Polynesia: Moorea | collected 2018-08
AGCGAAGAAGAAGCGCTGCTCGAGTTGTACCGCAAACTTCGTCCAGGAGAACCTCCTACAGTCAGCGGCGGACAGCAACTGCTCGATTCGCGTTTCTTCGACAGCAAGCGTTACGATCTCGGACGAGTCGGTCGCTACAAGCTAAATAAAAAACTGCGGCTGAACGTGCCTGACACCCTCCGGGTACTTACGCCCACAGACATTCTCGCCGCCATAGATTATCTAATTAACCTCGAATTCGATGTTGGCAGCACTGACGATATTGACCACTTGGGCAACCGCCGCGTGCGCTCCGTTGGGGAACTGCTGCAAAACCAAGTGCGAGTCGGACTCAATCGGCTCGAGCGGATCATCCGCGAACGCATGACAGTCAGCGAAGCTGACACCCTCACCCCCGCTTCCTTGGTCAACCCTAAACCTCTAGTAGCGGCGATTAAAGAATTCTTTGGCTCCTCCCAGCTCTCCCAGTTTATGGACCAGACCAACCCCCTGGCAGAGTTAACTCACAAGCGCCGCCTCTCCGCTCTTGGTCCGGGGGGATTGACCAGAGAACGGGCTGGATTTGCCGTCCGGGATATCCATCCCTCTCACTACGGTCGCATTTGTCCTGTGGAAACTCCCGAAGGTCCAAATGCCGGTTTGATTGGCTCCCTTGCCACCTATGCCAGGGTCAATCAATACGGCTTTATCGAAACTCCCTACTACCGGGCGGAAAACGGACGAGTCTATCTTGATGAGCCGCCGGTTTATCTTACGGCTGATGAAGAGGATGACCTGCGAGTTGCCCCTGGAGATGTGGCGACTGATGAGGAAGGTAATATCCTCGGCGACACAGTGCCAGTGCGCTACCGCCAGGAATTTTCTACCACTACTCCAGAACAAGTAGACTATGTTGCTGTCTCCCCCTTGCAGATTGTCTCCGTCGCCACTTCCCTAATTCCCTTCCTCGAACATGACGATGCCAACCGAGCCTTGATGGGTTCTAATATGCAGCGCCAAGCGGTTCCCCTATTGCGTCCAGAACGCCCTTTAGTAGGAACGGGATTAGAAGCCCAGGCAGCGAGAGACTCCGGTATGGTCGTAGTTTCCCGCACCCACGGCATAGTTAGCCATGTAGATGCCAATGTGGTTAAAGTTCGCGTCAGCGAGGAAAAAGAAACAACGGACGGCGGACAACTGGCGGTGAATCAAATTATTGAATACCCACTGCAAAAGTATCAGCGCTCCAACCAAGATACCTGCTTAAATCAGCGACCCTTGGTATTTGAAGGAGAAGAAGTCGTACCAGGTCAGGTGCTAGCCGATGGTTCAGCCACTGAAGGGGGAGAAATTGCCCTCGGTCAGAATATCCTAGTCGCCTACATGCCCTGGGAAGGTTACAATTACGAAGATGCAATCCTAATTAGCGAACGCCTGGTCTATGACGACGTTTATACCAGCATCCACGTTGAGAAATACGAGATCGAAGCCCGACAGACCAAACTCGGACCAGAGGAAATTACCCGCGAAATTCCCAACGTTGGCGAAGAGGCACTCAGACATCTAGATGAACGGGGAATTATCCACATTGGTGCCTGGGTAGAAGCCGGGGATATCCTGGTGGGGAAAGTTACTCCGAAAGGCGAATCTGACCAACCCCCAGAAGAAAAGCTTCTGCGAGCCATCTTTGGGGAAAAAGCCCGGGATGTCCGGGACAACTCCCTGCGCGTTCCCAATGGAGAAAAAGGCAGGGTAGTAGACGTGCGAGTCTTTACCCGCGAGCAAGGAGATGAGCTGCCCCCTGGTGCCAACATGGTCGTGCGAGTCTACGTCGCCCAGAAGCGCAAGATTCAGGTCGGCGATAAGATGGCAGGACGGCACGGGAATAAGGGGATTATCTCTCGGATTCTGCCAATCGAAGACATGCCCTACTTGCCTGACGGAACGCCAGTGGATATCGTCCTCAATCCCTTGGGAGTTCCTTCGCGGATGAATGTGGGACAAGTCTTTGAATGTCTCCTCGGTTGGGCAGGAGAAAATCTGGGGCTGCGGTTCAAGATGACTCCCTTTGATGAAATGTATGGAGAAGAAGCTTCTCGGAATACGGTGCATGGAAAACTAGCTGAAGCAGCACGGCGGCCGGGCAAGAACTGGGTGTACGATCCAGAAAACTCAGGCAAGATTAAGATGTTTGACGGTCGCACTGGAGAACCCTTTGACAGACCAGTGACCGTAGGCAAGGCTTATATGCTCAAGCTAGTCCATCTAGTAGATGACAAGATTCACGCTCGCTCCACCGGACCTTACTCCCTCGTGACTCAGCAGCCCTTGGGAGGAAAAGCCCAACAGGGAGGTCAGCGCTTCGGCGAAATGGAAGTCTGGGCCCTCGAAGCCTACGGTGCCGCCTACATCCTCCAAGAGCTGCTGACAGTGAAATCTGACGACATGCAGGGGCGGAACGAAGCCCTCAATGCCATTGTCAAAGGGAAGGCTATTCCTCGACCGGGAACGCCGGAGTCATTTAAGGTATTAATGCGAGAGTTGCAATCGCTGGGACTAGACATTGCTGTCCACAAAGTAGAAACAGCAGAAGATGGCAGCAGCCGCGATGTAGAGGTAGACCTAATGGCCGATAGTTCTCGCCGCACGCCCAACCGACCTACCTATGAATCTCTAAGCCGCGAGGAACTTCAAGAAGAAGAAGCAGAGTAGCCATTAGTTATTTGTTATTGGTTGTTAGTTGGGGGGAGAAAAGAACCAATAACAAACAACAAACAACAAACAACAAACGACAAATAAATGAGAAATCAGCTAGATACTCGGTTTGACTACGTCAAGATTGGTCTGGCATCTCCGGAAAGAATTCGCCAGTGGGGGGAAAGGACGCTCCCCACTGGTCAGGTAGTAGGAGAAGTTGCCAAGCCAGAAACAATTAACTATCGCACCCTCAAACCCGAAATGGACGGGCTATTCTGCGAGCGCATTTTTGGTCCAGCTAAAGACTGGGAATGCCACTGTGGCAAGTACAAGCGGGTGCGCCATCGGGGAATAGTCTGCGATCGCTGCGGCGTGGAAGTCACCGAATCCCGCGTGCGCCGCCACCGCATGGGCTATATTAAGCTGGCAGCGCCGGTCACCCACGTCTGGTATCTCAAAGGCATTCCCAGCTATCTCAGCATCCTCCTGGACATGCCTCTGCGGGATGTCGAGCAGATAGTCTATTTCAACGCCTATGTCGTCCTCGACCCAGGCAACGCTGGAAACCTAGCTTACAAACAACTGCTCACTGAAGATCAATGGCTAGAGCTTGAAGAACAACTCTACAGCGAAGACTCAGAACTGGTGGGAGTGGAAGTCGGCATTGGAGCCGAAGCGATCCAGCGGCTCCTAGAAGAAATCGACCTAGAAGCAGAAGCCGAAAAACTGCGAGAAGACATTGTCCATGCCAAAGGTCAGAAGCGAGCCAAACTGATCAAGCGCCTGCGGGTGATTGACAATTTCATTGCCACCAACGCCCGTCCCGAGTGGATGGTTCTCTCGGTAATTCCGGTGATTCCTCCAGACCTGCGCCCTATGGTGCAACTGGATGGGGGTCGCTTTGCTACCTCAGATCTCAACGACCTCTATCGCCGCGTGATTAATCGCAACAATCGGCTGTCGCGCCTGCAGGAAATTCTCGCTCCCGAAATCATCGTCCGCAACGAAAAGCGGATGCTCCAGGAAGCCGTGGACGCGCTGATCGACAATGGTCGCCGGGGTCGCACTGTTATTGGGGCAAACAACCGCGCCCTCAAATCTCTCTCGGATATTATCGAAGGTAAGCAGGGGCGCTTCCGACAAAATCTGCTGGGGAAGCGAGTCGACTACTCAGGACGCTCAGTGATTGTCGTCGGACCGAAGCTGAAAATTTATCAGTGCGGTTTGCCTAAGGAAATGGCGATTGAGCTTTTTCAACCCTTTGTCATTCACCGCCTGATCCGCAATGGCATGGTGAATAACATCAAAGCCGCCAAGAAACTGATTCAGCGAGGAGACCCGGCTGTGTGGTCAGTCCTCAAAGAGGTAATTGTCGGTCATCCGGTAATGCTCAACCGAGCCCCGACCCTTCACCGCCTGGGGATTCAAGCCTTTGAACCCATACTCGTTGACGGTCGAGCAATTCAGCTCCATCCTTTGGTCTGTCCCCCCTTCAATGCCGACTTCGACGGCGACCAGATGGCAGTTCACGTCCCCTTGTCCCTAGAATCTCAGTCAGAGGCGCGACTATTGATGCTTGCTTGCCACAACATCCTCTCTCCAGCAACTGGTCGCCCGATTATCGCCCCTTCTCAGGATATGGTCCTGGGCTGCTATTACCTGACTGCCGAAAATCCGGCTGCTCAGAAAGGGGCAGGTGGCTATTTTGCCAGTCTCGATGATGCTCTGAGGACTTACGAGCAACAGCAGCTAGACCTCCATGCCTATATCTGGGTACGCTATGAGGGCGAGGTAGAGACAGCTTCACCAGACACAGAGGTACTGCGAACAGAAAAACTAGATGACGGCAGCATTGTCAAACATTATCGAGAAAGGCGGGTCAGAGAAACAGCAACAGGGGAAGCGATCGCTCAGTACGTACGCACCACTCCAGGTCGAATTATCTACAACAAGACCATTCAAGATGCCCTTTATTCGGGGTAGGGAAGCTAACAACTGACAACTGACAACTGGCAACTGACAAATGACAAAAAAAAAGATATTTTACAACCGAATTACCGATAAAGGGAGCCTGAAAAAATTAATTGCTTGGGCTTTTACCAACTTCGGCAGCGCCCGCTGCGCTGTTATTGCAGACCAACTAAAAGAATTGGGCTTCCGCTATGCCACCAAAGCGGGAGTTTCCATCAGCGTCGATGACCTCCAGGTGCCACCGGCGAAACGCCAGATGCTCGAGGCGGCAGAAGTAGAGATTCGGAACACCGAGCAGCGTTACGCCAGGGGGGAAATAACTGAAGTAGAGCGGTTCCAAAAAGTGATTGATACTTGGAATAGCACCTCCGAAGCACTCAAAGACGAAGTAGTGCGCAACTTCGAGGAGACTAATCCCCTCAACTCTGTTTACATGATGGCTTTTAGCGGAGCACGGGGAAGCATGTCTCAGGTGCGCCAGCTAGTGGGAATGCGCGGTCTGATGGCCGATCCCCAAGGTGAGATTATCGATCTGCCGATTAAGACCAATTTTCGGGAAGGTCTGACGGTGACCGAATACATCATCTCCTCCTATGGGGCAAGGAAGGGACTCGTAGACACGGCACTGCGGACAGCAGACTCAGGCTACCTGACGCGCCGACTAGTGGACGTTTCCCAAGACGTAATTGTGCGGGAAGTCTCCTGCGGCACCCAGCGGGGGATTACATTACGAGCAATGAAAGACGGCGATCGCACCCTGATTCCCCTGACCGATCGCCTCTTCGGACGAATTCTGGCTCGGGACGTGGTCGATTCAGAAACGGGGGAAGTCATTGCTCGGCGCAACCAGGACATTAACGCTGATTTAGCCAAAAAGATTGCTCAAGCGACTGATGAAGTGATGGTGCGATCGCCCCTAACCTGTGAAGCCGCCCGCTCCGTCTGCCAGCATTGCTATGGCTGGAGCCTCGCCCACGGTAAAATGGTAGACCTCGGAGAAGCAGTAGGAATCATCGCCGCCCAGTCCATTGGAGAACCAGGGACTCAGCTGACCATGCGCACCTTCCACACCGGCGGCGTTTTCACCGGCGAAGTCGCGCGGCAGGTAAGGGCAGACCATACCGGGACAGTACGGTTTGCCCCTGGGCTGAGTACCCGGAAAGTGCGCACCCGCCACGGAGATGAGCGGGAACAGGTAGAAGTGACTGGGGACTTGCTACTCGAACCTGGCGATGGTGGCAAAACCCAAACCTTTGCCCTGACTCCTGGTTCTCTACTTTTGGTAAAAGACGGCTCTCAGGTAAAAGTCGGTCAGCTGCTGGCAGAAGTAGCCTTGGCCAAGCTACAGCGCTCCACAGAAAGAGCCGCCAAAGACGTGTCCTCCGATTTGGCTGGAGAAGTCCTCTTTGCCGACCTCGTACCAGAAGAAAAAACAGACCGCCAGGGGAATAGCACCCGTATTGCCCAGCGGGGAGGCTTGATCTGGGTTTTATCTGGGGAAGTGTACAACCTGCTACCGGGGGCAGAACCATTAGTGAAAAATGGCGACCATGTAGAGTCGGGAACTATATTAGCTGAGACAAAATTAGTATCTGTCAGCGGCGGCGTAGTCCGGCTAACTCCAGGAAGTCGGGAAATTGAGATTATCACTGCCTCCGTATTATTAGACCAGGCTCAGGTACGGATGGAAAGTAGTGGCGGTCGGGAGCAGTATGTGATTTACACCGCCGACGGACAGAGCTTTTTGCTCAAAGCCACTCCCGGAACGAAGGTCCAAAATCACGCCATAGTAGCCGAATTAATCGACGACCGCTATCGTACTACCACTGGAGGGATTATCAAATATGCCGGGGTGGAAGTCTCGAAAGGAAGTCGCAAGCAGGGCTATGAAGTGACCAAAGGAGGAACCCTACTCTGGATTCCCGAAGAGAGCCACGAAGTGAATAAAGATATTTCCCTGCTGCTTGTAGAAGACGGTCAGTACGTCGAAACTGGCACTGAAATCGTCAAAGATATGTTTTGTCAGTGTTCCGGCGTAGTGGAAGTGCTCCAGAAAAACGACATCCTCCGGGAGATAATCATTAAGCCTGGAGAGCTGCACTTAACTGACCCGACTGCGGTAGCATTTGAAGAGAAAGACGGGCAGTTGGTTCAGCCTGGAACAGGGATTTTACCAGGGATTACAGTTTCCGAACTGCGCTATGTCGAAGCCGTAGAAACTAACGAAGGACCAGCCCTGTTGCTCCGACCAGTGCAAGAATATACAGTCGCAGACGAGCCCGCCGCACCCTCCCAAGGTTCTATTAATCCAGAAGGAGGCAGAAAGATTGAGTTGCGCTCCCTACAGCGGCTTTTCTATAAAGATGGGGAACGAGTCAAATCAGTAGAAGGGATCTCCTTAGTCGTTACCCAGCTTGTACTAGAAATTGACAGGGACCAGTTAGATGAGCGGGAAGTGGCTTCCAATCTCAGCGCCGATATTGAGCTAAAACCCGATGAAAATGACCGAGAGTGCCAGCGTTTGCAGATGGTGATCCTCGAATCCTTAGTGCTGCGCCGGGATACAGATACCGATCCTTTAGGAGGTAACATTCAGACCCGAGTGCTGGTGGAGGATGGTCAAGAGATTCCTCGGGAGGCCGTGGTGGCTCGCACAGAGATTCAGTGTAAGGAAGCTGGGGAAGTGCGAGGTATCCGAGAAGGTGCAGAAGCGATTCGCCGCATTCTAATAGTGCGAGATAGTGACCAGGTAACACTAGAGGTGCATGGAAAGCCAAAAGTGAAAGAAGGCGACCTGCTAGTAGCACAGACAGAAATTGTCTCTGGAGTCCGAATTCCCGAATCTGGACAAGTGGTGTCAGTTGAGAAAGTCGAGAGCACTGAAAAATCTTCCGATCCCGATTGGAAAGTAACTCTAAGACTAGCTCGTCCCTACCGAGTATCCGCCGGAGCAGTCCTGCACATTGATGACGGAGACTTGGTGCAGCGGGGTGACAACTTAGTTCTGCTCGTCTTTGAGCGGGCTAAAACTGGGGATATCATTCAGGGTCTTCCCCGGATTGAAGAATTATTGGAAGCCCGGAAACCGAAGGAAGCTTGTATCCTCTCCCGCAGACCGGGAGTGTGCCAGGTGGAGTATTGGGAAGACGAGACAGTAGACGTGAAGATCGTCGAAGCTGACGGAGTCGTCAGTGACTATCCGTTGAATCCGGGACAGAACGCCTTAGTTTCTGATGGTCAGCAGGTGGATGCAGCTGAACCCCTCACGGATGGTCCGGCGAATCCCCATGAGATTGTGGAGATCTTCTTTAACCTTTATTTGGAAGAAAAAGGAGTTTATGAGGCAGCTTTGCTCGGTCTGCAAAAAGTGCAGAGGTTTTTGGTGACTCAGGTGCAGTCAGTGTATCAATCTCAGGGAATTGATATTGCCGATAAGCATATCGAAGTGATCGTGCGGCAGATGACTGCGAAGGTGCGAGTAGATGATGGGGGTGACACCACCATGTTGCCTGGAGAGCTAGTGGAGTTGCGCCAAATCGAGCAAGTGAATGAGGCAATGGCGATTACTGGAGGTGCCCCAGCTTGTTATACTCCTGTGCTGCTGGGGATTACGAAAGCTTCGCTGAATACAGATAGCTTTATTAGCGCTGCTAGTTTCCAGGAGACTACCCGAGTGCTGACGGAAGCGGCGATTGAAGGGAAATCTGATTGGCTCCGAGGTCTCAAGGAAAATGTGATCATTGGGCGCTTGATTCCGGCTGGTACTGGTTTCAATGCCCATGAAGATATCCTGAGTGCTATGACTGAAGATGAGGGAAGCGATCCCGGAATTTCTAATTATGCTTATCCTCGGGAGCGTTATGAGAATTTCGACTTCGGCATGGAGAATAATTTTACTCAAGATAATCCCCCTTCTAGTCATTCCTATGAGGATTTGAGCAAAAGTGAAGACGTAGTTTTGGACGACCGGACGGCAAGGGCTTATACTCGGAGTGATTCTCTAGAGGATAGCTCGGTTTCAGACTCTGATTTTTCCAGTCCTTTGGCTCAGTTTCCAGATGATTTGGATGAGGAGGAGTAGGCACGATAGAGGCGCAGAGCGATCGCTGGTTAATGAGTGCGTCGATTGCCCCTAGTCAAAAATCCCATCCCTAAAAAAAGCAATCCCAGAACTTGAGCTGGTTCTGGGATTTTTTTAAAAGCTTTTTAGGTTGTTCGCCAAGACGACTTCCAGCGAATCTCCCCAATCAAGCTGTAATCGCGACTTGGCACTGCCACCATTGACCGCAATTTCCACCCAACTGTGACTGCCAATTAAGGCAACAATTTCTCCAGATTGAACATCACTGTAAGTTTGACGGCTGGGAATCCTTAAATCCCCTACTGCCACCGACCAAGATTTGCCCTCAACTGCTGCTGCTGGAATATTGGTAATCAGATTGCCAAAAGTGTCAATGTACTGGATACAGCCACTGATACTAGTATTGGTTAGCTTGCACTCTGGGATAGGTAAGTGTACTAGACTATCTGGATCGATTTGAGTTCCTAATGATTTTAGGGAAACACCGCTAGCAAGGTAGGCTCCCACCGGAGCAAAAATATCTCGACCGTGAAACGTAGAACTCGGATGTGGCGATCGCCAGTATTTTGGGTTAGTCAATTCAACTGCAGCGACTGCTGGGGATAAACTGAGGATGCCGCTAAACAAGCCGTTATCTGGTCCCACTAGAAAACCGCCCGGAAATTCTACCGCTACCCCTCGCCGCTGACTTCCTACCCCCGGATCGACAACCGCTACGTGTACGGTTTCAGGGGGAAAGTAAGGACAGGCATTCATTAGGCAAAATCGACCGGCAGCAATATTCTGAGGCGGTATCTGATGGGTGAGATCTATCACCTTTAGCTGAGGATTAATCCGGGCGATCGCGCCTTTGATCGCCCCGACATAGACATCCTGCAAGCCAAAGTCACTCAGCAAGGTAATAATTCTTTTTTCGGACATATAGCCCTCTAAACCCCCCAAAAGTTAAGTTTCAGTAAAGTAAGATACTAATTTTTACTAAAATGTTATTTTAGAAGAGGTGCGTACATCAAGCCAGTTAATAAGAATGTCAGATATGAACAGAAATCGTCAAGAAACCTTAAAAAAAGCAGCTTCTGCTCATCGCGAGAATCTTCGCAAAAGCTTGCAGCATCGGCTGGAAGTTGCCAGAGTTGAAGGAAATGAAAAGTTACTTCGCCAATTGGAAGCGGAAGCTAACTACTTACACATGAAGTGATGGCTATCAGTTAAGGTGCGGCGTGGATTCCCTTGCGCTGGAGGAAGAGGGAAGAATGCTGCGCCAAGGGAGTCTTTCTCAATGATCTGTTAACAATGACCAATTAAAGCATAATGAACTAAGTGAGCCAATTTTTGCCGCAGAGTTTCTATACCTAAGCGTCCACTAGCAGAAATAAATACAGCTAGGGGAAACTCTTCTTTCGCTTGTGTCAGAATTTCACGATCCACCCGATCGATTTTATTAAAAGCAATCAGTATCGGTCCTGGCGTTAAAGGCATTTCCGACAAAATGCTCATCACCGAACGAATTTGACTTTGCCATGCCGGATGCGATATGTCTACTACGTGGAGTAGTGCATCTGCCTCGGTAACCTCTTCTAAGGTAGCACGGAAGGCATCAACGAGAGGTGGAGGAAGTTCATGGATAAACCCCACTGTATCAGTAAGCAGAATTGTGCTAGGCTTGCTCGTTACAGCATCAGGAATCGAAAGTCGGCGGGTTGTCGGGTCGAGGGTGGCAAATAGCTGGTCAGCGGTGTAAATCTCGGCATCAGTCAGAGCGTTAATGAGAGTAGACTTACCTGCATTGGTATAACCGACAATGGCAACTGTGGGGACTTCTTGTTGCTGGCGCTTTTGCCGCAAGCGAGAACGGTGTGCCTGTAGCTGGTTGACTTCACGTTGCAGTCGTGCGATGCGGCGTCCAATGGCACGGCGTTCCGTTTCCAATTTAGTTTCACCAGGTCCCCTTGTTCCAATACCGCCGCCCAAGCGAGACATAGCTTGACCTCTACCAGCGAGGCGAGGCAGCATGTATTCTAGCTGTGCCAATTCTACCTGTAATTTACCAGCGCGGGACTGGGCGCGTTGGGCAAAAATATCTAAAATGACTTCGGTGCGGTCTACCACCCGGATGCCGATCTGGGTTTCCAGATTCCGCACTTGCGCAGGGGAAAGGTCGCGGTCAAAGGCGACTAAGTTAGCGCCTAGAGTTTGAACCTTGAGGGCAATTTCCTGGACTTTACCAGTGCCGACGACAGTTTGGGGATGAGGACGGGGGCGCTTCTGGGAGATCGCTTGCAAGACTTCCCCTCCGGCAGTATCCACTAACCGCGCTAATTCCGCTAAACCATCTTCAAATTGCTGCTGGGCGATCTGATCGGTCATTAACCCAACCAATAGCACTCGGTCTTGATCTGCATCTACCTGTTGCGCGACATATTCCCGGCGAAATTCGGCTTCGAGTCCTTCAACTAGGTCGAGAAAATCCTGCTTAGTCAGGACATCCAGACTCAGAGGTGGGGAAACACTCCAGTAGGGTTGAGTCTCCAGATTGAGGTCTGGTTGGGGGATTAGATGGGCAAGGTAGCTTTCTTTAACATAGCCAGTTGCACCGCCACCCCGTCTTTCAAATCCAGTTCCGGTGAGAGTCAGTAGGACTAAGGCATCGAGTCGCTGCAGCACCATTGCGGTTAGGCTGGATTCTGGGGGCGGTTCTGGCTTGATTTGGGTGGCAAGGCAGCGAATGCCGCAAAGTCTTTCTGCGCCGTAGCGGGGAAGTTCGAGGGGTGGAATTTGGGTTTGGCGAGGGGTTCCCACTCCTACCCTAATGATTTGTCCCCTGCGGTTAATGTAGGCACAGACGGACTGGTTAATTTCCGTGCTAATGGCTGCCAGCCGCTGGGCGAACTCTGGAGTCGCCAGGCGATCGCCTGGCAAGCGTTGGTGGTACAGCCGTTGTAGCTGTTTTAGCTGGCTGGGTTTAAGACCTTGTAAATTTCCGTAGATCTTTTCGATAGGTGTACTGGATTAATTCTTCAATTTCAATTCTAACCAGTTAGGGGAGGTAGAAGATCGTCAAGTTTCGGATTCGGCTTAATATAGAAATGCCGTCTAAGCTGCTCAAAATACCAGCCCATGTCTAGTTCCAGCCTATTAGAGTCTTTTCGGGAAGCCTACAGAAATTTACAACTACTGCCACTGCTAGAACCGGAAGAGTTAGCACGATTCAGAGTAGACTATGCCGCTAGAGTTATGGCTGAACTTGAGCAGGTGGTGGAAGATTGCTCTCCTGTGAATAATAAAGTGATTTTTGCAGGACATCGAGGCTGTGGCAAGTCTACCCTTCTGGCTGAGTTTGGTCGTCGTCTGAGTGATAGATATTTTGTAGTCTTTTTCTCGATTGCTGACATGATTGAAATGTCGGATGTCAATCACATTAATATTCTGTTTGCCATTGCTGTCCAGATGATG
>JAAUYK010078469.1_pt1 | contig 12180 bp, 14 predicted proteins | sample 7278021 | NCBI WGS metagenome assembly JAAUYK01 (sample SAMN14350223, study PRJNA611818) | marine sediment metagenome | isolation source: surface marine sediment (1.8m) | place: French Polynesia: Moorea | collected 2018-08
GAGTCATTAAAGATCAATTCTTGATGACTGACTAATATTTCAGTTTAACCCGAGCTATTTTTCCAGCATTGGGAAAAACTCTGCCAAGCCCAAATAGCGACTTCCTTGAGGTGAAATTTCAAAGCGGCAGGGGTGCAAGTGCTACCCTGCCGCTTTGAAATTTCACCTCAAGGAATTCGCTATTTGGGCTTGGCAGAGTTTTTCCCAATGCTGGAAAAATAGCTCGGGTTAAACTGAAATATTAGTCAGTCATCAAGAATTGATCTTTAATGACTCAATGCATTAGAACAATCCTCATCTGTCTACTGCTGCTTGGCAGTATAATCGGATGCACTCAGACGACACCCGAAGCCACCCAAACTTCCCCGCCGATGGAAAGTCCTCAGGCAGGTTGGAAAAACATTGTCGGCGAGGGGATTATTCTATCCTTACCCCAAAGCTATGAAGGTGGCAATCCCGGCACAGAGATTGATGAAATTGAAGAAAAACTGACAGGGATTAATCCCAGCTATGCCCAGAGAATCCAGAAAATTAAACAAAATCCAACGGCGATCGCCCTTGTAGCGTTTGACACTCAGAGTGATAGCCCTAGGCCTCTTACCAATGTTAACGTTACTGCCCAAAAAGTCGATCAAGGAGTGACCATTGAACAATATCTGGATAGAACTGCCAATCAACTCCCATCTATTTACGCAATTGAAGTGAAAGAGGTTCTATCTATCGACCAGTACCAAGCAGGGCGAATGGTTACCACAGTCGAAGCTGAAGAGACTCCGTTCAAGCAGCTAATCTATACTGTCAAAAACAATGATACCTTTTGGGTAGTTATCTATACCACTACTACAGACGCCTTTAACCAGCAGTTGCCGAATTTTGAAAAAAGTATTCAGAGTTTCAGAGTGCAATGATTAGTCATTAGTCAGTGGTCAGTGGTCAGTAGTCAGTGGTCAGTGGTGAAATAGAAACAACGGACAACGGACAACGGAGAACTGCCAATGGACAATGGACAAAGGACAACTGACAACTGACAAAGGACTAAAAATAACAGTGGATCTCAAGCAAGTTATTATTGCCCATAAAGCAGGAGACTCCCAAAGCCGAACTTGGGCAGAAAAATGCGCTCGGCAATTGGAAGCCCGCCAGTGTAAGGTTTTGATGGGGCCAAGTGGCTTTAAGGACAATCCCTACCCCGTTTTTCTCGCTTCCTCGACGGCAAAAATCGATTTGGCAATCGTCCTAGGGGGTGATGGCACTGTTCTCGCAGCAGCTAGGCATCTTGCCTCAGAGGAGATTCCGATTTTAGCAGTGAATGTGGGGGGACATCTGGGGTTTCTCACCGAACCTTTCGAGGAATTTCAAGATACTGAGCGAGTTTGGAACCGCTTGCAATCAGACCGCTATGCAGTGCAGCAGCGGATGATGTTAGAGGCGTGTCTGTTTGAAGGCAGTCGTCACGATCCGCAACCTTCGAGCGATCGCTTTTTTTCACTCAATGAAATGTGCGTCAAACCTGCCAGTATCGACCGGATGCCCACCTCAATTCTAGAGATGGAAGTGGATGGGGAAGTTGTTGACCAATATCAAGGGGATGGTTTGCTAGTGGCAACGCCGACTGGTTCTACTTGCTACACAGCTTCTGCCAATGGTCCGATTATCCACCCAGGGATGGAAGCGATCGCCGTGACTCCGATCTGCCCCTTAAGTCTCTCCAGTCGCCCGATTGTCCTGCCTGCTGGTTCTGTAGTGAATATCTGGCCGCTAGGAGATAAGGAACTCAATACCAAACTTTGGACTGACGGGGCTTTAGCGACCTCCATCTGGCCGGGACAGTGGGTGGCGGTGCGGATGGCGAATTGTTGCGCTAAGTTTATTATCCTGCGAGAAAGTTACTCATTTTATCAGACTCTACAAGAAAAGTTGCACTGGGCAGGGGCAAGAATTCGCTATGGCAATAATCACCGTAATTAACTCATCCCACCCCTTTATTAGGGCTGTTTCATTCTCTTTAAATGCAGATCAATAGGGAGATAGGGAGATAGGGGAATGGGGAAATGGGAAGACGGGGGAATAATAGGAAATTTCAGTAGATCACAAACTTTGGCGATCACTAACTAGAATGAGGACTTCCAGGGGTTAGTCGGCAGAAGGCGATCGCTGACTCTGCCCAATTTACTAATACATTTGTTCTAGTCGACCGGACTATATATAATCAAAACTTATAGTTATAGTTAGAGAGAATAGAATCTTGAAAAACTTTCCTTTAAAGCTGGCTTTGAGTGCATGAGTCTCTAGTCTTAAACAATATTAATATGCAAACCTTAGTAACGCGATAAGCTTGAGTCATTCAGAACGATTGAATGATGTGAGGCGTGAATCTCCATGCGTATTTTACTTTTATATCCCCTATTTCCCAAAAGTTTCTGGTCATTTGAGAAAGCCTTGGCGTTAGTCGGTAAGAAGGCGCTATTACCTCCTCTGGGCTTAGTCACAGTGGCAGCAATTTTGCCCCAACAATGGGAGTTCAAGCTTGTCGATCGCAATGTCCGTGAAGTTAGAGACCAAGAGTGGGATTGGGCTGAGTTGGTCGTTCTCTCAGGCATGATTGTCCAGAAAGAAGATTTACTCGCTCAAGTTCAAGAAGCCAAGCGACGGGGGAAACCAGTTGCTGTGGGTGGTCCCTATCCAACAGCCCTACCCGATGAAGTCCAAGCTGTGGGGGCAGATTATTTGGTTTTGGATGAAGGGGAAATTACCCTGCCTATGTTCGTTGAGGCGATAGAACGAGGCGAAACCAGTGGCACATTCCGGGCTACTGAGAAGCCAGCCGTCACCGAAACCCCCATCCCTCGCTATGATTTGCTCGAATTCGATGCCTACGATAATATGTCAGTTCAGTTTTCGCGCGGCTGTCCTTTTCAGTGCGAGTTCTGCGACATCATCGTTCTCTACGGTCGCAAGCCCCGTACCAAAACGCCAGAGCAACTTCTGAGCGAACTCGAACGCCTGTACGACCTGGGTTGGCGCGGTGCCGTGTTTATGGTAGATGACAACTTCATCGGTAACAAGCGCAACGTCAAGCTGCTACTGAAGGAGTTGAAAGTCTGGATGGCGCAAAAAAACTATCCCTTTAACTTCACCACTGAAGCTTCAGTGGATTTGGCGAAAGACCCAGAACTGATGGAACTGATGGCAGAGTGTAACTTTACCAGTGTATTTCTAGGGATTGAGACACCGGATGAGGAGAGCTTGACCCTGACCAAAAAGTTTCAAAATACCCGCGACTCCCTCAACGAATCCATAGAAGCGATTACACGGGCAGGTCTGCGGGTGATGGCAGGCTTTATCATCGGCTTTGATGGGGAAAAACCGGGAGCAGGCGATCGCATTATCCAATTTGTCGAACAGACAGCTATTCCTATGGCCATGTTCAGCATGTTGCAAGCCCTTCCCAATACAGCCCTCTGGCATCGGCTAGAGAAAGAGGGTAGACTGCTCGACCAAGGAGGCAATATTAACCAGACTACCTTGATGAACTTTGTGCCGACTCGACCGATCGAAGAGATTGCCCGTGAGTATATAGAGGGGTTTTGTCAACTCTACGACCCAGAGCAATATCTCGATCGCGCCTTCCGCCACTTTATCAAGATGGGGGTTCCCAAACATTCTGGGAAGCTCAAGCTTAGTAAGCTCAGTTGGAAGGATCTCCGGGCGCTAGCGATCCTGTGTTGGCGGCAAGGGATGGTTCGCAAGACGCGCTGGAAATTCTGGCTCAATCTGTTTAAAATCCTCCAAAACAAACCTAGTCTCGTCACTCGTTATTTAACGGTTTGTGCTTTCTTTGAACACTTTTTTGAGTACCGCCAGATCGTCCGCGATCAGATTAATACCCAGTTAGGGCTATTTCATTCTCACGAATTCCACCAGGGAATTAATTCCCTGGCTCACAGCCAAAGTCGGTTAAAACTGAGTAATAATCGCTGAGTCTCGCAGTGCGTCCCTGCTACGCAGCTTGGCGATCGCTAGTCTGACAAATTGGCAGTTAGCGATCGCGTTCTGGTAGTAGGCTGTAATTCTGATTCTGTCCTTGGCAATCAAAGGAAACTCGGATCAAAATGGGCGAACGGTGAGCAATAAGATTCAAATTGATCAAGGCATTGGATTTTTTGTTGAACCTATGACTGCAACACTACTTGGACCACCGGATGAAATAATTCACCTGTCAGGGATTAGCTGGCAGACCTACGAAACCTTATTGGCAGAACTGAGCGATCGCCGTCTCCGGCTCACTTACAATCGTGGCAATCTAGAAATCATCGCTCCTTCTCCAGAACATGAATTGAGTAAAAAGCTCATTGGTCGCTTTGTGGAAACGCTGGCTGAAGAATCAGAAGTCCAGATTTATCCCCTTGGCTCCACCACCTTCAAACGACCTAAACTGAGCGGCGCAGAACCGGATGAATGCTTTTACATTTACAACATTGACGCGGTTCGCGGAAAGAAGCGACTGGACTTAAATGAAGATCCAGCACCTGATTTAGTCGTGGAAATTGATGTCACCAGCAGTTCTGAGAATCGCCTCCAGGTTTACGGGGATCTTGGTGTAGCAGAAGTTTGGATTTATAGTGGGGAATCCTTGGCCATAAAGCAATTACAAAATGGCATCTATATCACCTCCCAAAAGAGTCAATTTTTTCCAAATTTAGCCATTGCAGAAATTGCCGGATTTTTACAACAAGCTGGAACGATAGATTATCTAGAGTTGGTGAAATCATTTCGGAATTGGGTAAGAAGTCAAATTGGGCAATAAGAGAGCGATCGCTATCCTTCTAAGCGTTGTTTGAGGTCGCGGATGGCGGCACTGGTGTTGCGCTCGTAGGCGATTTGTACACAGCGGGCGATCGCGCTTGGCAAATCAAAGTCTGGAAAATAGAAGCTTTTGGTTTGAAGTTGGTAATCCGCTCCTTGTAATTGATAAATTAATAACTGCTGATTTTTGAATAGCCACACTTGAGGAACGCGGTAGGGAAGATAATCCCGCACATCGAAATAACTGGTCACGTCAATTTCGATCACTAAATCTGGTGGCGGATCCTGTCGCCAGTCTATGGATTTTTTACCAGAAACTGCTGGCCAATTGTCAATGTAAAAACAATAGTCTGGCTCAATACCGCTTTCTTCAGGCAAGGTCATGGTAACAGGCGTAAACGCATCGTATTCTCGTTTATCGCAATCGAGCAAGGCTTTAACAATATCGGCGAGGAGGTTGGCATCTCGACCGTGTACTGGCAAAGGCGACATGAGCAAGACTTCTCCATTGCGATATTTGAGGCGCGGAATCGACCGATCACCGCGCTGCTGGCAAAGGCTCTGATAGTCTTGCCAGGTGGCAGGCAAACGCACGACAGAACCAGCAGGCAATTGAGTTTTTTCTGGGGAGATGAGAGCAAACATGGGCAATTAAAAATTAAAAATTAATTGGCTGGCTTGCGGGTAATATCGATCGCGATCTTGCCGCCAAAGTCTGGAATCGGCGCAGCGGGTTTGAACAACTGGACGCGGACTTGCTGCACCGGCTCTAATTTCAAAATGTCATCAGCGATCGCCTCAGCTAATTTCTCTACTAGGGCAAACTTAGCGGTTTTCACCCGATTTTTCACCAGGGCGATCGCTTGTCGGTAATCGACGGTATCTTTGATATCATCGCTGCGAGCAGCGGTGGCTAAATCCAGCCATAGGGTGAGATTTACCTCAAACCGCTGTCCCAGGATCTGTTCTTCTGGCAAAAACCCAGTATATCCGTAGCAGCGAATTCCGGTAACCTGAATTGAGTCCATGTGACGTACTCCATACGCTCATCGCTACGCGACCTTAGCGCTGGCTTCTCCTCCCTTTACGAGATTCGCGTTTTATAGTGAGGCGAACGCCCAACCCCACTTTTTTAATCAGGATTCCAGAGTTCAAGTCACGAGGCATAGATGCTCCATAATGGGGACATTTATGCCACCTATCTCCTAGAGCTTTTGGAACCCGATTGAGACACATTGCACAATATTGTGATGTACCAGCGGGATTAACTTTCACGACCAACCGCCCAGCTCTTGCAGCCTTGTACGGCAGGATTTCATTCAGGAACCCGGCTATCCCAGCATCAGCAAAACTCTTATTTAAGCCCGACTTCGCAGATTGACCATTGGGCAGGAAGTTGCCCTGCTCATCGTGCTTTGGTTTATTGCGTCGAGCCATATTGGAAACCTTGAGGTCTTCAACAAAGATGACCTCAGCTTTATCGACCAGTTCACCAGCCAACTCAAAGTGCCACTTATTCATGCGGCACCGTTGCTGATAGGTTGGCAGTAACTTGTATTGGTAGGCAAGAAGCATTTTTTAATTCTAGCCGAAATGCTGGTTTAGGTGTCTCCGGGGTATTGAACCCATCGACACCCCCGAAGAACTTCCCGACACTCATCCTGCGGGTAGAGTGCGGGGCTGCTAGCGGTTGAAGCTCAAGAATTCTGAATAATGATCAATTATGAAAAATCCAAATCGCGGTGGGTGAAGGGTTTGGCGTTGTCTCCCGTGTAGCTAGCGGCGATGTGGTCGTCGCCTGTAATTTGGTATTTGTAGGTCACAAGTCCTTCTAAGCCTACGGGTCCACGAGGGGGCATTTTTTGGGTGCTAATGCCTACTTCTGCGCCAAAGCCGTAGCGGAAGCCGTCGGAAAAGCGGGTAGAACAGTTGTGGAAAACTCCCGCAGCATCGACTTGGTTGAGAAAGGTTTCAGCGGCGCTGCTATCTTCGGTGACAATGGCATCGGTGTGCTTGGAACCGTAGGTGTTGATGTGGGCGATCGCGGCTTCGAGGCAATCTACCACCTTAATCGATAAAATCAAATCGCTGTATTCTGTCTTCCAGTCTTCTTCTGTAGCGGCGGCAATGTCTAGAAACTGGCGAGTTCCCTCATCTCCCCTCAATTCTACTTGGCACGCTCCTAGGGCTGCTGCTACTTTGGGCAAGAATTTGGGGGCGATCGCTTGATGTACCAGCAGCGTCTCAATTGCATTGCAAGCAGCAGGATACTGGGTTTTGGCATCAACTGCAATTTCTACCGCTTTCTCTATTTGAGCCCCTTTGTCGATATAGAGGTGGCAAATTCCATCAGCGTGTCCTAAAACGGGAATGCGAGTATTTTCCTGAACGTAGCGGACAAAGGAATTAGAACCTCTGGGGATAATTAAGTCAACGTATTCGTCTAATTCTAATAATGCCCGGATTTCTTCTCTGGTGGTCAGCAATTGGACGGCGGCAGGGTTAACTTTTGTCTCGGCTAATCCCTGGTGAATTATTTTTACTAAAGCTTGGCAAGAGCGAGTGGCTTCTTTGCCTCCTTTAAGAATTACGCCGTTACCGGATTTAATTGCCAGACTGGTAATTTGAATTAAAGCCTCAGGACGGGCTTCAAAAATTATCCCCAATACGCCTAGGGGGCAAGTAACCCGCTTGAGGATTAACCCTTTATCTAGTTCCCGGTGAATTTGGAGCGCACCGACAGGATCGGCTAATTTGCCGACATCCCGCACCCCGGCAATGGCAGCTTTGAGTTTCGTCTGACCCAATTTTAACCGGGCATAGAGGGCTTGGGAAATGCCATCAGCTTCTGCAGCTTGGCAGTCGGCTTGATTAGCTGCGAGAATTTCTGGTGCAGCAGCTTCTAAAGCTTGGGCGATCGCTTCTATGGCTCGATTGCGCTCCTCTGCTGACAGTACGGCTAATTTACGCGCTGCTTGGCGAGTTTGTCGGGCAATTTCAACTAGGGAAGGAGAAGCGACTTGAGAAGCAACCATAATTATTTAATCTAACTATCTTTCGCCAACAGTATCATATCAATTCCGGTAGCATCTCTATTGCCTGGTAGGCGTGCTCAGTATAGTGTCAATCTTCAGATCATATTTTTTCTTTTTTGTCAATCCCCCTCTCCCTGCCTGTTGAGCTGGCTCGAAAAATAAAGTTTTCGAACAACTCTCTAGGAAAACTAGCCAGAGCGCCTTTTGGTGAGCAATTCTACGAATATAAGCGACTTTCGGCTACTTTTGACTAGATTTTCTTAAAAAAAGTTATAAAGATCCCAATTATATACCTATCTTTCAGATTTTTTTATCATACCAAATCTCTGAAACAAGGCAAGCTCCTGAAATAAATCACAAAAATTCTTAATAAGTTGAAAAAAGAAAAGCGGCTTTTAATTGAAATTTCAAAACCGAAAGGTAAATCAATAAAAGCTTTGCTTATAAAAAATGAAAAACCACAACCCAACGAAGTAGCCGTGGAAGTGTCCAGCTCAAAGTCTGGAGCGATCGCCCCACCATCACCCTCTTCTTTACGTTAGATTAAAAGTAAAGATTAAAACAATAAGTAAGGACTATGTCTTATGCCATTGGCAACCTTGACAAGTAAGGGACAAACCACAATTCCCAAGAAGGTCAGAGAGCGCCTCAACCTCAAACCAGGCGATCGCATCGACTTTGTGATTGAAGGTGATCGAGTCTACCTCCGACCGATTAACCGCAGTGTGCAACGCCTGTCTGGAATGCTTCACAAACCTGGAATGCCTACGTTAACCATTGAAGAGATCGAAGAAAGTGTCCAACAGGCAGCGGCTGAGCATGTGCTCAGGAGTCTGCAGTGATCGGATTGGACACCAACGTCTTGCTACGATACCTGCTCAAGGATGACCAGGTTCAGTGGGAACAAGCAGTACAGGTACTCGAACGAGGAGAAACCTTCTTCATTTCCAATATTGTTCTGTGCGAGTTGTGTTGGGTTCTACAAAGTCGCTACAAGCTCAGCCGTACGGAGATAGTTGAGGTGGTGCAAGCTCTTTTAGATACCGATGCTTTCCAGTTTGAGAACCGACTTGCAGTGCAAAGTGCCATCGGACAGATGCAGCAGGGAAAGGCGGGATTGGCTGACTACTTGATTGGTTTCTTGAACCAGCAGGCAGGCTGTACCAAAACGGTTACCTTCGATCGAAAGTTAACAGGTGAGCAATATTGGGCGGTTCTCTAGAACGTCGATTTAGACGCTTGCCATCAGCTTTGAAAATCGATATCATACCAATTTTCAAAAGTTTGGTATTAGCCCCAAAGACGACGCCGAGGGGAACCATTGAGGCGCTGGTGAGTGTCCTGCAGTAGGGCAGGAATGTCTAACTGTTCGGGACAGCGGGGAAGGCAGTCGCCGCAGCTAGTGCAGCAGTTGCCCTTGGTTCCTGGAAACCAATGACCGGCATTTTCAAACATGCGGTAACGATATTGACCGAAATCAGTCATCTCGTAAGCAACTGCCAGGTTGCGCAGGCGCAACACTTCGGGAATGTTGATCTTTTCTGGACAGGGGAGACATTGGTAGCATTGGCTGCAGCGTTCTGTTCCCAAGGTCTTAGACAGATGAGTTTCTAATCGTTCGAGAACGGCAATTTCTGAAGCAGTCAGGGGACGATCGCACTCGGCAACCTTTAGAGGGTCTTTCAATTCTTCTGGGTTAGCCGGACCGATACTAAGGGTAGTAATGCGGCGATCGCTTAACAAAAAGCGGTAGTTTAGTTCTAGGGGAGAGAATGGTTGGCATAGCTGTTTGAGGGTTTCTGGTGGAGTATAGAGGCGACCACCCTTATCAGCAGGAGAGATAATAAACACCCCCATATCTTTCTGGTGCGCTAGCTCAACCGCTCTTTCGTGACGCTGAAAGAAATAGTAGTAGTGAAGATTAACAAATTCAAATAAATCGGTCTTAATCGCGGCGAGAATCAAATCTAAACTGCCGTGGGTAGAAAAGCCAAGATGTCGCACCCTTCCATCTGCCAAGGCTTTCTCAATAGCTTGCATGCAACCTTTAGGGTTCTCAACCCAAGCCAGATGCTCCCAAGTATTAATCCCATGAATCGCCAGACAATCGAGATAATCAAGCTGTAAGTGAGTCAAGGACCGATCGACCCATTCATCCATCTGAGGTCCATCTGGGGTCGGTGGGAGCTTGGTCGTGATATACAATTGCTCTCTTGGGACTCCTAATCCCATTTTCAGAGCTAAACCCAGATATTGTTCACTTTTTCCATAACCTTTCGCGGTTTCTAGGTGATTGATGCCCAGTGCCAATGCTTGTTGCAAGGTTTGTTCAACCTCTGACTCAGAAGCCAAACAGCGCATGGTTCCCAAGGAAAAGACAGACAGATGTAAATTCGTTTTCCCGAACCGCCGATAGCGCATACTCGATTTTAGATTTTCGATTGTGGCTCAAAGGCTTTGCCCACAGGTAAATCCAGCGTCTTGAGCAAATTGGCTGATGACACGTAGGATAGGGGCAATTAACCATTAGGACTCGCCGTTGCCGCTAGATCCTCCCCTTTGGATCAAATCTTCAGGTCGAAGGTTAGCAATAAAATTCCTAAAGGCTTGACGTTCTTCCTCATCAGCCTCTCGATCTACTGGTATAGAAGCATCAGCAACCACTTCTTCCATCACCCAGATCGGGCTGCCAGTGCGCAGGGCGATCGAGATCGCGTCACTGGGACGGCAATCAATTTCTTTTTTCTCCTCACCCCGGCGAAGGCAGAGGACCGCATAGAAGGTATTATCCTGAAGCGAGTGAATAATGATCCGCTCTAAGTTCATCTCCCACGCTTCTAGAATATTAGCGATTAGGTCATGGGTAAGTGGGCGAGGCGGTCGTTGTCTTTCTAAAGCAGTGATAATTGCCTTTGCCTGATCCTGCCCAATGTAAATCGGTAGAGCGCGGCGGTCTGAGCCATCTTTGAGCAACACAATTGGGCTGCGCGTAACGGCATCTAGTGCAATTCCAGCAACTGTCATTTCAATCATCGGCTTAGTCTCTAGAATACGGTCGGCATCAAAAATGTTAAACTAAAGGATTAAAAAGATTAAATTGATATTCAACGGACTGAGAGCGCAATCAACAGACTTACTGTTTGCATTACTTAATAATAAATTGCCGCTGATAGACTGCGAAGACCTGCAATGGTAAGATTTGGCAATGCTATACTCTCACAGTATGCCCCAGGATAATAGCCATCAGATTAAACTTTATGAAAAAAACACATAATGGCTAGTTGATTATTCGCATTCAATCGTTTGCAGCCCCTTTCCATTGGGAGCAGCTTACTTCTATTGTCCCAAAAAAAAACCGTGTTTGCAGGATTAGTTCAAGGCTTAGGAGCAATTCGACCGCTGGGAAAAGAGCGGTTTGCCCTTTCAGTAATAGAGAAAGCCTCCCAGATAATTTTGACGGATTTAGCCATTGGTGACAGTGTTGCCGTGGATGGAGTTTGTCTGACGGTGGAAGAGATTTTGCCCGATGGCTTTGTGGCAACTGCTTCGCCTGAGACCTTGCAGCGCACGACCCTAGGACGGCGAAGCCAAGCAGCAGATTATGTAAATTTAGAAACTTCGATGCGAGTTGGCAGCAAGCTAGGAGGACACTTTGTTACCGGTCACGTAGACGGAATTGGTTGCTTAATCGAGTCGCTGTCCGCTGAACAAGCTTGGGAAATCACTTTTGCCGCACCGCCATCCTTGTCTGAGCAATGGCAGCGTCATGTTGCTCGCTATCTCGTGCCGAAAGGCAGCATTGCTGTCAACGGTATTAGCCTGACTGTAGCGGATTGCGATCCTGATGGTAGCTGGTTTAAGGCGGCGGTGATTCCCCACACCTATGCAGAAACTAACCTCTGCTACCTCCAAACTGGCAATTGGGTGAATATAGAGAGCGATATTCTGGGGAAATATGTCGATAAATTACTCGGCCATCGCCTCGCTGCCAACAGCCCTAGGGAAGAGATTAGCCTCGGGTTTCTAGCCGAAAATGGATATATTTGATTTCTTCAACATAATGTAGCAAGGATTCCCCTTCCTCAAAAACGAGGCTTCCTCCAGAAGCCAATGTTTTAGGGAGGGGAGAAATTGCTACCAATATAAAACGTCCGTAGGACATCTGCTTTACTTCTGATCCTCTGGGTGATAAAATACCTTCGATGAAACAAGTCACCACAGTAGCCTCTAAACTCCAAGTAGATCAAAATATTTCGTCAGAGATTGACGAAACATTACTTGTGTTTGCTGCTGCTTGTGAATGGGTAAACGCCAATACTCCTAAAGACTTAACCAACAA
>JAAUYK010130822.1_pt1 | contig 12180 bp, 15 predicted proteins | sample 7278021 | NCBI WGS metagenome assembly JAAUYK01 (sample SAMN14350223, study PRJNA611818) | marine sediment metagenome | isolation source: surface marine sediment (1.8m) | place: French Polynesia: Moorea | collected 2018-08
GCTCGCCGACGACCTTCACGCAGAGGACGGTCGAAGACGAGCAGGAGACCGACTCCGGAATAATGAAGTCGCTGGTCGTGAGCGACGGCATTTACGGACACTTTGGTCGGCTGCTCCACAGGGACGAGATGGCCCCGGCGCCCTACATGCTCTTCTCAGACAACGACGACGCCTTCTACTGCGACATCTTGGGCCCCTCTGGCGATCCTCTCGATGTGGTCGGGCTGTCCCTGCCCGTCTCCGGAGCGACCGAGGTCGGTGTCGGGGACTGGCTCGTCTTTCCCGACATGGGCGACGAGGTGCTGACGCCGGCCAACAGTGCTGCGGTCGAGGCGGCATCGGAATGGGAGGCGGACGACATCAGGTTAGAAAATGTGCAATTAGAAATTGTTCGGGAACGTAACCGGATTATTTGCAGGGTACTAGTAGCAAAAAAATCGGATGAGGAAGCTCTCGACTGCGCGACCCCGACCTCACTGCACCCTACCTGCAACGCCGCGACCGCGGCAGACCTGTACAATTGCGCCGCCGGCGACTTCTTCGTGGCCGCCGAGGTCGACCCTATCGCAAGAATTCATTGATGGAAGAACGCAACACTCAGCAAAGATTTATACAACGCAACGAAATTTCTCTCTCACCGCGACGTATTTAGCACGTAAGGCTTCAACTGTAACATAGATGGACGCATACTGTAATGTTAAGGTAGATATATTTTACCCTTTTGTAATATATTACTCGTACACGATGATTCTTTTGAACTTATTGCCTCTGGTTAATTGACCCTTAGTTGTTCGGGGCGGCTGTCTCCAGGACGGACAAGTTTTCGAATAGCACCTCCTCCGGCGCCTCGGGGGCCTGGGCGACGATCACGTTCGGGCTCACTGTGATGCCCGTCGCAGACTCGCTGATAACGACGTCTTCGGCGGGTGCCTGTTCCACGACCTGGTGCCCTTCGGTTATAATCTAAAGTACGAATTTGAAAAGGTGGTTGTCCTTGCGTTCATGTTTGTATCTACCTGAACTTGGTCAGGATTCTCTGACTCGACGACGATGATCTCGAAGCCGTCCAGGTTTTCATCCCCGTCGTCGACCTGCAGGTGGATGACCTCCATCGACTGGTCGCCGCCGCCGCCCTCCGGCTCCACGAGCGCCACCAGGTGCTCCTTCGGCGCCTCCTCCAAGTGGATCTCGATGGCCGGCTGGTCTTGCTTCGCCTGCTCCTGAAGGACTTGGAGTCCGGACGGTGGGGGCGCTGCAAACTTCTTTTGCTGTTGGCCTTTGCGGCCCTTGCAGCTCTGCTTTCTCTTGGGCTTCTCTCCGGCCTCCTCGCTGGCCTGAAGGACCTGATATCCCAACCCGTTCAGCACCTCCTGCTGCCGGACTTGAGGAAGTTGAGGTGCCTGCTGCTGTGGACGGTGCTGCACGACTTGATAACCTTGACTGTACTGACTCGGAGGCCGCTGCTGGTAGGGATGATACCTCTGACCCTGCTGAGGCCCCTGGGAGTATGCCTGGGCATAACTTCGACCATGTGGACCCTGTTGTTGCTGTTGCTGCACTTGGCAGGCTACCTGGTGGTAACCATGACCGTGTGGACCCTGCCGCTGCCGAGGCCCTTGAAAGTCTACCTGGTGATAACCTCGACCAGGTGGACCGTGATGCTGCTGCTGAGGAACACGACAGTCCACCTGGTGGTCACCTTGTCCGTGTTGACCCTGCTGGAAGGCCTTAGAATAGTACCCCTGCCCAATCTGTCCTTTCTCATGATAATGGTGATGGTGCTGTAGTCCTTGCATCTGTAGCTGATGCTGATGTTGATGTTGAGGCACGTGGCGAGCTTTCGCCTTTTGCCCTTCCAGCTGCTGTTGCTGGTGTTGCTGGAGGCGCAACTGGTGCAGTTGCTTTTGACGCTGCAGGTAGTTCAGGTAGCGCCACTGCGCCAGTTGCTGCTGCTGCTGCCACTGGCTGTACCGCTCCACCGTCTTTTTCCACTCGACTGGGTTCCTCCACGGAGGGTGGACCTCGGGCCCGCCGTAGTAGGGGCCGTTGGCTCTCGCCAGGATCTCGGGAGGGGGGCGTCGGGGGCGGACGGGACAACCCAAGAACTACGTATAAGGGTGGATTGATGCTAAGGCAGGCAAAAGATGCGCATTATTGATTAATGTACCTGTCCCCCTGCTTCGAAGGCTGTGCGTGTACAGGGCGTAGTGTTGCCTGAAATCTTTGTCGGTGGCGGAACCGCGGGAGCTATAGCAGGAACAGTGGGGACAACACTCTCATGGCTATGGATCGGTGCCGGTGCGACGTCAGAACCTTCCACCTTCTCCTTTTTAACCTCCTCCTCCACTCCAACGGTATCAAAGTGGGCGGCTGGAGCACCCTCTTGGAAGCGCCCCTCCTGATGGGGCAAATCAGACGGCTTATCGTCGCTGTCGGTCACCTCCTTCTCCTCCTTAAGCTTTTTCTTCGGCGCGTTGCTCGGCCCGTACCTCTTGTTTCTCGCCTCGTCGGTCAGCACGGAGGAGGGCTTCATGCCGACATTCGCACACTTGATAAATCTAGAGGCAAAGATTGACTGATCCTTCCTTAATGTGCATCAATAATTAAATTTCTGACCTGCAGGGCTGACAGGCGCCCCTAAACAGCGTGATGTTGCAGACGACCTCTGCCTGTACGGGCGCTGCCGCTGTCTCCGACCGCCTTTCCTCCTCCTCGTCTTCGATGAGCGCGATCTTGGCGACTTCCTCGGGCAGCGGCTGCTTCGTGGACAGACAGGGGGCGAGGCCGGCAACCCTGCCCACCCTCCTGATCTTCCTGACGGCGCGCCTGAAGAATGCCCTGCACCTGTTGCACACGAAGGCACCGAAGTGCAGGAACTGGAAGGTGACCACCGTGCACACCTGGCACATCTGGTCCGGAGGGGCCGAGCGGTAGCTCGCGGGGAACGGGTGGCGGCGAACGTAGCGGCGGCAGGATTCAACCATCGGTCCTGTTAAAGAGTTTTGGGTTAAATATTGGAGAGGTCAGCGGGGGCGGTGCTTCAGGCCAATGGCGAGGGGGTGCAAATATCGGGTTGGATTACTCACCCCCTCCTGAAGTCTCCTCTACGAAGAAGTCGTCTGGCGGCGGCGACGACGACGAGGTCGGGCTGCTGCTGAGGCTCGATGACGAGAAGGAGAAGGAGCTGCTGTCGGTCCTCCTGTGACTGTGAGTGGCCTCAAGGCTGACGGACGACGGCAAAGTGGAGGTGCAAGTGGAAGTGGAAGTGGAAATGGAAGTGCACGTCGAGGTGGAGGCCGCGGCCGCCGGCGGGGAGGACAACAGCACTTCCAGGGGGTCGGCCTCAGACGACATCACAACGAATGAGGGCGACTCAAGTGAAAGTGACTCACTCACTCAAGTCACTCAACTCGTGAGTCGTGATCGTGAACTCGACCGACCGAGTCGGACAGGCGGTGAAGTTACTGCACAAGTTACTTGTTCATTATTTAATTTTCAATCCTATCGTAATAATCGTATAATTCGCAAGAACAACAAGGGAAAAGGAAAACTACTAGACGAGTTACTTGGAGTAGAACAATGCCCTGTTACTTGCATTATCTTTCCTAGAAATAGGACAAGTGGGGGATTCACGATTCAGTTTTAGACTAAAGTCGACTGACTATTGAATGGCAAGAGTTTGTGATTTGTTGTCTCTCAGTATGCATTGAAATTGAATTGTATACAGACTACTTCATTTGATACAAATCGTATAATCGGCTCATCTCTAATGGCCGACCGAGTACTTACTTTGTTTTCTAGCTTGAAATTGGCAATTGTAAAGTACTTTACTGAATAACTTCGGCCATTTATACCAGACTACGAGCAGAATATGTATTACTATTAGAAATCGTACGCATTGACGTATTCGTATATTCGTAACTACAGTCATATATATGGTTCATATGTATGTCAATTCATGAGTCACGTCCACTGGACATGAATGTTCTGTAGACAGTGTAGACCTATTGTATAGTACTTACTACGTGGATTTACAGTACAAAAGTACAAAGTACGGTACGATGAAAGATCAAATTGAGGTTGAGCACATCAGCACGTTGACTGGACGCATGTCACTTGCAAATTCTGAAATCATTGGAACTCATTTAGGCATCGGCATAAATCGTACTTCTGTTCGACGATTTACCTCGCAGCGACAGCTCGCGCAAAGACTCCTCTCGACGTCTCTGTGCGTCCATTCCTCGCCGCGCTTCCGGATCGAACCGTCGCTGGCGATGCAAACGCCGTCGCTCTCCGCCGAGCGCCGATTCAGACTTCGTCGCGCGGTAGAAAGCAAATCGTCGCCGTCTTCTTCGCATTCTTTGAGAAAGACTGATAAACAGGCATCGGATATGCGATTATTGAAGCTTTATACCAAACCACGGTTCTAGGGCCATTTTCGGCACCTGCTCGCAGTCTACAAAGTCCTCCTCTCCGGCGGCGGGGTTTCTGAACGCGTCTCTGGTCACCCGTCTCAGGTCGTCGCCGTTGTCGCACATCACTCTGGAGAGCGATGCCAGTCGGATCTGCGCCATTTGGGCGGTGCTGAACGTTGACGGGTTCTCATACCAAAATCTGCGGAAGGCAATGACCGCTCTTTCTGCACGTGAATAAACAGACTGATCCCACCTGTCGCCATCCCTGAGGCGCTTAAACTGCTCTGTGATCAGGCACCTCACTGTCGGCCCCACCTTGCCCCCCTTGACAGTTTCCTCCATGAGTCCGCCAACCCAGATGTCCACGTTGCCAGGGTGACCGTAGACGCCGGACAGGCGGTGCAAGACATCGCGATTCTGAAGAGAAATAGGCCTTAAAAAGGACTATGTATGGAAGTGTGAATGCCTCACTGTTATATGGTGCTCTAAGTCCTCCCACGAGTGCGTTTTGCCGAAGCCGCACCATTCTCTCCACGCGGTGTATGAGGGGAGGCCGTGGTCCCGGCCGCGTTGGACGTTGATGGCGGCCAGATCGAGAGCAACGGCATGTGCCATCTAAGTCAAGGGCACTTTAAAGCTCTTTGCCTGGGAGATTAAATTTTAAGTTACCTCGAATAAGCGCTCCGTCAGCTCTTCGTTCATGACCTCGTTGGGCAGATTCTTCTTCGCAGCGGTGGCAAACAGCCCCCTGAGGATTGGATCCACCCCGCCCTCCTGGACGAGCCGCCAGGGGGCGAAGAACGCCTCGCGGAGGGGCAGGTTGCCTTCGGAGATAGGGCGGAGGTCGGGCCCCAGCCGGGAGATCTCCGGGTTCACCATGGTGTGGCCGAATCGGAACGCCGACGAGGCGAACACGTTGGAGATGGTGGCGTCCGCGGAGGCGTTATAGCCGCGGTAGTCGCCGACCATTGCCATGCCCTCCTCGCCGACGATGGATGGGAGCCAATGGTCGAAGGTGATGTGCTGCATCTCGGCGCCGACGATCTTCCTCGCCTCGTGGAACAGCCTGTCACCGTCCCAGGAGGGGTTGAAGCGTCGCAGCTCTGAGGCCAGCCGGTTGTGCTCCCTGAACCAGACTGTGTGTAGGGCGAGCAGTCCGAGCTGCTCGTTTGCGCGGACGTCGCCGGCGAGGAAGCAGCCGATGGCGCTCTCACGGGGGTCGCGCCGGCAGTCGATCGGGTGGCCGTCGTTGAAGGGAAGCAGCGGCTTGCCGTAGCCGAGAGAGGGGCCCTCGCGGAGGCGCCCAAAGTCGTTGGTCAGGTTGCGAAGGCTGGTCGACAGGTCGGGCTCACTGCCATAAACCTGTTAATGGATTCATGTTGCTAGGCCCAGGTGGTTGCATTAAGTCGAAATTACTCGTACCTGAGAGGCGTCGATGTAAGCCGTGAGCTGATTGACCTGCTCCCTAGTCTGCACCTTGTCGAAGAACACCGAGGTCGATCCGGAACCGCAGACGGCGCTCGAGCGCGTGAACTCCAGGCAGCGCTCAGAAGACACCCTACAGATATTGCTTACTTACTCAAGAGAAGGGAGAAGGGTATATGCGATCGGCTTAATCTATACCTTGGGTCATCCTCTGGAATCTGAATTGGAAAGCAGGGCGGCCGGTTGTCGCAGGTGGCCCCACACGCCGACGCCGTCCCGCCGCCGTTGGCCAGGAACTCGAACGTCTCCCTGCTGATGGACTCCATCGAGTGCGAGATGTCGTGGTCGAGGAACTGCCCCCACTGCATAGCCATGTGACTCGACGCGGCGTCCACAGAGGTCTTGGAGGAGGCGATCAGCGTGTTGGAGACGAGGCGCGCGCCCGGCTTCGGAAGCCCGTTGTACAGCCTGTCGGGGTCCCACCCTATCGGCGTGTTGAAGCCGTTCTCGTACTCCGCCGGCAGCAGTCTCTTGAACGCCGTTAGGGAGGCGCCCCAGAGTGGCCGGGCAAAGTTGTTGCAGGTGCCGTCGAAGCTGCGGAACTTGGCGTGGAAGCAGAGGTCTTCGTCGCAGGGCACGGCACCATCGTCCTCGAGCCGCTTCCGGTGGGCCTCGCAGCCTGACAGGTTGGCGATCAGCTGCAGGTTCGCCGGGGAGATGAGGTCGCTGTAGGAGAAGTCCGACGCAGCGTAGGTCGCGTTCCTGTTGGCGCTCAATTTGGCGGCGACCAGGTCGAGAGCGCGCTCGTAGACCTCGGCCGCTCGAGCAAGCTCTCTTTGGGACTCGGGAGGATAACTGAGAGAGGCACAATTTAATCTAATTGGTCTGAAAACAATTTGCGTTGGACTTACCGAAATACACGAAGGAGTTCGGCCGGAGTAGCGTTGAAAGAAGGGCCCTTTCCATCTGCTCTTTCAAACAGACCCTTAATGGTTGCATTCAATGCTCTGTCGACGGCGCGTCCGGCCTCTTCGAGAGCCACAAGTACAATTCCAGAGTCTTCGTCAACGTCGTCCAAGGAAGAGGAAGAGATTTCGTAGCGCGTTCGCTCATCGGGTGGAACTCCACTATCGCCTCCGCCTCCGCCGACGTGATGCGTGATCGGAGATGCTACAGACGACACGGCAACAACTGCAATCAAATCCGTTATACACATCTACGTTAATGTTTTGCCAAGAAATTGGTTAAATCACCTTCATCCCGTATGCGGAACACGGCCCTGGCCGTCCTCCTCTCCCTCCCGTTCTCTGCGACGCACTCGTACACGCCCTCGTCGTCGTCCGACACGTTGAACATGACGAGGCTGCCGGTCGGTGTCACCCGAAAGTGTCCGCCTCCCTCTCCTTCCATTGTCAGACCGTCCTTGGTCCAGTGTATCTCAGGCTGAGGCGATCCCTCGGCTGAACACGGCAGCTGCACCGTCGCCCCCTCCGGCGCCTCCATGTCGTGCGGACCCACCGTGATGGACAGGGGCTTCGGCAGCGCGACGACGTCGAGCCGGGCCGAGACCTCGGCCCTGCCGAGCCGGTTCTCCGCCCTGCACACGTAGTCACCGTCGTCGTACAGCTTCACGTTCTGGATCCTGAGGTGCTGGCCGCCATTAGACACAGTGATCCGGCTGTCGGAGTTGATGAGGCGGTTGTCGTGCCACCAGGTATAGTCGGGGTAGGGGTGGCCCGTGGCGATGCACGTGAACTCCACGATGCCCGTCTCTCGGGCGCGGCCAGGCCTCGGAGGCGTCGTGAACGTCGGTTTGGCTGAAAGGGGAACGCGTTATACGTACATGTAATACCGCCTATTTAATATTTACTTGACTTACTCTCTAGCAGCTCTTTCAGATTGACCCTGACCCTCGCGGCCGAGCTCGCTCTGCCCAGGTAGTTTGTCGCCGAGCACCTGTAGTGCGCAGCGTCGTCCAGCTGCGCGTTCTCGATCACAAGGGTGCCGTCGTCGGCGATCTGAAATGAATGGATTGTGTGCGGGATGCAAAGAGAAACATTTTCGGATTTTCTTTTTACGTGGAATCTGTCGTGAGCGCTCGACAGCCTCCCGCCGTCTTTAAACCAGGAGAAGGTCGGCGTGGGGAAGCCGATGGGGCCGCAGCTCAGACGGATCGTTTCACCCTTCGTCACCTCCGTCGTCTTAGGCCGGTTCGTGATTCGGGGCTTCGCATAGCGGGGAAGAGACGACGACGCGGAGGCCGAGGAGCGGAGGTTCGGCGTGGCCACGGCGGAGGAAGCGGCCACTTTGACGACGGCCGCGTCACTGATCAAGTGGTTGGCAACGCACCTGGGGAGAATCAAAGCCGCTATTAGGGGTGTCCAGTCGAAGTCCATAAAACTGATCCACCTGTATCTTCCAGCGTCGGTGGGTACGACGGGCGAAATGGTGATGGTGGAGCTGCCGCTCCGGCTGGCGAAGCTGATTCTCGACGTGGGGCCGCCGTGACTCGAGATCGTAGAGCCATCCTTGGTCCAAGACACCGCGGACGACGACGACCGTCCTGGAACTGGAATGAAGACATTAAACCAGAGCTCGTTCATGACGTACGAACGGCAACTCACCTGTTTTGCAGTTCAAGGTGAGCGCACTCCCCTCGGAGACCGTGGTGTCCCTCGGTTGCAGGTTGAGCGACGTAAGCTGGCCTAAAAGAGCGAAAACTGCAATCGCAGACACATCCTCTCTATGCGCGTGAAGCTACCGTCTCCACGCCACCTCCATTGCCCTGAACACAATTCAATCAAGGAGCATAGCAGGAATAAATATCGCATTTTCGTCCACTAGCTGCCTCTACTGTTATTGGCAGTGCGAAAAAAGAAGTTGCTCGGCCACATCTTATACGTAAACATCGGTCGGGGGAATCTCCCCTCTCGGAGAACACGAACACGTACTAGCGGTCAGTTGCGCAAGACTCAGAGAGTCACATACCTTCATCTTCTATATCGTTGCATCCCCATTCAGAGACGTCGAGTTGTTCCAGGTCGACGTTGTCGCCGTCTTCGGCTCGGCACGCCGCGGAGAAGTGAGCGCCGCGGAGCCGCATGTCCAACGCGAAGTCCGTCAGCCAGGAGATTTTGCAATCGCACTTCAGTGGATTGCCGTCCAGACGCCTAGAACACCCTTTCCGCAATTTAGAAGAACTAAGCAGATCGCACCCAATCTTACGCGCGTTTTAAGTGGCCCAAGCCGTTGAAGATTCCCTCCGGCACCGTCTTCAGTTTGTTGTGCTGAAGAAATCTGTTAAATGATATTTTACGTGCAATTTAATGCCTTCAATCGTAATATATACAACTTCATACATTCGCTGCAAAGACCCAGCTCCGGAGAAGAGGTTGACCGGCACCTGCTTCAAGTAATTGAAGTGAATGTACCTGCAAGGAGAACTCTTCACATATATTTAAGCCAGGGAAAAACTGTCCGCTTACAGGTGTTCCAATTTATGCAGTTCCTTGAAGACGTCCTCCTCGACGTAGCTGATGTGGTTCTTGTAGAGGTAAAGGTACTTCAGCTCCCCGAGTCCATCGAAGGCGCCACTCTTCAACTTGCGGACGTTGTTGTTGTTGAGCAGGAGGGTGTGGAGCGCGGGCAGGGTGGAGAAGGAGCCGCGGGGCAGCTGCCGGATTTTGTTGAATCGGAGGTCCCTGCGAGTATTATAATGAAAACTCAAAGACATTTCTACGTAGTTGAGTTGAAACTTCGACCCGAGGCCAACAAAACGACAATCGCACTCGGATGGCACCTATAATCACATCTCTATTGGTCAAGTTAAAAGATTTCTGACATGTATTAACACTTTAACAGCTCGCTCATTCTTCGTCCGTGTCTTCTTCCTCGTCTTCGTTGTCGACGGCGAAGGCGGTGATGTCAGTGAGGTCGACCTCGAGCACGATTCCCTTCCAGAAGGTGGACAGGTTCTTCACCAGAATTAGCGAGAAGGGCGGGTCGCTGTCCGCGTCGGCCAAGGCGTGGTTGACGTACCTAAAGATATTTATTTTTTGTACAGGATTGTGAATGTTCCGTACATATTGTACGTACCTCAGTCGAACGAACTCCTTCTCCTCGTTGGTGATGTGCGTGGCCGAGCAGTTGACGCCCTCTGCGTCCGTCACGTTCCTGGCCCCGCCGCCAGACACGTAGCTCCAAACGCCGGGTTCTGAAACCAAATGCACTCAAGTTTCAGACCTTCCCTCGTAATTTACGTATAATTTATGTTCGTTCGCAGAAGCCCTATCAGATGCACCCACCTTCGACTCCGACGGCACTGACGTTGGCAATGATTCTGAACCCCTTGAACTTCTCCACGGCGTCCTCGTGTCCGATGTCGACCTCGTAGGAGCCGTCGAGGCGCTTGTGCACGGACATGGCGAAAGGGGGATCCGTCGTCTGAAAGTAATGAGTGGAAGTGCGATCAATTCTAATTGTATCATTCAATATGTGTACCTGAGCCGGAAAGAGCTTCCATAGTGGCGGTCCGCGGTGCTTCGGCTCGTCCACGTGGCAGTTTGGCGCGCCGGTGCGGAACGAGTCCGATGTCGACAGCAGGACGGAGAAGAGGTAGAGGTAGCGCGAAAACATGGTCTCTCCAGCACTTAACACTCGCACGCTTAATTAACCGGTCTCAAATGAAATCTCAATTGAAGTGTCAATTCACTTATTGTTGTTGGATGTTGACTGACTTAATTATAGAGCCTGTTCTGTTGACCAATTATCTACACGTTCGCCGTATTATATTAAGGCTCGATCAAATTGCAGTTCATAAAAGTGAATGTCGGCTTGGTACTTCAGTAGTACACCATGCTGAAGGGTCACCTTGTAAATTTCTGCTCATATGTAGTAGCTACGTAAAGTTCCTCACAGCATTAATACTTGACTTAGACCCGCTTTTATCCCCATTCTCAATCCGTAATTTATGCATGTCTCGCCTCCTTTTCTGCTTTCGCACTTCAGAGGCGACGACGAGGCATAATTGCATATTCGATGCCGAAAAACAATCCCATTCATCATCGCTTCACTTGCACAAGAGAAGAAGAAAATGGATCGCCCGTCGAATTGAGGGGTTGGTGACCGCGACATATAAGGTTTAGTGCGGCTTTAAATATCATAATTTCGACGGCTCTTCCCCTCTTGCGACACGAGAACGCTTTTAGCTACACGCCCATACAGTACGATAAGCGCGTCGTAATAAGACGTCAGCCGACCGCGCGCTCATCGCGAGCTACATATTTGGAAGGATTTTGGACGATCAGGTCGGTTCGAACTCAAGCTCGATTTAGTTATACTTACAACATCTCGGTGTTTCCCGCAACACTCTCCGGAATCTGCTTCAGCCTTAGAAACATGCACCTCACTGTCCGTTTGTAGCAGACGCAGTCGGGAGGGCACCGGTTCTGCATGACGTCGTTGGTGTTCATAATTTTGGCCGACGACGCCAACACGACCGACATCGCGATTAAGAGCAGCAACATTGCCAATGCAATGTTTCACGCCTCGGCGCTCCTCTTTTTACACTGGGGCTGCTTAAATGCTCGCGTCTTCCTCTCGTGAAATTGATGCCTCCATAAGCTCGACTTAGGGTGGAACTGTTCTATCTAGCTTAAAGAACTCATCCGGCGTAAATGCATGTACAAATTTGATTTCGGCTTTATAGTTCGTGTTTGGCAACCCTAACTGTTCAAGCGCTCACCATGCACCTTCACTTCCACCCACCGGCAGGGCACCCTCTCAAAATTCCGCACGCACAGAGCGCGCGTGCACACGTACAGTCGCCTCAGACCCCGTTCGTTTCGTTTTCTCACACATTTCATTTCTCGGCCAGCCCTTTTAGTACAATCGCTTGTAGTCTTTAAGGTGACATCATTAATTTCCTCGAGCTATCAAAGGGCCCACGGGACACAATCAGGGTAATAAATTGCCCCTGCTACAAGACCACACGCGCGTCATATTAATGGCCTTAACCCGAGCTATGTCTACTCACAGGACTTCGGTTGTTGTCGAGTCGGCGGGCACTCCTTTCGCGATCTGCGGGGGCACCTTGGTCAGGTTGACGGATGCGCAGTTCACGGTGCGCCTGTAGCAGTCGCACGCGTGTGGACACGACGGCCAGCTCCAGACAAAGTCCACGTCGGAATCATCGGGGTCGGGCAGAGCTAGAGCGCCAACTGAAAAATGAAGTTATTTTATCTACTATTTATGTTGTCGGATATGCACTTAAACCCTTTCCTGTAAGTGCGATTAGGGCCAGAGCGATGGGAGAACTCATTCTGCTCGTCTGATTTGTTCA
>JAAUYK010137342.1_pt1 | contig 12179 bp, 9 predicted proteins | sample 7278021 | NCBI WGS metagenome assembly JAAUYK01 (sample SAMN14350223, study PRJNA611818) | marine sediment metagenome | isolation source: surface marine sediment (1.8m) | place: French Polynesia: Moorea | collected 2018-08
AGGCCGGGGCAGTCCTCGTGCTTCAGCATGACCAGCTGCGGGTGCTCGGCGACCATGGCGTTGAAAGTGGGAACCGAGATCTGGACTCCGGTGCTCTGGGGGTAGTCCTGGTAGCAGAGCGGCACTTCGGGTCCAAGCGCCCGGCAAACCGCGTCGAAGTAGCGCCGCAGCCGGTCCTCGGTCGCCAGGCCCGGGATCGGCGCCACCATCACCCCGGCCGCGCCGCGCTCCATCGCTTCCAGGGCGAGGCGCGCGAGGTTGTCCAGGCCGGGATTACTGACGCCGACCACCACTGGCACCCGTCCGGCGACCCGCTCCAGCACCCGAGCCATGAAGCCGCTGGCTTCCTCGAGGGAGAGCTTCGGCGCCTCGCCCATCATGCCGAGGATGGTGATGCCCTGGACGCCGGCCTCGAGATAGAACTCGACTAGTCGGTCGGCGCTCGCCAGGTCGAGCGCCCCATTCTCGGTAAAGGGCGTGGCCGAGATGATGAAAACGCCCTTGGCCTGCTCGTTCAGTAGAGCCGTCCCGTCCCGTCGCATGTCCGGCTCCCGCTCGAAGTCCAACGGACAGCTTGCTTGGCGGCCGGCGACGTTGCAAGCAGGCCAGAGCCGCCGCCCGATAAGTGGCCAGCTGCTAAAAGGTGGTGCCTGGGACGAGCGCCCCAGTTCGAGCGCTCACGACCCGCGGTCGGCCAGTTTCGATTTGGGCTCGCTACGCTGATAGAATATATGGCGGCCGATCTGTGAGGTCCGGCTGAAGGCCTGGGCCCAGGTCGGCGCGACGTAGTCGGCGTGATACCACAAGGCGCCGCCGGTCGGGTCCGGCCGATCTCCCCAGTAGACGGTCCGGGCCAGCGACTTGCTCTTCTGCCACTGGCGCAGGTTCTGGGGCCGGTCGCTCAAGCCGTCGCACCACCATGTGAACTGGCAGCGATGGCGGACCTGCTCCCCGCCCTGCTGGACGACCCGGCAGATGGTATCCGGGAAGCGGTTATCCTTCATGCGGTTCATGACGACATGCGCTACGGCCAGCTTTCCGTCTTCAGGCTCGCCCCTGGCCTCGAAGTAGATCGTCAGCGCCAGACAATGCAGCTCGTCAGTGACCGGGTGGAACATCGGATCGGACTGGGTCGATCCGGATAGAGATGCGATGGTCGCGTCGCCGGACAGGGATGCGATGGTGGCCTCGCCGGACGGGGGCGCGATCGTCGGCTGGCCCGAGCGGGCCGCAATCGTCGCCTCGCCAGACTGGTCGGAGAGGTAGCCTTGAAGCGCGCCGAACTGGAGGGTCGTCCCCTCCTCGCCCGCGGGAACGCCTTGGTCAGGATAGATCGAGACAGACATCATCGTCAGGCGGCTGGTGTCCTGGGCCGGCCACTGAAATTCGGCGATGCGGCCCTCGGCAGCGGATTCGCTTCCCCCATCGCCGATGAGCGAGAGCCGGACCAAGCGCAGGTCGACGAGACCGGCTTCACCCGTCCCGGCAAGAAAGGCGCAGAAAAGAGCAATGAGTCCGACGCGGCGCACAAACAGCCCTCCAGAGCTGCCCATCGCCTCCCCGGCATGACCGTCGCGACCGCTGCGCAGCCCAACCCGAGGGGCTGCCAAGCCGGACGCGGCAGCCGCCTCCTGACTTGATTTATTCACTTTACCCTCCCGGCCCGCCGTTTTCGGCGTGACCACTCCCTAAACAACTGTTTACCCAAACTTTGCGGTTCAGTCAAAGACAATACGTCGGCAGATCCATCCTGGATTAAGAAATCGCTCATAATGTCGTCCAGAGAATTAATAAAAATCACGTCAAATTTTATTTACGAAACGTCGAGCATTACAAATTAACCCTAAAATTCCATCAAATATTTATTAAAATTATTCGAGATTTGCCGATCGATCCGGAGCAGGCTCAGACTTGTTATCAAATATCTGAGCGAAGCTTAATCGACTTCGGGCTCCTAGTCTCTTCGCGCCCCGGTACCGGAGCCTGCGCAGAACGCCAACGGCCGAGCGCACGGCCAGACCTAGTGGTAAAAGGCGCACCCACCACGTCTCAGGTGAGAATCGACCCAGCCTTCGGACCGCTCAGTTCCGCTCGATTGGGCTTTCTTGAGCGGAGCCAATCTGCCTCGCTTCAAGTAGACCGAGCAGCCGATCTGCATTCGATTGAACGCGGACTGCCAGCGCGTGGTTGTCTCTGGCCGGCAGTTGGATGTGAGCGCCGATGCTTTCGGCCCGGGGGATAGGCCTCGACGCAGGCGCGTAGAGCTCTATTATGGCTGGGATGCCTTGCAACCGGTGCAGAGGGGGAGCGTCCTCCATGAAACGGCTCGCGATCCTGCTGGTCCTGCTGCTTGGCTTCGGGCAAGCCGCCTGCACGACGGCGGCGGAGGAAGAGATCCTGCCGCCGACGATCGGCCTTTCGGATATCCGGATGATTGACAGCACCGGGTTCGAACAGCAGGTCGAACTCGACCTCAGACTCGGCAATCCGAACAACTTCGACATCGAGCTGGAGGGCTTGACCTTTACCTTGGAGGTCAACGAGTCGCATTTCGCCGACGGGCGGTCCGGCGCCGCGGTCACCCTGCCGCGGCTCGGAGACGCTCAGGTGCCGGTCACCGCAAACACCACCATCGTGGACGTGGTGCGCCAGATCCTTCTACTGGGTCGGGCAAAGTCGATCGACTATCGGATCGAAGGTTTCGCCTATGTCGCGACCGGGTTCGGGACCCGCCGGGTTCCGTTCGAGACCGAAGGCAATCTGAATCTGCTCCCCGACGAGGAGCATGATCCAAGCGACATTCCGATCTGAATGACGTTGGACCGAGTCGTTAGCCATCCCGAATCAAGATCGGCTCAGGTCGGATCGACCTGAGCCGGCAAACTTGATCGACCACAGTCGGCAGAGACCGGGTCAGGCTTCACGTCCGTTCAGCGCAAAGCGACCGGGGGCCGGCACTACTGGTCCCGGATGAAGTTCCGCTTCGGCACTTCGGTGGACTCTTCCCTGGGCTTCGGCGCCTCGGCCACGGCCGGCGCCGGCGGGCGCACCCCCTTGAGGTGAAGCAAGAGCTGATCGGTCACGGCCCCCGTCACGCGCAGCTTGTTGTCCTTCTGGTAGGCACCGATCGCTTTGCGGGTCTTGCGGCCGGCGATGCCGTCCGCCGTCCCGACCTTGTAGCCCTTGGCGTTCAGCAGCGACTGGGCCTGCTTTATGCTCGCTTTGTCGGTCAGCACCTTCGGCTTCCCGGCGAAGGGGTCGCTGGGCGATACCGCGGCTTGGGAGGTCTCATCGCCGGTGAAGACTGAAGGCACGTCCTCGGTGAAGAACTCCGGGACGTCATCTGCAAAGAAGTCGCCGACATCGTCCGCGAAGAAATCGCCGACATCCGAGAAGAAGTCGCCGGCATCGTCGGCCATGCCATCGAAGAAGCCATCGTCCTGCTTGGCTTCCTGCTTGGAGCCGAGGTCTTCGGCCCAGGCCGGGTTCCAGGCCGAAACGGCCAATAGCAGCGCACAGACCGAAGCTGCCACGAGCTTGAGCTTCACGTGTCTCATCGTCGTTCCCTCGTTCATGTATGCACGGAACCGCGTGCCGGAATACCGGCGGGCCGGCGCAGCCTCCGTTTGATCAACCTGTGCGAAGGATGACAGAGGCCGCGTTAACGAAAGGTTGACCGACCCATCGCGGCGTCGGCGGCGGCGACCTCTCCGCGGCAGCAACCCAGGGAGGGACCTGGAATCGAAGCCTGGAGCCAGGGTCTGTGACTTCGCTGTGACCTCCGGCCAAGCTAGGCGCGACTCGTGTTAGGCCTTTGTTAAGCGAACTAACGAAGAGTTAAAGACGCCCCCGAACAGCAGGTTCAAGACACATGGATATGCAGGGAATTAAACTGGTCCAGGTAGCCGAGCGTCGGCGCCATCTTCGATTCGATCTCGAACAGTTCACCTGTGTGACGGCGGTCGCCGGCAGCCGGCCCTACGACTGCCAGGTCGCCGACATCTCGCTCGGCGGGCTTCGGCTGCGATTTGCTGGCCCGCCGCCGACGGAGCCGCGCATCCTCCTCCGACACGCCACCGCAGGCAAACTCTCTGCCATCCAGGTGTGGCGGTCCGGGAACGAGCTCGGCCTTGCCTTCGAAACCTCGGATCGAGACCTGGAGCATCTGCTCCAGTGCATCAGCTTGATCCTCAATCCGAACGAAAACCGGATCGCGCGGATCGCCTAGCAGGCCAGGCAACCCGCGGCGGCGGCCTCCAAGACTCAATCGGCGGCCGGACTCTCCCCCGATGCGGCTGCGTCCCCCGCCTGGCCCTCTCCGGCCAGTACGATCACCGGTTCCATCTTCTCCAGCTCGTCGCGTGGAATGTGGCACGCGATCCGATGCCCGTCGCCAAGGTCAACCACCGGCGGGTCCTGGGTCTCGCAGATCGATCCGATCTTGCGGTGGCAGCGGGTGTGGAAGGGGCAGCCCGAGGGCGGATCGAGCACGCTGGGCAGGGCGCCTTCGAGGATGATCCGCTTGCGCTGGATCGAGGTATCGGCAATCGGTACCGCCGACAGCAGGGCTTCCGTGTAAGGGTGATAGGGCGGCGAGAAGACCTCGTCCGTCTTGCCCTGCTCGACGATATGGCCCAGATACATCACCACAACTCGATCAGATAGATAGCGGACTAAGCTCAAGTCATGACTGATAAAAAGCAGGGTCGTGCGGTAGCTGCGTTGGATGTCCATCAGGAGGCCGGTCACCGCCGCCTGCACCGAGACGTCCAGGGCTGAGACCGGCTCGTCCGCCACCACCATTGCCGGGTTTCCGGCGAAGGCGCGAGCGATCCCCACGCGTTGCTTCTGGCCGCCGGATAGCTGGCGCGGCCGGCGTTTGGCGAAGTCGCGCGGCAGCTTCACCAGGTCGAGCAACTCGAACACCCGCTGCTTGATCTTCGTAGGCTCCGACTCGACCCCGAACTTCTTGATCACCCGGGCCAGCTGACTGCCCACGCTGTGACTGGGGTTCAGAGTGTCGAAGGGGTTCTGGAAGATCATCTGAACGTCGCCGATCTGCTCCGGCGTCCGGTCCTGCACGGGTTCATGCGCCAGGTCGTGGTTGCGGTAGATCACCTCGCCGTCGGTCGCGGTCTCCAGGCCCATTAGGACCTTCGCGAAGGTCGACTTGCCGCAGCCGGATTCGCCGACGATCGCCACCGTCTCGCATTCGTGGGCGTCGAAGCTGATGTCCTCGTTCGCCTTGACGTACTTGACCCGCTCGCCCTTGATGATTGCCGCGATCGAGTTGTCGGTGATCTCGTAGTACTTCTTCATGTTCTCGATCTTGAGAACCGGTTGGCCTGGCGCCATTTCCTCGCCGCTCAGGCCCTCGGGGCGATAGGCTGCCCAATCGATCTCCTGCCAGCGCAGGCAACGCACCCGATGGCCCTCCTCGCCGGACACGCCCTCCATGTGGATCAGGCCCTGGTCGCAGCGGCCCTCGGCGAAGAAATCGCAGCGCGGACCGAAGTAACAGCCGCTCGGTCGCTCGTGCGGGAGCGGCAGCTGGCCGCGGATCGGCACCAGCGGCCGCGCGGTCTTGTCGGCCCCGGGTAGCGGGATCGCGCTGAACAGCCCTTTGGTGTAAGGGTGGCGCATCTCGTCGAACACCTCGCCGACGCTGCCCTCCTCAACCACCTGGCCGGAGTACATCACGTTGACCCGGTCGCAGGTCTCGAGGATCAGGCCCAGATTATGTGAGATGTAGATCATCGAAGTGTGGAAGCGCTTTGCGATCTCGCCGATCAGCTCGATGATGCCGGCCTCGACCGTGACGTCCAAGGCGGTGGTCGGCTCGTCCAGCAGCAGCAGGTTCGGGTTGGACAGCAGCGCCATGGCAATCACGACGCGCTGCTGCTGGCCGCCGGAGATCTGATGCGGATAGGCGGCCATGACTCGCTGCGGATCCGGCAGCTTGACGTCTGCCAGCATCTTGGCAGCGCGGTCGTAGGCCTCCTGCTCGGTCACCTGCTCGTGGCAGAGCGGTACTTCCATCAGCTGCTTGCCCAGGGTCAAGCTGGGGTTCAGCGAGGCCATAGGCTCCTGGTAGACCATGGAGATCTCGTTACCGCGGAGCTGCCGCAGTTCCTCCTCGCTGAAGTCGGCCATATTGCGGCCCTTGTAGAGCACCTCGCCGCCGACGATGCCGCCGTTCTTGCCCAGATAGCGCATGATCGCCATCGCGACCGTCGACTTGCCGCATCCGGACTCGCCGACCAGACCGACGCTGCCGCCCTTCTCGAGGGTCAGGTCGAAGTCGATGACCGCCGGGATCTCACCGGCCCGCGTGAAGTAGGATATGCAGAGCCCACGGCACTCCAGAATCGGGCCGTCGTAGTCTTTGCCATTGCCGGTCATGCCGCCCTCCTCAATCCCTCAGCGAGATTTCACGCAGGCCGTCGGCCAGCAAGTTGAAGCCCAGCACCAGCGAGGAGATCGCGATGCAGGGGAAGACCGCCATGTGCGGCGCGACCATGGCCATCTGTCGGGTCTCGTTGATCATGCCGCCCCAGTCCGGCGCTGGCGGCGGCAGCCCCAGGCCGAGGAAGCCGAGCACCCCGATGGTGATGATGGTGTAGCCCAACCTGAGGCAGGAATCGACGATCAGCGGGCCGCGGGCGTTGGGTAGGATCTCGACGAACATGATCCGCCAGGGGCTCTCGCCGCGGGTTTGGGCGGCGAAGACGTACTCTCGGTTGCGCAGGTCGAGGACCAGGCCGCGAACGATACGCATGATGCCGGGCGCCGAGGCGAAGGTGACCGCGATCACGATGTTGGTGCCAGAGGCGCCGATCGTCGCGATGATGATGACGTAAAGCACCAGGACCGGGAAGGAGAGGATCACGTTCGAGATGAAGGACAGAACCTCGTCTGTTTTGCCGCGCAGGTAGCCGGCGGCCAGCCCCATGGGGATGCCTACGGCGTAGGCGCAGAAGGTCGCCAGCGGCGCGAAGAGCAAGACCCGCTGGGTGCCGTAGATCAGGCGGCTGAGGATGTCACGGCCGAGCTGGTCGGTGCCGAGCAGGAAGGTGGCGCATTCGTACTTGCCTTGGTTCGTGCCCTCCTGGATCAGGGTGCAAACGTCCTCGACCGCCTGGCCGTTGAACAGCTTGCCGGGGGCGAGCACGAAGGGGTCGCCCGGCTTGGCGAAGGGCTGCAGGGTCGCCAAGGGATCGAAAGGCGCCAGGAGCGGCGCTAGAATCGCGACCAGGACCCAGAACAGCACCAGGCCGGCGCCAATCATGCCGACACCGCTCTCGCGCAGCAGGGCGATGCCCTTCAGCATACGTAGATAGAATGGCTCGCCGCGGAGGGCGTCGATGGTTTGATCCGCCATGACCGCCTCCCTCAGCTGAACCGGATTCTTGGGTTGAGATAGGTATAACCGATGTCGGCAATGGCCTGGGTAGCGACCGCAACGAAGACGGCGACCATGGCGCAGGCCTCGATCATGAAGATATCGCCGGTCAAGGAGGCGTCCAGGATCAGGAACCCGAAGCCCTTGTAGGCGAAGAAGAACTCCACGACGATCACCCCGGACAGCAGCCAGTTGATCTGCAGCATGACCACCGTGAAGGGCGCGATCAGCGCGTTGCGCAGCGCGTGCTTCACGATGACCATCTTGTAGGGCAGGCCCTTGAGCACCGCCGTGCGGATGTAGTGGGTGGTCATGACCTCGGCCATCGAGGCGCGGGTCATCCGGGTCACGTAGCCGAAGTCGTAGAGCACAAGGACCATGACCGGCAGGATCAGCTCGACCGGGTTGAAGCCGCCGATCATCGAGCTGGTACCCGGCAACCACGCCAGATAGAAAACGAAAAGCGCCTGGAGCATCGGCGCGCTGGCGAACTCCGGCACCGAAGTCGTGATGATCGAGAGGACCGAGATACTTCGGTCTGTCGCCGAGCCCTCGCGCATGCCGGCGAGGACGCCCAGCACCAGGGCCAGGGGGATCACCACCGCCATGGTCGCGGCGCCCAGAATCGCCGTATTGCCGAGCCGCGGCCAGAGCACCTCGCTGACCGCGGTCTTGTACTTGATCGATTCGCCAAAGTCGCCGACCACGGCCCGGCTCAGCCAGCGGAAGTAGCGCTGATGGAGCGGGTCGTTATAGCCGTTCTTCTCGAGCCAGATCTGGCGCTGCTCTTCCGAGGAGTAGGGTCCCAGGACCTTGGTCGCCACGTTCCCCGGCTGGAGCTCGAGCAAAATAAAGAGCAGGACGGAGACGACCGCCATGGTCAGCACCATCGCGCCTAGCCTGCGCATGATGAAAATCAGCATGAACGGCCTCCCCTGTGTCGCCTCGCCCCTGCAAGTGCGCCCTGCCGCGATCCGCCTGGCAGGGCGCCAGCGCGGGGGCGGTACATTGCCGCCCCCGCTTGTCTTAGTCGGACCCCTTAGGCAAGCCAGAGCTTGTTGAACTGGTGGTAAAGGGTCGGATGGGTCTGATAGCCCCGGACGTTCTCGGTCACCGCCGAGAACACACCACGCCACAGCGGCTGAATGATCACGGCATCGTCCTGCAGGATCTGCTGGACCTTGACCATGACCTGGCGGCGTTCGTTGACGTCCAGGGTGGCACTGGCCTCGTCGAGGGCCTTGTCGAAGTCCGGGTTGTTGTAGTGCGCCTCATTCCAGGGCACGCCCGAACGGTAGCCAAGGTTCAGCACCATCACGCCCAGCGGACGGTGGGTCCAGGAGGTGAAGCCGAAGGGCGTCTTGTCCCAGACCTCCCAGTACTGCGAACTGGGCATGACGTTCAGCTCGATGTTGATGCCGGCCGGCGCGCACTGCTGCTTGAAGGCCTGCATCGCATCGAGCTCCCAGTTACCACTGGTGTTGCCGACATCGATCGGCAAAGTGATGCCGCCCTCGTGGCCCGCTTCCTTCAGGAGCTGCTTGGCCTTGTCATAGTCCTGCTTGAGCTTTGGCAGCTCCGCGTACTCGGGATGGATCGGAGCGACGTGGTGATCCTCGCCGGGCGCGCCCTTTCCGCGGTAGGCGATCTGCAGGATCGAGTCGTGATCGACGCAGGCCTGGATCGCCTGGCGCAGCTTCTTGTTGTCGAAGGGCGCCTGATCCATCTGCATGCGGGCCACCGCCGTCTGCGCAGTCACTGCCGTTGAAACGACCACGCCCGGGATCTGCTCCGCCACATCGAGCTGGTTGACGTCGAACTGGTAGATACCGTTGACCTGCCTGGAGGCCAGGGCCGCCAACCAGGCCGAGCGGTCCTCGCCGAGGTCGACATACTGGATCTCGTCCAGGAAGGGAGCGTCGCCCCAGTAGTCGTCGCGCCGCTTCAGCACGGCCTGCTGACCGACCGCGTGCGCGGCCAACTCGAAGGCGCCGGTGCCGACCGGGTTCTTGGAGAGGTCGCCGCCTTCCTCGGAGAAGCGCCGGTGCACGATCGCGGTCGGATAGTTGTAGAAATTTTCGGGGATCGAGAGTTCCGGCTTACGCATCCGCATGACGACGGTATGGTCATCGACCTTCTCGATCGCACCGTCCATCATCTTCTTGGTCATGACCGGATTGCCCTGGTCGTCCTTCTTGCCCGAGTCGATATCCTCGACCATCGACGCGAAGAGGCCGATGTTGGAAGAACCAGTCTCCGGATCGAGCCAGCGCGAAACGTTGAAGACCACGTCATCGGCGTTGAAGTCATCGCCGTTCGACCACTTGACACCCTTGCGCAGCTTGAAAGTCCATGACTTGAGGTCGTCCGAGGCCTCCCAGCTCTCCGCCAGGTAGGGGCGGGTGATATTGTCCGGCCCGGTGATCGTGAGGTGCTCCACGATGTGCCGGGCTATGTTGGATTTCTCGACCCAGTCGAAGGTCGAGGGGTCGGTCATCTCCTGGACCTGCATGCCGAACTTCAGGGTTCCGCCCTTCTTCGGCTCCTCCGCCAGAGCGCTGCGAACGGGGCTGCCCTCGCCCAGGATCTGGCCGGCCATGCCGTAGGCTGCGCCGGCCGAGACGCCGAGCAGGCAGACGGTCCGCAGGAATTCGCGGCGATCGACTTCACCCTTGCGAAGCTGCTCGCAAAGCTCGGGAACGTAGGGATGAATTCGCTTTCCGGTCTCGTCCTTCAGGTCTTTTGTCATTGATCACTCCCCATTCGGTGGAAGGTGTTGGGCCCTTCGAGCAAAGGCCGCGGCGTGGGACGGGCACGCCGTCCACAGTGCCTGACACAATGCTCGAACTGATCTCGCCAAGTCCTTGAATTATATTGGATGACGGCCTGGTCAAAAACACCGGCCGCCGTGAAGTGACAGACGCTCACAACGACAGGACCAAGAAAGGTTGTTTCCCGTGCGCCGCCGGCTTGCACTCGTCTCCCTGTCCCCGGCCGATCACTGTCGGCCGTGTCTTTATTATTAACCCGTTGTCCTAGAAGAGGACCCTATCAAACCTTAGGGTGGGCCGTCACCCTCAAGTTTCCTCTTGCCGACATCGGCTTTAGCACCAGCGACGCCGCCGCGGCACGGCTATCCCGCCGGCCCCTCGGCCAGAGCTGTGACCACCTTGACCTCGTTCTCGAGAGACCGGTGCACCGGGCATCTGTCGGCGATCTCCAGCAGGCGCTGGCGCTGCTCGGCGTCCAGAGCCCCGGTGACCGTGATCTCGCGCTCGATCCGGTCGACCCGGCCCTCTGAGGTCTCGCAGTCGGCACAGTCCTGAGCGTGGATCTTCTCGTGGCGCAGGGCGACGGAGACCCGCTCGAGCGGCAGCTTCTTGCGCCCGGCGTACATCCGCAGGGTCATCGAGGTGCAGGCGCCGAGCCCAGCCAGCAAGAGATCGTAGGGGGTCGGCCCAGTGTTCTTGCCGCCGACCGACGGCGGTTCGTCGGCGCTCAGGACGTGACGGCCCGCGGTGATCCGCTGGGCGAAAGGGCCGTCCCCGGTTTCGGTCACCACCACAGTGCCCTCGGCCGCCGTCGGCTCCGGGGCTGCCGCTTCGGCCGTGCCGTCGAGATAGCGGCCGACCCAGGCGGAGAGCACCTCCGCGACATAGACCGCGTCCGACCTGCGGCTCAGCAGATGGTCGGCGTCATCCAGCGAGATAAAGCTCTTGGGGTGCTTGGCGGCGGCGAAGATCTCGCCGGCGTTCTCGATACCGACCGTCTGGTCGCGCGGCGCGTGAAACACCAGTAGGGCTTTGCGCAGCTGTCCGAGAGCTGCGGAGAGGTGCTGCCGTGAGATGTCCTCCAGGAACTGCTGCTTGACCCGGAAGGGCCGGCCGGCGATCTCGACGTCGGCCTCGCCCTTGGCCGTGATCTGGTCCAGTGCGCCCTGGAAGAGGTGCTGTACGTGCGCCGGCGCCGAGGGCGCGCCGATGGTAACGACCGCTACCGCCTCCGGGATTTCCGGCGCAGCGGCCAGCACCGCGGCCCCGCCCAGGCTGTGGCCGACGACGATCTTCGGGGCCTGCCGGGTCTCGCGCAGGAAGTCGGCCGCTTGAATCAGGTCAGCGACATTTGAGGAGAAGTTGGTGTTGGCGAACTCGCCCTCGCTGTGGCCCAGCCCCGTGAAGTCGAAGCGCAGAACCCCGATGCCCCGGTCCGCCAGGGCCGCGGCGATTCGCGAAGCCGCGAAGATGTCCTTCGTGCAAGTGAAGCAATGGGCGAAGAGCGCGTAGGCCTTGGGCTCGCCTTCCGGCAGATCCAGCCGCGCCGCGAGCTGATCGCCCTGGGCGCCGGTAAAGGTCACTTTCTCACTGCCACCGGTCATCTTCGCCTCCAGTCTATTTCCTGCCCTGCCGGTCCTCTGAACCGTTGCCGACTCGGCCTCCGGCGGGGTATCCCGGGGCCAAGACTTACACCAACCTGTGGCCGTGCGACAGGCGACCTCAAGCGTTTGGAAAGGGGCCCTGGCGCTTGAACCCGCGCGCTGCGGAAGGAGATCGGATGAACGCCGACGACGTGCGGGTCCTGGCCTGCGACACGGTCTTCCAGGGCTACTTCCGGGTCGACCGCTATCGCCTGAAACACCGGCGCCACGACGGTGGCTGGACGGAAGAGTTGACCCGCGAGGTCTTCGAACGCGGCCACGCGGTCGGGGTCCTGCCCTATGACCCGCTCCGCGACGAGGTTGTGCTGATCGAGCAGTTCCGGGTCGGCGCCCACGCCGCCG
>JAAUYK010115821.1_pt1 | contig 12176 bp, 4 predicted proteins | sample 7278021 | NCBI WGS metagenome assembly JAAUYK01 (sample SAMN14350223, study PRJNA611818) | marine sediment metagenome | isolation source: surface marine sediment (1.8m) | place: French Polynesia: Moorea | collected 2018-08
ATGCGATTAAGTATTCACCCGAAAGTGACGAAGTCCATTTTGACTTAATTGGCGAGGGTGGAGAAGCTATTTTTCGCATTCAAGATCGAGGGATAGGCATTCCTAAACAAGAGCAAGCTCAATTATTTGATTCTTTCCATAGAGCCAGCAATGTGGGAAATATATCGGGGACAGGACTGGTACTAGCTATTGTCAAAAAAGCTGTGGATTTACACGGCGGCAAGATCACAGTTGACAGCCAAGTTGGGGTTGGCACAACTTTTACAGTTACACTTCCACTGAATAAACAGGTAGAGAAAGATGAAAAAAATTATAGTGATTGAAGACGAACTATCAGTCAGAGAGAACATTTTATAACTTCTTGAAGCTGAAGATTTCGATGTCATTAGTACCGAAAACGGCTTCCTTGGTGCGCTGCGGGCGCAAGAAAATCCACCTGAATTGATTATTTGTGACGTGATGACCCCCCAAATAAATAGAACTCTTGCATAATTATTCATGGTACAATCAAAGGTTATTTTTTAATTTTTTCTAGCCAAAATGGCAATAAATTACCATGTTTTTTCAATCGATTTTTGGAGCGAGCACAAACAAAAAAAAGTTAACACTCATCATAGAAACATGACTCATTGAGCAGTGAAATAAATCACATCTTTTCAGGATTTTGATCAATACAAACCTAGTAAAACGCAGCTATAAAAGTAGAGTAGCGCAGGTGTTCACGTTCAGGACATGTACGCTCTTTCTCCAAAGCAACTTGTCAACACATTTTTTAAGTTTCGTTTACCCTGAGATTTTTATGGATAGCCATCAAGTCCATCCCCCTCAAATTTTGATTGTTGACGACCAGCCAACTAACTTGCAAATTCTATCCGAAATGCTAACTGGTCAGGGATATAAAGTTCGAGCCGTGATGGACGGTCAGATGGCACTGACGGCAGTACAGGCTTTCCCACCTAATCTAATTTTGCTCGATATCAAGATGCCAGGTATGGATGGCTATGAAGTCTGTCAACATCTAAAAGCTTCACCGTTAACCCATGATATCCCGGTGATTTTCGTAAGCGGCTTAGATGAGGCGTTCGATAAGGTCAAAGCCTTTGAAATTGGGGGAGTGGACTACATCACCAAACCCTTGCGGATGTCAGAGATTGTAGCCCGTGTAAAGAATCAATTACACCTCCAATTAGCCAAGGAAAAAATTTGTCAACTGAATCAAGAACTCGAACAACGGGTCAGAGAACGCACTGCACAACTAGAAGCAGCTAATCGAGAACTGAAAAGGGAAATTAATGAGCGCAAGCAAGCCGAAAAGCAACTTCAGTACATGGCTTTCCACGATCCACTCACAGGTCTACCCAATCGAGCCTTATTGATGAATCGTCTAGAGCAGGCAATCAACCGCAGCAAAAGGTCGAACAATCATACATTTGCTGTGCTATATCTAGACTGCGATCGCTTCAAGATAATCAACGATTCCCTCGGTCATTTGACTGGAGACAAACTTCTCATTGCCGTAGCTCACCGCTTAAAATCATGCCTGCGCCCAGCCGACACTATTGCTCGCTTGGGAGGAGATGAGTTCGCAATTCTCTTAGAAGAAATCGCAGAGCCTAGCAGTGCTGCCACCGTCGCTAAACGTCTCAATAAGGAATTAACGTTACCTTTTTGCGTTAACGAACATCAGATATTTATCAATGCTAGTATTGGCATTGTTTCGGAGACAAAAGATTATCAGCAGCCAGAGACGATCCTACGTGATGCTGACACAGCCATGTATCATGCCAAGGGCTCCGGTAAAGCCTGCTATCAAGTGTTCGATCCAGCCCTGCACACTCGCGCTCAGAAAATCTTGGAGTTGGAGACTGACCTGCGACTGGCCTTGGAACGCCAGGAGTTCATGGTTTACTACCAACCGATTGTCTGCCTAGCCACTGGTTCTATTACCGGATTTGAGGCTCTTCTGCGCTGGCATCACTCAGAAAAAGGCTTGATTTCCCCGGCAGAGTTCATCCCAGTCGCAGAAGAAACTCGTTTGATTATTCCTATAGGAATGTGGGTCTTGCGTGAAGTTTGCCGCCAGCTCCGCGCTTGGCAGAATCGGTATCCTCATCAACAATCTGTAACGATCAGCGTCAATCTTTCGGTAAAACAGTTTTTTCACCCCGATCTGATCGATCAAATTGACCAAGTTCTCGCCACAACTGGGCTAGATGGCCGTAATTTAAAGCTGGAGATTACCGAAAGCGCCCTCATAGAGAATGATCGAGTGGCAAATGATCTCCTCCAACAACTCAGATCCCGTCAGATTCATTTGAGCATCGATGACTTTGGGACTGGCTATTCCTCCTTGAGTTACCTGCACCGCTTTCCGATTGATACGTTAAAGATTGACCGCTCCTTTATCAGCCGAATCGGTAAGAATGGCGAGAATCTAGAGATTGTCAAGGCGATCGTCACACTAGCCCACCATCTGGGCATGACTGTGACTGCAGAGGGAGTAGAAACGGCACAGCAGTTTGCCCAACTAAGAGCCTTGAGATGTGAACTTGCTCAAGGATACTTGTTCTCCAAACCGTTGACGCCTGAATTAGCGGAAGCAATGTTAGCGAGAGTCACGAGCGTGAATTTCTCCGAGCTTGATGAGGAAATCATCTCTCTATATTGCTTCTGGAGCTAATACCAATTGGAAAAAGTGATGAGAGACTTAGTAAAGATATAAAAGTCAAAAATCATCTGCAACAGCAGCGACGGAGTCTAAAGTCTAAAGTCAAAAATAACAAGGTATTTTGCAATTAATTTTATTAAGAAATAAATTCACCATCTATCTAGCTATTTTTGGGAATTGGTATAACTATTGTTTCAAAAAATGACTGGAGAAAAATTATATGTACAATACGACCAAAGGGATTTTAATTCACCAACTGGTGGAATTTCAGGTATCACAGACTCCCGATGCTGTAGCAGTCATTTTTCAAGAGCAGCAATTGACCTATCGGGAACTCAACCAAAAAGCCAACCAACTGGCACACTATCTGAAAACGCTGGGGGTTAAACCAGAAGTCATGGTAGGGATTTGTGTTGAGCGATCGCTAGAGATGGTTATTGCACTTCTCGGTGTTCTCAAAGCCGGTGGAGCCTATGTGCCCCTAGATCCAGCCTATCCAGCAGAGCGCTTAGCCTTCATGCTCGAAGATTCCCAGCTCTGTGTACTCCTGACCCAGCAGAATCAGCTAGAAGCGCTGCCGCAATACTCGGGTCCAGTGGTATGCCTGGACGCTGATTATCAGAGGATTGCTCAACAAAGCGAGGAGAACTTAGACAGCGGAGTAACCTCAGAAAATCTAGCTTACACTATTTACACCTCAGGGTCTACAGGTAAGCCCAAAGGAGTACAAATTATCCATAGTGCTGTTGTCAATTTCTTACTCTCCATGCAACAAGAGCCAGGGATAACAGCTCAAGATGTTCTCCTGGCAGTGACTACTATTTCTTTTGACATTGCTGTTCTAGAACTTTTCCTGCCCCTCACAGTTGGAGCTCGCATTGTAATAGCTAGTCGCGAAGTAGCATCCGATGCAATTGAGTTGTCCAAGACAATAACTGAATCTGGTGCTACGGTCATGCAAGCGACCCCAGCAACCTGGCGAATGCTGTTAGCAATCGGTTGGCAGGGCAATCGACATTTGAAAATTCTGTGTGGAGGAGAAGCCCTTACTCGGAGTCTAGCGAATCAACTCCTAGAACGGAGTTCCTCCGTTTGGAATATGTATGGTCCCACTGAGACTACTATTTGGTCAACAGTTCACAAGGTAGAGCCTGGTGATAATCCAGTACCTATTGGTCGCCCCATTTTGAATACTCAGATCCATCTGCTAAAGTACCCAGCCCGCCGCCAGGATGACATTTTAGAGCCTGTTCCTAAGGGATGTGCGGGAGAGGTTTACATTGGGGGCATTGGGCTAGCACGAGGATATCTTAATCGCCCGAAGCTAACCTCTGAACGGTTCATCAACGATCCTTTTAGGAATGAACCAACAGCCCGTCTCTATAAAACAGGTGACTTAGCTCGTTATCTACCAGACGGTAACATTTCAATTATTGGGCGAATCGATCATCAGATCAAGATTCGGGGTTACCGGATTGAGTTGGGAGATATTGAAGCAGCCCTCTCGCAGCACTCTGCTGTACAGGAGTGTATAGTGATTCTCAGGGAGGATTCTCCTGGAGATCGGCGTCTGGTTGCTTATGTTGTATTGAAGTCGCAGCCATTGGAGGTGCGTCCAACACAGCTACAAGCATGGCTTAAAGAAAAACTGCCCGACTACATGGTTCCTGCTCTGGTAGTCTTCATGAATGCCCTGCCACTGACACCTAACAACAAAGTCGATCGTCGGGCACTCCCAGTTCCAACCCTTTATACAAAGGAAGAATGTGTCTCTCCCCGAACCGAACTAGAGAAACAACTGACCCAAATTTGGACTTCTGTTTTAGGGGTGGAAGTTGGCATTTACCAGAACTTCTTTGAATCAGGAGGCGATTCCTTACGCACAGCCCTGTTACTGTCCCAGATGCAAGAAACCTTCCAGGTGGAATTATCTTTGGACTGTCTGTTCAAAGCTCCTACAATTGCTGGATTAGCCGCAGTGATCCAGGTCGTTCAATCTTCTGACTCCACTGCGGGGTTTGAGACCACTGCCGATGAGTTACGGGCTGATGCAGTCTTAGATAAAGCGATTCGCCCGGTTGCGGCTACCAGAATTGAGCGTCAGCACATCTTCTTGACAGGGGCAACGGGCTTTATCGGTGCTTTTCTCCTCCATGAACTGTTGCTCCAGAATCCACAGACAACTGTTTACTGTCTAGTTCGCGCTGATAATCTGGAAGCGGCGGGTTATCGACTGCGTAGAAGTCTGGAAAGTTACGAGATTTGCCAAGAAGCACTTGGCTCCAGAATTGTCCCAATAGTTGGGGATTTATCACAGCCTCTGTTTGGACTATCCGAACCACAGTTTAGGGAATTGGCAGATCGGATAGATGTGATTTATCACAGTGGCGCTTATGTGAATCTGGTCTATCCATACACTGCCCTACGCGAGACAAATGTTGTAGGAACACAGGAGGTATTACGCCTAGCAACTGAGGCAAAGACTAAGCCAGTTCATTACATCTCCACCTTGGATGTCTTTCAATCCTCTAAATACAAGGGAATGAATTTAATTCTAGAAACAGATGAACTTCTTAGTAGTGAAGGATATTCGGATGGTTATTCCCAAAGTAAATGGGTTGCTGAAAAATTAGTCATGGCAGCCCGCGATCTCGGTTTACCAGTTTGTATCTATCGACTGGGAATGATTACAGGGCATAGTCAAACGGGTGCTTTTCAGCTCAGTAACCTAATCTGCAGAATGATCAAGGGGTTTATCCAATCAGGGCACGCGCCTGAGTTGGAACTGAAGATGAACCTGACTCCTGTAGACTACGTGGCTCGAGCGATAGAACATTTGTCAGGTCAGCCAGAGTCTTTTGGCAAAACGTTTCATCTGTTAAGTCCGCATGTATTGCCTATTAGCCAACTTGTTTCGGATATTAACGCTCTTGGTTACGCAGTTACTTGTATTCCTTACCAGCAGTGGCTAGCAAAGCTACTCGATATGACCCCAGAGAATGCTTTAACTCCTACGGTCCCCCTACTGACCAAGAGGCTAGCAGATGGGCAACAAACTTTTCTAGAGACAACCGCCTTGGTATCCCAAGCATTTGATTCCCGCAACACCCAGGTTGGGTTAGCTAGAACCGACATTATCTGTCCTCCAATTAGCTCTTCAGTTTTAGAGGCTTATTTGTCCTATTTCATTTGCAGGGGCTTCCTGCCACAGCAATCTCAATTTACCCATACATCGTGAGTTGGAATGAACAGAAGTTGGCTCAAAGGCATGAAATTGCGTGTATCTGTTCCACACGCTGAGAGCAACGATCGAGACAAGCGCAAAGGATCGCTGACTACACCAACGCTAATCAAAACAGCGCTCAGCATGGGTGTAGTCATTATTGCATCGACCGGAATCGGCTACTTCCAAGTGATTTCGCGCGTTACAGCTCAGTCGTTAGCAAAGCTTGAACAATACGTCGGACTACGAGCAGAGCGCGAGAGAGCAATTTTCAGCTTGGCTGAAGACAACCATGTCCTGCTGAAGCAGGCTTTGCTAGAGCGACTCAAAGCACAAGGCGATCGCGATCCCAAAGCTGAATTCGACCAACTGTTTGTCACATACAAAGACGGCACGATTCGCAATCGTCCCGAAATCTTTAACATCGACAAGACTCCCGGCGTGTTTCTCAGCAAGAATGTCAAGGTCGATGCCGATATGCGGCGTCGAGTTATGACCTATTATGAGACCCTCAGTGCTTACGGTCCTGCATGGCGCAACCGCTTTGCCAACAGCTACACGCAAATTCCAGAGAATGGAATGGTAATGTACATGCACGAGTATCCGTGGGCGTTGAAGGCACCCTCTAGGGAATCGTTCCGCGTCACCGATGATGAGTCCTTCCAAATTACCCGAAAACTCCACGATCCGGAGCGAAAAACAGTCTGGACGGGAATTTATTACGACCAAGTTGCCGATGCCTGGATGGCATCCTGTGTGACGCCATTGGACGTAAATGGCAGGCATATTGCTACACTCGGACACGATATCTTGATTGATGAGTTGCGCGAGCGCACGATTAATGATGCCTTAGAAGGCACATACAATATGATCTTTCGAGAAGATGGGCGTCTAGTGGCCCATCCTCAGCTCATGGAAGAAATTCAACAGGGAAATGGTCAGTTTTCCATTGCCCAATCAGAAAATCCTCATCTGCGTCAAATTTTTGAGATAGTCACTCAACAAAAGGAAAACCGAATTGTTGACAATCCTGGATACAATGAATACCTGGCCGTTACGACAATTGATGAGCCAGGTTGGCGACTGGTCACAGTTTTTCCCAAATCTCTGTTGGAACAGGAAGCGTTTGCTACAGCTCAACTGATTCTAATGCTGGGGTTGACCGCACTACTAATTGAAATCATTGTGGTGTTCTTTATCTTACGTAGACAAATTTCTGCGCCACTCAATAAGCTAATGGAAGCAACTGAGAGTATTGCTGCTGGCAATCTTGATGTTAAAGTCGATGCAACCCAGCCAAATGAACTAGGGCGTTTGGGATATTTATTTAACAAAATGTCTCAGCAGGTGCGAGAATCTTTTGCTGCACTAGCTAGAACTAATGAGGAACTAGAATTCCGAGTCGAGAAACGAACGACTGAGCTAAAAAAAGCGATGGAAGCAGCTGATGCTGCCAACCAAGCTAAGAGCGAATTCTTAGCCAACATGAGTCATGAACTGAGAACTCCCCTCAATGGCATTTTAGGCTACGCTCAAATCCTGCGGCAGTCAAACAATATGTCACAAAAACAGAAAAAGGGAATCGAAATTATTAACCAGTGTGGTTCCCATCTGCTGACTCTTATTAACGATATTCTCGATCTCTCTAAAATTGAAGCTCAGAAAATGGAACTGCATCCCATAGAGTTTCATTTTCCCTCCTTCCTCCAGGGCATTGCTGAAATCTGTCGCATTAAAGCTGAGCAAAAAGGGATTGATTTTGTTTACCACTCTGACGATTTGATGCCTGTTGGGATTAAGGCTGATGAAAAACGTTTACGGCAGATTTTAATGAACTTGCTGAGTAATGCTATCAAATTCACTGAACAAGGCAGAGTGACATTTTTAATTAAAACTCAGAAGTGCGAAGGGAAGCAACAGGAGGGAGCATCAGTCTATCGCCTTCGTTTCCAGGTTGAAGATACCGGAACAGGCATAAGCAATGAGCATTCAGAGAAAATCTTTTTACCCTTTGAGCAGGCGGGCAATATCCAAAAGCAGTCAGAAGGAACTGGATTGGGATTAGCCATCAGTCAGAAAATTGCTTTAATGATGGGCAGCACCCTAAACGTGCACAGCCAACTAGGAATAGGCAGCATCTTTTGGTTCGAGGTAAAACTACCTGAAGCGACAGAATGGGCAGAGAAGTCTAAACTTTTCCAACAAGGCACCGTCATTGGGTACAAGGGGAAAAAACAGAAAATCCTGGTGGTAGATGACCGTTGGGAAAATCGCTCGGTTATAGTCAACTTGCTTGAACCCGTTGGCTTTGAAATGATCGAAGCTGAAAACGGTCAAGAAGGTTTAGACAAAGCTGCTGAGTTTCAACCGGATCTGATTATTACCGATTTATCCATGCCACTGATGGATGGCTACGAAATGCTTGGACAGTTGCGTCAGTCCACTCAATGCCGAGATGTGGCGGCAATTGTCTCCTCTGCCAGTGTGTTTGAGAGTGACAGGCAAAAGAGTTTGGATGCTGGGGCCAATGACTTTCTGCCCAAGCCTATACAAGCCGAAAGTCTTTTGGAAACACTACAGGTGCATCTGGGACTGGAGTGGGTGTACGAGGAGAAGAAAGAAGGAGAGAAAAGGAAAGAAGCAACTGGGGTTGAGAGCGGTGCTTCCAAGATTGTGCCCCCGTCCGCTGAAGACCTTGCTTTGCTCCATGACCTGATTCGAAGAGGCTTGATCAATAACCTGCTCAAAGAGATTGAGCGAATTGAAACACAAGATGGTCAATTTATCCCTTTTACTCAACAGCTTCGTCAATTTGCCAAAGGTTTCCAGCTCAGGCAAATCCGAGCCTTCATAGAGCAGTACCGAGAGCGCAACTAGTTGACCTATAGCTACGGGTGCTGTAACCAACTGCAAAGTAGCTGAACCCCAAAAAATAGGAACACGAGCAAGGGAGTATAGACAGAGAATTATGGAAATGTGTCAATTGGCGAGCGCAGATTCTGAGCTCATCTTGATTGTGGATGATAATCCTGCCAACCTGGAGGTTCTTTCTGAAACTTTAGCTGGGGCTGGTTTCCAAGTTGCGGTGGCAGTTGATGGTGTAAGCGCTATCGAACAGATTCAGTATGATCAGCCAGAGCTAATCTTGTTGGATATCATGATGCCTGGAATTGACGGATTTGAAACTTACCAACGCTTAAGGGCAAAACCTTCAACTCGGGACATCCCCGTGATCTTCATGACTGCCTTATCCGACACAGAGAATAAGGTCAAAGGTTTTTCTTTAGGAGCAGTCGACTACATTACCAAGCCATTTCAGCAACAGGAAGTGCTGGCAAGGGTTAGAGTTCATCTGCAGTTGCGAAATTTGGCTAGAACGCTCGAAGGTCAAAATAAAAGGCTGAAGCGTGAAATTGTACAGCGTGAGACAGCAGAAGCATCCCTGCTCAAACTCAATCAGGAATTAGAGAAACGCGCAGTCGAACTCAAGGAAGCTAAAGAAGCAGCTGATAGAGCCAACCACGCTAAAAGCGAGTTTCTTGCCAACATCAGCCATGAAATCCGCACTCCCCTCAACGGCATCTTAGGTTATACCCAAATCTTACAATTTTCAAAGGTACTCACTGAGAAGGAGCGCAAAGGTTTAAAGCTCATCAAACAATGCGGCTCTCACCTATTGACCTTGATTAACGATATTCTCGATCTCTCGAAGATCGAAGCTCGGAAAATGGAACTTTATCCAGCAAGTTTTCATTTTCCATCTTTCCTACAAGATGTCGCACAAATCTTCAGCGTTCGAGCAGAGCAAAAGAAAATCTCATTTATTTATCAATTCGAGTCCCACTTACCTAGCGGTGTTTATGCTGACGAAAAGCGCCTGCGACAGGTACTGATTAACCTTCTCGGCAATGCTGTCAAGTTTACCGACCACTATAGGTCAGTGACTTTCAAAGTGAAGGTTGTCGGTCAGGGAAACGCAGCGATAGAGAACTCAAAGGCAGCCCTAGAGCCCAATTCTCAATCATCAACGATTAAAGTTCGCTTTCAGATTGAGGATACGGGCGTCGGGATTAGCTCAGACGAACTAGACAAGATTTTCCAGCCCTTTGAACAGTTGGGAGATAGCAACAGTCAAGCTCAAGGAACGGGGTTGGGCTTAGCTATCTGCCAGAAAATTCTTGCTTTAATGAATAGTCGCATCCAGGTCACGAGCCAACCCGGTAAGGGCAGTCGTTTCTGGTTCGACTTGGAACTTCCCGCAGTTGAAGTAGCAGATTTGTCACAATCAGCGAGAGGTTTTCATCAAGGAACCATCGTTGGTTTCAAAGGTGAGAAACGGAAAATCCTAGTGGTTGACGATCACTGGGAAAATCGCTCAGTGATTGTCAATTTGCTCGAACCAGTTGGCTTTGAGATTGTTGAGGCAACCGATGGTCAGGAAGGATTGAATAAAGCGGCAGAATTTCACCCCGATCTGATCGTGGTTGACTTAGTCATGCCAGTGATGGATGGGTTTGAGTTGATCTGCAGGCTGCGACAGTTGCCGCAATTGCAAGACGCAGCCATCATTGCTTCTTCTGCCAGCGTGTTTGAAGCTGACCAGTCCAGGAGTTTAGCTGCAGGAGCCAATGAGTTTCTGCCTAAGCCTATATCAGCAGACAGTTTGCTGGAGATATTACAGTCACGCCTCAATCTTGAATGGGTTTATGAAGCAGAGGAGAAAGACAGGACGGAGCAAGAAGAGAGTTCACCTAACCTTTCAGGCTCAACACTTCAGGCTTCGGAAAAAATCCTTCCACCGCCGACCGATATCCTAGCTCACCTGCACACTGAGGCGGAAAAAGGTGACCTTGATGAAATTCTAAAAGAGGCCAAAAAACTCGAACAGCTAGAGAAGAAATTTATTCCCTTTGCTCAAGAGCTTAGCCGGCTCGCCGGAAGCTTTCAGGTTAAACAACTTCAGAGCTTTATCCAACAGTATATCGCTCCTTGACCTCTATTGAACAGCTATATTTATCCCAAACATAAGTTTTACTTATCTAAATTGCCAGTCAAGAGAGATTGACTGTGAAGCTAACTACAGCGTCTAGCCTGAATATGTACAGGATAAAAAACCGCATTTCAGAAGCTGACAAACTAATGACAAACCATCCTTCTAACGATCCCAACTGGGAACTGGTCTTCAGCGACGAGTTCGATGGCACAGAACTTGACTTGAGTAAGTGGAACACCAAGTATTACAACGGCAGTCGCACCAACGCGAGCAATAACGAAGCCCAATACTACGTTGATGATGCCTTCGAGTTCTATACCGATCCCTCAGAGCCGAATGATGGCATCCTCAAGATCGTAGGCAAAGAAGAGACAATCCAAGCCTTTGAGCCTGTCGATGGCAACCAAACCTTTGACTATACCTCTGGCTTGATTTCCGGCCACGATAAATTTGCCTTCACCTACGGCTATATGGAGATTCGAGCCAAGGTGCCTGCCGGACAGGGGTTATGGCCTGCCTTCTGGATGCTTCCTGACTCCCAAGACAATCTTCCTGAAATTGACGTCATGGAGATGCTGGGCCACCAGACAGATACAGTTTATACGAGCTTCCACTATGAGGAAAACTCAGAGAGGGTTACGCAATCGCAAGCCAACCAGTTCGTAGGTACCGATTTCTCAGCCGACTTCCACACCTTTGCTGCTGAGTGGAACTCAGATGGGATTACCTGGTATGTAGATGGCGTCCAGGTTTTCACTGTCGACAGTTACATCCCCAACGAGCCAATGTACCTGCTGGCCAATCTGGCAATTGGTGGTGACTGGCCCGGAATGCCAGATCAAACCACTTCCTTCCCTGCCTCCTTTGAGCTCGACTATATCAAAGTTTACCAGAATGAATCAGGGGATCTCTATGGAGGAATTGGCGACGATACCCTCACCCGAGAAAAAGGGGACATCTTTGGCAAAGGTGGTAACGACACCCTCGACGGAGGCAGCGGCAATAACCGACTCGACGGAGGGGCTGGAAACGATACCCTGTCTGGAGGGGCTGGAAACGACACTCTGTATGGTCAAGACGGTGCGGACTCCCTCGATGGCGGTGCTGGCGATGACTACCTCAACGGGGGTGCCGATCATGACACCCTTGCAGGGGGTGAAGGAGCTGACCATCTTTATGGGGCTGACGGCGATGACCTGCTCAAGGGTGACGCGGGTGAGGATACCCTGATTGGCGCTACAGGCAATGACACTCTCGAAGGCGGCAGCGATAACGATCTGCTCATTGGCGAG
>JAAUYK010069567.1_pt1 | contig 12174 bp, 7 predicted proteins | sample 7278021 | NCBI WGS metagenome assembly JAAUYK01 (sample SAMN14350223, study PRJNA611818) | marine sediment metagenome | isolation source: surface marine sediment (1.8m) | place: French Polynesia: Moorea | collected 2018-08
CAGTCTCCCAGTCTCCCAGTCTCCCAGTCTCCCAGTCTCCCAGTCTCCCAGTCTCCCAGTCTCCCAGTCTCCCAGTCTCCCAGTCTCCCAGTCTCCCAGTCTCCCAAACTCCCAGTCTCCCAGTCTCCCCACACTCAATTAAAAACTCCTATGAGGCCCTATATAGCGGCCGAAATGCAATAAATTTGTCAGAATGGAAAGCTGAAGCCTGTTGTTGATATAAGTACCCTTAAAACCCATGATAAAAATTACCTCTATTAGTTTAACCGCCTTGTTTACAACCGTTAGCTTTGTTTTACCTGTCAAAGCTGAAAATTTAGCCCATTTAAGCCAATTATTGTCCACCAAAAAATGCGAACTCTGTGACTTAACCGGTTCAGGGTTAGTCATGGCCGATCTGAGGGGAGCATCTTTAATTGGGGCAAATTTAGCCGGTGCAAACCTTTCTCAAGCGAATTTAGCCGGAGCCGATCTCAGGGGGGCAAATTTAACCGGTGCTTCCTTATACGGGGCGAATTTAACCGGTGCTAACTTGAGTAGTGCCATTTTGCAGGGAACGGACTTAAGAGAATCTTTCCTTACCAATGCTATTCTTGTTGGCACCAGTTTAGAGCAAGCTTATGTACAAGGAGCAAAGGGAATTTCTCAAAATGCAGGGACTCCAGAACTGTTTTATGGGTGGGGTTTAAACGAAACTCAAGAAGGGAATTATCAACAAGCGATCGCTCTTCATAATAAAGCCTTAATTTTAGATTCTGAGTTTGCTCCTGCTTATTTGGCCAGGGGTTATGCTTTATTGCGGTTAGGGAATGAAAACGGAGCTATTCTCAACGCTAAAATGGCTTCTCAACTTTATGAAAAACAGGAAAATGAGCAAGGAAAAGATTTTGCTGATCGTTTTGTTAGCAATATTGAAGCGGTACAAGAAGCGAGAAAAAAAGGAACTGGAAACCCTGGGTTAGACAATATTGTTAGGGGTGTTGCTTCTTTAGCTTTACAGTTTTTACTTAAAGGAGGAATTTAATATTGTAGGGGCTTAATAATATTAAGCCCTTACTGAATTACTATTATTATGTTTAAACCAATTTTCTGAAGTTTTATTACACATTTCTGTAGGTATCAACGGCCGTTGAACCCTACAATTACAATATATATATCTGTATTCTAAGTTGCTTAAAATGACGTTAAATGAATTAAAAACTGTCTCTGAGTTTCTGACGGAGGCGTTAAATTTTAAAGAGAATGATCTTGTTAAAAATATTGCACAAGCCATAGGAAAATCCACCCCTTGGGCTAAGGATATTGCTAATAATGCTCCTTGGGTTCAAGACTTTGCGGAAGCTGCTGGTACTGGCGTTCCTTTAGTTGCTTTTTTCCTCAAATATGCTCAGTTATTGATGTTAGAAAGAGATCCTAATAAACAGGGTTATAGTGCTTGTACTTTGGCTTATAATCGCGCGGTAGAAGAGGTTTTTCTTGCCCGAAGTATGGAACTTCAAAAGATTAAACCTTATAGTAATAATAAAATACTGACTAAGAAAAACCCTGATGAAATTGATATGACAGGGTTTAAATTAGACAATGCTTTATCTCATGATTTTATTATCCATGCTGATAAAGTTTTTTGTGAATTTGCTGAGGTAATTCAATTAGAAAATAATCTTATTAATCAGTTATCTAATAGTATTAAACAATCTTTTATAAGAAATCTACGGTTATTATTAGTTCATCCCAATACAGAAAAAAAGTTTGCTGCTTTTAGTGAGTTAATAGACTTAGATAATAGTCAGGCAGAACGTCAGAAAATTTTAGATTTACATTTATCTTATCAATCTTGGTTATTTAATGAGCAAAAAGTATTTCAACAAGAAACCTTTGCTTTGAATCATATTTATCTGGAAACGGAATGTGGAGTATTAAAATATTCGCAAATTAAGCCCCAAGAAGAAAATAAATTTAATAATTATGTAGATAGAGAAGATAATAAGAAAGGAAAAGATCCTTTTTCAGAAAAAGACAGCGATCGCAGAGACTTATTAACAACAGTTATAGACTATATTGGAGATCCAGAGTTTAATGAACCTATTGTTATTCAAGGAGTTGCAGGTTCAGGGAAATCCTCCTTTACCCTACGATTAGTAGATGAATTAAAAGAGCAAGGTTGTTTTCCTATTCGCATTTTATTAAAACATTTAAGTCTCAAAGAATCTTTAGAAGATGCTGTACCTTATGCCCTTCAATTTGGTGAAAAAGTATTTAAAGATTACAGTTGGAAACCTGCTTTTGATGATGATTGGTTTACTAAATTAGTTAGTCCTCAAAACAGGGAATATATATCTTTTGGTAAAAACAAAACTCAACTTTCTCCATACATTTTTATTTTTGATGGATGGGACGAAATTAGCACCGCAGCTAATCAAGGATTTAGGGATAGTATCGACCAAGTATTAGGAGAAATTAGAGATATTTTAATTAGAAAAAGGGATGGTTTACCCATGATGCGAGTCATTGTAACTGGTCGTCCTACCGTTGATGTAACTAACACAAAACTACTGAGAAAAGATACACCAATTCTTACTATTAGACCCTTACAACCACAACAATTAAAAGGCTATATTAATAAATTTCAACAAGCTAGACAAGCCCAACCTCTATTTTCAATTAATCTTGAAACACAATCACAATCAATAATAAATGTAGTTGAGCAAAACATAAAATCTGAGTTTTTCCAGACTATTTCAGATACTTATGAACAAGCTTTTCAGGGATTTTTAGAACAAAATAAGCGAAATAATATTTCAGAACTGAAAGGAAGTTTAGCAGTTTTAGGATTACCCTTATTAGCCTATTTAACTCTAAGATTGATGTTTAAAATTCAATCAGAAGAAGAACTGAAAAACTTAATTAATAATCCCACTAATTTATATCGCTCTTTAGTAGATGAAACTTGCGAAGGTTCAGGCAATCCTATCTTTATTCCAGAGCTAAAAAAAGAAGATCGTTATCGTCTCTCTGGGAACGATTTAAGAGGGTTATTATGGCGCACTGCTGAGGCAATTACAGCATTAGGAAAAGAATCTATTTCCCGTGAAGAATTAAAGTTACGGTGTGGAGAAGATGAGTTAGAAGAAATTGTGGAAGAAGCAACAGCAGATAGGGTTCTTAGTCGTTTAATTATTAGTTTCTTTTTTAAAGAAAGTGCCGGAGAAGGGTGCGAATTTCTCCATAAATCTTTTCGAGAATATCTCTTTGCTGAAGGAGTAATAGAAGAACTGAAAAGATACAGTTGTAATCTCGATGTTATCCAAACATATCAAGATAATCCCGAAAAGGGTTACGAAGAAAGAAAAATTTATTGGCAAGAATTTGAAGAAGATGACCCTCGTTATGACTTAACTCGTCGTCTCTCAGAACTGTTTGCCACCCATTGGCTTTCATCAGAAATTAAAGATCATATTTTCAATTTATTGACTTGGGAAATAAACCGTTCTGCTGAAAAATTATCCCCTTCAAACCTATCTACTCATCCCATTTCAATCCAACAATGGGAATATATTAGGGATGCACTAGCAGATGTTTGGGACTGGTGGGGAGAAGGGGTTTTTCTACGTCCTCAACCTAAAATTATTCAAGAAAAAAGAAAAACCAAAGAATATATTTTTGAGCCTCCCTACGTTGATGAATTAACAGAACTTTGCAGTCCTTTAGATAAAGATGTGTGGAAAACTGGCCTTCCTGAGCCAGAGCGAAGCACTACAGTGGATGGAAGATTAGGGGATGCTTTTTTTGATTTGACTGCCGTTGTTCACAGTACCCTTTATGAATATCAAAGACAAAAGCTTGATTCCTCACTAAATGTTAAGGATATTGAGGCAAAGGAACGACGACGCTATCAAAGGCTACGGTTAGCTAGAGATGAACAGGGTCAAGATGTTGCCTTGATTCAGTTTGCTCCTAGTGGGGAAGATTCTAGTTATTTTCGTAATTATTGTCATCGTATTAATGCTGCCGGTTGGAGAGTCTTTGGGTCTTTTCCCAGTCATGTCCGAGCCACTTTAATCTACCTCAATGGAGCCTACCTCAATGGAGCCGACCTCTATAAAGCCTACCTCAGTGCAGCCGAACTCTATAAAACCAACCTCAGTGCAGCCTGCCTCCGTAGAGCCTACCTCAATGGAGCCGACCTCAGTGAAGCCTACCTAAATTTAGCCGACCTCCGTAGAGCCTACCTCAATGGAGCCTACCTCAGTTTAGCTAATCTCAGTTTAGCCTACCTCAGTGGAGCCAATCTAAGTTTAGCTGACCTTACTGGAGCCGACCTCAGTGGAGCCGACCTCAGTGGAGCCGACCTCAGTGGAGCCGACCTCAGTGGAGCCGACCTCAGTGGAGCCAACTTCAGTGGAGCCAACCTCAGAGGTGTGAGGAATATAACCCCAGAACAAGTTAAACAGGCAAACAACTGGGAATTAGCCAAATTTGATAAGGAAATGAAGGCAAAGTTAAGATTGTAGGGTAGTTATTGCGAGGGGTTTGGGGAGTGTGGAGTTCGGAGTGTGGGAAGTGTGGGAGGGGTGAGATTATTTGAATTGAATAGCCGAGTTTCTGGGTTTAACAGTGTTAAACCCCTACGAAGGTTATTTGTAGGGACATAATATTATTATTTCCTCTATATGTTCTGATTTCTCACATATAATCACTGATTGCAATACCACCATTAATTATGTTTAGGACGTTATATAGATTCCTCGTTCCTCACCAATGACAGCAAATGACTGATAACTGCTAACTGCTAACTGCTAACTGCTAACTGATAACTGCTAACTGACAACCAAAAATGCTCCAAAAAAGTTTATGCTAGAAAAAAAGGAACTTTACGAAACGTTACATAAAGTAATTTGTAATCATTAACTATGCAGTGTGTTATTAACCGTCGCGCCCAGTTTAGTGCCAGTCATCGTTATTGGTTGCCAGAATGGGACGAAAGCAAAAATCAGCAAGAATTTGGGCCTTGTAGCCGTTTCCCTGGTCATGGTCATAACTATGTTCTCTTTGTCTCTTTGTGGGGCGAGATAGACCAATATGGCATGGTAGAGAACCTATCTACTGTTAAACAGGTCATCAAAAGAGAAGTGACCTCCCAACTAGACTACTCCTACCTCAATGACGTTTGGGACGAGTTTCAAACCACCCTACCCACCACCGAAAACCTAGCCAGAGTTATCTGGCAACGGTTAGCCCCCCATTTACCCATCGTTAAAATACAACTATTTGAACACCCCCAACTCTGGGCCGAATATCAAGGAAATGCCATGAAAGCCACATTAAACATTCAAACCCATTTTAGTGCAGCCCATCGTCTTGCCCGTCCAGACCTAAGTTTAGAGGAAAATACCAAAATTTATGGTAAATGCGCTCGCACCCACGGCCACGGTCATAATTATCACCTTGAGGTGTCCGTTAGCGGAGACATTGACCCCCGTACAGGAATGCTGGTTGATTTAGTAGCCTTGCAAAACATTGTGGACGAATATATTGTCGAACCCTTCGATCATAATTTCTTGAACATAGATATCCCTTACTTTGCCGAAGTTGTCCCCACTGCTGAAAATATTGCCCTTTATATTGCCCAACAGTTGCAACAACCTATCCGCGAATTAGGGGCCCAACTGGAAAAAGTTAAATTAATTGAAAGTCCCAATAATTCTTGTGAAATCTATTGTAATTCTGCTGCTGACTCCTTAAAGCTACCCTCTCAACAAGAACCTCAACTGATGGCAGTTCGTTAAGAAATGTAACATTATTGCCTTAACTGTCTTTTAAAGGCTGAAACTAACGCAAGGGTGTTTAGGAAGCTTTAAACTGAAAGAGGATACCTATATAAAAGGTATTTGATTATGTGAGCGACTATGAGATAGTCTGTAAATTGTCTCTTTGCGTTTCAAGTATCCAATTCTTAGCGTTTGAAAAGGATTAAGTCAATATGGAATCTAAAGTTCAAGAACAAACCACAACCGCAAATTTAAGTGCTGAAGTGCCTGGAACCCTTGCTAAAGCACCTAATTCCAATATGGGAGAGCAACCCTGGCAAGAATGGTTAGAACCCGTGGTGGATTTTCTGGCCAAAGTCCCCGAATATCTAAGCCAGATTTTTAGTGAGTATCAAAAACCCCTAACCACCGTGGGTTTGTTACTATTATCCTTTATTAGTATCAAAATCATTTTTGCTGTCTTAGGAGCAGTCGACGATATTCCCCTTTTAGCCCCCTTAATGGAAATGGTTGGGTTAGGTTATAGTGGTTGGTTTGTTTGGCGTTATCTCTTGAAAGCATCCAGCCGCAAAGAGTTATTAGGCGAGTTTGATGCTCTTAAAAATCAAATGTTTGGTGATAACGCCTAAATTTAACGGATTTTTACCTTTTTGTGAATACCTCCGAACTTTACTGCTCGGAGGATTTTTTTATTTTTAATTCACATTTTTCACCTTCGATAAAACTACCTAGTTTAGAGAGGCAAGAGGGAACAGGGAACGGGGAACAGGATTTATTTTGACTGTAACTGCTTGATAATTGATGAAAGTTCCGTTTTATTGTTCAGTTTTTCTGTACTTGTGCAAGATATCAGTTTAATTTAATCGTCATTTCAAGGAACTCAAAATCTCAAGAATTTACGCAATAATATGGAGAAAAGAGACGAAAAAAATCAGTAAAATTGAAATGAAGTTTTTTGATTTAATTAAAAATGAATCCTAGTCTTAAGAAATGGTTTGTAACTAGCAGTTTAATTATCAGTTCTCTTTGCAGTTCAACCGCCGTTAGTGCAGCCGGTTTTACTGAACTTGTAGTATTTAGTGATAGTTTATCGGATTTAGGTCGAGCTTTTACTGAAACAGGAGGTACTTTTCCTCTCTATGGTAGCTTCACTAATGGTCGATATTCCAACGGTCCGGTCTGGGTTGAATATTTAGCGGATAGTTTAGGAATTGGTACTAATCCTAACACTAATTATGCTATTGGTGGAGCCTTAACGGGTAATATCAACGCCATTAATTTTGCTCCAGGATTTACTTCCCCTCCGGCTCCGGTGTTTGATGGACTAACTCAACAAATTGCCAGCTATACGGACTATGACCCTCACGCACTTTATATTGTTTGGGCAGGAGCTAATGATTATCTTTTTGGGGGAGAAATGACCCCTATGAACCCAATTAGTAACCTTCAAACTAATTTACAAACTTTATTAACAAACGGAGCTAAGAATATATTAGTAGGTAATTTACCTAATTTGGGTGATACTCCGGGTGTTAGCGATTCCCTTCAATCTGCCGGTTTAAACCTATTAACACAAGGCCATAATAACGCACTTTCGACAACAATTGATTTTTTACAAACCAGTTTTCCTCACGCTAACATTAGACTTTTAGATGCAAATAAACAGTTTCAAACAATTACTAATGATCCTAGTCTTTTTGGGTTGACTAATGTAGCTGATAGCTGTCTTTCTGGAGTAGTACCTTGTTCTAATCCGGATGAATATCTTTTCTGGGATAGTCTTCATCCTACTACTAGAGGCCATCAACTAATTAGTAATTTGGCTTTAGAAGCCTTAGGAATTCCAGAACCCAGTGCAGTTTTTGGTTTAATTGCAATAGGAATAAGCGGAATTTTTCTTAAGCAAAAAGTTTAATTTTATCTCACATCTTGCACCTTATACCAAATCCGGTTTATATAGCGTTTCTCGGACTCATGAGGTACACCTGCCACCTGCCTCCTGCCTTAAAGCGATAACCTCTGCACCTCACAAGTATGGGAACTGCTATATACCCCCAGTTATGACTGACTACAAAGAACTCCCCCCTCTCCCCACACTCCCCCCTCTCCCCCATCTTTACCAAAACTGGGGATTATAACTCGGACTTGCCATTAGGGGAAGCGATCGCCTTTTTGATTAAAATTGAAGCGTCCTAACCCTAAATATAGACCTTGAGGATTTTCTCCGTCAGGATAAGCAGTAACAGCAAATTGATAATTGCCACTCATTTCGGGGTTACTTTTCGGTTTCATAGCAATAGTAAAGGTTTTTCCTGGGGGAATAGGAGGATCAAAAATTACTGCAATTGTATTATTATCAAGATTGCGTTTCACCCTAGCAATATTTAAAGCATTATCCCTATTAACCGCTCTGCCTTCAAAAGCAATAGTATTATCCAAATAAAAATAAATGGTTTCTAATCCTTGAGTTTGTTGAATAGTCAATTGTTGTAAAGATTCCCCAACATTCGTAGGCAAGTGAACTGTAAAGTAATAAGTTGCCCCTTGAACACGAATCCGACTTAAAGTCGTTACTGCATTAAGTAGCTGGGGAGAATGATTAAATATAGTCTGATTATTTCCTACATTTAGGGCTAAAAGAGGAGAATTTAGAACAATACTGCTACTGATAATCCCTAAAATTGTTTTCAATCTTGGATGAATCATTATTATTTATATTATCTAAGAAAACAAAAACCGAGGTTAACCTCGGTTTCCATTGTACTGATTATTTTTCGTCTTCTAAGTTAGAAGGTTCTACGAACAGCAGCAGCTTCATCCGGATGAATACCCAAACGAGTTAAGTTAAGACGACCTTTATTATCGATTTCACGCACCTTAACTATTACTTCATCGCCCACAGCAACCTCTTCTTCCACCTTCCCAACACGCCTTTCAGCCAACTGGGAAATATGAATCATACCCTCTTTCCCTGGTAAAACTTCCACAAAAGCCCCAATAGGAATAATACGGGTAACACGACCCAAATAAACCTCTCCCTCGTTCAGTTTACGAGTCATGTTAAAAATGAGGTCACGGGCCCGTTCTGCTTTCTTAGCTTGAATAGCAGCAATAGTAACCGTTCCATCATCAGCAATATCGATTTTTGAACCAGTTTGTTCGGTAATACTCTTGATGGTTTTACCCCCGGGTCCAATCACTAAACCAATTTGTTCTGGATCAATTTTCATCGTCAGTAAACGAGGGGCAAAAGGAGACAGTTCCCGACGAGGTTGGGCAATGGTAGCCAACATTTTATCAAGGATGTGTAAACGGGCAGGTAAAGCCTGTTCAATAGCTTTAGCCACAATATCCATGGTCAAACCCGTAATTTTCATATCCATTTGTAAAGCAGTGATGCCGCTATCGGTTCCTGCCACTTTAAAGTCCATATCCCCTAAAAAGTCTTCAATTCCTTGAATATCGGTGAGGATACGCACTTCCTTGCCTTCTCGAATCAATCCCATAGCTGCACCACTTACTGGTTTGAGAATGGGAACTCCAGCATCCATTAAAGCCAAGGTGGAACCACATACCGACCCCATAGAAGTCGAACCATTAGAAGACACAACCTCTGACACTACCCGAACCACATAAGGGAACTCGTCTTGGGGAGGTAACACAGGAAGGATCGCCCGTTCTGCTAAGGCCCCATGACCGATTTCTCGACGGCCTGGGGAACGCAGGGGTTTAGTTTCTCCCACAGAAAAAGGAGGAAAATTGTAATGATGAAGATAGCGTTTTTCGTCTTCGGGATGGAGATCGTCCCCTAAGTCTTGGGCATCCCCGGGAGTGCCTAACGTTGCCAAAGAAAAGACCTGGGTGAGTCCTCTGGTAAACAACGCGCTACCGTGTACCCGAGGGGGCATCAGTCCCACACGACAGGATATAGGGCGAACTTCATCCAGTTTACGGCCATCCACACGGATCTCCTCTGAGATGATTTGCGATCGCATTAACTTTTTGGTTAACCCTTTGTAGAGGTTGCCTACCGCTTTAGGATCTTCGCTGGTCGCAACTTTGATGGGGTCTTCTTCCGGGAGTTCCGCGATCGCCTCTTCAATAGAGGTTTCTTTAATGTTATCGAGTGCCGTGTCTCGGTCTGCTTTACTGAGATCGTATTGAACCAGCACCTTTTTAATAGAGTCTGCGGCCTGCTTTTCGATAAATGTTTCTAAGACTTCATTCGGGGTTGGGGGTTCAGCTTTAGCCATTTCCATGCCCAACTCTTCCATGATGTCATATTGGGCCCCGATCAAATCTCTGACCGCTTCGTAGCCAAAATCAATGGCTTCGATGATGTCTTGTTCTGGGAGTTCGTTGGCCCCGGCTTCTACCATCACCACGCCATCGGGACTACCTGCTACCACAAGATCGAGATCCCCACTTTCCACTTCTCGATAGGTGGGGTTGATAATAAAGTCATCTCCGATTAAACCCACTCTAACCGCGGCCATTGGCCCGTAAAAGGGAATTCCGGCTTGAATTACAGCAATAGAAGACCCTGTCACCGCTAAAACGTCCGGGGGTACTTCTTCATCCATAGATAGGGTTGTGGCAATGATCTGAATGTCCTTACGCCACCAATTAGGAAATAGGGGACGTAAGGGGCGATCGATTAAACGACTGATGAGGATTGCTCGTTCTGGGGGACGGCCTTCCCGTCGTAAAAAGCCCCCGGGGATTCGCCCTGCCGCATAAAGTCTCTCTTCATAATCTACGGTTAAGGGTAAAAAGTCGATGCCTTCTCTTCCTTTCGTTGTTGTTGCTGTCACCAAAACCGCCGTATCTTGGGACTGGATTAAGACGGCCCCGCCAGCTTGGGGGGCTAATAATCCTAGTTTTAGCCGAATGTCCCGTCCATCGAAGGATATTGACTTGTCAAACTCTTGCATGTAGCGTTGGTTCCTTTTCTATTATCACGTTTCTCTTTCTGTGGCGATCCTAACATTTTTAAGGAACTTGACGCGATGGTTTGATCGATGTAACCCTAGTTACTTCACCTTGTTTACATTCCCTTTACACTAAGGGTGAGGCAAGTTAGTTGCCTGAAATCAGGCAACAGGAGTTTAAAACAGTTATGGATACTAAAACTTTGAAAAATCAAACAAACGTTGTTATTGTTGGTGGGGGTTTTGGGGGCTTATATACGGCTCAAGACCTGAAAAATGCCTCTGTGGATGTGACTCTCATCGATAAACGCAATTTTCATCTTTTTCAACCTTTACTTTATCAAGTTGCTACTGGGGGTCTGTCTCCGGCGGATATTGCTTCCCCTTTACGGTTGGTTTTAAGTAAACATAAAAATACTAAGGTTCTCTTGGATCATGTGATTGATCTCGATCCTGAGAAAAAAGAGGTGATTCTTGATGATCATGAACCGATCCCCTATGACACCTTAATTTTGGCTACAGGGGTCTCTCATCACTATTTTGGTAATGATCAATGGGAAACTCTAGCACCTGGGTTAAAAACCATTGAGGATGCGATCGAGATTCGTCGTCGTATTTTTATGGCTTTTGAAGCTGCTGAAAAAGAAACCGATCCGGTCAAGCGTCAAGCTTGGTTAACTTTCGTTATTGTTGGCGGTGGACCCACTGGAGTAGAATTGGCCGGGGCAATCGCAGAAATTGCTCACGGTGCTTTGGCTGGTGATTTTCGCAGCATCGATCCCAAAGAAGCAAAAATTCTGCTTATTGAAGGGTTAGATAGGGTGCTTCCTCCTTATCCCCCGGAATTGTCTGCTCAAGCGGCCGAAGATTTACGCCATTTAGGGGTAACGGTACAAACCCAGTCTCTGGTAACGGATATCAATGACCACGTGGTAACGGTGCGTCAAGGGGAACAAATTAAACAAATTAACTCCCGTACCATTTTATGGGCTGCTGGTGTCAAAGCGTCGAAAATGGGCAAGGTATTGGCGGAACGTACTGGGGTAGAATTAGACCGTGCCGGGCGAGTTATTGTGGAACCTGATCTGAGCATTCCTGGTTATTCTGATATCTTCGTAATTGGGGATCTGGCTAATTTTCCCCACCAAGGAGAACGGCCTTTACCTGGGGTGGCACCGGTAGCGATGCAACAGGGTGCTTATGTTGCTAAATTAATCAAAAAACGCATCCAAGGAGAGTCTTTACCCCAATTTGTCTATAAAGATTATGGCAATATGGCGGTTATTGGTCAGAATAAAGCAGTGGTTAATTTAGGCTTTGCTAAGTTCTCAGGGTTCTTAGCTTGGTTTGTTTGGGTTTGGGCTCACATTTACTATCTCATCGAATTTGATAACAAATTGGTGGTAATGGTGCAATGGGGTTGGAATTACTTTACCCGTGGTCGTGGTGCGCGATTAGTTACTGGTATTGGTGAA
>JAAUYK010220411.1_pt1 | contig 12173 bp, 4 predicted proteins | sample 7278021 | NCBI WGS metagenome assembly JAAUYK01 (sample SAMN14350223, study PRJNA611818) | marine sediment metagenome | isolation source: surface marine sediment (1.8m) | place: French Polynesia: Moorea | collected 2018-08
GCGGCTGGAAAAGCTTCCGTAACGACATCGGAATTAACGAGAAAAGGACAAATTCGTCAAGCACGTATTGGTATGCAGAGTTCTAATGTTACTTCAATTCAATCGGAGTAAATTGCTTATAGCGGCTGCATGCCTGCGATTAAATGACTACCTCCAATACTCGATAGCCGCCAGGTGCATTACGTAACGATCACAAAGGCCAAAAACGCCGAGAAAATATAAGCCGGCCGCGCGGCCCCCGTCTAGCTGCACTCGAAAAATTGTCGAACACGGCTATCGATTTCACACGGCCTTGAACTTGAACACCGCCGAGCACTTTTGAATTCTTTCGGGTAGTTAGGGATAGCAAATGCCTCAAAAGGTGGCAAAATTAGTGGGTCCAAAATGTTCGTCTAGGCCTTTTATGCACAACGCAATTCGCCCGTCGCCGCCGCCGCCGACCTCTTTGTACGTGCACATCCGGTATTGTGGCCGGTCGGCCGGTCGGCGCACGTACTCTCCCCACGTAAGCACGCGCACGCGTCTGAAGCGTCGATCGGCCGGCTTTGGGCGCCGCGACCGTCGTCGAGATCGAGCGGAGAGGGAGGAGAGCGCGGGCGGACGACCCACCCACCCGGTTGTCTAGCTGCCTTCGGGCGTTCTCCGTCGTTCGCGCGCGCGCTCGCTGCGCACAAATCTCTTCATGCCGAGCTCAGTCCATGTCGCGTCCAACGCGCGAGAAAGGCGCGCTCAAAGCATACGCATAATTACTACGGTGATCACCTTGTAACGTGCACGCACGCCTGGAGAGGCGAGAAGCGAAGCGTTGGGCCGGGAACATATGAAACAATTAAGGTAAGAGATCGTCTGTTACGAGTCGATTTGAACATATATATTCTACTTGTAGTAAGTGTTCTTCGCGGAGATTCTAGGATTAGATTAGGTTCACAGGTTAGCGTGGGGCAAACAATGGCAAATGTGGCGGCCTGCCCGTGACATTTGGATAATCGGACGTTGATCGTAAATAGTGGCATGTGGTAGCCGTTGCCCGTTGGTCAGGTCAATGTCCAAATGCGGAAATCTGTGTCGGTCGGTCGACAAACGCGCAGTAGCAACGTTCTAGACAACAGGTAGCCCTACGAAGCGCGTTACGAAGAATCTGTCTTTCCTTCTAGGGCACAGAATGTGGTGGAAGGCACGATCCAATCCAGCCAGGCGTCTTTATTTGGCATCATGTCACGAACAGCCATATTTCGTAGTTCTCGATCGGGCATAACCGCCAAGTGAGCGTAAGCATGTAAGGCCGACGAAACAACGAATATATATATATTCCATTGTTCCGCATGTATCTGCTAGTCAAGGTGATAATTAGTGAGGTTAGCGGCATTAGCATGCATCATTTGCCATGGCCTGAGAGCAAGAGAAAATCTTTTGCGGCCCGGCCAGGCAGCCTGCTTATAATCACATTGGCGGCAGGAATATTCGGTGAGACCGATGATAATGGCTGTAACGTACCTGCAGTTATATATAGCGGCAAGTTTGTGATATTGAAAATATGCCAATCCAATAAATTGAGTAGGGCGCTTCAAGATCAGTCACAGGTAAATAATGTAAGATACGGCTGATTTGAATTAAGCGGTACGAGTTGCACGATGCTCCGATTTCGTTAAATACGTTGGACGCTAGTTCCACAAGTTTCCCTATAGCAGTAGCTCCTTTCCCGACTAGTTCTGGCCCGCCAAATTTATTCAATCCCTTGTTTATGGGGATCGATCTCGGCAGGCAGGCGGCCGGCCGGCGCGTCTGCTCTGTTTGTCTCCGCGCGATCGAGCTGCTTGGCTGGCTAGAAGACCAAATAAGCAAACATGGATAGATGCGTACGCGTGAGGCCTTGCCAGAGTCTGGCCGGCGGCCTCCGATAGCACCAGAAGCAGCATCCATGCTGTTGGCCGGCCGACCGGGCAGCAACTGCTAATTAAGCGAGTTATCTGCTGGCCGTTCGGCCGGCCGGCTGCGCGGCGTGACTAGCCAAGAGAAGCGTGTACCTTGGCCTTCGTTCATATCGTGATCGAAGCTCTGGGCCTGGCAGACGCGTTGCATGGTGGTGGGAGTTTGCAATTACCAGTCCAGTGAAATTCTACCAGCAATGAGTCTGCAGCAAATTGGCAGCGGCGGTCTCGCTCGAGCGATGCTAATCTGGCCGCGTACTAATTCCGGAGAGTATTGCCACGGCCAGTCGGCCGGCCGGCCGGACATGGCGTGCAATGCGCACCTCGTTGCCAGCCAGCCAGCCAGCCAGCCAGTTGTCGGCCTTGGAAGTCTCGCGGCGGCGGCGAAGCAAAGGGGATCTCTCCCGCTCTTGCCAAGATTGCGTTGCCCGAAGCGACGCGACGGCACTTTCTTTTTCGAGCTAGCGCGCCACATACAGCGAGCGAGCGAGCGAGCGAGGCCTTCTTATCCTTGCTCGTAGCGGCGTAAATTGAGCCTTGATGAATGGCCGCTCTGCTGCTCCGGGGCGGAAAAGGCGGCATGCAGCTAGGCGAGGCCGGCACCGGGAGGCGCCCCTGACTTGAAAACAAAATTCAATTGCCTGCAGCAAATGGAGCCCAAGATGAGAAGCAAGGGTCGTGGCGCGTTAGCTCCCGACCTACGCAATTTGCTCCTTGATCAAACCCCGAACCGAATATGTAAAGGAAAATATGACTAAAATTTACCCCTGCGTCACGCGGTATGTTAGACCTCCGCGCCGGAGCCTTTTCTTGAAAGGCCAACGAGATAGCGTTTTCCCCTTCTACGCACTCGCTGGCCGGGCAAAAAACATGGCTAGCTAGCCGCGACTAGCTGCAATCTCAGATTCCCCTCTCATGTCGCGCGAGCGGGGCGCGTAAACACGTTCGCTCTTGGTCTTCCCGGCATCGCCCGCTGTCTGAAACGCGCGTACGTAAACTTCCTTAATCCGGCCGGCCCTTGGCCGTAATCGTAGCTTCTGCAATCGACTGATACTGGGGTATTAAAGACGAGCGAGCGAGCAAGCAAGAGCGGGTTCGATTCCGGAAAACACCACTTAAATCGCGTGATTGGATTCTCCCAACTCGATTGAGCTCGATCGCAGAAGTCGATGAATATTACGGATGGAATCTTTGCATCTTGGTGCCGATGCCGCTTGTCAGATAGGGACAGACAGCCTCGATCGGCACCAGCACCTTTTCAAACTATCCGCCCGAGAAAGAGATGAGTTTCCCCCGGAGATACGTACGAGAAATGTGCACAAGTGTTGCTTTCATGCACAGCGAAATCTGACGGAGAATTCGGAAAGCGTGTCTCAATAACGTCGTTAGGCTGTGTAGAATTTTTAGAGAGCTGCTAAATCGTTCAAACGGGGTTGAAAACTGGCTTCAATGTGAACAGGTGAAATCGAAGCGACGAGCTGTCTCGGCCCACCCAGTACCTAGCTAGTACATTCCGCAGAGAGTGAAACTTTCGGCGGAAGAACAAAAGCTTCCCCAAACTTGGCCATCCGCCTCGAAAGTTCTGCCCGCTTTTTCTGTCCCAGTGGACTCCTTTGCATTCGGCGCCGGCACCTAGGGAAGAAGGAGGAAGCGGCGTAATTTAAAATCTTTGACTCATTGCGAAACTGGGCTTTCCTCTGGCGGCCGTACTTGAGCGCACGTCATTCAGGGAATTTCATTATTTTGAAATTGTCTGCAGCAACGACAGCTCTGCGGGCCGGCTGACCTCGAGAGCTTTTTCTAATGAAAGCGAAGAGAGGCAAATGCGCACAAATCAGGGTCGACAGAGTTGACCCTGATTTATCAATGGCACACCTAAAATGTAGCTGATTACGTATACTGTAGCCGATAAAAGAAGACTTAAATGTGCGTGTTTTAGCTCCCCCAAAGAAGCTGAGGACAAGGATGGGCCGACCGATGGCAATTTAGCAGATAGTGGGAGAATTGCAGGGATTCCACGTCGCGCCCTCCCGCCCGTTGACCGAACGAATGCGAAGATCGGGTTAAACGGCAATGAAATCGGCTTAACTGTCGCTCCGAGCATTTGTCTCGAAACTGAGGCCGAAACGCCCTACTCGGGGGACAAACACACGTCGTATTCGAAAGCCGGCGACGAGCTAGCGGACGCGATCAGTCTGAACGCTCGGTTTTTCTCTTTCTCGTCTGTTGCGCATTCCATTCGCTATAAACGGCGCGGACATGCAGCCTCATATTGTCACAGAACTGCATCTGATTCGAGTTTGTCAGTACGATAAAGTTGATTTCTGCGCAAAGCAAAAACGTACCCGTGCTTTCGCAAATTCTGCGGACGAGTCCTTCATTATTCGCGCTCTGCCTAATAGAGAATGGAAAGCCCACTAGCTCTATGCGTAGTATAGTGGGGATATATCACGCCAGCTCGGGCGGGCCGCAGCGCGGCGGCTGTAAAAGTTACTGCCTCCATCTCCATACTGACTGGCGCGATGGAAGCTAGCTGGGAAGGGGATGTTATGCGATCTCGTCCGCGTCCGGCCGGCCGGCCGGGGCGAAAATAAAGCGCGTTGCAGCCAACCAGAACACACTCACGCCACTGTCTCTGTCTTCTCGTGACTTGTGCAGTTACGCATCAGGCTGGTTGCAAGGCCGAGACCGAGGCCAATCCGAGGCCGAGGCGCGACCTTATTCAGTATTCGGACGGGCGGAGAGATGAAAGCATGATTTCCGACCTTTTTGCGCACGACTTGAAAGGGGCTGGAGCGGGAGGCGCGATTGTTCTACGACATTCCTTCAGAGGAATAAATTAGAGAAACGCGACGACCCCGCGGCCGAGAAAGTCATTTGTTAATTGGAGTCCTTTATTGTTAGGAGAACATTTTCGTAATAAATTTAATATATAACTTCCTCTTCTTTCAGACAATTCGCCATACTCCATCGGTCAGCGGCCTAGTTCTGAATAGCAGACCTGCAACTAGGTAACTTCAGATTCACAATTGAGGACGCGGAACGTCGCCGAGGAGAAGGAGGAGAAGAAGCCAAGTTTTCGCGGAGGACAGATCGAAATTAAATCGGAACGGAGAAATGACCGCGCCGCAGTCCTATTTTGAGACGAGTCGGCTGAAAGGAGAGAAAAACGCGCGTGTGATTAATCAAGCGGCCAAAGACAAACTAATCGGCCATAGAGTTTGTTAAGCGACGCCAAGCACGCTTAAAGAGCGAGTGATATTAATCTTTCCCCGGCCACCGCTGTCGGCGGCAAGCGCCAAGCTCGCGAAGTGACGTCAGGCATTCAAGGAATGAAGTTCTCCCTGACGCAGAACGCGCTCGAGTGAAGCCGCCGCCGCCTCTTGGGAGATAGACGAATAGAACACATATACCCGCAGCAGAAATGCACGACGAGAGTGTGGCGACGAACGCGAGCCAGGACGACTCCGGCGGCCGCGATGTCGGCGCCGGCGGCGCGTGGGGCAGCGTCTCCTACGCCGGGGACTCTGCCGAGGTCAACTGGACGAGCAGCAACAACTGGACCAGCCAGGAGTTTCTTGAGATGATGCTGGGGCCGAAGCAGGTACGTGAACTGACTACGTCATGCATTCATCCGTACGAGATATCTCACTTTGATCGTTGTCCTATTGTGTGATCCTACGAGTACATATTGAGCACAATTGTCGCACACACGCTTCTAAGCCTTAGATTGTATTGTGAAAGCAGCTACTGCCAATGGAAGTCTGTCTGTATTCTCCGCTCAGCCGATCGAGTCGCGTAGTAGTAGACGGAATAATCATGGAAATAGATTCCGCCGTACGGCATAGTATGCGCGCATACTGCGCCATACAGTCTGTCTGTTTGCGTCATCGCCTTTGACATGGGCTCCCCTCCCTCCTCCCTCCCTCCAAGGTCTGATCGCATCTCACGTCGATCAGACTCAATGTCTGTTGGATGACGGCCTTGAGGGGCGAAAATAGAATAAAGTCCGATCTTTTGTTCTCCTCAGATCCCTCTGACGGTTTTGCTCCCGATGACCGTTATCTACGTGATCCTCTTCCTGACCGGCGTGGTGGGCAACATCGCCGTCTGCATGGTCATCATCCGCAACAGGTCGATGCACACCGCCACAAACTACTACCTCTTCTCGCTCGCCGTCTCCGACCTCATCATACTTCTTCTGGGTAAGGATCGAGCAACAATTCTGCAGTTCGTAATAGCGATCGAGTCAAATACAATGCGATCAGACGGTCGGTCGAGGCCTTTCTAGGCCAATCTGCAGCCGTTACCCTCCCTCCCCAGCACTTGATCGACGGGGTCGCGAAAATTGGGGAGTGGACGGGCGCGGGCGGCCGGTTGCTGCAGAACGGAATGATTGATCGGCGATATATCCAGCAATATAAACTCGCTTCTGTATTTTGCGCATGCTGGAAAGAGAAAGCAAAAAGCACTATCCGGTGATTTAATCAAGTCTTCAACAAAGGCGGGGAATGCAGGCCTTGTCCTTGTTACATACTTGAGTGGGTGGGTGGCATTGCCAAGTACATACCGTTATCTGGCTGCAAGCACCATGCCTGCTGCCCTTTGAAGGCATCAAAGGCAAGGCCGCAATTATCGGCCGAACGCGAGCACGTTCAACTTCAGCTGGCCGAGACGACCATGCAGCCATGCAGCCAAGAGCAATATATGCTGGACTAGCGTCTACTTTGAGCCCATGCTGCATACCAGGTCAGGTAGGCAGCCGGCACGTACTACGGATCGAGCTAGGCTTTCGCCTGAATATGAGTCTTTGGAGGCAGGCGGAGTCCAGACCGAAGAAGCTAGGCGTACGCGTACGTCCCAGCAATAAATGGCCCGACTTCTGACTCGGTAATGCCGCGCATTGTTCGCTTAGCGTGGCCGACTCGATCGTCAGCGTCTAGCTTCCTTCCAGTTTCAGTTCGGCTCGGTCGGGATCGGAGGCCAAATAAAGAAGTCGATCGTTCGCTCTCTTTTCTCTTTCTCTCTCTTGCGCCGTAGCCGACAAAGGAGAAATGTCCCCGGGGAGGGAGGGGTAGAGGGGGAAAAGAGAGAACTCTTTGACCCACATTGGCAGCTAGCTGTCTGGCCTTCAATTCAAAGAGGAGGGAGCTAGTCAATCGATTCGAACAGGATCTGAGGGACCTTGAATTTGGCTGCTGTCCACAGGGCAGTGCAAACCAAGAGCTTGAGTGATCGATGGACGGAGAAGGCAATTTCGACGTCTGCTTGCGACCTCAAAGAGTGCCGGCTACGGGTCTAGTAACAAAATGGCCAATGAAAATTTGATAAAAGGCGCCCAAGAGGAAAATTCCGTGTTTTGGCTAGGTAATGCAATTGGCCTCTTCGTTCTTTAGCTAAGATGAGCGTACAAGGAACAACTGTCGGTATTGCGTACTCTACTGTTCGTATCAGCGTCGTGTCAGATGAAAGGGACCCCGGAACAAGCCATTTTCGCGATCATAGTCGACAGGTGCTGCGTAGGTATGTGTAGTCGCAAGTGCGCATCTGTGATGCATACCTATACATACATATAGTTTAGTTTCATTTACGAGCCCACAGGTGTATGTGATGCATGGCAACAGGCCATTTATTTCGAAAATAGTCTTTCCTTTTACCCTCATTATTATATACTATGGTTACTCTAATTCCCCGGGCAATACAGTACATTCAACTAGCTATCATACACCAAAATGTACGTCTAGTAAAAAGCCTGAGAAGCGAGGCAAAGCGAGCGAGCGAGCGAGTGAGCCCGCCGCGCCGTAGGCGAACCGGCGCCTCGAACAATCATCATTTTCCCATCGGGATCCAGCCAGCCAGTCGCCCGAGGCAGCTAGGCGGCCAGCAAGCGGACAACGCTTCTTACAGACATCATTAGGCATAGTTCATAACTAGTATTTTTTGCAGTTTCGCAGAATTAATACACGCCAGTATGGGAATTGCTAATTGAAAATAGTTTCGTAGTGAATCTGGCCTCACGGGTAATGTACGCGCATAGCTGACCTTTCTTCGTTCGCCCGTTCTCTCCCTCTCTCTCTCCCCTCTGCTCTCTCCTTCTCTCTCCGCTCAACACGTAAGCAAGCGGGGGATCAGGCCGGCGGCCGAGAAGCCAGCCAGCCGGCATGGTAGAGTATTATGGAAATTCCCTAACGATCGGCGAGCGACATGCTTGATTGGATCTGTTGCATTTACTGAGGCACGGACTTCGTTCTTTAGTCTACAGAGTATAATCAATGTACTAACATATACGGTAGTTTGAGTGTTCCAAATTAATATGCGGTTAAATTAATTAGGTGCCATCTGCGGCCAGTGATGTGCTCCTCTGTCGAATTAATTTGGGCCCCGTCACCGCCCGGAAGAAACTATTTTAATTTTGACAGCCTTGTCGGCGGTGAAATAAGGGGCCGAAATTAATTAAGCCGCCATAGTAAGTAGAACGACAGACTGGCGGCGGCGGCGGGCTGATGTCGCCCGGCTGGCGACTGGCTGCCTTTTTATCCGCTTTGTACAGCAGCAAGCTAAGACTTGATTAATTAATTCGCAATTAGAGCCGCGAGCAACCCTCCAAAGTGCCCGAAGATGTGTTTCATCGTAACCATGGCCCGAGGCCGGCTCGATCTAAGTGGCGGCGATGCATCTGCTAGCTCCCGGCGAACTTTCCCTCTTCGATGCACATTAGCATGCCGAGCAGATATCGGACGGCACGCCGGCGAGTGAAAGGCCGACTACTTTGATCTCGATCCAAGCGGCAACGCTGCATGGTCGGGCGAAATTTAATTTTCGAAGACAGCAACAGCAAGTGGAGGCGGCGCGGCGGGAGCAGCAGGCGCGACTTTGAAAGTTGGGGAAAAAGAGGAGGCCGAGGAAACTTAGCGCCGGTCGACCGACGCCGGAATGGAAGTTTTTAATAACGCACTTATCTGCACTTTTCGCCAGCCGGCCGGCCGCCCGCGCCCGGGCGGGCCTCGTCTCCTGTTGCAGCCGCAGCCGCTGAGGTAGACAGTTCCCATTGGGCCAAATAAAGGAGCCGTATTAAAAGGAGCTCACTCTATGGCGGTGTGGTTAACAGAAGAGAAAACAGGAAGCAACATGCCCGAGGCAAAGAAATTGCAATTCTCACAACAGGCGTTCATTACCCGACCGCGATTCGGTTAGCCTCATTCTCTTCCCTCTGCTGTCATCACAATGCGACGGTTTTCCCATCCGTTATTCCGCAGTAAGTCTCGCTCCGTCTGTCCATCGTCTCTAGCGACCTGCGCCATTAAGTCGGTCCAATCAACTCCCTCCAGACATAAGGCTGCCGTGCTAGTTACGGACGAGCTGGGATTGGGATGAAGAGAGCTAGCTAGCGAGACCAAAGTATCCCTAGCTAGAACTCGCTCTCATCCTCACCCTGCTTCCTTCCTTCCCTCCGTGCTTCTAGCTCCTCTCAATCAGTCCGTACAAAAGCTGTCGGGACTGTGGAGAAGGACTCTTGTTCAACTGCGTAGTACGTTGCAGGGTGCGCAGAGTACGTCATAAGTGAATCCCCAACTTAATGCTAGTAGTCTTGTATCTCACTGTTTATGGGTCCACTCAGGTCAATTGGTTTCATGCGGCTGTGCATACATCGTCCCTGACTGCATGAGCGAGCTCGGCCTGCAAGCTAGGTGTAGTATTCATCCTGGCATCCGTCCGATATCATAAATCCAGTCAGCTCGAGCCAGCCGTGCAGCCACATCCCCATGCAAGCAGGAAGCCGCCAGGCGTCTGCTAGTAGTGTTCAGTAGGATCGAGGCGAGGCCATTCCGTATCGCAGATGCCCAAGCTGAAAGAGCGAGCGAGCGAGCGTGACATGCAGTCTCGGCTCGCCAGACTTTTCAGTAGACCTAGCTGCATTCGGATTTGAGCCCACGCCCCTGCATATTCCAGTTGAGGTGCGACCATGAACGCAAGCGAATTCAACTTTTCCACTTTGCATACGTACACGTCTCGTTCGCTCGCCCGCTTGCCTGGCTGCTTCTTTTCGTCAAGCTCGTCGTCGGGGAAGCGATCGCGCCTCTGGGAAACGACGACGCAGGTTGAGAAAGAAAATCCTAGCTGCCTTCTAGCTCCGGCCTAGCTAGCTACCTTCCTTCTTCCCTCGCTCGCTCGTCTTACGTGTGGCTTTTTTGCGCCGGTCCGCGATGCCGACTTTCGGTGGTGACGAGTTGCGAGTAAACTTGGGTCCTGCTGCCCTGCGCAAGCTGTTACGTACAGACGCCAACGCGACGGACGGACGGAGGGACGAACAAGAAGAATCGTGTGCGGCCGTGAAAGTGGACAGACGCCGACAAAGAGGCCGAGACGACAAAGGGCATAAAGTTTCCACAGGACGTATATCGGTAGCACAAAAGGCCTCGAATTTCCCACGTAAGAGGCTCCCTTCAAATTCAACACCGTCTGTCTCGCCAATCCACTCTGCTCTTAGTTTTGCATTTCCCGCCCCGGCTTTCTCGGAAGAGTGTCTGCATGGCTACTCAAGTTCAACTCAGCGACCGACCGAGGCCAAAGTCCATTTCTCACAGTCCATCTTGTGTCACCCGAGAATGTCCCGGCCGGCTTCGCCTAGACGCTCTCACTCGCTCGCTCGTTCCTCCAAGGTTGTGCGGAGGGCCTCTCAACCATCCGCCCGCTCAAACCAATCTCGTTTAGTGTGTATCTGTTTCCCTCGCTCTCTCGCTCACTCCATTTTCCTCCTTCCCTTTCCGCGCTCGCTCGCTCTCCCCCTCTCGTTGACATTGTTCACACATCGTAGGCAGCGCCGCCAAGTCAAAGCTGTAATTCCTCTCGACCTATCTATCTACGTACAAAGCCCTATTCTGTAGTACGTTGGCTCTCCGCCTCTCTCTCGCTAGCGGTCCGTGACGTCGGGGAAATGTGTCTTTTTTGCCGTCCGATCTTGGCGCGTGATCCGGTACCACTCTCATTTCTGAGCTAGGAGGGGAGTACGTACCCCCTCCGTGCGCCTATTGTGAGAGCGAGAGCGGGCCCGGCCAGGGGTATCGATCGATCGATCCTCCCCTCAGATATTAGGAGGACTAATAAGCACCGCCTCCTCCTTTACGTGACATGTGGCTGGATCAGTGCCTTTTTGTCTGCCTAACTCAATCCGCCGTACGTGCGCGCCGTCGTGATCTGAATTACAAGTGTTTGGCGGCGTCGCCTCGCTGCTTGCCGATATCCAGGGCCCCCAGATTTATTGCACTTACTCGGATATCTATCGACTTAATTGCTCGAGGATATCGCGAAACGGACAGAAAGTGGCTGGAAAGAAATCTGCTCTCGCGAGTGCGCAGGATCGCTTATTTTTCTTGCAAGCGTAGCACGTAACGATGCCAACAGATGCACAAACACCGATGCCGCCGTCGCCGCCGCCAGAATAGGAAAGAGCGCTTCCTATGATTTTGCGCAGGGAGAACTTGCCTGAATTTAAAGGAAAATGCTCTTGAGGTTCGTGGCCCGATCTGGGGCTTATGATGCCTTTCGGCTTCTGAACTTTTTTCTGCCTTGTTAGCAGAGCTAAGCCGTTCGTACGTCGAGCCAGCCAGCCAGCCGAGATTTAGCCGATACGCGCCAGTTCCGGCTTCTGTTTGTCGTCCCTCCCGCGCACCCGTCCTCGATCCCGTCTCAGCGCTTGGCAGAGAAAGCACCGAAAAGAGACCGGAAGTTCGTTCTATCACGGTAAGTGGGCTAATGTGTACAAGTGGAAGAGTACGTACTTGATACTGCAAGCTTCTGATCTCGCCTATGGCTTTTACTAGTACAAATAGATGCGTACGTATATATTGATCAGCTCAATATAGTACGTAAGTACTGCTTCAATCATACTCACGGCAAAATTATATGAGCTGACAGTTGCAAAGTCATGGATTTGCCTTTTGCCTACACTGATTTCGAATTAAAGAACCCCCGCGTGCGTTACGTATGTGCCAGCCTCTAAGAGCGTTTACGATATCTCTTACTTTGTCGGACCCGCCCGGGTTCTGGCAGAAGTGCATTCACTACTTGCTTTCCGTTATCTGCGCGCAATCCTGGAACGAGGGAGCTTCTCTTATTGCCATCTCGTATTGCCGGCCTCCACAGTTTCAGCTGGAAAAGTTGTTATTGGCTGCCTGAGGGTTTTCTGACTCAATGTTAGAGAGGTCAGTAGAGGCAAGGTTCCAGGGCCAATGGGGAGGGAATTCA
>JAAUYK010231082.1_pt1 | contig 12170 bp, 9 predicted proteins | sample 7278021 | NCBI WGS metagenome assembly JAAUYK01 (sample SAMN14350223, study PRJNA611818) | marine sediment metagenome | isolation source: surface marine sediment (1.8m) | place: French Polynesia: Moorea | collected 2018-08
AGGTGCGATGTCGTCCCGGCTGCCGGTGACCACCATTTTCAGACAGCTTAGTGTGCTGACATCGCCAAATTCAATGAATCCAACCGGCGGCGCCACCATCAGCATAGACGCGATGGCAATGGGATCATTGGCAATCAGTCGGGCATTGACCCAGGCGCCGAAAGAGTAGCCGGCCAGTTCTACTGCACTGACGCCCTTTTCTTGAATGCTTGCAATAGCAGCGCGAACATCGTCCTGCTCGCCAATCCCGTTGTTAAAGTCTCCCTGACTGCCCCCCACGCCTCTGAAATTAAATCGCAGGGTGGCATAACCGTTTTGGCGGTAGGCACTTTGAATGGTTTCGACGACCGGATTGTGCATCGTACCGCCATACAGAGAATGGGGGTGGGTGATCACAACACCCCTGTCGCCGGTGCCGGCCTGCCACAGGCCTTCCAGCGCATAGCCTCCGGAGGGTATGGTCAATTTTTCTTCCGTCGCCATAACTAACCGACCGTATTTAAAATATTGATGATATCGCGGCCAAATTCCGTCACCTGCCAGTTTTTGAGCCCCTTTATTTTGGATAGACTGCTCTTGTTAACGGGTTTCTGCACGGCGATGGCGCTGATCAGGGCCTTGGTGCAGATGATGGCCGGATCCACTTTCAGCTGTTCTGCCATGCGGTCCCGCCAGGTACGGAGCTCTTTAACGCGTTTGGCCACTATCGCGGGAACCATGGGAGCGGTTTTGCGCGGGTATTTCGGTAAATTTTTGGTTGGGATCTGCCGGGCTTTGGTAACGGCCGCCATAATGCTGCTGCCGTATCGATCGAATTGTTTTGATCCCAGAATTTCCGATTTTTTGAGTTTGGTTAGATTCTGCGGGCGTGCCTCGGCCAGCTTCAGCAGGGATTTGTTTCCAATAATTCTGAAAAGGGGTTTGTCCTGCCGCAGTGCAATTTTTTTGCGCATTTGCAGCAGCTCTTCAAGGACTGCCAGCCCCCTGGGACCCAGTTTGCCGGCACCTTTAAAAGCCACAAACAGGGGGCGCGAATTGTTATTAGCCGGTCTGACCCTGCTCAGATGGTGGCATTCCTCTTCAACCCAGCCCAGACGCCCCTTGTTTTTAAGCTCCTGTTGCAGGCTTTTTGCCAGCGGGATCAGATAGCGCACATCCTTGGCGGCGTAGGCAATCATTTCTTGCGGCAGCGGTCGTTTTGACCAATCTTTACGTTGATATTTTTTGTCCAGGCGCACATTGTACCGCTTTTTAAGCACAGCTTCCAAACCGGTCTCTTTAAATCCTAAAAAGCGGCACGCCAGCTCGGTGTCAAAAAGATTGTTGATGTTGATTTTAAAATCACGATAAAGGGAGCGAATGTCATAATCGGCCCCATGAAAGACTTTCAAAATATCGCGGCGTTTAAAAACAGGCTTCAAAACAGTCAGGTTATCCAATTGCAGGGGGTCAATGACGGCCGTGGTGTGCGAGGTGGCAATCTGGATCAAACAGACCTTCTCGCGGAAATGATACATGGAGTCTGCCTCAAGATCAACGCCGATAATGCGCTGTTTCGCCAGCCGGTTGGCAAACCGTTCGAGTTCGGAATAAGTGGCGATGTTTAGGTGGCGGTGAGCGCGGCGTCTTCGCATTTTTTACTTGACCCTTCTGAGCGTTTCGCTTATCGGTTTAGTTCCCTTATCCGTTTCGGGCGCGTGATGATTGATAAAACATAAGTATGGTTTATATTTCTATTAAACCCATACTCAAAAATAAAAAACTCCCCGTTGATTTTTACATCAATTGGGGTTTTAATTTAGGCTTTGCTTAGCTTCTTAAGAATGGTATCCTTTCATTTTATACCGTTTTTAACCAATTTATCAATCGTTCAATTGTTACAGTGGTGAAATGACTATGGTAAATATAACACTTCCAGACGGCAGCCGAAAGGCTTTTGAGAATTCTCCCACCGGAACAGACCTGGCAGAAGGCATTTCCGCCGACTTTGCCCGTCGCTGCGTGGCCATGGAAATAAACGATGAGCTGGTTGATTTGAATACAGCAATCAGCGGCGATGCCCGCGTGCGTCTGATCACCGAAAAAGATCCTGAAGCGCTGCACATATTACGGCACTCGGCGGCTCACGTGATGGCCCAGGCGATATTGCGGCTTTACAAGGATGCCAAACTGACCATTGGCCCGGCCATCGAGGACGGGTTTTATTACGACATCGACATGCCGCCGGTGTCAGAAGATGATTTTCCCAAAATTGAAGCTGAAATCAAAAAAATCATCAAAGCCAAGATGCCGATCTACCGCAAAGAGATCCCCAAAGCCGAAGCAATTGAATTTTACAAAGATGAGCCTTACAAGCAGGAAATGTTAGCCGATTTGGAAGACGGCACCATCTCGATCTACCAGCAGGGCGAATTTACCGACCTGTGCCGCGGCCCCCATGTGCCGCATACCGGACATGTCAAAGCCCTCAAGCTGGTCAAGGTGTCAGGCGCTTACTGGCGGGCGGATCCGACCCGGGCCCAGCTGCAGCGAATTTATGGAACAGCTTTTTTTTCCAAAAAAAAGCTGAAGGCCCACCTGAATTTTCTGGAAGAGGCCAAAAAAAGAAACCATCGCAAAATCGGCCAGGCGCTGGATCTGTTCAGTTTTCACGATGAAGCGCCGGGGATGCCATTTTTCCATCCCAAAGGAATGGTGGTCTGGAACACCCTGTTGGACTATTGGCGCGCCGAGCACCGTGCTGCCGGATACGTGGAAACCAAAACGCCGATTATGCTCAATCGCGCGCTGTGGGAAAAAAGCGGCCACTGGGAAAATTATCGCGAAAATATGTATACATCGAGCATTGATGACAATGATTATGCCATCAAACCGATGAATTGCCCCGGCGGTATGCTCATTTATGGTCGCAAACCGCACTCATACAGGGATTTGCCGCTGCGTGCCGCAGAGGTGGGGCTGGTCCACCGGCATGAACTCAGCGGGGTGCTGCAGGGTCTGTTTCGAGTGAGAGCCTTTCATCAAGATGATGCCCATCTGTACATGATGCCCGAGCACATCAAAGATGAAATTCTGGGGGTGCTGTGTCTGTCCGAGCGAATGTACACCACTTTTGGGCTGGGGTTCCATCTCGAACTGTCGACGCGGCCGGAAAAATCCATCGGCAACGACGCCCAATGGGATGAGGCCACCACCGGTTTAGAATCCGGTCTCAAGGCTTACGGCCACGATTATACGCTCAATGAGGGCGACGGCGCGTTTTACGGACCCAAAATCGATCTGCATATTAAAGACGCCCTGAACCGCACCTGGCAATGCGGCACCATCCAGCTGGATATGGCCTTGCCGGAGCGCTTTAACCTGACCTTTATCGGCAAGGACAACGAGCGCCACCGACCGATTATGATTCACCGCACGGTTTTCGGCTCGATCGAACGCTTTTTGGGCATCCTGATCGAGCATTTTGCGGGCAAGCTTCCGCTGTGGCTAGCGCCGGTTCAGGCCACGATATTGCCGATCAACGATGACCTGATACCCCATGCCCAGGCGGTCAAAGCCGAGCTGGAAAAAGTTGAGTTGCGGGTGGAAATCGATGATCGGGCTGAAAGCCTGAACAAAAAAGTCCGCGAAGCCCAGCTAAATCAAATCCCGCTGATTCTGACGGTGGGGGCCAAGGAGAAAGATGCCGGCACCCTGTCGGTACGCACCCTGGATGGCCACGTCAAATACGGCCTTTCCCACGATGAATTTCTAAATACGGTGCAGGCGCATATCCGCAAACGGGAGCTGGCATTGGACCTTTTTAAGGAATAGGGCCTAACAGATTAATTTTTAGACAGGATTTACAGGATTGTTCGGATTTCCTTTTTCTCGCCACTTTCCGGAAGAAAGTGGCGATACCCAATCCCGCCCTACGGGCGGGAAAAATTCTTACTTAAATTAGACGCCTCAAAATAAAAATACGCGACCAACTTTTATTTATGATGAGTATTTTTTTTCGCCGAAGGCGATTGAAATTTTTGGCTTTCATCCGGAAAGCCAAAAAAATATCCTTAAAATCCTGTTAATCCTGTCTAATAAAAAAGGAAATCATAAAAACAAATCCATAGAAAAAGGCAGTTAAAACTTATATGGGCGATAACGAAAAACATAATGCCGGGGTGAAAACATCAAGAATTCAATGGTGCGATTTGCGCTGCAAATGGGCCGCTAGTGCCAAACTCGATGCCCTGGATGGCAGTTGCCATACCTTTCAATCCCTGTGGTGCAAGAAGCTCAAAAAGCATGTCACCAAAAATTCACCTTGTGAGGTACGTTTCGGCCAGCGCCGCCCAACCACCCGTTTTTGAGCTATCTTTAAATTTGCACGCAAAGCCGCTAATGTCCAAAGACGCTAAATATCCTGTTTATCAAATATAAAAAAACTTTGCGACTTGGCGTCTTTGCGTGAGGCTTTTTTGGATTCAACTCAAGAATTCTGCCCTATGGCTGATAAGCTTCAATCAAAAGTTCGTCTTTTCCTCCTCTACTGGCTGCCGTTGATCGCCGCCTGCGTGGCCATATTCATTCAATCCAGCTTCCGCGGCCCTGAGCGTATGCCGGAGGTACGGTTTTTAGACAAACTGCTGCATTTTGGGGCTTATGCCGTGCTGGCGATCCTGTTCTATAGAGCCTATGAGACCCTGCCGCTTAAAAATAGCCGTAACCTTCTGATATTGATAAGTATTTTCTCAGCAACCCTCTATGGTATCAGTGATGAAATTCATCAATATTTTGTTCCCTTCCGGCATGCCGATATGATGGATGTGGTTGCCAACACAATCGGCAGCATTTGCGGCGTCCTTTTTTACGATAGGTGGAAAATGCGAAAAAAAACGCCATTGCCCGGCAACCCATGACACCGAAGGTGCAGCCGGCCAACCGCGACGGATGGCCCAAGTTGCCCCTGTCATGTCAGCGGTGTCGAAAATCGATTTTGCAAAGCGATGCGGATTGACAAGATCTGTGAATTTCGCTACAACAAAATGCTTGAATGGATATTGAGGGATTGCTTCATGCCGATCCTTTCGATCATCCGAAATGATGTATTTCCTGCCATATAAACCGATCAAAGGAGTGAAACCGGATGCCTTCCGAAAACAGCGTTCTCATCAATGGCAACGAATTACCGTTTGAACCCGACGATACCATTCTGGATGTGGCCCATCGACACAGTATTGATATCCCGACGCTTTGTCATCTGAAAGGAGCGACCCCCACAGGTGCCTGTCGCATGTGCGTGGTTGAGGTAAAAGGGGCGCGCAGCCTTGTAGCGGCCTGCGCCGCGCCGGTGGCCCCCAATATGGAAGTCCAGACCGAAACACCCAAGGTCATCGAAGCGCGTCGGATGGTCCTGCAGCTGCTGCTGTCTTCCGGCAACCACAATTGTGCCGTTAGCGGCAGCACCGCCAACAACTGGACCGAATTTCAATTGAATGTCATCAAAGCTGAAGAAGATACGGAACTGTGCCCGGTCTGGGGGGACTGCCGCCTGCAGGACCTGGCTTTTCGCTATCAGGTTACCGGTGAGCAGTTTGAGCCCAACGAAACGGCCTATCCAATGGAAACGGCCAATCCGTTCATCTTGCGCGATTTTTCGCGCTGCATTCAGTGCGGACGCTGCGTTCAGGCCTGCAACGAAGTACAGGTAAACCAGGCCATACATTTTGGCTACCGCGGCGCTGCCAGTAAAATTATTGCGGCCGGCGATCGACCGTACATCAACTCGGATTGCGTCTTTTGTGGTGAGTGTGTCCAGGCGTGCCCGGTAGGCGCCCTGGTTGAAAAAGATTCACGCTACGAGGCCCGCCCCTGGGAAACCCAAAAGGTGCGCACCACCTGTAGCTATTGCGGGGTAGGCTGTCAGCTCAATCTGCATGTCAAGGACAACCGGGTGGTCAAGATCAGCGGGGTGGAGGAAGCCAAGCCCAATTTTGGCAGTCTTTGCGTCAAAGGGCGTTTCGGGTTTGACTTTATCCATTCACCCGATCGTCTCAAAACCCCTTTGATTAAAGAAAACGGGGCCTTGCGTGAAGCTTCCTGGGATGAGGCCCTGGATCTTGTGGCCGATAAGCTGAGCAAGATCAAAGCCGAGCATGGCGCTGATACCATCGGGTTTTTAACATCGGCACGCATTACCAATGAAGAAAATTATATCGCCCAAAAATTTGCCCGCGCAGTGGTACAAACCAACAATGTGGACCACTGCGCCCGGCTCTGACATTCTTCCACCGTGGCCGGTCTGGCCGCAGCTTTCGGAAGCGGGGCAATGACCAACACCATCGCCGATATTGAAGAGGCGGATGTCATTTTAATCACCGGATCCAATACCACTGAAAACCATCCGGTGATCTCCAGCGGGGTTAAGCGGGCCGTCACCCAAAAAGGGACCAAACTCATCGTTGTCGATCCACGGCGCATCCGCATCACACGATATGCGGACAAATGGCTGCGCCAGAATTTGGGAACCGATGTGGCCTGGATCAACGGTTTGATGCATGTGATCATCAAGGAAGGGCTGCACGATAAGCAATTCATCGAAAACCGCACCGAGGGTTTTGATGAAATGCAGCAAATGGTTGAAAAATTTACCCCGGATATGGTGGAGCAAATCACCGGTATCCCGGCGAAGGATATTATCGAGGCTGCCCGGCTGTTTGCCAACGCCGAGCGCGGCTGCATCTTATACTGTATGGGTATCACCCAGCACACCACCGGGACCGATAATGTCAAATCTTTGGCCAATCTGGCCATGCTGTGCGGCAATATGGGCATCGCCGGCGGCGGGGTCAATCCACTGCGCGGCCAAAACAATGTGCAGGGCGCCTGTGACATGGGCGGGCTGCCGGATGTGTATTCCGGTTACCAGAAAGTCATTGATGAGGCAGCGCGCCAGCGCATGGCTGAGGCCTGGGGGGTTGACACGCTGCCCGACCAGCCCGGCATGAAGGTCACCCACATGATGCCGGCCGCCCATGACGGCACCTTTAAAGCCCTGTATGTCATCGGTGAAAATCCGGTGGTTTCCGATGCGGATGTCAACCATGCTGAAAAATGTTTGGATAATCTCGAGCTTCTGGTGGTGCAGGACATCTTTCTGACCGAAACCGCCCAGCTGGCCGATGTCGTTTTGCCGACTGCCTGTTATGCCGAAAAAGACGGCACCTTTGCCAATAGCGAGCGTCGCGTCCAGCGGGTGCGCAAAGCCGTTGACCCACCCGGAGAGGCCTGGGACGATTGGAAAATTCTGTGTGAAATTTCCAAGCGGATGGGATTTACCATGGATTATGACAGCAGCCAGCAGATCATGGAAGAAATATCAAAGGTGACGCCGTCTTATACCGGCATCAGCTATGAGCGCATCGAGCATGAGGGGCTGCATTGGCCCTGCCCGACAGCCGAACACCCCGGCACCCCCATCTTGCACGGTGCGCAATTTACGCGCGGCAAGGGTCTTTTCCATGCCATTGATTTCATCGAGCCGGCCGAAAAGACCGATGCGGAATACCCCTTGTATCTGACCACCGGCCGGCTGCTCTACCAGTACCATACCGGCACGATGTCCATGCGAACCGGAGGGTTGAATCAGATTGCGCCGGAGGCCTTTGTGGAAATTTCATCACAGGATGCGCGCAAATTCGAATTCGAAGACGGCACCCTGGTCAACATAGCCTCTCGTCGGGGCACCATCCAGGCGCGCATTAAAATATCGCGCAAGGCTGTTGACGGGACCGTTTTCATTCCTTTTCATTTCGCTACCGCAGCTGCCAACCGGTTGACCAACGGGGCACTGGATCCGATTTCGGGTATCCCGGAATTTAAGGTGTGTGCGGTTAAGGTCTCCAAAGCCGCATAGCTGCTTTAAAGCCATCTCAAAAATGCACCTAATCCGCCTGAGGCGGACCCTTGAGCGTGATCTACTATTTTTGAGATAGCTTTCGCCAACTAGGTTATAACATAAAAAAACCCGGCCTTTGATAGGCCGGGTTTTTGTTTGTTTTGAAATTAGAATAGCTGCTGCGCTTATTCCTCCAGCTCCTTGGACGGCAGCACATCCACATCCGCCAGATCCGGTCCCAGATATTCGCGCTCATTTTCCCCCAGAATACCCATGGACAGGCAGATCAGGGTCCACAGGTGCACCGAATGATAGCCGCCCTCAAAATGCTCGCTGATATCATGAATCTGGGCATGGCAGTTGTGGCACGGGGTAATACAGTAAGTTGCGCCGGTGGCCATGATCTGATCGAATTTCAGTTTGCCAAAGGCCCGGCGCTGATCGGGCAGACCGCTCTGCAGAAAGCCGCCGCCACCACCGCAGCAATAGTTATTGGAGCGGTTGGGGGTCATATCGACAAAATTTTCCTCGCCCACCACGGCCTTGACCACATAGCGCATATCTTCGGCTATCGGATCGCCAAGGGTTTTGCGAACCAGCTGGCAGGGGTCCTGGCAGGTAAATTTGATCTGGCGCTCTTTGTTCCATTCGGAGTTGACCTTCAGCCTGCCATCGCGGATCCAGCGGGCGTACAACCTAATGATGCTTTCGATTTCAAACTTGTGCTCGATGTTGAATTTTTGCAGTCCGACCCGGACTGCGAACAGTTCGTGCCCTCACTCGGTATTGAGCCAGTACTTGCAGCCCAGATCATCGACGGCTTTGGCCTTGGTCCTGACGATTTTTTCCCAGTTTTCCAGGTCGGCCATAAACATGCAGTAGTTTTCAGCAGCCCAGCCCTTGGTGCCGTAAGTCCAATCCGCACCGGCAATGTGCATGATTTTCCACAGGGGCACCATTTCATCGGGCTCGGTGACCGGCTCGCGGGAATTCTGGTTTAAAAAATATTTGGCCCCTTTTTTGTTGACCGGTGCCTTCAGATCTTCAAAGCCTTCCTGGGTTTGCTGGACCTCTTCGAGCACATCTTCGACCACGAATTGAAAATCTTCTTCGCCGGCTCCCATGGCGCTGCAAGTGTCGTTGCGCAATGCCATATCGCAGGAACCCAGAATGCCTTTGGGCCGATCTTCTCTGGGCCTGCTCTTTCGGACGTTGAACACCAGTTGCGGGATGTCGATTTTCATGGGGCATACATAGATGCAGCGCATGCACAATGTGCAGCACCAGGCCCATTCGGAACTTAAAATTTCTTCGTCCATCCCCAGGGCTGCCATCCGCAGAAATTTACGCGGATCCATGTCTTCAATGCCCGTGGCCGGGCATCCGGAAGAGCAGGCGCCGCAAGTCAAACACAGGTTGAGATTTCCGCCTTCGGGCAGAAGCTCTTTCACCTGGTCGATGAACTTGCTTTTTTTCTTTCCACCAAGCTTGATTGCCTCTTCAGCCATGCTTTAAAATCCTCCATGCATTATTTGAGATCTGATACAGTGCAATTTGGGTTGCAAAATTTCAAGTGCAAGCGCCTTTTATTTCAAAAAATAGCCTATCTGTCAAGGGTTCAGGACCACTGAATCTGATTTAGTTATTTGATGCGTCTGGGATTTTTTTTGCCCAATCTTTTCATGCTGTAACTGAATTAAGAAATCTTCCCGGCGTTCAAATAAATCCAAATATTTTAATATCTTAAGGCAATAAAACCGTCGAGCCCGTGGTTTTACGGGCTTCCAGATCCTGATGGGCCCGGTCGGCCTCCGCCAACGGATAGGTCTGTCGAACCTCAACTTTGACCGCACCGTTTTCGATAACGTCAAACAGGTCACGTGCATGTTCCAATAGGGCCTCACGCTCGGCCGTATAGGCCATCAGGGTAGGACGGGTTAAAAATAACGACCCTTTAGCCGATAACAAACCGGGATCAAACGGCGGCACCAGCCCCGAGGCCTGGCCGAAGCTGACCATCATGCCCAAGGGCCGCAGGCAATCCAGCGACTTCATGAAGGTGGCCTGGCCCACTGAATCGTAAACCACATCCACCCCTTTGCCCGCGGTGATCTCGCGGGTGCGTTCGGCAAAATCCTCCTGATTATACAGAATCGGATGCTGGCAGCCATGGGCACCGGCCAGTTCGGCCTTTTCCTGTGATCCGACAGTGCCGATGACCGTGGCCCCCAGATGACGGGCCCATTGACATACAATTAATCCAACCCCGCCGGCGGCCGCATGAATTAACAGGGTGGTGCTGGCCTTGACGTCATAGCAGCCCCGCAGCAGGTAACGGGCAGTCATGCCTTGCAGCATCATGGCCGCACCCTGTTCGCAGGTTATGGCATCCGGCAGCTGAACCAGCCGATCAGCCGGCATGCGTCGCACTTCGGAATAGGCGCCCGGCGGCAGGCCGGCATAGGCCACGCGATCTCCGACGGCAATTTCGGTCACACCTTCGCCGACGGCCTCCACGATTCCCGCGCCCTCCATTCCCGGAACCGCCGGAAGCTCGGGCAGCGGATATATGCCGGTGCGATGATAGACATCGATAAAATTCAATCCCACGGCCTCATGCCGCACCAAAGCCTCTCCTGCTGACGGTGAGCCGGGATCATCGGCTTCCCAGCGCAGCACCTCCGGCCCCCCGGTTTCATAAATTCTGATGGCATTAGGCATGACTGTTTCTCCTTCCCTCATTTTTAAAATGGATTCTTGCGGGTGAAATATATTAAGCGATTAACAATACATATTAAATCTTAAACAGACCGTATTCAAACCACAAACGATCCTAAAACAGGTAATTCACCTTTCAGGTTGGCCAGTTGAGTCCGCCTGCGGCGGATTGAGCCTGTTAGACAAGGGAAATTATCTGATTTTATTTTTTTGACCGGCTAACGGGACAGCGGAAAACGGGCTCAATCTAAACCTATTCCCCAATAATTTTAACCAGCGCCCGTTTGCGCCGCCGGCCGTCAAACTCACCGTAAAAAATGCGCTCCCAGGTGCCAAAGTCAAGCCGGCCGTCGGTAACAGCCACCACCACCTCCCGTCCCATGACCTGGCGTTTCATGTGAGCATCGGCATTGTCTTCGCCGACATTGTGGCGGTATTGCGATACCGGCTCATGCGGTGCGATTTTTTCCAGCCAGACCTCATAATCATGGTGCAGCCCGGATTCATCGTCGTTGATAAAAACCGAAGCGGTAATGTGCATGGCGTTGACCAGCACCAGGCCCTCTGTGATGCCGCTTTCCTGCAGGCAGGCCTCGACCTGCGGGGTGATGTTGATAAACGCCCGCCGGGTGGGCACCTCGAACCAGAGCTCTTTGCGAAAAGTTTTCATTATGGATCTCCTGCGGTTGATGATGAAGATTCGGATATGATTTAACTCATTGTGAGATTCGTGCTATGTACATCATATCCAAAGAATTTGGAAGTGTGTGAACTTGAGTTTGATAGAAATGGTAGGTTTTTAGAAGGGTAGAATTTAGAGGATATCGCAACTTATGCCATTCTTTTGATATTCCCAATATACATGCAGTTTAGATGCTTATGTGATACCGTGAAGAGATCTGAGGTATCGCTTTAATCTCGGTGCTGTTTTTGCGCCCTTTTTGGTATGTTATTTAGCCGGCTAGTTAATATCTAATGTTGGCTGAAGAGAGGAAGACAAGCCCGTGAGTATCGAGTTCAGTTCCCGTTTGGCTGACCGCGCGAGGGCCTGCAGGAGAGCGCTCGGTGGATTGACGAGGGCCGGCTCACGCTACTTTTCGTTTTCCGTGCTTGAGGTTCTATTGCCCCGGAAATAGAAGAATGAGGAGATCCGTATATGTCTACAACGATTAACCAGAAAGTCCTGTTTGTCGATGCCGTTTCCGGCTTCTACCGTATTGACCGTTATCCGCTGGGAGATTTTTTCGGCGCGGTGGACCTTGGCCTGCACTTGGCCGGAAAATTCCAGAGCATGAATATCGGAGCCGGCCCATTTGCGGGTTCGATCTTTCCCGGCTCCAACCGCTTGTTCTTCACCGGTTTTTCACCCTGCTGGGGTGGTTTTTACATTTCCTCCATGGGCGGGGCAGCGCTGGTTTTTAATAATCTCGGGATCAATACCCTCTCCATTGTCCGCAAAGCGCCTACCCCTTCTATTCTCTATCTGAACCGGGTACATGGCGAAGAAATCCAGCTCCAAATCGTCCCGGTAGACATCGAGAAAATCTGGAGCGAAGGCCGCCGCGGCATCTACAAT